>OGZO01000014.1_pt1 | contig 77243 bp, 80 predicted proteins | sample 1576721 | NCBI WGS metagenome assembly OGZO01 (sample SAMEA3541516, study PRJEB24748) | human gut metagenome | biome: human gut; feature: human-associated habitat; material: faeces | place: China | collected 2012 | reverse complement strand
TTGCAAGTTAAGCAAGTTGAGTAGTTTAATGGTTAGAACACTAGTTATAAATGGAGAAAGTAACTAGTAATAGAGGTTCGACTCCTCTCTCAACTTCTATCAATAGAGTAAGAGAAAGAGTGACTCACGAGGTCATGTAATAGCATAATAACAATATAATGCGCTTACTCTATTTCTTTATAATATAACAATTAACAAATAACATTTCAAATGAGAAAAAGAATAAACAGAGCATGTATTGCATCCTCAGAGAACTACAGCTCATCAAAGAAAGCTCATAAAGCTATGCTCAAAGAGAATCATGATAATAACAGTAAGTTATTTCTTATGATTAGCACTTCTACTACTCCTAAACTCTCACCACTTGAAGAGTTTGAGTTAGGCTTTAAGAACCAAATTGAACAATTTAAAGCTAGAAGATATGGATGAACCTTATAACTGGGAAGAATTTCCTTATGAAGTTGATGAGCCTGAATTCAATGAAGACTAATCAGGATTTTAGGAATGAGGAGAGTGCTAAACAGTACTCTCTTCTCAAGAAAACCATCAATAAACCCATTGGTAAACTAATAAAAGAATGTCATGAAACACTTGAAAAATATAATACTAAGCATACTGTTATTGACAGTAGCTTGTAGTTGTGTGAAGTTTGAGCCTATTGTTAGATACACTGAACCTGATGATACATGGAACTATGCTACCTTTAACCCTTCAAGTGTAGTAGAGTATCATGGTGCTCAATCAAAGAGAGGTTATGTGTATTGGATAATATATACTGATCCTGATTGTGAATGGAATAATCAGGTTATATCTATGGATTGGGAAACTATGTCTGCTGTAATACTTATATTAAAAGCACCATTAGAGGACAGAGACAGACTAATGGATGAGTATGAACCTACTATTCTGTATAAACAAGGTTATCAACCTGTGTTAGTATTAACAGATAAAGATTAGAAATAGAGTTATTTGAATAACTTCATAGAGCAATTGATTCTTGTTTGATAAATGTTTGACAGTAACAGTCAGTATGTGAATATAGACTGTTACATTTTTCTTTAATCTACAAATAAATAATTAAATAATATGGAAGAAACTGTAGTATCTCTGGAGACAGCAAGGCTGTTGAAAGAGAAAGGTTATAGAGATGAATTATGTAGACATTATTATGACTTTAAAGGAGAACTACAAGTATATAATGGAATGCTCAATTGTCCATTAGGAGATGTAGTAGATGCTCCTACTCAATCATCTGCCCAACAATGGTTAAGAGATGAGAAGATGCTTGTACTAATAGTTGATGTAGATTTTACAGAGTTAGAGTGTTATTATTGTAATATCTATGATAAAACCAGAGTGCTTCAGGAACAAACTAAGAATTGTATTACTTATGAAGAAGCTCTTGAAGAAGGATTGAAACAAGCATTAAAACTCATTTAATATGAACATTGAAGCTAAGTGTAAGAACTGTAGATTCTGTAAAGAGATGACAGGACCTTATGATACTGATAACTATTATATTTGTATGTATGGTAGTTTGGTTCTTACTGTTGAACCTGAGAAGAAATGTGCTCATGTAATAGAGTCATTTGAACCAACAGAATCTTTATTAAGAGAGTATTGGAGGAGTCAGCAGAGATTTACACCTTCTGATTATATCAATAAGGATGAGACCTCTGAGGATTGGGTGAGAAGAAATAATCCCCAATATAAGTGTATGGATGATCAGGAAATCAGAAACATGCTAACATGATATGGCTGACTATGAATACTATGGCTTGTTCCTTACAGATAAAAGTAAGGACAAGCTAAATAAATGGTTATGGGATAATGGTTATGATTCAAACAATGACATTCTCAAAGGTGTTGTTAAATGGTATCTTGACCATGTAACCTTGTTACATTCTTCAATGGTACAAGAGTATCCTGAACTTGAAAGAAGACTAGAAGTCTATGTACATATGACTCCTAAACACTATGCTCCAACTATATTTGCAATTGATGGTATAGGATGGTCATATAATGCACTAGCATTTAGATGTAACATCATGCCTTATTTCTGTGCTGCTATAGTACCTCACATTACTATCTGTACATTCAGAGGTGGTGTGCCTAAAGACAGTAATAATATTACTGAATGGAGAAATATTAATCCTATAATGGTAAAAGGAGTGTTAAAGAAGGTATGAAAATAATAAGGATATACTCCTGTGGTGAATGTCCTTATTGCAGGAGTAAAACTATAAGGAATAGTAGAAGACACACTACAAGGTATTGTACTTTGATTAAACAATATATTAAAGGTTCATCAATACCTGTAGAGTGTACTTTGAAGGAACAATAAACTAATTAAAAAATAGTGATATGGTAATAATTATAGTATGGATTACAATCCTTATGTGTGCAATTAGTGCTATTGCACTTTACATAGTGAAAGGCAATAGTGTAAAAAGTAAGAAGGCTAAGACTGTTAAAAATAAGTTCTCAGTCATACTAGATTGTGAGTTTGAATCTTTAAAGTATAGAGTTTACTTTAATAATAATCTTATTTCAGTATGTTGTACAAAGGAAGAAGCAATTGAGTATATAAATAAAGTCAAGGAGAATTATGAAGGAATGAAACCTAATGGTACTATCTATGAAGAATACATTAGTTAGATACTGGTGGAATGTCAAGAGTTGGTGGTTAGTTATACCAGACTTAGGCAAGATGATTATTGTACTTATACTGATATGTGCTATACAGTTGCTTATAATGTATAGCATATTTGGTATCCCTGATTGGTTTGAGTGGTATATTAGTAAGTGTAATCTTATAGATTTGTAATATGGAAGATAATAAGAACTGTGTTATTCTTTCAAAGAAAGAATATGATGAACTGAGAAGCCAGAGTAATATACCTCGCCTTAGTATAGTTATTGATTTTAATTATAGGTGGAGAGGTAAGAATATTCATGTTGGTGGAACATTAGACCCATCTGAGAGATTATACTATCAAATCAGAAGAATCTGCAATGAGATACTTGAGAAAACTCATAAGATTGTGAAGGAATATGGTGATGAAAGACTGTCTGCACTTGATGAGGCATTGAATATCATCAATGTATTTGAGAATCTTCCTTGGTGGAAAAGAATATTTTATAAACCTAATTATTTTAAACGATGAATATAGCAAAAATACTTAAAGATGCTCCTAAAGGTACTAAATTATATAGTCCTTTATTTGGAGAAGTTAAACTTGAAAGGGTGGGTGATGCCGTAATAGAAGTTAGAACAGAAAAGTCAGTCGCTATCTTTTATACAGATGGTAGATACTATCAAGGTTATTCTAATGGTGAATGTTTGTTATTTCCTTCTGAGGATAAAAGAAACTGGGATGATGTTTACTTTTTGAAGGATAAAACTCCAGTAATGGTAAGTGATGATGGTTATGATTGGAGACTTAGAAATTTTCGTGATAGCCATGCAGCAAATCTTCTAGATAAAGATGGTAACATAGTAACTTATTGTTACTGGAATTATGTAGTTCCAATTAGTGAATTTAACTTTGAAGACCTACACAGTAACGTACTTAATGCATTACAGTAATGAAAGTACTAAGAAGAAAAGGAAGTAAAGTATTTATGTTGTTTGCCTCATGTAGTGGTAAAGAACTTAAAGTGTATAACCGATGATCACACTATTATTTGAGTTTATCCTTCTAGGATTAATAGGAGGGTTAATAGGGCTATTCTATAGGAATTGCCTTAAAGGAGAGAATCAGATATTCAACTTCATCTACTACAGATGGTTAAAACCTTGGGCTGAGATTGAAGATGATCTATGGTGCAATGAGTGTATTAACATAAAGCCTAGAAAGATTGATAAATTCAAGGCTTGGTTAGCATATCCATTAGGTTATTGTATATACTGTAATACTACAATCATAACAATTGTTCTATGTGTGTTATATCTGTCATCATGGGAAGTATTACCTGCATGGCAGAATATAATAATAGGAGTAATTACAGCTATAGGAGTGCAGCATTTAGTAGTATTAGATGTAAGTAAGTATTTAATGAATAAACATCCTGATTTTGACAATGAAATATGAATATGGAAGAGACTGCATCCCAGAAATCTGGTATAGCTGATATGTGGGATGATAAAGCAATAGAGATAACTCAAGAAGAGTTAACTATTGAACCAATAGTATTGGAACCAATTGAGATTGATTTTAGTATCAATAAGTAACATGAATAATACAGTTAAAGTAAATCTTTCCATTAAACTGCCAGGCAGTGTAATGTTAAGTCAGCAGGCGGCTGAAAACACACCAAATAGTTTTAATGAGTTTAAAATAGAAGTATCTGGTCCTAAAGGTGAAGACAGGGAAGTTCTTACTGTTCAAACCAGAAAGAGTGCTCCTGCAAGTCAATCATTGAACATCAGCAAAGATGCTTATGATGCTATGATTGATAAGGAATTATGTCCTTATTGGTGTAAAGCAGGAGCTTGGGCTGGCATGAATGATAAGATGAGACTTGAAGCTCACTTGAAGAGAATTGCTGAAGGACTTGGTGGTACTTCATTTACCTATCAAGTATTTGAAGATTAAGTTTTGTTTTTGTTTTTCGTTTTAATTTCAATTTCAAAAGAGCTTGCTTGTGAAAGTAGGCTCTTTTTCCTTTCAACTCATTAAATTTAAAAGATTATGGAGAAAAGAAATACTAATTTAAATACTTTGTTCAAATAAACGAGAGGGGTAATAATATGCAGTTAATTCATTTCAAAGAAGATACTAATTGTGCTTATCCTGTAGGAGCCTCATTTAACAAAAATAGAGACTACATAGTTGAAGTAGCTCGTACTATTCACACTATAGCAGGAAAAGATAAACGCATTGCATTAATATGTAGAGGCACTTCTGGCACTATATTAGCTGGAGCTGTCGGGTATATCTTAAAGAAGAAACAGCATGATGTTAATATTATAGTATCAAGAAAGTGTGAAGAAAGTTCACATGACTATAGTATGTCAGGTATAGGATTTCTTGCACCTAGTAGTAGACCTTTCTCTGTAGTTATAGATGATTTTATGGATACTGGCAACACTATAAAGGCTATCTTAAAGGATATTGATTCTAATGTTACTCTACCTGTATTAGATATGCTATGTGTTGATAACTGTCTAAGTGATAAAAAAGTAGAAGAACTCCCAATTATATATGAACTCCTTCAGAGATTCAATTATGTACTATGTAACAAAGCAAGAGAGGAAGATAATAATAAACCTATATGATGTATCTTAAAATATTAGTTATTGTATCACTAATAGCTTATATAACCAGTAGAATAATTAGATATAAACCTAGATTTGATTTAATTCAATCTAGGGATAAATATCATTTATTCTTCTGGTTTAATAAGTATGATTGGTTAGGTAACTGTAGTAGAACCTACATAAAACTATTTTAATATGAGTTATGAACTTAAAATGCAAGGAGTAGGCAATGGTAAAAGGTCAAGATTATACAAGAAGACTAAAAGAGCTTCCATGAATAAGATTGATGCTACCCATTTACCTATGAGAGTACAGTCTGACAAAGGTGATTACTGGAGTCAAATTAGTAGAGGATCAGTACATATCCCATATAGTAAGATAAGGAAGTTTCTGATGACAAGAGTTGGAAGACCAGTAGATAAAGTCTATTCAGAGTTTCTTCAAGAGGGTAGTAAATATGCTCAAATAAGAAGTCTTCAAGAGATATTTGATGAGTTTATACATCAACGTGATAACTATGCTAATCGTGGTCTTAAGTTGGGTGGATTCTATGTATCTAATGGTATTCTCAATTATAAAGCATCTAAGAAGAGGGTAGAACTATTTAACAGGTCACATGTAGAGTATAACCGTAGCCATTTTCCAGACTCTGAGACTATGAAGAGTGTAACTCTTGTCTTAGGTATAAGAGGTCCATATCTACTTACTAAAATGTGGGTAGTGGTTAAAGGTAACCTTATGCTTTTGCCAGTGTATCTTGTTAGTAGTATTAAATTGGAACCACTTCAATACCCTAATGATAAAGCAATGGGAATCTATGGAAAGAAAGCTGTTGAGCAACTAAAAGAGTTTGTTATAGCTAAGGTAGTTGGGTATGGTTCTCAGTATGCAGTCACTGTATGGAAATCCTTTACTTATAAGAATTGGAGTATAGACGATTACTACTATTATGCAGTTAAAATCTCAGATATTGAAGCATACAAAAAAGAGAAATATAAATTATGAAATAAAGAAGATATGCAAGTATTAAATCTAGTTAGACCAGAGAAAAGTGATATTAAGTTTGAGATTATCACATTCCCTGATGGTGAGCCTCATATCAAACTTGAGGGTATTGATAGAAAAGATAAGGTTATTGTGGTATGTAGAATTACAAGTCCAAAAGACTTATTTATTCTACTACAGATAGGAGATATACTGAATAGGCATGAGGTTACATTTGCTTTGCACATATATTACCTTATGTCTATGAGAATGGATAGAGTTATTAGCTTTAATGAAGCCTATTCATTGAAGGTAGTGTCTAATCTCATTAATAGTATGAATCCAGAGTCTGTAAATGTACTTGAGCCTCATTCACACAAAACAGAAGCTCTTATTAAGGAGTTTTGGGGTTCTTTAGAGCCAAGAATACCTAACTTCACTGGTTACATTCCAGTATATCCAGATTCAGGTGCAGTTAATAGGTATCAAACCTTGGGTGAAGTTCTTATGTGTAGTAAAACTTGTAATCCAGACACAGGTAAATTAGAAGGATTTCATATAGAGAATCCTGAATTACTTCAAGATGAAGATTTTAAAGACTTTCCTCTTGTAGTTATGGATGATCTATGTGATGCAGGTGGAACCTTTGTAGGGATTGCTAACAAGATTAGAGAAGTTAATCCTGATAGGAAGTTAGCTATCTATGTAACTCACATGGTTAACCCCAAAGGTATCACTACTCTCAGTGAGAACTATGATGAAGTGTATTTCACTAACTCATACAAAGACTGGGATAAATCAGATTTACCTGATAATGTAAGAATCATTAAAGTTATCTAGTCATGAAATTAAGAGATTTTATTATTGTGTTTATTGTTATATGGATAGCAGCACTTACAGGGTTGATCTTTCATATATTCAATATAGAGAAGAAGCCTCCTGCACATTATGTTAAGTTAGAACAACCAGAGTTTCTCAATGAAGAATTGAATGATAGTACATTGCTAAAAGCTCTTGTCTATTATGAGATTAAGGAACCTTTGATAGTATTGGCACAAGCTAAGCTTGAGAGTGCTAATTATAAATCAAGGCTATGTAAAGAGAAGAATAACATCTTTGGATTGTATAATAGTAAAGCTCAACAGTATTATAACTTTGACCATTGGATCAATTGCATCATAGCATATAAGAATATGATAGAGTATAAGCAGAAAGATGGTGAAGACTATTATCATTTCTTACTTAGGATTAAATATGCAGAAGATATTGAGTACATTAGTAAAGTTAAATCAATTGTAAGTAAATTACCTCCGTAGATATGAATAGAGATATAGTATCAAAAGACATACAGTCTATAGATTCAAGTAACATACTCCTTGAACTTCCTACTTCATTTGGTAAGACTAAACAAGCTTTAGACTTAATGAATAAGAGAAAACCTAAGAGTATTCTTATCTTAGTTCCAAGACTTGTCTTAATAGATAATTGGAAAGAAGAATTCACTAAGTGGAAGCTTGATAAATACTTGAAGTATGTAACATTTAGTACTTATGTAGGAATAAAGAAGCACAAAGATAAATCATTTGATATGTTAATAGCAGATGAATGTCATCATTTTACCGAGATGTCTTTAGGACACATAGATACTATGAAGTTCAAGTGGTGTGTGTTACTGTCAGCTACTGTTGGTAAATTCAAGGATGAACTAAAGTGTCACTTCAAAGGACTATATTGTTACCAAGTAACAGCTAAGAAGGCTATAGATGAAGGTATTTTACCTGATCCAAGAGTATATCTTATACCTTATAAGTTGGATAATACTAATAGGAAGTATCCATTAGAATTGAAGAATTCATCTAAAGGAAAGAAGATTACTTGTGATTATGGAGACAGATGGAAATATCTTAAGAATAAATCCTATACATCTATAACTGTACTATGCACTCAAGCAGAATATATCTATGAGATTGGCTCAAAGATTGAATACTGGAAGAGAATGTATATGAGGAGTAAGAATGATGTCATTAAAAATAAATGGCTATATCTAGCAGGTTTAAGATTAAAAATGCTAGGTACATTTAAGAATCCCATTGTACAAAACCTTCAAGTGTTACTTAAGAACCACAGAAGTCTTACCTTTTGTAACTCTATTGAACAAACAGAGATATTAGGTAAGAACTGTATCAATAGTAAGAATAAAGACTCTATTGAAATTCTTGAGAAGTTCAATCAAGGTAAAGTTAATCACATAACGTCGTGCAACATGCTCAATGAAGGTTGCAATTTGACTAATTGCCAAATAGGTATTTATGCTTCCTTGAATAGTAGTGATACTATGATTAAGCAGAAGTTAGGAAGGTTACTAAGACATCCTAACCCTGTATTAATTATACCTTACTACAACAATACAAGAGAAGAAGAGATAATTGAGAAAATGCTTGAGGATTACAATCCAGAGCTTGTAACAGTAGTTGAAAGTTTAAATCAGATTAAAGTATGACAATAACAATTGATGAAGATGTTTGTGCTAAATATAATCTGACTATGAGTGAAGTATTGGCAATAGCTCTTGTAAAAACAGGAGCTGATGTGCCTACTTTATTTGCTAATCTTGAAGATAAGAAGGCATTAGTTAAGGATATGTTTAATAAGTATCTTGTAACTATGGGCTATGATGAGAGAGTGTCTAGTGTATTGTTAGATTCTGATAAAGACAGACAGCCACAAGATAGGATTGAAGACTTAGCTCTTAAAATGATGGCATTGTTTCCACAGCAAAAGAAGCAAGGTACTTCTCAGTATTTTAGAGGTAACAAGAAAGATGTTACACTAAGATTAAAGAAGTTCTTCAAGCTGTATGGAAATAAATTCACTGATAAACAGATTCTTGAAGCAACTGATAAGTATGTTAAATCTTTTAATGGTAACTATGCTTATATGAGAGTATTAAAGTATTTCATTTGGAAAGATGAAAGAAAGGTAGACTCTGATGGTGTAGGCTATGTTAGTGAGGTATCAGATTTAGCTACTTATATAGAGAATGAAACCAGTGATATGGCAGATTCTGATTGGACAGCAAGATTAAAATAGTATGGAATTATATGAAAGAGTATTAAAAGGTCTTGAAGAAAGAAGAAATAATCTACTTGAAGGTGGTATTAATAGCATACCTTCACCATTCACTAGATTCAATGATGATTTTATAGGAATAGAAAAAGCAACTTACTATTGTGTGACTTCTGTTACAAAAGGTGGTAAATCTCAATTTGCTTCACATGTCTTTATGTACACTCCTCTTATATATGCTTATCATAATAGGGATAAAGTAAGAGTGAAGATATTATACTTTGCACTTGAAGAGACTCCTGAAAGAGTAATGCAGAGATTTATGAGTCATATCCTGTATTATCTATCTAAAGGTAAGATAAGAGTGTCTCCAAGAGACTTAAGAAGTTCAAAGAATGATAAGCCTCTGTCTCAGGAAGTACTTGACATATTGCAGACTCAGGAATATAAAGACATGTTTAAGTTCTTTGAAGAGAATGTCATATTTAGCTCTACTGCTAATCCTACTGGCATCTATAAAGAATGTAAGAGATATGCAGAAGGAAGAGGAGTTATACATACAAAGAAAGCTGTTTATAGAGGTGAGTTAGGAGAACTTAATGAAACAGATTCCTTTGATTATTATGTTCCTAATGATTCAGGTGAGTATGTTATTCCATTCATAGATCATATTGGTTTAATTGACACTGAAAGAGGAATGAATCTTAAGCAATCAATGGATAAGTTATCTGAATATCTGGCAAAGTATCTTAGAAATAACTATGGTATGAGTCCTGTAATTATTCAGCAACAATCCTTTGAGAATGAGAGTAATGATAACTTTGTCAGTGGAAAGATTAGACCATCAGCACAAGGATTAGGTGATAGTAAATATATTGCAAGAGATTGTAATATACTTCTAGGTTTGTTCAGTCCATTCAAGTTTGAACTCAATGAGTATAAAGAATATGACATAACAAAGTTTAGAGATAATATTAGATTCCTTGAAGTTCTTGTTAATAGAGATGGTGAAATGGGTGGTTTATGTCCTTTGTTCTTTGATGGTGCTGTATGTGATTTTCAGGAACTTCCTTTGCCTAAAGATACAGAAGGTCTTGCAAGGGTATATAGTTATCTGAAATATATTAGAGGAATACCACAAAGTTCAAAGGTGTTCTTTATGTCTTCAAGAAGAAAGTATTTGCATAGATAGAAAAGATTATCTATCTTTGCACGGTTTAAAAGAAAAATAAAGGAGAAGTTAAATGGCTAAAATTCTAATTCTTGCGAAAAGTGGATTTGGTAAAACTACTGCATTATGTGGTAGAAAGAAGTTTGGTATTGAAGGGTTAAACCCAGCAGAGACATTTCTCATTCAATGTGCAAACAGAGAACTTGCTAACTTGGATTATAAGTTAATTGATGGAGTTACTAGTGCAGATAGCTTAAAGAATGTTATTGGCAATGGTAACAGAATTCAAGTTGGTAATATCTCAGGTCTTGAGAAATTCAAGACAGTTGCAAAAGCTATTGAGATGTTAGCTCAATCACCATTCAAGAATATTGTAATTGATGATTTCAATTACTTATCTCAAGATTATTATATGGCGAATGCCATGAAAGGTGGCTGGGATAGAATGTGTGTCCCTGCATAGAGTAATCTATGTGAAAATAATTGGGTAAAAACGGTGAAGGGTATTGCATACCTTATTATTTATTTGTATATTTGCCAACCAAATATATAATAAATATGAGAGATTTTATTCCTAATAAGAAAGAACATAGAAGCGATTACTTTAAAGTAATTAATTCAGAGGTTAAAGCCTATATTTTAGGCTATTTAGTAGCAGATGGTTCTATAGAAGAATCAGTAAGAAAAGATAGACCAAGCAAATTAGTAAGACTAAGATTTGGATGTATATCAGAAGATGATGAAATTATAAGATTAATACAAAGAGAAATAGCTCCTAATAACAATCTTAGATATTATCAACCTAAAGCTCAAAACAGAAAACCTACTACTATATTACAAATATGTGATAAAGAGTTAGTTAATGATTTGAGAACTTTATACAATATACAACCAAGAAAGACTTATGATGCTAATTTTGAATTTCCTAACATACCTCAGATATATGAAAGAGATTTCATAAGAGGTTTTATAGATGGAGATGGGTCTATAGGTGACAGACATTTTAGTATGATTTGTAATTCACCTAAATTTGCAGAACAGATTAAAGATAGATTTTTAGAAGTTGTACCTGAATTGAAATGGGTGATTTATAAGGAAAATAGGAAACTAACTCCTTATTGGAGCCTTCATTTCAGTTATAGTATGAAAGTCAGGAAACCTATATTTAATTATCTTTATAAAGATGCTACAGTGTTCTTAAAAAGAAAAAGGGATAAAGCACTTAATACCGTGCTAAATGCAGTAGATAAAAGGACTGCACAGTGTAACGCATAGATACTGAACCTGTATTTAATACAGAATATAATGTATCCAAGAGTATCCAACTCCTTATTTATATAAGGATGAAAATGTATGCTGAACTATAGCAACTATGCAAGAAGCTATAGAACTAGGGGATAAAAAGCCCTTAGGATAACAAATTGACACCAAAGCAAATTGGTTATGGTATGGGACTTATCTTCAATGCATTTGAAGCTATTCCAACCAGAGAGAAAGACTTGTTTGCTATGGCTCATTATGAAGAGTATAAAGATAAGAATGGTGATTCCATTTCTTATAAGTTCAAGACTACTGGTAATATGGTGGATGGTTACATTACACCAGAAGGTAAGTTTGATATTATTCTTTATGGTAAGGCAGGTTGGGATGATCAAAACAAGAAAGCAATTAAACAGTTTGTGATTGACTTTGATGGTGAATATCCTGCAAAGGATTCTATTGGTGCATTGGATGAATGTCCATTATATATTCCTAATGATTTAGGGTATGTAAAGAAGTTGATTAATAAGCATTATAACAGAGAATAATGGATAGAGAACAAGTAGTTAAGTTATTAAGGGATATACAGAATAGTCCTGGCTTTTATAATGATATTGCAAAGAAAGATGTTATACTTAACTATTGTGTTGAGCATGGTAAATCTCCTCAACTATCCATTCAATTTGTTCAGATCATTAGTATAAATAGAGTGTTACTAAATGAAATATTTCTTGATACACTAGAAATGTTGAAGAAAGAGCATGCTATTAATACGTTATATGCATCACAGAATTCCATTAATAGAGGAAATAACCCAATTTTATTAATATATTAATTAAAAGAAACATGAAAGAATTAAGTAGAACAGAATTAGCAACAGTTAAAAGAACTGCGGCTAATGTGAAAACATTCAGAGCTAAGAAGGCTAAGTTAGAAGCACAAAAGGCTAAAATTGATGCAGAACTTGAATCTGTAAACAGAAGTATTGATTTGTTTGAGCAGCCAATCATTGAAGTAACTGGTGGATTTACATCAGAACAAGTACTCAATGGTGAAATGGAACTTGCTATGAGTCAACCTGTAGAGAGTCCTTCTGAAGCTCCTGTAGAGGAAACAGTGTGTGGAGTATCTGTATCAGATTTGCAGGCACAAGACAATGTACTGAGAGCTGAAGAAGCTCCTATCAATCCTTTTGGATTGAAGTTAGATGAGTCAAATCCCCTACCTTTTGAAGCATAAAAAACATTTGAATAATATGAAGAAGAATAGTGCAAAAGTAATGATGGCATTTGCCAGTGGTTCAGAGTCTAAAGAACATGTAAGAAAGCTCTATATAGGTGTTGCACCTGTATTTGTTGCAGCAGTAAATCCTAACAAGGCATTACTGAGTGATTTCTACAACTTTGATGTAGAAGAGGAGCCGACCTATATTAGTGAAGCTGAAGTAGGACCTGATGGTAACAAGGTTAAAGTTCCTCAGGTAAGAATTGACTTCCTTGTAGTATCTGATCCTGCAAAATGCAATGGCATCGAGATGAGAAAATCAATTACTTTCTTCATTAAGAAAGCAATCAGGTATAACAGAGATGCTACCAAGGTTCAAGTGATTGACAAGTATGGTCAGACTGCATGGCCTACAATTGAAGAGGCTAAAATTCATGCAATTCCTCAGTATGCAAGTGGTCCTGCAAATCTTGACAAAGATTATAGACCTGCCTATATTGGTGAAGAAGAGTTGACCAACTTCATCAAGGCATATCTTAACATTCCTAATCCATCTTATTCTTATATAGATAAGAATACTGGTGATAAGGTTGTTAAGACTTTGGCTAATCTTGATGATGCACTTGCCAGACTTGACAATATTGACAACTATTTCAAAGGTGATTACAGTGAACTGGAATCTATCTTGAAGCTCCAGCCTAAGAATGTAGTGAAGGCTTGCTTTGGTGTAAGAACAACTGATGATAACAAACAGTATCAAGCTGTATTTACTCAGAAGTTCTTGAAGAATTCTGTTACTGACTACAGTTCTCTTGATAAAGAGATTCAAAGCAGAATAAATGCAGGCGGTTATAGTAACACTGAATTCAGTGTAGAACCATTGCATGAATATGTAGTTGAATCAACTAACTTCAATGAAGCACCAAGTACTACAAGTACAGACACACCTGAATCAGCCAGTCCTTGGGCTTGGGCAGCAAATAAATAACATTTAACTAAACTAACTTATGGCATTTAGTAGTGGCACTTTTAACATAACTCTTGAAGATTTATTGAGCAAAGTCAGTGAGTCTGATATATTATATCATTATTTCGGTATTAGTGAAATCCCATGTGTTATATCTAGTCCTTTGAGAGTAGATAATGATCCATCCTTTGGCATTTATACATTAGATGGAAACAAGATATACTGGAAAGACTTAGCTAGAAAGACTTCAGGAGGTCTTTGGGATATGTTAGGTGAGTATTGGGGGGTGAGTTACAGAGAAGTTTTAAAAAGAGTCTGGGAAGACTTACCCAATATAGCCACTACTACTCATGAATCAGGTAAAATGAAGAAGCCTAAATCAATCAGTAACTACAATGAAGAGACTGATTTACAATGCAGAATTAGATGTTGGAAACAACATGATATTGAGTATTGGGAATCATTTGGAATATCTCTTGAATGGTTAAAGTATGCTGATATATATCCTATATCACATAAAATAGTCATTAAAGGTTCTAACAGATTTACCTTTGTTGCTGATAAATATGCTTATGCTTATGTTGAAAGGAAAGAAGGCAAGGTTACTCTTAAGATATACCAGCCATTCAGTACTACCTTCAAGTGGAGCAATAAGCATGATAGGTCTGTCATTAGTCTTTGGACTAAAATACCTGAGTTTGGTGAAAAGTTAGTTATTTGTGCTTCAATGAAAGATGCCTTATGTTTGTGGGCTAATACTGGAATACCAGCAATAGCTATACAAGGAGAAGGTTATACAATGAGTGATACTGCAATTAGTGAACTTAAAAGAAGATATAAAGAGATTTATATACTTCTGGATAATGATGAAGCTGGCTTGGAAGATGCAAGGAAACTGTCAGAGTCTACTGGGTTTACTAATGTAGTATTACCTAATTATGGATATAAAGATGTATCTGACTTATATAAAGGACTACAAGACCCAAATCAATTCAAACAGGTAATCTTCAGCCTTATAAATGGAGAAGAAATAAAAAGTAATATCCCATTTTAATTAATTAAAAAAGAAAACATTATGGAAGCCAGAAAAATTTTATTTGTCCTGAGCAACAGCTCAAATCAGAAAAGCATTATGTCAGAAGCAGAAACTCTTGGTGCATTGAAAGCAGACATGAGAAGAGCAGGTATTAGCTATGATGGTATGACATTCTATGAAGGTAGAACTAGAACAGAGTTGAAAGATGATGCTTCAGTTCTCCCTGTAAATGTGCCTGTGCCTGCAAAGGGAACTACTCCTGCAACTACTACTAATGACTTGGTGTTCATGCTGACTACAGCTAATAAGAAGATTAAGTCAGGTGCTTTGAGTCCTGAAAGAAAGAATGCTCTTGAGGAAATCAAGGCTAAAGGTTTAGGTGCAGCAGTAACTGCAAAGTTTGGTAAGAATGCAACTCAGTGTAAAACTCCTGATTTGTTGGCATTTCTTGCAGAACAATCTAAGCCTGCATCTCAAGTAGCTACAAAAGCACCTAAGGCAAAGAAGGTGGAAGAAGAAAAAGTAGCAGTAGATGAGAACCCTGACATTACTATCACAGAAGTGACTAAAGGTGAACCTATTACTGGTGTTGCACCTTGTACAGAATGTGTAGATAAAGTAGCAAGAGAAGTTCTTAGTGAGCTTATTGAAATGCTTGCAGATGAAGTTGATCTCGATGACAATTATAGTTGTCTTCTTGAGAAACTTGATACAGGTGTAGTGTCTGAGAAACAGGAACAACCAACTGAAACTAAAGCTGTGAAAGAAGAAAAACTTTCAAACAGTGAAATCAATGATTTGTTTGGTGGTTGGGCTAAATAAATAACAATACAGAGGTTGGTGAGTAATCATCAGCCTCTTCTTTTTTAGTGATACAATGAGTGTAGAAGAAAGACTAACAAATTTATACAACTCATTCATGGAGAAGCCTAACATCATTTATGGTGTATTCAAGAACTTCTTTGGTGAAGAGTTTGTAGATATGCAGAATTATCCATCATTAGATGAATATATCAACAATGCAAAAATGTTGCATTCAGAAGAGTTCATCATGATTGATGATACAATAGAAGATTCATCATTTTCCAGAATAAATATACTTGTTAGGTTTCCTGAGGTGAGAATTATCAATGAGAATGATAAGTATATAGATATATGGGAACTTTATGCTAGAGTTACAGTTACTTATTCAGGTACTATGCGTGGTGATTTTAGATTGAATAGGTCTGAGTATGATTTATTTCAATTAAGAAATGGTTATATGCATAGTCATATTAGTTCTATTCCCTTTAGCAGACTAACAGAATTTCAAAGTCCCTGTTTAGGTTCAGGACCTATTAGAGGTACTATTGCAACATTAAATGATAGTGGTATTGAATTTGATGAATTAAGATGGGAATTATTCTGTCTTGAATTAAGTAAATATGTTCAAGTTGAATCCTTAACAGGAGGACCTTATCATAGACTTGAAGAACTTGGTGATAGTAGTATGAGAGTACAATCTGCTACATGGCCTATGTATAGAGATGATCAACTTAGAAGCTTTAGTTCTCTTAGCACTGATCTATATAAAGACTTTATGATATGGTTATTAGGAAAGAAGAAATTAAGATTTGACTTTCTTAATAGTTATGGTATAGGTATGTCCTATATTCAATGGACCATATTTATAAGTAATGAGTTTATTGAATGGTACAATATAAGGTATAAAGAGGGAGTAGTAACTACTTCCTATAGAGAATTACTTTTAGAAGGTCTATTGTATAGAGGTGTTTTAAATAACAATAAGATATATACCAGCAGATATAGTGCAGCTGATAATTACTTTCAGTATGTAGGTAGGCAAGTTTGCATATTTAAAGGTGAGCCTGTTTTATTTAAAATAAGAGAAGGTAATACAGATACGAATGATGATAATATGTCTACATTCCTAGCTCCAGTGATTGTAGAACATTTTTATAAATGTATTTTAGAAATAGTTAATTATGAGTATAGAAACGAAACCCAAACTACTGGAACTGACAAGAAAGTCTACTTCATATAAGTTGATAGTCACTCCAGAACTTGAACAAAAGATAAGATATTTCTTAGACAAGTTCCCATCAATAGAATATTCAGGTACTTTATTTTATACTGTATCTGGTAGTTTTGAAACTGAAGATTTAGTAATCACTGCCTTTGATTTCCTGTTACAGGATATAGGTGTAAGTGGTTATACTGAATTCAATCAATCTCCTGATGTAATAGGATATATGGTAGACCATCCTGAAATATTAGGAGAAGATGTATATCAAGGATTAATGCATTCACATCATACAATGGGTGCATTCTTTAGTGGAACAGATTTAGCCACTCTTAGAGAAGAGGGCAGTGATAGAATCCACTTTGTATCTTTGATTATTGATACTAAAGGTACTTACAAAGCAGCTATTACAAGAGTAGTTTCTGAAGAAATGACAGCAACAGGCTATGTTAAGTATCCTACATATAATGGTAAAGAATCAACTGGACAACCTGTTAGTTATTCTTTTACTAGAAAGAAACTTGAATATTTCATGCTTGATGTAGAAAGACCTGTGATTACTAATCCCTTTAAAGAGCTTGCTGATAGAATTTTGGAAGTTCAAAAGCAAAAAGAGGAAGCCAAAAAGAAAGCTACTCCTGTTTATGGAGGTAGTTGGCAAGGTGGTAGTGGGTATAATAGTTACACTCCTAGAGTATATAATAATACTACTAAACAATGGGAGGATGCTAAGCCTAGCACTCCTAAGAATACAGCCTTTAACTATCAAACTAATGTAGGAAGAGGCAATGTTATTCCTGAGAATAAGCCCTATGTTCCCCCAGTAAATACTCCCTCAGTACAGGGAGAACTTCCATTTGAACAGGAGACTCAAGAAGAAGTAATACCCCCATATGGTGAAGTAAAAGTTGATCCTACTATCATTGAAGAGATTGCAAGACAGTTAGTAACTGGAGATATTTCTTATGGAGTGTATGAGAATGAAACACTTGAAGAGTTAGCTAAAATAGGAGAGGAATCATATGCTCAAAGATTTGAAGATGATTCACTATTTCATGCTTGGGCAGAAGGTTATGTTGAATTCTTGGTTTATTATGCTGAAGACCCAGCTCTTGAGCAGTATGAAGATGATGTATTGGCTGCATTAGTTGCTTATGATTTAGTTGAGAAGCTTAATAAGTTAACTAATAGAGGAAAATACATCAATCAGTTTATTGAAATGATTGAAAGGTATATTATTTAATTATGGATATGGATAATAATGAACAACTTATAGAAGCAGGAACAAGTTCTACACTTGACATGGATAGATTTTCTGAGCAAACCCCTGAAGCTCAAGCAGCAGAGGTTCTTAGTGATATTATTAGAATAGCTAATGTAAATGACATTCCTATTTCAGTTGAAGAACCTCATGTGGAATTAACCTCAGAGGAAGAAGCACTTCTAGCAGCAGCTCTTGAATCTCAGAATAATGAAATCCCTGCTAACTCTCCTACTCTTCTAGTAGAAGATGTTACCAGTAGATTTAGTGGTGCTTCATGGTATGACAAGATTAGAACAAAGATTATATTATTAGCTGGATTAGGAGGTATTGGTAGATTTTGAAATCTCGTAAATTTCACTTATCTTTGCGCCTAAATAACAAAATTTATTTAGGTATGTATAACAATGATTTAAAAAACATTAATTCCCCCGAAAAAGCATATTTATTGGGGTTATTTTATAGTGATGGGTGTATTCATTCTAATGATAGTAGCTATTGTGCCTCTATAGTATTACATGAAGATGATAAATATCTTCTTGATATTATAGTAGATAAGTTTCCTTTCTTTAGATTATCTAAACTCACTAACCATGCTTGGTCTGTAGTATGTTCAAGAAAAGCTATAGTAGAAGATTTGCAGACTAATGGTATGGTTTTTAGGAAATCTACTGATAATAAGGAATTACTCAAGTTACCCGACTTAGATGATAGTTTAGTGCATCATTTTATAAGAGGTTACTTTGATGGAGATGGTAGTGTTTACAGGCAAAAAGTAGGTAACACTAAAGTTGATATTGGAGGAACTGGGTATAAAATGATTACTGACTTAGTAAAAGTTCTATATGACAATGGGATCACTGTAAATTTAACCTGTAAATATGCAGGAGTAGGACTAAGAAAACATGATTACTATGTACTATATACTTCTTCAGATAAGGTTTCTAAGAAATTTGCGGATTATATCTATAAAGATTGTGGAAATTTTTATATGAAGAGAAAATATGATAAACTATACTATACACCAGAATATCATAAAATGGATAGATTAGTATGTCCTATATGTAATGGTATAGATACAATTAGATTGGGTACAAGGCAAATGTTACATGGTCTTGTTTATAGGGGAAAATGCAAAGATTGTAAAAAACAATTTTCAATAACTGCCCCTCAAAGTAGTAATATTTTGAGTGGAGAGGGTGAATTGCTGGAAGGCTAACCATCAGTTGTAAGATGTATGCTAATCAGCAGCCAAGCTATGAGTACACTCATAGAAGGTTCAGAGACTACCTGAGCTGTAGAGTCAGCTTAATAACAGGAAGTAGCTATAGATAGCGCTATAGTGAAAAAGTGCCCTCTATCCTATTATATAGGATAAAGATATAGTCCAGACTATATGGAAACATATAGAATAATCGAGTTATGTTGCCTTCTTATTATCAAGAATGCATCCATTTAAAATAGTGATGTATGATTATGATAGAGTAGAATCAGCTAATATGTCTGGTCAATTATATTGCATGGAGAATATAGGAGAGTATAAGGTCAATGCAATATATAACACAATGAAGAAGTTTTCAGACTTCTATAATGCAAATTCTTTAAGAGAGAGAATTACTGATAGAACTCCAGCTAGGGATATAATGATATGTGGGTTTGATAACATGGAAGCTAGAAAGACGTTCTATAGAGTATGGAAAACTCATGTTAGGCGTTCAAATAGCAAGGATGAATGCTTATTCATTGATGGGAGACTTGCAGCAGAAGAGTTTCAAGTGTTTGCAATTAAAGGTGATGATGAAAGAGCAATGGGAATCTATGAGGAAGAATGGCTGTTTAATGACTCTGAAGCTGAAGAGACTTTATGTAGTTACAAACAAACTACCTTCATGGCTAATATGATTGGTTCTGTAATGGTTAATTTATTTGTGAACTTTGTAGCTAATGAATGTGATCCAGTATTTCCAAGAGATGTTCCTTTCTTAACTACCTATGATGCAAGTACTATGTATTTTAAAGTAGAGATGTAATTATGGCAAGAGTAGGTTCAAGATTAAAAGATGCTATAAACTTTCTAAGTTCTGCATATAGCCACCATCAGTATAGTCCTATACGCTATAGTCCAAATATAAACTGGGAAAGAAATAATGTCTTTTCAAAGTTCTTTATAGCTGATATAACTGGCCCTGAGATAATAGTTCCTGTAGTTATGAGAGGACATGTTGAAGAGGTTATTAGTAGTAGTATTGTATATAATGTAATAACTCATATAAAGAAAGAAGTAGTATTTCCAATTTATATTAGAGATTACAATCCTGCTGTAAGAACTGCTGATAGCTTTATATTAAAGGTATTTTATGAATCACCAGAATTAGGATTGTCTAGAGTCACTATCAAAGACACAACTTATATTGGAAGTAGAGGTTGCATATTTGATAATGATGGAAAACTTCTTATGCTTTGCACTCTTGTTGGTAGATATTTACTTCATGATCAACCAGGTGATTCATTTTTTGGTACTGTAAAAGGTTTTACTTATGATGAGGTCAGACTATATATTCATTCTGATGTTGTTAGAAGTGAAAGTGATGTAGTGTGTAAAGCGATTATGAATAAAATAATGCCTTTCATGTTATCATCAGAGTTTAGAATGCCATATAGTCAAAATATAAGATGTTTCGATCTTAATCATCCTATAAGAACTACAGTCATTATTGATGATATTAGTAGGTTTGTAAGAACTCCTACATTTAGTAGTGATTATACTGATGATGATATAAATAACATGTTGAGTGTTAGAGCTTCTGAAGTTGCAGATCAAATTAAGTTGGTATGACACTAGGTGAATACTTTGGTGATTGGATTAGGGTTATAGATGTTAATGAATTAAATAAGGTTACTAAGACTATAGGCAATATAAGGAAACCTATATGTCCTAATGTACCTGATGTATTTAAAGCATTTACATTATGTTCATATGATAACTTGAAGGTAGTTATGATAGGACAGGACCCCTATCCTCAGAAAGATGTAGCAACAGGTGTTTTGTTTGGTAATAAGAAGGAGGTAAGTGAAGAAGACTTATCTCCCTCACTAAAGATTGTTAAGGAGGCAGCTATTGATTTTGAAATTCCACATAATAGTATTATCTTTGACCAGACTTTAGAGAGTTGGGCTAATCAAGGAATTCTTATGATAAACTCTGCATTAACTGTAGAAATGAATAAAGTAGGTAGCCATACTATGTTATGGAGACCATTTATGACTAAGTTATTAAAGAATTTATCAGAGTGGAATACAGGTATTATTTATGTTCTGTTTGGTGAACAGGCTAGAACATTTGTACCTTATATTAATAGTAAATCTAATATTATTCTGGAAGAAAAGCATCCAGCTTATTATGCTAGAATTGGTAGTAGAATGCCTTCTACAGTCTTTAAAACTATTAGTAAATTAACTAAAGATAAGTATGGTGAACCAATAGTATGGTTCCAAGAGTATTAATTAAATAATAAGTATTATGAAGAAAAAGTATGTATTTGTAGGCACAGGTGATTGTGTATGTGAAGGTGACAAATATTTAGGAGCATTAGTATGCAAGTCTGGAGAGATGTTCTTCTTTAATTGCCTTAATAAGTATGTTATAGCTAAGCTTCTCTCAGAAGGTGCTATTAAGGAAGTTGAAGAAGAGGCTATTAGTTACAAGAAACCTGTTCCTCCTTCAGTAGATGATGTTACTTTTGAGACTATCATCATGTCTATTGCAAAAAGACTGAAGTGGAAGGTTGTTAATGTGTTCAAATACCTTGATAACCTTGCTTACATTAATGAAGGTGCAGTACTGTCAATCTTATTGAGAGAAGTAGCTATAATTCTTGACAGACAATATCCAGACCATATTGAGAATAGTGAGAAAATCTATACTATTGATATGGCTAAAGGTGAGATTGTAGAGGTTAAAGATATTCACAAGATAAAGAACTTCAGAAACTTTGCTGCATTTAGAACTATTCGAGATGCTGTCACTGCGAAGAAAGTACTGAAGGACTTTATGTTAGCAGCATTTAGTAAAGGTGGGAGAAAATAAGAAGATACTTAATGCCTCTGGGAGAGAGTTTGATGGGATTAAATTCAAGTCAGAACTTGAAGTGATGATTTACAAGACTCTTAAAGAATCAGGATTTAACCCTATCTATGAACCAACTACTTACACCTTGTGGAGAGGGTTTAGACCTACAGTACCTTTCTATGATAAAGATAAGAAGACTAAACTTCTTAAATTAAATCTTAAGAAGATGATAGATATAAAGCATACTCCTGACTTTGTGTTTCTGTATAATAATGTAGTTATTATTATAGAGGCTAAAGGTATGGAGAATGATGTATTCTATATAAAAAAGAAGTTATTCAGAGCATATCTTGAAGATTTGTATAGGGAGACTGGACAGAAGTCTATGTATTTTGAAATCTTTACTAAGAAACAGCTTCTAGAGGCTATAGAAATAATTAAAGGTTATGGAACCAGTGGAGAGAATAAAAAGATTAACTCAGTACCTGCCAAAAGGTGATATTGCATTAGCTCATACTTTCATTGATTCAAGAGATTTTGAGTCACTGCAAGAGTTAGTTGATTCAGCTATTGTTAAGACTAAAAGAAACATTAGTAGTAACAATCCTAAGGAAGAGTATCTTAGTTTAGATGTGGATGAAATGGAAAAACTAAAGACAGAAGTAGATGATTATGTAGACCAACTACAACTGCCTGAACAAGATGATGAATTTGATAATTATGAGGAAGAGTATTGTTGAGGAGTGGAGGGACATACCAAAATATTGTGGCTTATATCAGGCTAGCAATTTAGGATATATTAGGAGTGTAACTAGAGTGACTATTCAGTCTGGAGCACAAAGGTGTATAAAAGGTAGGACACTTTCCCCAGCAAAGGATAAATTTGGATATAGTAGAGTTACTTTAAGTAAGAAAGGTGTACATCATACCTATTATATTCATAGGTTAATTGCTGAAACTTTTATTCCTAATCCTGATAATTTACCCCAAATAAATCATAAAGATGAAAATCCAAACAATAATGAAGTCTCTAACTTAGAATGGTGTACTGTTCAATATAATAATACCTATGGAAGTAGAAATTTAAAAGCTTCACTTACAAATAGTATTATACAATTGAATAATTCTAAATCTAAAGCGGTGATACAATTAGATTTAGATGGAAATTTTATTAGTGAGTGGCCTTCTATTAGTGAAATAAAAAGACAACTAGGATTTGATATTTCTAATATTGCAAATTGCTGTAAGAAACATCAGATAATAAAGGGGGTTAAAACAACTAGAATACAGGCGTATGGATATAAATGGAGATATAAATAGAAAAAGCATAGTTGAACTATCTTGGAATGTAGATGAACTAACATATAGAAAAGATTCAGCAATTTCATATTCTATATTAAGCCGCTATAGTCGAGAAGGATTTAGAAAGTTAGGTAGTCTCTTTGATAAAGTAGAAAGTCCTGCATTAAGATTTGGTTCAGCAGTTGATACTATGTTAACTGATGGAATTGATGCTTTTAAAGAGAGATTTACTGTATGTGAGTTTCCTTCATTATCAGAAGCACTTATAGGAATAGTTAGAGACTTGTTTGAAAGTTATGGAAGTCAATATAGAAGTATTGACTTAATACCTGATGATGATATAATAGCTCATACTATTAGTTATCAACCAACTTGGGGTGCAGAAGCTAAACTAAGAACTATAAAAAGTAAGTGTGATGATTACTATAAATTGTTAGCTATATCAGCAGATAAAGAGATATTATCTCAGAAAGATTATAATGATACTGTTGCTTGTGTTAATGAATTGAAGAATAACCCTTACACTAAATACTTCTTCTATGTTAATCCATTTGATACTAGATTTGAGAAGGTATTTCAGTTAAAGTTTAAGGCTAAATACAATGGAATATCTGTCAGATGTATGTTCGATAAACATTTGGAAATATTAAAAATTATACTTACCTTTGTTGCATGATAACTTAATTAATAGTTGATTATGCAAAAGAAGAATATTAAATTAGAGGAAATTATTAAGTTATATGATACTTATAATAATGTAGGTATTGTAGCAGAAAAATTAAATTGTTGTATAGCTAATGTTTGCAGAAGATTAAAGAAAGCAGGAGTTGTTATTAGTAGGGATTATACTAGGAGAAGAGAATCTACTAGGGAAAAAATCTATGTAGATGAGTCTTATTTTAAAGAAATCAATACTGAAAGTAAGGCATACTTCTTAGGACTTATGTATGCAGATGGTAGTGTATCTAAAAATACATTTTATCTTAAACTTAAAGATGAAGATATCATTCAAGAGTTTAAGAAACATCTTAATACAGAAGCAGATGTCAAAATTATAAACAGTCAGTACATATTAACAATATGTAGACAGAGTATGTGCAATGATTTAATTAATCATGGATGTTATATAAACAAAACTAAATCTATCAGATTTCCTAACTTAGAAAAGTCTTTAATCAGACATTTCATAAGAGGATTTTATGATGGAGATGGTAGTCTTATACTTAATATTAATAGAAATCACAACTGTTTAAACTTTACCAGTGGTAGTTTGGAGTTTCTAAAACAATTGCAGGAAAAATTAAAAGTAATTTCTATTACCAATGGTGGAATTTCTAAAGAAAGAAATTATGAAGTTTGGCATCTAAGATATGGAGGAAGGCAAGTTCATATAATATTAAATTGGTTATATAAAGACTCTAATTTGTATTTAAAAAGAAAGTATAATAAATATTTATTGTCGAATTAAAACAGGGTGAATTGCTGGGAAGCCTTAGTTGGTAATCAGCAGCCAAGCTATTTAGGGATAAATAGAAGGTTCAGAGACTAATAGCATACCACTAGAACAGTGATGAAGCTAACACGAGTGCCCTGCCTAATAGAAATATTAGTGATGATATAGTCCGAGCTACAGATATAATATGAAACTGTAGAACTAACAGATAAAGAACTGTTAGGATAACAAACTGGAAATAATAGTTGACCATGAAGAGAAGGTTATATATCCTATAGACTTAAAGACTAGTGGTCATGCAGAAGAAGACTTTGAACAATCATTTGTTACATGGAGATATATGATACAAGCTCAGCTTTATACATATATACTTCAACAAGTCATTAGTGAAGATGAGTACTTCAAGAACTTCAAGATAGCTCATTATAGCTTTATAGTCATTAACAGATATACATTAGCTCCACTTGTATGGAGGTACTATGGTAACTTTAGTGAAGTTGACTTAAAGGATGATAAAGGCAATATCTACAGAAATTGGAGGAAGCTCTTAGAGGAATTAGACTATTATCTAAATGAACCTTCAAGTAAATATACTAAAGAGGCTAAAGAAAGAAATGGTATTATGAAAATAGATAATTTACAACCAGCATGACAGAGTTAGAATATTTTAAAGATGATGAACTAGCAGCTTCAACTTGGAGAAATAAGTATGCAGCAGAAGGAGAGCAAACTCCTGATGATACACACAGAAGATTAGCTAAGGAATTTGCAAGAGTAGAGAATAATTATGATTGGGATATGCCCAATAGTAAAGCTATGAAACTCTCAAATTATGGGTATCAAAGACCTAATCTTGATGAAGAGGATATCTATCAGTTATTCAAGGACTTCAAGTATATTATACCTGGAGGTTCAGTTATGTCTGGTTGTGGAACTGGAGCCTTAGTAAGTCTTAGTAATTGCTTTGTAATAGGCAGTCCAAAGGACAGTTATGCAGAGATAATGAAGACAAGAAGCCAACAGGCTCAACTTATGAAGAGAAGGGGTGGAGTTGGTTATGACTTATCTCAGCTTAGACCAAGAGGAGCCAGAGTTAATAATGCAGCTAAATCTTCAACAGGTGCAGCATCTTTCATGGATGTATGTTCAGATATAACCAATGAAGTGGCTCAGAATGGAAGAAGAGGTGCTCTTATGTTAAGTATGAGTATCAATCATCCTGATATTGAGGAGTTTATTACTAAGAAGCAGGACTTAACTAAGGTAACTGGAGCTAATATATCAGTGAAGGTTACTGATGAGTTTATGCAAGCAGTGGTAAAAGATGAGGAATATTTTCTTAGGTATCCTGTTAATCTATCTGATAGTTTAATGAGGTTGTATTCCTTAGAGAATTATGAACTGAATAAACTTAATGAGATTAATAGAGGTTTTGTAAAGAAAGTAAGAGCAAGAGAGTTATGGAATACTCTTATGCACTGTGCTTGGAATACTGCTGAACCAGGTATTATGTTTGAAGGGGCAATGCACAACTATTCTCCTGATGGTGTATATCCTGACTTCAAGATGGTTGGAACTAACCCTTGTGGTGAAATACCAATGGGTCCATTTGATAGCTGTAGGTTGATTCATATTAACTTAAGTAGTTATGTTGTAGACCCATTTACAGATAAGGCTCACATTGATGAAGAGTTACTCTATATGCACTCTTATGAAGCTATGAGATTAGCTGATGACTTAGTTGATTTGGAGATTGAAGCTGTTGATAAGATTATTGATACAGTGAAGAATGATACTGATGATACTGAGTTCAAGCTATGGAGTAGAATCAAGGAGACTGCAATTCAAGGGAGAAGAGCTGGTTTAGGTTTTACTGGACTTGCTGATGCAATAGCTATGTTAGGCTTGAAATATGATTCTGATGAAGGTATTAGTCAGGTTGAACAATTGATGAAAGTTATGTTCAAAGGTCAGCTTGATAGTAATATTGATATGGCTATTGAGAGGGGTGCATTTCCTGTTTGGAATAGAATGACAGAGTACTCATATATAGATGGAAGTACTAATGCTCAACCTATGAATGAATGGTATAGGGTTTTATTAAAGAACTACCCAAACCAAGTTCTAAGGCTTGTTAAATATGGAAGAAGAAACATAAGTTGGTCAACTGTAGCTCCTACTGGAACTGTAAGTATCATGGCTGGTACAAGTAGTGGTATTGAGCCTGTATTCATGCCTTTCTATCAGAGAAAGAGAAAGTGTATGTCTGAAAGTGACAGGGTAGATTATGTAGATAAAGTAGGTGAGAAATACACCTTGTTTACAGTAGTTCATCCTAACTTGAAGAGATGGGCAATAGAAACTATGAACTACAGTGAGTCAGAAGTCAATGAATGGAGCTTAGGAGTATGGAAGGAAGTCTGGAAAGAAAGTCCTTATTATGGTTCTACTGCACCAGAGATTGATTGGAGACAGAGAGTTAAATTACAAGGAGTAGTTCAAAGGTACATCACTCATAGTATCAGTAGTACAGTTAATCTGGCTAAAGAAACTACAGAAGAGGAGATTGCTGACATCTATATTGAAGCATGGAAACAGGGATTGAAAGGTATTACTATTTATAGAGATGGATGTAGGGAAGGTGTATTAACTCAGGTTGAGAAACCTAAGACTATTGAGGGAAGACAAGCTCCTAAGAGACCTAAAGTTCTTGAAGCTGACTATTATCAAGTTAAAGTTAAGAAGGAACAATTCATTGTTCTTGTGGGACTTCTTGAAGATAAACCTTATGAAGTGTTTGCATTCAGACCTCTTAATCCTGTTAACATTCCATCACACAAAGGCACTATTACTAAAGTAAGTAAGATGCACTATAGTTTTGACTCTGAGCATATTAATATATCTAACCTTGAGTTAGCTAATACTAATATTGAGGAGAATGCAGCTACATTATACTCTTCAATGTTGTTGAGGCATGGTGTAGATATTAACTATATTATAAAGACTGCAAGAAAAGTCAATGACAATATTAGTTCATTTAGTTCAGCTATGTGTAGAATACTTGCTAAATATATCTCTAATGAAGAGATTAAAGGTGAAGTATGTCCTGATTGTGGAGGAACTTTAGTAAGAGAAGGTGGTTGTATTCACTGTAAGGACTGTGGTTATAGTAAATGCTTATAGTATGAAGATTGAAACTAAATATAGTATGGGAGATGCTGCCTTTGTTATGTACAATAACAGGGCAGTTCCCATAAAAATCATGGGAGTGCATTATTCTATTGATGTGTATCAAGGTGAACATATTCACTATTCAAGTGATATATCATCCACTGATGGTATGATTAGGTTTGAGGAAAAGTATGTATTTAAAACTAAAGAAGATTTATTGAAAACATTATGAAAATTAAAGTAAAAGGAATAACAGCAGGATGTTTACCTTTCATTATAGAGAAGGGTGACTGGATTGATTTAAGAGTAGCAGAAACAGTTAGCTTTAAAGCACCACAAGCTGGTGTTAGAAAGAGAGAAACTATTGATGGTGAGGTAGTAAGTCATAGAGATGTCACCTTTGACTTCAAACTGATTAAGCTTGGTGTTGCTATGCAATTGCCTAAAGGTTTTGAAGCAGTAGTATTACCAAGAAGTAGTACTCCAAAGTTAGGAATAATGTGTGCTAATAGTGAGGGAGTTATTGATAATTCATATTGTGGTAATGATGATGAATGGAGATTCCCAGCTATTGCCTTCCAAGCTACAACTATTAATAAAGGTGATAGAATCTGTCAATTCAGAGTTCAACTGAGTCAAAAAGCAACTATATGGCAGAAGCTTAGATGGTTGTTTAGTAACAAGATTAAGCTTGTGAGTGTAGACAAACTTGAAGGTAATAACAGAGATGGGTTTGGAACTACTGGTGTTAAATAATAACTCAGAAATAAAGATGAGAATATGGTAATGAATATATTATTTGTAATAGGACTTGTAATCTTAGCTTCTTTCTTTGCTAAGATTGTTGATGTCTATAGAAAGAAAGAAAAGAGAGCACAGGCATATAGAATGTCATTCAGAGAAACTCTGGATTTAACTGACATTCCTATTGTAACTTTCAAGTGTGGAGAAAAGAAGTTAAACTTCTTATTGGACACAGGTGCCAGTGATTCTATAATCAACAAATCAGTAACTAATGATATTAAACATAGTCCTACTGGAGTAAGAAACACCATCTATGGTTCTGATGGTAATAAGGAAGAAGTAGATATAACATCTATTGATATTACTTACAGAGATAAGACATATAGTGAAGAGTTCTATGTTAAGGACTTAGATGCTGCATTCTCTAATCTTAAGAGTGACTTTGGTGTTAATTTGCATGGAGTACTTGGCAGTTCTTTCTTCCAAAAGTATAGATATATAATAGATTTCGAGGAACTAGCTGCATATTCAGTAGTATGATGGAAGATGTAATTGAACTTAAATCAAGAGGAGATGATACTAACTATTTAAAGAAGTTAAAGAAGCCTGATGGCAGTGAATCTAAAACTTATACTTTAAAAGTTAGTTATCCTGTTATTACTGCTGGGTATTTACCCAATGGTAAGATGTACATACAACCATCTGGAAGTTCAATTATTGCTGTAGGTGAAAGACTTAATGAAGCTGATGCTATTGTTAAGTCTATCAACTACACTAATGGGTATGGTTACAGCATAACTTTTGAGTAGCATGATATATTTTGTAAGTAGACAATCTGAGCTGTTTGATGAGGTAGAATATACAATGATGAGTATTGAAGATTCCCTAAATATGTTAAATACTTGGGAAATGTTTCAATTTGATACTGAAACCTCTGGCAGAGATGCTCATATAAATACAGTCTTACTTATGCAATTTGGTGATATTAAGGGGGAAAATCAAATAGTAGTAGATGTTACTACTATAGACCCCTTGATATACAAAGATTATATACAAAGTCATTTTATGGTAGGTCAAAATTTAAAGTTTGACTTGCAGTTCTTGTTTAATTATGGTATTATTGTAACTGAATGTTATGATACTATGATTGTTGAACAATTACTATTTCTTGGTTATCCATTCTTCCTAGTAGGAATGAATACTGATCTTATGAATAAGTATTGTGACTTTGTGTATAACTATGAAGGATATGATAAATTAAGTCCTGAAACAAAGAAGGTATTACTATATGAAGAAATTCCTGATGTTGCTGAATTTATTTATAATTATTCTGGAGTAGGTTTAAAAGCAATTGCATATAGATATCTTAATATAGATATAGATAAGACTGTTAGAGGTGAGATCATTTGGAGAGGTATAGATACTGCTGTTATCAAATATGCAGCTGGTGATGTCATGTATCTTGGTGATATAATGGCAAAGCAACTAGAAGAGTTGAGAAGAAGAGAGTGTGTTAATGGTGCTAAGTTAGAATGTGACTTTGTTCCTGTTATAGCTTATCTTGAATGGTGTGGTATAAAACTTGATGAAAGTAAGTGGAAAACAAAGATGGTCTATGATGAGACTATTAAGAGAGTCTTTAATAAATCATTAGATAGTTTCATTGTAAGTTCAGCACTTGGAAAGGATAGTTTTATAGCTTATATTTCATTATCTGATAAGGATGAAGATGAACTAAGTGATGAAAGAAAAGCATTTAAAGAGGAGATTAGAGCACATGAATTTGATATAGAAGAACCTTGTGGTGCTAAGTTTGAAGCTTATAAATGTAAGATAAAGACTAGATTATCAAGTAAATATATCAAAATAGATAGACAAGGTGATTTATTCTCTGGGTTTAATACTGAACCTCAATCCTTAGTAAATTGGAATAGCTCTACTCAAGTTGTTTCTATACTTAAAACATTAGGTTTCAATACATCTGTTATAAGTAAAAGCACTGGTGAAGAAGCTGATTCAGCACTTGAAAAGGTTATAGCTAAACAGAAAGGAATAAATGATGTATTTCTTAAAGCTTATCTTGATTATAAAGAAGCTGATAAGGTTTGTTCTACTTATGGTCAATCATACATTAATGCTATCAATCCTAAAACAGGAAGAATTCACACTAAGTTTAAGCAACTTGGTGCATCCTCAGGTAGAATGGCTTGTGGTTCTCAACAGATAAATACTGACTTAGCTAAATTAAAGGGACTTCCTGTAAATACTAAGAGCAGTAAACTTAAATGTGCTTATCCACAAGTTCAGAATCTACCTGCTGATCATAGAACTAGAGGTTGTTTTGTTAGTGAGAAAGGTAACTTATTCTGTAGCTGTGATTATAGTGCTATAGAATCAAGACTTGGAGCTGACATATACAATGAAAAGTCTATGATTGAAGAGTTCTTACATGGTTCTGGAGATATGCATTCTCTAGTTGCTAAAGCATGTTTCCCTAAAGAACTTGAAGGTATTGAGGTTAAGATGGTTAAGAAGTTAAGACCAGACCTAAGAAAGAAGGCTAAAGCACCAGAGTTTGCTAAGCAATTTGGTGGAGGTTCTTCTTCTATAGCTGATTCTTTAGGTATATCTATTGAAGAAGCTGATGAAATAGGAAATGCTTATGATAAGGGCTTCCCTGGGGTAACTTCTTATGGAGAAAAGGCTCTAAAGGCAGTTAAAAAGGATGGTTATATATTGATTAATCCTATTACTGGACATAAAATCTATTGGAGTGATCACTCCTATTGGTTGATAGAAGGAGCTAAATTCACTAGTGAGTTTTGGGATAACTATAGAAAACAAAAAGAGTTATTAGGTGATGAGTTTCATAAAACTTGGATGAGAAGAAGAGTATCATTACACTTTAAGGCAGTTAGCAAATGGGGTAGACTGGGATTAAATAGTCCTACTCAGGGTGAAATGAAGGTTTGTGCCCTGAATAAACTCCTTAAATTCGGTGAATGCTGAGATGTAAATACCGAGCCAAGCTATATAGTAATATATAGAAGGTGTAGAGACTAGTGTATGGAGTCCTTATAAAGGATGGTAAAACACCAAGAAAAGGGAGAATTTGTTTTTATGAATTATTTTTCCTATCTTTGTATCAGATAATTTATACTTAATAATATGAATACAAAGATTTGTAAAAAATGTGGTAAAGAATTACCCATTTCTGAATATCAGAAACATAGTGGTTTCAAAGATGGGTATCATTCTAAATGTAAAAGATGTCTAAGTAGTAAGGAAACTCCTGAAACTATAAGGTGTCAAAGTTGTGGAGAAGTAAAACCTTATTTTGAGTTTACAAAAGGTAAAAATTCTACAGGTAGAAGTACTTTTTGTAAAAAGTGTTTAAGTTTATATACATCAACCCAACTAAGACAATTTAGATGTCAATTAGATAATGACTTTAAAGAGAAGTTATTAAAATATAAAAGAGAAAGTAGAAAAAGAAATTTTATACATGCTACTTGGAAAGCTTGTCAAATAAGAGCTAAAAATAAAGGGATAGAGTTTAATATTGAAGAGTCTGATATTATTATACCAGATTTATGTCCAATATTGGAAGTTCCTTTTGTATTAGGTTCTAAAGACAATTATGAATACACACCTTCTATTGATAGAATAGATAACTCTAAAGGTTATATAAAAGGTAATATTCAAATTATAAGTAAGAAGGCTAATAGTATGAAAAACTCTGCTACTTTTGAAGAATTAACCACATTTTGTAAAAACATTTTAAGATATAGTCCGAACAGTATTAAAAAAGAAGATACTGAACTACAGGATAAAGAGCCTGTAGGATAACATAATTGACAGGAGCCATAGTGTTGAAGTATGCTGTAACTAACTTCTTCAAGTGGATTGTAGCTAATAATCTATTCTCTGTTGTTAAAATAGTAAATCTAGTACATGATGAAATATGTATAGAGTATCCTGAATCTATGTCAGAAATAGCTGATAAACTTAAATTCTATATGGAAGAATCAGCTAAGATGTTTTGTAGTAAACTTCCTATTCCTGCTGAGGCTGAAATATCAACTCACTGGGTGCATTAAACTATTGTATATGTATGTATTAATAATTGGGATAGGTGTAGCCCTTGCTATATTGGCAGGGCTACTTTATTATTCAAATAAATCTCAAAAGAGTCAGATTTATGTTTATCCTAAAACTAAAAACCAATACCTAGTTAAAGGTATAGTTAAGATGAAGGATATTAATAGTGGTGAATGGACTGATGCTGTTCTATATGTTAGCATGAAGAATGGGCATCATTATGTTAGGGAGAAAAGACAATTCCTTGACAAGTTTGTAACATTAAAAGATTGGGAGGAAACTAATGGATGTAAAAGTAGGTGATTTTTATGAATACACAGGAAAGATTGGCTTTGATCTTGTTCAGAATAACACATATCCTATAATAAATATAGATAGAAATAATAATATAGATATTAAAACAGATAACGGTCATAAGACATTTTCATGGGAGAAGTTTATTACTGTATTTGAGCCTGTTGTACTTAACAATTGTAATTCTTCAATAAAAGCAGGAGATACAGTTAAATGTATAAAAAGTCTTGCTTACTTTGATGAAGGGTGTACATATACTGTACTTGGTGTAAGTTCTACTGGAAGAATAGTAATTAGAGATAAGTTTGGTAATTCTAAGTATGTTGAGTCTTATGAATTTAATACCTATTTCACTACTACCTTTCAAGTAAATGATAGCAGTAATGAATTAGTTGAGAGTTTTAAGAGTATTACTTCAAAGATGGCTGAGACTTATGAAAAGAAGAATCATGATTATGGTGATTCTTTTGATAAGTCTCTTGATAAGTTTGGATTAATAGCATCTGTAGTTAGAATGGGAGATAAGATGAATAGAATTGAAAGTCTTATAAATAAATCAGTTCAGAATCCTGCTTATCCATCTGTTTCAGTTAAAGATGTTAATCTTGTTAAGGAGGAATCTATTAAAGACACATTGCTTGACATGACTTCATACTGTGTAATGACTATTATGTGGTTAAACAATAATAGTGAGAAAATAAAATAATTATGGCAACAGAGAAACAATTAAAGTGGAGAATCAGAAATAGAGTCTTATGGGAAATTAAAGGCATAGCTTCAAAGAGTAACATTGCTGATAGTATGTGTTTAACTCAAAAAGAAAGAGAACTTCTTAGAGATGCCTTTGACACTATACAAGATGTGGTAGATAATTTTACTGAATCAAGTAGAGAGTTAGGTTTTAATGCAGTTGAGAGATGTAGATACTGTGGTAAGCCTGCAACTCATGAAGGATTGTGTGAGAAATGTTATAATATGAGGAATCATTAATATGATAGAAGCATCAGTTGAAAGTGTAATTGAACAAGCAGCTCAGGAATCATTCTTTCCACCTAGATTATGGGTGATTACTTATGATTTAAGAGCTATTGGTAAGGGTATTGCAATGGTGAAAGCACCTAATGCAGAAGAAGCTAATCAAATATTGATAGCTAATGGTATGTATAATGGTAGTCCACAAGACTATCTTATAACTAAGACAGAGGAAATAGTTGTTCCACCTTGTTGTGGGTTAATGGCTGAACAAACAGTTGAATTCTTTAATAACAATTGATTATGGATAACATACCACTAGGAGCAGAAAATAATCCTAATGCACCATTTAATGAACCTTTGAATGTTTCTCGTACAAGGTTTGTTAGTGTAACTATATCATATTATGATACATTAGAATTACCACCAGATGCAACTGGTAGACAGATTGAAGAAGCCTTTATAGATAAGGCTAACAGTGGGAATTTTCCTAAAGAATTTAATGTTGATGAAATTGTAGTTCTAGATGAATGAGTAAGATTGTAAGATTAGAACAGGTTACTTCTTGGAAAAGAGCATTAAATGCAGCAAGGAGAACTATAGGCAAAAGACCTCTAAGTAAAGAACCTTCTCAAGAATGGAAGGCTAAGATGCTGTTGGCAGAGCATAGCCCTATAAGATTAGTTGAATATGACTGGTCATGGGGAGAAATAAAACAATGGGTCACTGTACATTTAGTAAGACATCATGAAGGGTGTGAGAAATTTGTACATAGTCAGAGAGGTGATAGAAGAGACCTTGGAGTACCAAGGGATGAATTGCCTCAAGGTACTTTAAATGATATGGATATGACAGCTAATGCACAAGCTATCATTAATATCTCAAGGAAGAGATTATGTAGTTGTGCATCTGTAGAAACAAGGGAAGCATGGAAACAAGTATTAGCTGCTATTAAAGAGGTTGACCCAATACTTGTAGATAAATGTGTGCCCGAATGCATATACAGAGGCTTCTGTCCTGAGTTTATTAAGTCATGTGGATATGCTAATACTAAGAAGTTTCAATTAGACTTAAAAAGATATAGGAGCACTTCTTATGATGAGAATGGTAATTTAGTAGATTTATATAATGAAGCTAATCCTGATTAATATGTTTTGGATAGGATTTCTTGCAGGAGTATTAGTGTCAGTTGGCACTATAATATTAAGTATTGCTTACTATGTTAAGCATGGTGGTTATTATTAAATAGAAGAAAGTATGATAAAGAGTTTTAAAGTAGGAGATGTATTGAGTGAAAGTTCTCATTACAAAGTATTAGCAGATAATGGTAATTTAAACTTTAAGTTGAAGCATCTAGAAAGTGGTGATATGGTTTACATAGGAAAAGAGTATATCCATAATTACCTTGAATCTGCTGATGACTTTACTAATGAAGTAAAGGTAACTAGAGAAGATAAGAAAGATGGTACTCTAGGTATCAGGAGTATCTTTGAAGGTATTCATGGTTCTCAAGTATTTACAGTATGCTTTAAGAAGCAAGATACTCCTAAGAGTAAGAAGAAACTTCAAGCAGAACTTGATGCTATTATAGAGCAATTCTCTAATAGAATTGAGAGTGTGAAAGCTAGTAAGAAAGGTGTTGCTGATGCAGCTAAAAACCTTGTTAGTACTTTAGTTGTGAATCCTATTCTTCCTTATGAAGAAGGTGAAGACAGAGTACTTAGAGGCTTCAAGATTCAATTTGAGAGTAGAGATGGCAGGTATAACTGCATAGACATGGACATTGAAGATACTAACAATGTTAGACCTGTTAATATAAATACCATCAGATGGATCATCTTAGGAGGTACTAAATATGTTGTTGAGTAATGAATGAACCTATTAAGAAAACTTCTGAAGAGTGGCAATCTATATTTCCATATCCTAAGGTTATTGACCCTGATGGGTGGGATAGAAAGAACTATGATTACTCTTGGAAAGAAGAGAAAATCACACTTGAAGAGTATGAGGCTAGAAGGAGTCAGAGTACATGTGTGTATTCTATTATTACAGAAAGAATGTTTGAGAAGGGAGTAGATTAAATCTACTCCTTTTTTCTTTTCTATAAGGATTATTCTTTTCTTATGGAACTTTTGGACTTATTCTATTGTTTATTTAAAAAATATATTCTACTTTTGCAAAGTAATTAACTAATTAATTGAATGTTATATGAGTAAGACTTGTTATACTCCAGAGAAAGGTCTGGATGATGTAATAGCTAGTAAGGTAACAGGATGGAATAAATACTTAGTTGCTAATCTTAGAGGTCTATATCAGGAAAGAAATCCTGAGGCTGAAACTCCAACTGCTGAAACTCTTATTGAGTTTAGAAGGAGTCTTAGTAAAGAAGACTCTAAGAGACTTCTTGATGCTATAAATAGCCCTGCTGTGTCTTATACACAGTTAAGAGATGACTTTAATGCAGAAGAGAGATTCAACAGAATCAGTATGATTTCCACCATGTTCTCAGACATTGTAGATGCTGTTCAGGAGGAATATCCCTCTGTAAGTAGAAAAGATATTATAGCTGGATTCACTGTTGATGGTCAACAAGCTGGTGGTGTAGCTGGTATCTTTAATGAGATATATGATACTCTTCAATCACAATATAGTGATGCTATAGAAGAGAATGATACTGAAACAGCAGCTAAATACCAAAAGGTATTTGATAACTGGGGAGCCTTAATATCCTTTGCAAAAATTAGAATTAGAGATGCAGAAGACCTTAAATTAGGTCAAGACATTAACTTTGCTGATGATTCCAATCCTAACAACTTCAATGAGAATGATATGACTGAGAAGTTTGTTATGGAAGAATCTAAGAGAGAAGGTTGGATGGAACAAGCTGAATTTGAGTCTTCTTTTGGCTCAGTTGGAAAGCAAGTTAGAAAGGTTATTGGTAGAGTTCCAGTATATAAGGATGGTGAAGTTGTACTGGATGATTTAGGTTTCCCTGTAATGCAGGACCCTGTAAGAATGCATCAGGAATTACTTGATGTGCTTAGAGGTGTAGGCAGTGAAACTGAAATGATGAATGCTCTTAGAGAGTATAGTAGTACTGCTGGATGGGTAACTCCATTTATGCAAGAGCTGGAAAATCCTCAAATAAGAACTCAATTCTATACTGACTTTAAGAAAAACTTTCAGCCTTATTCTATGCAAACTGAAAAGCAGGAAGGTAGAATAAGAACTTATAAGACAACATTACTTAATAGAATTAAGGGTAATGCTCCTTTTAGTTCATTCTTAACTTCAGTTAAACTTGGTAAGGTAGTTAATCCTAGGAACAGTATCTTTGAAAAGAGTGGTATTGGTACTAGAGTTATGCCAATTAGACTAGAGAGAATTAAGAATAAAATAGTTGATACTTTAGCAGAACCTGAAAGAATAAATGAGAAATCAAAGTTCTGGATGATGTCTAAATTAGAGAGGAAACAATTCTTAATTGATGCTACTGAATCTCTTGGTATTGATATAGATGGTGAGACTTTAGATAGAATAATGTCTAGAAACAGAGATATTAGGGCATTAAACAAAGAACTGTTAGGTGCAGCTAAGTTTGGTCTTAATCTAACTAAAGAAGAACAAGAAGGTAAAAAGGAGGTTAGTTATGAAGAGCTTATCAAAAGAGCTTCTAGTAATGAGAAGAAAGGTGTCCTTAGAGAAAAGATTACTAAAGTACTGGCAATAGTTGCTAAGAGTAGAGAAGGGCTAAAACTTGAAAGTAGAGTTAGATATGGTGATAATACATTCTTTAGTAATGTTATTACATCATTCATGGGAGATAGATTTGACAAGATAGCTTCTTTTGTGAAAGCTGCTGACAAGAAAGGACTTCAGGCTATGCTTGAAACTACTTATCTCAACTCATCTTATTTTCAATATGATGGTAAGATACTTAACAAGTGGTTAGAAGAACTCTATAATAGTGATTTAAGTACTGAAGATAATTTTGCTGCAAACTTTACCTTTAAGAGATTCTTAGGTACAGATAAACTTAAGTTTGAAGACTTCACCAGTAAGCAGCATATAGTACAAATGCTCAATGAGTATTTCTCTGAGAAACAAATTAGTCCTAATAGTCAATATGCTTGGTATCCTGTATTCATCTTAGGTGATAGTGGAGTAGCTAAGTTTATTAAAGCTAAAAGGTATGGTGGTCAAGAGATACTTGATGGTATGTACAATGTCTATATTCAAGAGAAGAGAAGAATGGAGTTAGCCAAGGCTACTAATAGAAAGATGCAGGACCAAGGGTTAAAGGCTATTGATAACTTCTCAAGAAATACAGATAAGTTTAGCCTACTTTCCTTCTTAAATGAACCTAAGTATGCTGGAATGATTAAAGAAAGTAACATTGAACAGACTGTTAAACAAGCTATTAGAGCTTATATGGATGATTCTGTTACTAAGTTCAAGCAACAACTTAATACATTAGGAGTGCTTGAACAGCAAAATAATCAGTATGTTTATCTGAGTCAAGAAGTTAAGGGTAATAGAACTATAGATCAAGTATTATCAGACTATTACTGGAATACAAAGTTTGCTACTATCCAACAGTTACAGATGATGACTATTGATCCTTCTTTCTATAAAGGAACTAAGGACTTACAGAAGAGATATAAAGAAATTCATGCTCCTGGCTCTGCATTAAGTGTAGAAGCTATTGACCCATTTACAGGTGAAAGATATAGCAATGATGGTATTGAAAGAGTAGTTTACTTTGATGATATTGATGTAAATGCAGAGAAGTTTGATCCAGAGTTCATGGCAGCAATTGCTAGTCACTTTGGTAAAAACTCTGATGTTTATAAGATGTATAAGAAGAATACTCTTACAGATGGTCAGGGCTATAGAACACTTGAAAGTTATAAGAAGGTAATGGGTATGGCTGGTAAGTGGGATGAAAGAATGGAAGCAGCTTATAATCAGATGCAATCTATTAGGTCTAAGATAGGTAAAGATGAAAATCCATCAATGGAAGATATCAAGTCTATCTCAGATTTAGCTGTTATATTTCAACCTATTAAGCCTTATTTATTCTCTTTTGAGAACTATAGTATCAATGAAGCAGTTATGCTAAAGATACCTGTTCAACATAAATATGCAGAAGCAGTTCTTATACCTGAACTTCTTCCTGCTGGAAGTAAGTTAAGAGATATAGCTTATTGGATGGAAGAGCATGTAAATCCTGAAACTGGTAAGAGTGAGCCTATAGATATGATTGGTTCTACTAAGATTGTTAAGGTAGGTGGATTTGGTTCTACTGATATTAGCAATGTAGACTCAAGAACTATCAATGATGCAATGAATAAAGGTTATGTTCATCAGTTAAGCTATGCTGACTATAGAATCCAGACTAATGTTCCAGAGCATGTTAATAGCTCTCAGTTATTTGGTACTCAGGTAAGAAAGCTTATTATGGCTAAGGTAGGAAAGTTTAAAGACTACAGTAGTTATATAGGTGGAAAGAGAGTTAATCTTGGTGGTAAATATGGTAATGTTAAGTTGAATGGTGGTAATCTTGTAAGATTCTATAACTCTCTTATTACTGCCAATATCATTGATTCTTATCATTTATTTGAGAATGCAGTATCTGATGCTAATAAGATAAGCAACAGGTTAATCCAGACTACAGCTAATAATAGTAGAGAGTCTAAAGATAACATGATGGCTTATGCACTAAATGAAAGAGGTGAATTTACTGTACCTTTATTTGAAGGTGGCTTAGAGCATGATAGTTCAGCTTTATTCTTTAGTCTCTTTAAGAAGATGGTTAACAAACAATCTATTAAAGGTGGTAGTGCTGTTCAAGTATCAGCTATGGGTATTACTGGTTATGAAGAAGATGGAGGTTTGAGATATGTAATAGACCCCAATAATCCTAATAACATACTGTATGCTGAGTGTGAGATTCCTTGGGATTTGACCTATACTGATAATGCTGGTAAAGAGCATTCTCTTGACTTTGGAACCTACTGTAATGAAGATGGTACATTAAAGGTTGATGCAGATGGTAATACATTACTTGAAAAGACCTATCCTAATATACTTAGTTTGCTTGCATATAGAATTCCAACTGAAAGAGACTACTCAATGATTAATCTGAGAGTGAAAAGATTCAGTCATAAGACTGCTGGAGGTACTATTAAAGTACCACCTCAGGGAACTACTATTGCAGGTTTTGACTTTGATATTGATAAGTTGTATTTCATGAGAAATGAGTATCAACAAAGACAACTTACATCAGAGGAAATAAAGAATATATGGTCAGAGTTCTATGATACATATCCTAATTTGAAGGCAGTTCTACAAGAAGCTAGAGAAGAAGATACTGAATCATTAGACAGACTATATAAGTATTGGGAAAAAGCTGGATTACCTTATAGTTATCAAGCAGCCTTTAACCAGTTTGTAGCTGATAGAGGCTATGTTAAGTTTGAAGAGTATGACTTTAGCAAAACTCCTCTTGAGAATACTAAAGCAGCTAGAAACAATATGCTTATTCACTTAGTTCAACAAAGATTAAGTGATGTTGAAACCTTTAAGGATAGATATACTCCTGGTGGTTTTGCTAATGCTTCTAAAGCAGCTAGAGTTATGAGAGAGTTAATGTTTGGTAAGGCAGAAGTTAATCATCAAGATAAGACTGTTAACCTTTCAAGTATTAATAAAGCTATTGATGAAGGAAGTCTAACTGATCCAGAGCCTAATTATGATCCTAGTGACCCTATGACTATTGTTATTTATAACCAGCAGAATAATGTTGCAGGTAAATTGATTGGTATCTTTGCAAATCAAAATACTAATCATGCATTTGCTTCATTAATGGAACAGTTTTCTTTAAAGAAGCCTATTACATTTGCAGGTAAAAGTTATTCTGATTTACTTCATAATGATGAAATAGATACTAGTTTGAATGTTGCTGAGTTTCTAGCTGCATCAGTAGATGCTGTGAAGGACCCAGTACTTAACTATTTGAACTTGAATACTATTACTGCTGATGCTGGTGCTATGTTAGCAAGACTTGGTTTTACTACTGAGGATATAGGTTTATTATTCAATCAACCTATTATTAAGGATATATGTGAATACAGCTTTAATAATGGTATGTCTGATATTAACTCTGTGATAGACAATGTATTAGACAATTATGAGGTTGATGGTGAGTTAAAGAAGGCTATACCTGATGAAGACCTTTCAAGAGAAAAGTTAGCATATAATATAGTTCAGGCTGCAAACACTAGTAAGGAAGAACTAATGAAGAGTGATGAATTTGTTGAGAAACAAATTATTGTTGCTGATTTATTTAGAGAAATCCTTGAAGCTAGTAATGATGTATCTCAGTTTGTAAGAAACACTAAGTTTACTGCATCTAATGCTGTAGGTTCTACATTTGGAGATGCTTATGCACAACAGATGAAAGTAGCTGCTTATGTTAAGTCATTTACAAAAGCTGATGCTCTCAAGGTTGAGATGAAAGTAGCTCAAGGTATTAATGCTCCTATGAATAATGAAGTAGGAACATTATCCATGAATGATCAAGAGTATATGGAATCTTTACTTGAGAATCCTTTTGCTTATGAACAGGCTATGTATGATATGAATAGAAAGGCTGAGAAAATAATCAATAAATTCTATCCTTATAATACTAAAGCCTATAAAGAAGCTAGAGAAGGAATAGCTGCATTTACTAGAAGTGGTTTGCTTGATGCAGAGACTATTAATAGTATTCACAGTGACTTAATGGTATTTATATTAAGTCAGCAGGAGAATAGCTTATTTAATGGTAATATGCCTATCAATGCAGCAGGTGAAGAAGTTACAGCTAGAGAGTATTTCACAGAGATATTCCCTGAAGGTCTATTTAATATTCTTGAATCTAATCCTACAATGAAGTCTATGCCTATATTCCAGTATATGCAGTTTGTTACTGATGAAAAGACTGGTAAAGTAAGCATGAACATTCAGGATATAGGTGGTTTAGCACCTTATCAAAAGGATGAAATTAAAGAGAGTTGGGGAGACTTATTAAGGAATGAGCAGACTGCTGAATTAGCACAATCTCTGTTCTTGTATAACTATTACAAGCTTGGCTTTACTTATAGTCCTATGGCATTTATGAACTTGGCTCCTACAGAAGTTAAGTTAGCTGTGCAAGTGGGATATGATTATAATGGCAATCCTAAATCTTATGTTGACTTTTTAAATGATGTACAAAAGAGTAGGATTGGTGTTAATAATCAAGAGTTTGCTAAACAGTATTTACTTAATCATTTAGATAATAACAGACTAGTATTTCATCCTAAAGGAAGAAATGGTAGACTTATAAGTAACTTAGCTTTTAGTGATGGAGTAGCTGTAAGCAGCTTTACTCTTGATGTAAAGAAGTTAGGTAAAGAAGGTAATCCATTCTTATTACCTAGTGAAGAGAAAGGAGTATCTTACTTTAGACCTGTTATTGTTATAGATGATATAGTATATATGTGTAGTAGTAATGATGTAGTATTTAATGCCAGTACTACTGGAAGTATTAACTATTATAAGGTTGATGCTTTAGGTGAATCTGGAAAGTCTTTACAATATTCTTCTAACTCAATGACAGTAAGTACAATAGCTGATACTGAAGTTCAAGAGGATGGTAATACATCAGTTGAACCTGAAGTAGTTAATACTGTAGATACTAGTATGAGTACAGAAGAATTAGTTAGACAGGCTACTGACTTAGCATTAAAAGCTGATAATACCTTAGATAAGGCATTAGTGATTGAGATGCTAAATAAAGCTAGTGTAGAAGATTTAATTGATACTATTGAGTCATTGAAAGCTCAAGCTAATAATGTAACTGACCAAGAAGGTAATAAGATTTGTTAATATGGATAAGTGTAGTATAATTCCAAGAGTAAAGAATAGTAAAGGTGAATTTGTAGAGAGTGACTTATTTAAGTCACTCCTACATTACACTAATGACAGAGAGATATCTAAGCAATATTATGCTGTAGGTACTAGTCCTGAATTCTTAAGTAGAGTAGCTAATGAAGCTAAGTTTGATAGTAATGGCGAGATAACCTTTCAATCTCTTAGGCAGCTAACTAAGCTGAATCTAAGTGATGAGAAGGTTAAACAAACCTTGAATAAAGACATTGGTGCTGGTGTATATGATTACAGTGAAGCTGTACCTAAACTACAGTCCTTTAATAGAAGTAGCCCATACAATGATAAGTATATGGCTACTATTATTAATAAGGATAATGGTAAGGTTGAATTAACTGTAGTCAATAAGAACAACACTAATGTAGCTCAGTTAAATGATAACATAGCTAACAGAAGTCTACAAGAGAGAATTAAGTTCTACTTAAATAGAGCTGGTGTTGATTATAGTTTCCTTGATGATAGTGAGAGAATTAATGGTAGATACAGTACTGTCAATGCTACTAAAACTGCTGATAGTCTCTATCAATTAATTAAGGTAGCTAATAATGAACAAATAGATAGTAGTTTATCTGAAGAAGCTGGCCACTTTGCTGTAGGTGCATTAGGTAATTCTCCACTAGTTCAAAGACTTGAGAGATTGTTAACTCCTGATGTACAGAGGGTTATAATGGGTGATGAATATAACACTATTGCTTATAGAGATAATCCTGCAAGAGAAGTTGCTGGCCATCTAGTAGGGAAGGCTATTAATGGTGAAATAGATAAGAGAGCTTCATGGCAGAACATAGTTAATAGGATAGTAGGTCAGATTAAAAGAGTCTTTAATAACATCACAGGCAATGAAATAGCTAATGCTAAATTAGAGGCAGTAAGAACTGCTGATGCTATTGCACAAGGCTTTATGTCACCTGGTTTTCAGGGTACTGTTGAAAATGCACTTGAAACCCAAGAGACACTGTATAGTGCTAGAGACTCTGTTAATGTTGCTACCTTCAAGTCTGTTTTAAATATACTGAGAAGTCAAACATCACAGATGAGAGCTATTGATAAGTCTCTTTATAATAAGTACAATCAATTAGCAGGTCAAGTTGAAGCTGGTAGAACCAGTAGTCAACCATCACTATTTGCAGACTTAATTGCTGTAGATGGTATTACAGAAGCTATGGATTTAATGGTTGATAGTGTACCTGAGATGATTACTAAGTTAGCTAAAGTAGACTTTAATGTAACTAGTATTACGCCAGAGAATGCAGCTTTATTAAGAGAAGTAGGAACCTTTGTTGCTAATGCACAGGCTATTCTTAAAATAGTAAAGGATGCTACTACTACAGAAGACTCAAGACTTAGATTACAGAATGTCAATGAAAGCACAATAACTCAACTCAAGGCTCTTAGAAGAAATCTTAATGAGGCTATTAATGGTGATAATAGATTACTTAATACTCTTGAAGTTAAACAGAGAGAGTTCTATCTTAAGTTCCTTGAAGATGCTATGGGTTCTACTTATGTAAATAGAGCAGCTAGAGTAATATTTGATTGGAAGAAAGGTCAAAGAGGTCTTAGATGGGTTAGTGCTGAAAAGATTCCTATTGAAGATTTACTTAGATATATGGAGAAAGATATTAGTATTCATGAATCTATTCTAGCTTCAATGTCAAATAACTCTGATGTTATTGGTCAATTAGCTGATAGGACTGTGAAGTTAGCTAATAAGTATGCTGATGATATGACTATTCAGACTCAAGATAGACTAAAGATACTTGAAGGTGATTTACATAGCATAGGAGAGAAGAATACAGATGCTTTCTGTGAGATAAGTCCTAGAACTGGTAAACTAACTGGTAACATAGTATCACCTTATGTTTGGGGTGACTATGAAGATGATTGGTTACAGTTTAAGAAAGAATGTAGAGATGACTTCTATGCAAACAATCCTAATCTTGAAGGTAAATCAGACTTTGAGAAGAGTCTACTGTGGGATCAATACTTTAAACCATTAGTTAAGTCTTGGCATAAACAGCACTCTCAATGGAACCAAGTTGAGCAAAGATGGTATCCTAATGATACTTATTTAAGTGAACAGTATGAGAAAACTATTAAGGGTACTCCAAGAGCTGGATGGTTAAGTAAGTACATGAATCTTAAAGCTGAATTAGATGGATTTCTACCTGATGGTAGTACTAATATCTATAGAATGCCACAGTTCAAAGGTACTACTATGAATAAAATCAGAAATAGAAGAATGACTGAAGGCACTGGAAAGGCTATTAGTTATACTCTAAGAAGAAACATGGCAGATACCTTTGTTGAAGATAGTGAAGACAGAGACTTTGGTAGTGATCAAACCTATAATACAATAGAGGAAGATATGTTCTCTAATCAACTTGAATTTGAGAAAGAGAAGTTAAACAGAGTTCCTATCTATGGTATTAATAAGTTAAGAGATAGTGCAGAGTTAAGTACTGATTTATTTCAATCTACTTTAGCTTATGCTGGGATGGCACATACTTATGCAGGCATATCCAGTATTGCAGGTACTCTTGAGATTGGTAAAGATGTCTTGAAGAGAAGAGCTGTAGGAGGTATAAGGGCAGAGTCTGAAAGAGATGAAACTTCCAGAGCATTTAAAAGATACCAGAAGTTCTTAGATAAACAGGTGTATGGTATTAATACTACTAAAATTAAGATAGGAAAGAAAGTAGTACTTAATAAGGTAGTAGGATTCTTCACTGGATTAGCATCAAAGTTCTTCTTAGGTGGTAATGTATTAGGTGGAGCTGTTAACTTAGGTACTGGTTCTCTTGAAATATTCAAAGAGGCTTTATCAGGAGAATTCTTTAGTGTTAAAGACTGGGAAAGAGCTAATATAACTTACTGGAAGAACTTACCATCTAACTGGTTACATGCTGGTGATGATGTTAAAGAAGATAAGGTAAGTTTGTTCATTAGACAGATGAATGCTCTTAATGAAAATAAGAAGAAAGAGAGAGATTACTATACTAATAAATCTAAGTGGGTTAAGTTAAATCCAGTAGGAGAGAATCTATTCTTACCTTATAAATGTGGTGAACACTATATGCAGACTATGGCATTTCTTGCTACAGCCAATGGTACTAAACTCATTGATGAGAATGGAAATCCTATTAGTCTATACAATGCTTATCAAGTAGTTAACATAGATGATAGTAAGCCTAATTTAGGTAAGACTCTTCAAATGAAACAAGGTGTCAGAGTACTAGATAAAGATACTGGGGAATTAAAACCTTGGAGTATTGAAGATGAATCTAAGTTTATGGATAGAGCCAGAGAAATTAATAACAGAATGCATGGTATCTATAATAATGCAGATAAAGTTGCTATACAACAGAATGTCTATGGTAATGCTTTATTAGCTATGAGGGGCTATGCATTAGGTATGATACAAAGAAGGTTTGGTGTTAATGCTTATAGTGTTGCATTAGGTACTGAAACTGAAGGTTCTATGAGAACATTAGCTAAGGTAATTGCATCTACATTCACAGACAAAGGAGGATTTGCTTTAACAGCTAGAGCTATCTTTACTCCAGTATCAAAGACTACTCAACAAAGAATGCTTAATGCTGGTTTCTCAGCTAATCAGTATTATAATATGAGAAGAAATTGGGCTGATATGGCTGTCATTGTAGCATTGACTTTACTTAAGATGTTAAGTGCTAAGCCTGATGATGACGATGATGAAGAACCTGATCAAGCTATGGGTTTCTTATATTATGCAGCTAGTAGATTATACAGTGAACAAGCAGCATTTAATACTCCTTGGGGATTTGTTAAAGAGGCTCCAGTAGTAACTAATATATCTCCTGTTGGATTTAGTTTAGCAACTGACCTAATTAATATAGTAACACTGTTTGCTACTCAAGAAGAGTATAAATCAAGTGGTAGTACTTATGAGAAAGGTGACTTGAAATGGGCACATAAAGTTGAAAGAATGCTTCCTTATTGGAGAAGCTACTTAATGATGCAGAATCCATATCAAGCAGCACAGAGTTATCAGTATGGTAGGGCTAATCTTACCAAATAACAATGTTCATATATGCAAAAAAAGGCTAGAGGTTAATCCCCCTAGCCTTTCTTTTTTTATACTAGATATACTTAACTTAGACACTCTTTCTGATGTTGTTTCTCATCTTCAGTCATGCTGTTCCAAGACTCTTTAGTATATCCCATTGTTATTGCAGCCTGTCTAACTTCATCACTAATTGATTCCCAGTTATTAGCTGAAGGAGTAACTATAGGTCCTTTCTTAGCTGGTTTAGCAAATCTGTTTTTAACTTTACCCATCTTTAAACCTAAGTTCTTATTAACTGTAGTCTCAGCATCAGGTATTTCTACCTTTTTAACTTCAACCTCAGCTGGTAACATATCAGTAATCATTTGTTTCTCACTATCAGTAAGTTTATCATATTGAATATTTACATCAGTAAATGGTACTGCACCTACTTCTTCAAGAGTAGGTTTAGAATCCATATACTCTTCACCATTAGCAAGTAATTGATTACCTTCACTTATTTCATATGCAGTTTTACCATTACCAAATCCTAAAGGAGTAGGATAACTAACATTAATAGGTATAATGTTAAGAGAAGCTACTTTAATACCATACTTATCTTCAATGAACTTCTGATACATTGAGACCTGTTTAGCATATTTCTTTCTTTTCTCATCACTAATACCACTTCTATTAGTCTTCATATCAAAGATATGGAAGTTACCTTGAGTATCATAAGCAAGCAAATCAAGAGTCCCAGCAACAGGTATATCATGTGTTTGACCTTGTGTGTCAGTCACTTTGACAGTACCAGTAACAGTTACATCTCTAGGAATTATTGTAAGACCTTGAGCATCAATATAGTTCTTAAGACCCATTAATTGATTAGCAAATTTCATCCATTGACCTTGATATGCATTAGGATAATCAAAATAATATCCACTTAATAATTTACCATTCTCATCAAAGAACTCACCTGCAAAGAAGTCTCTTACAAACTCATCTACTGAAGTCCCTATATTAGTTGAAGGAGTAATCCAAGGACTAGCAGGGTCAAATCTTTCACCAGCATGTTCATCAGCTTGAATAATAGAAGTAACTCTAGCATATCTAACTCCATTATTATCTACATAACCTGAGTTATCATCAGCTAATCTTATCTCCTTACTATCTTCAACTATTCTATTAGCTATCTGTTTAGCTTTATCTATAGCAGGATTAGATACTGGCTTAACCTCACCTTTTAATGTAGCACCAGTTTCACTGTCAACAATAGCATCACCTACTTTAACTTGGTCTGTAGCTACAATAACAGGAGTATTAATAGGTTTGCCTTGTGTAGCATTAACTTGATTAGCAACTACTTGTGTAGGTACTGGAGTTCTACTACCATCCTGTTTAAATGGACTATTAATATCAATACCTCTAATAGTATATTTGAATGAGGTTCTACTAGATTCCAGTATGTTATCATCAAATATATCACTAGCATTGCCTAATCTAGCCTTTCTAGCATCATCAGATTCACCTTCTTTAGCATTAAAGTCATTGTAATTAACCTGCCATTTAACAAATGGTTGACTACCATCTTGTCTAAAGTTACCATTATCAAGTATTAAACTCTTAATAGCATTAGCCTTAGTTTCATCAGTCATTGTACCATTAGTTACTCTAGCCATAGGTATAGTATTAACACCATTAGTTAAAACTAATTGATACATTCTATTACCTTCAAGCTTGTCTTCTGTAGGTATGAATGTGTACTCATAACCTTTAGGAACTGTCAGATAGTTACTTAACTTCTTAGTTAAACTTTCACCTAATGAACTTAATTTAGTAGCACCTTCACCTATTGCAATTAGTGTGTTACCCTCTCTCTTGAATCTAATATCATCACTGAAAGGCTTCTTCTTAAAGAACTCTTCAAGTGTCTTGCTATATCTATGGAGCCTACTATTAGCTTTTAGTATCTCCTCAGGAGTTCCTTCAGTTAATACTTGAGCTATAGGTTGACCTGATCTAGATAAGGAGTTTTGAGGAGTGGTTACATATAACTCAAACTCAGATTCTCCACCCTTCATATTAGGAGTAAAGTAGGCTAAGTGTATTCTTTCACCCTTAGCATCCTGTGCTACTCTTCTAATATTAGGTAAGATTTTATCCTTAGCTTTTCTATAAATAGCTTGTCTATCTTGTATAGAAAGCTTCGCATCATTCATCTTAGCTCTATCAGAGGCATCCATATCATTACTCATGATAGTATGTATCAGAGTATTAGGAGTACCTGCCTTAGTATGCTCAGGTGGATTAGCTCTTACATAACCATTAGTAGTAACAACCTTACCATCTTTATCCTTAATCAACTTACCATCTTGTTGAGTTAAAGCTGACATTCTAAGCGGCTCTACTCTAGCAGCACCTTGTGAATTAGCACTAGTTCTAGGCATAAAACCAATAGGTTGATACTTCTTATCATCAATTATAACAGGACCATTGCTATCTTCAACAACTGCCATTATTGGTAAATGATCATTCTCATTATAAGCTTCACCCATCTCTTGCTTAACACCTGCAATAATAGCAGGGTCTGCAATAAACATAATAGGAGTCTTAGGAGTTATATTACCCTTTCTTAAATAGTCATTCATTCTAAAGTTCTTAGAAGCCTGACCTACTACAGAGTTAGGGTAGTTATCTACACTAGCTGTAGTTATAAGACCATTATTTCTCCTTTCTTCATCAACTGTACTAGGAGTTGTAGCTCTTTCTTCTTTAGAGTCTGGTTTAACTTCTTTCTTAACTTTTATCTTTGAAGCTACTTGTTTTAATAATGAAGAAGCTCTATCAGGATTATCACCACCTTGTTGAGATTGTACTTGTAACTGATTAGCCTTAGCCATTATAGCCTCACTAAGATTGTCAGGAGTTTCATATTCACTATCTCCTAATTCATCAAGTATTTGAGTAGCCTGCTCTTTAACATCATTATAAATATCAGATGCATTGTTAATGATGTCTAAACCAATGTCAGCAGCCTTAGCTACTTCCTCATTACTATTAGTTTTAAACTTATCAGTAAGACTTTCTACCTCAGGTTCTATAGTTCTAGTCAGTGAAGGAGTTCTTTCTATCTCACCAAATATACCTACTGACTTAGTAGGTTCAGCAGGAGTATCTTCTTCAAGATTTCTAGATGCACCCATCTCTGGATTAGCTGCTAATTGAGCAAATACTCCAACAGGTTTAGGAGGTTTTGAATCTTCTGTAGTTGTAGGAGCTACTTCCACAGGCTTATTAATAGTCTCTACTTCAGTAATATTCTTATTATATTCCTTAAGTATATCATTTAAAGTCTGTGCAATCTCTTCTACACTAGATGGAGCCATTTGTTCACCCTCAGGTAATCTACCATTAACCTCACCTATATAATTAAGCAATTCAGAATTACCAGATTCATCAGTTTCAGCTAATACATCAATAGATGCATTAGTAGGACTAATACCTCTGTCTGTTAAGAATTGCATTGAAGTCATGATTACATTCTTATCATTCTCACTTAATGAATTAAATTTTTCATTACTATCAAGTTGGTCAAATATACCTTCTAATGCCTTGTTATCTGATATATACCTATTATAATTATCATTATCCTTGAGTATATTTCTAATAACACTTCTCTCTCTTACATCAGATTCTCTATAAGCTTTATCTAAGTTCTTAACAAAGGTAGAGTAATCACTTACACCATTAAGATATTCATATTTCTTTCTAGTGTTATCATTAGCTACTTGTTGTTTAATTCTATTAGTAAAAGCATTGAAGCTTGAAGGATCACTAAGTATGCTATTATATTGAGCTAAGTAAGCTTGTTGAGCTAGGTTAATTCTACCAGCATCTTCAATCTTATCAATGAAATCACTGTATTGTAAAGTACCTTCTCTTATTACATTATCTATAATAGCTCTTTGTTCCTCACTATACTTAGACTTATTCTCAGGATTAAGTATAGTAGCTCTGTCCACTGGATTGAGAGACATAATGTCTGCTTCACTAAGAACAGTTCCTTCTATACTATTATCTCTTTCTCTGCCTAGTTTCTTGAGTTGTTTATCTATAGTCTTAAGTGCTACTCTCTTAGCTCTAAGTGCAGGCTCTTCATTAACTTCAAGGTTCTTTCTTTTAGTGATATTCTCTATATCTTTCTTAAGTTCATCCTTCTTTTTAGTTAACTCATCATAAGCATTGTTTATCTTATCCTGAGTACCATAACTAATAAGAGCATCTCTCTGTGCTTCACTAAGATTACTTGAAGTGGTAGGGTTAATGGGGACTTTAGATAATTCATCCTCTAACTGTGTAGCTCTTTCTCTCCAAGAGTCTACACTCATTTTACCATAAATTAGTGCTTGCTTAGTATCTTCATCAGCAGCATTACCTAACATCTTATCAATGTTCTCAGACTCTTCAGCTATTCTACTCATAGTATTAAGTAGCTTATTAGAGTTCTTCTTTATAGTCTCAAGTATCTGTGAATCATCCTGTTGAATATCTCTATTATTAGGTGCATTCTTAAATTGCTGTATTAATGATTGAGCTAATTCAGAACCATCTTCAGCATTAGCTGCATTAGTTAAGTCAGTCATAAATGAGTTATAATAGTCAGTACCTCTGACCTTTTCAAGCATCATAACATCATTAATAGTCTTACCTAACTCACTGTTTCTATATTCAAACTCATCATTTTTACCTGATGCTTCATCCATAGCCTTAGCCCAATTAAATGTACCAACCAGACCATCATACTTACCTTTATTAGCAGGGTCTTGTATCCAATCAGTCATTACTTGAGCAGCAGTAGCTCTTTCATCACCAAGACTTCTTTGTTCTTGAATAGCTTCATAGATAGGATTTCTATATACAATAGGAGACCTTCTTAAAGTATAATCAAGTTTAGATTCATCTTCCATTCTAACAGCAGGGCCTCTTCTATTATTAATAGTAGGAGTACCCATACCTGAGGCTAATGCACCATAGATACCTGATAAGATAGTCTCTTTATCAGTCATAGCATCACCAGCTGCTCTACTAGCAGCAAATAAGTCATTAGCAAGAGATTCATCTACTGCATTCTTGCCATCACCTTTATATTTATTAGCAATGAAGTTCTGTAAGTTATACTCTGCACCACCTCTTGCAAAGGCATCAGATACACTTTGAAGATACTCTTCAGTAAATTCACCAGCAGGTTCCTGTAATACATTAAGTACCTTACTAACTTTACCATAATTAGGAATAACTCTACCTGCCTCTACTCTAAAGTCTTGTGGTGTAAATAACCTACCTAATCTACTTCTTCTCATAGCTTCTTGTACAGAAGGAGTTTGAAGACCAGCTTTAAGAGTCATATTAAGTGCTCCATTAATCATGGAGTTAAGACCCATATTATATACACCTGCCTTAGCTGCATTAGCTTCAGCTTTCTTTATGGATTCCTCATATTGAGGAGCATAAGAGTCATATATTTCCTTATATAATCTCTCAAGGTCTTCCTTTGATTGGGGGTTATAACCTTGTTTACTAAGTTCTTCAGGATTCTGAAGTCTTCTATTAAATTCATCATTTACTACTTTAGCTTGATTCTCAGCTACCATTTGCTTAGCATCATCAAGAAATTGTATCTTAGTATTAAGACCTTCACTAACACCTTCAACAGTACCAACCATTGCAGGAATAACAAAGGCATTAACCTTTTGCTGAGCTTGTTGTAACCCTCTTAATACTCCATTGACTTTCTCAAGATTATTTAGTGTATTAGCTCTATTAGCTGCAAGAGCTGCACCTTTTAATCCTTGAAATGCCTTATTGGATATAGATGAAAGACCTGCACCAGTTAACATTGAGGCTATAGTAAAACCTTGTTGATTAACTAATTCAGGTATAGTATTAACACTAAGTAAGTTATCAAGAATACTTCCTTGTTCTTCCTTAGTAGTTCTTATAATAGGTATAGTAGATAATCCACCATTATCCTTAGCTTCTTGAATATTAGCATCAAACAATGAGCCATATTGCATTACATCATTGCCATATCTAGTCCAATCATTGTCTATAACATGGTCCATGAAATCAAGGGCTGCATTATCTATATTCTCATTTCTTTCATCACCTATATAGTCAACAGCTCCTTTAACCATACCAGCAGCACCAATTAAGGCACCTGCTGTTTGAGCACCCATACCTTTAAAGCCATTCCATATTTTCTCAAATACACTTTGATTTTCTGATGCAGTATTCTGCATCTGTCTTCTAAGTATATTATTAGCTTCTTGTTCACCATAAGCAGACTTAGCAGCATTGTATTCTGCTGCTAGTCTATACTTATCTTCATCAGAGAATGGAAGATATTCAGTACCTTTGTACCTCTTATAATAAGGAGATACATCAGTAGCTATCTTATCAAATTCATCAAGAGCTTTTCTACCTCTTGCAGGCCAGTTGTTATATAACTCAGTTAACTGATTAGCTTGAGTTTGATAGTCCTGACCTTGTTGAAAGGCTTTACCAATACTATCAACCTTCTGTTGTTCTTCATCAGTTTCCTGAGGAGCTTGAAATAGCTCACCATTATACAAGCTATCTCTTTGCTCAGGAGTATAACTCTTCAAAGTATTATAGTCTGGCCTATTACCAAACTTCTCCTTGAACTTGACATTTCTATACATTCTTTCAGTCTGGTCAGGAGTAAGCCCCTTTATCTTAGTGGAATACTCCTTCTCCCAATTCTGTCTATCCTCAGGTGTCAAGCCCTTTAATCCTTTTAATCCTTCCATATTATAATCCCATATTTTCATCAAAATTGATACTACCTGGTACTTGTGGTGTAACAGGAGTAGCCATAGGTAATTGAGAAGTACTCTGCTTAGGCATCAGTACGTAGTCATAGTCACCAACAGCTCTACTCTTATCAGCTTTAACCCTAACCACATCATAGTAATCAAGGTCTATATTCTTCTCTTTAGCTGTCTTCAGCATTTCATCTAAAGCACCTTTAGGTATTTCATTGTAATTGGTTACTATATCACTAGGTTTCACATTATCAAGAGTATAATTACCCCATCCTGATACAGCTTCACTTCTAGTCATACCAAATAAAGTACCTTTTACATCCTTACCTTCTTCACCAGTTCTCCATTTACCTCTGGTATTAGCTATAATAATTGGGGTGTCCCCCCTCTTTGCAGCATCTTTTACACCAGCACCTGCAATACCACTATTACCTACATAGTTCTCAACTCTACCATCAGGGTATATTCTAAGTGCTTTACCTCCACCAATAACTCTAATAGTTGAACCATCTTGAAGAGGTATTGTAGTCTTATCTTTAGCTGCTTGAGCTTTAGCTAATTCAAATCTTTCTCTATCCATCTCTAATCTAGCAGACTCAGCAGGACTCATAAATGCTCTATTGCCTTGAGTATCAAACTTCTGAGTACCAATAGCATCATATAAACCAGCATTGATATAGTCTCTAGCTCTAGTTTGAGTAGCTTGATCCCAAGTATCTAAACCAGCTTCTTGCCACACAGTATCAGCTACTTGCTTTAATTCACTAGGTGCATTAGGATCATTCATTATAGTCTGCATTACTTGTTGAGGAGTATAACCTAACTGTTGCATTTGCTGGAAATACTGACCACCAAGTATTGATTGATACTGAGGATTCTCCTGTATAGTCTTAGCTAAGTTTGAAGCCATCATACTAGCTCTCTTAGATAACTCTGAACCACTAATAGTATTATAAGTAGCATTAGGGTTATTAATTAAATCATCAAGAGATGCAGTTCCATAGTCAATATTAAACATTAATGAAGGGTCTTTTTGAATAGCTTCTCTTTGAGCTTTAGTTAATTCTTCTCTCTTAGTTGCAGCTACTTCTATAGGAGTAATCTCATTACTATATCTTCTCTTCATATCTAACAAACCTCTTCTACTCTCTGGTGTTAAACCTTGTCTAGCCAAAAGGTCTGCCTGCTTAGTTAAATCATCAGCATAAGTTTTATATTGAGCATAAGCTACAGGGTCTGATTGCTGATTAGCTAATTTATCCCACATACCAGCTTTAGCTGACATCTCACCTAAACCCTCTTCAATAGCTCTATGTTCAGTAGTAGCTGCTTCAATTGGGGCTAACATCTCAGAATAAGAGAATGGTCTAAACTTTGATCCAATTACTAGACTAGCCATTCTTACCTCCCTTCTTATTACCTTTATACTTTACTTTACCACTTCTAGTAAGATTGTAATTGTGTGCAGGGTTACTTTGAATTTGATTACGAATAAATTCTTCTCTACCAACCTCACCTAAGTTATCAAAGAATCCTGTTAGATTAGCTGATCTATTAGCACTAACTCTATTTCTTTCAGCATTTCTCATGTTGTACTCTTCAATAATACCTCTAAGTTGAGCCTCTTTAACACCTTGAGTAGCTGTAGCAGCTTTTAATCCTGCTTCACTATTAAACATATCAGTTTGTCTATTAAATCCTTCAACTCTTTCCTTTTGAGCTTGGTTATACTCTTCAGCTTGTCTAGCAAAGTTGCCTAAGTTCTGACCATAATTATAATCAGCAGCTAAGATACCTGCCATTGCAGTACCTCTATTACCTCCTGCATTATTATTAACAGCTCTTCTAGTAGCTCCAGCACTAGCATCAAGTCTATTAAGATAGAACTCTCTATCTAATGGAGTATATCTTAGCTTATTACCTATTGGAGTTGCTGTAATAGGAGACATATTAGCTACTGCATTGCCTACAGCATTAGCACCTGCATAGTTAGGTTTGTCTCTTAAACTAGCTAAAGCACTGATACCAGAACCTACAACAGGTGCATATCTTAACCATGAAGCACCAAAACCATCTTCATCACTTGAAGGTGAGTTGTCATTAGGGTTAGATATACTACCTTGACTACCTAAAAAATCATTATAAGTAAATGGGTCACCATATAACAGAGTATCATCATTTGCATTTGTAAATCCACCTAATGCAAATTGAGTACCTTGTCTAGCTTCTTTCTTAGCTCTGACTTCTTCTTGAGCTTGTATTAGTTTACCCATATTAGCAAGTAATCCTCTCTTAGCTATAGGATCATTAGGTCTTTCTTTAGGTTCTTTATTAAACTTCTCAGCTATACTAGCAAAGGTATGGTCTTTATATTTTAGTGGGATGTTGTACTGTTTAAGCATCTTTTCAGTAGGATGTAATCTATTACTAAATACATAGTCATTGAATACAACTTCACCTTCTTCAACTAAATTAGGTTGACCATCAGGAGCTAATCCCATAGGTACTCCACTTAGAGGATTCTCTTCATGAGAACCACCTTCACCTACTACAGTAACCCCATCACTAAATACTCCACCATGAGTCAAAGCATCTGGATGTGTGGTTAATGAATCCCAAGCTCCTTGAAATAGAGTACCTGTTGGTGCAAAGGTTTCATCATAATTATAGTCCATATAACCACCATTAGCTTTAGCCCAACCTCTTGCATTGTCAGCAAAAGTAGCTCTCTTTACTATAGTAGGATTATTACTTCTTTTACCTCTTGCTATACATTCAGCAGTAACTTTACCACCACAATAGTCAGTAAATTTACCTTTATTCTTTTTCTTAATATGAATACCTCCACCTTCAGCAAATAGCATACCATCATCTTCCTTTCTTAATGAAGGATATTTAGCCAATACTTTAGCTCTTACACTAGAATTACCATGAAGTCCAGCTAATCTAAGTGCATCTCTAGCATTAGCTTTAGTTGGAATAGGGTAACTTCTATGTGGACCTGCAAAGTCACTAGAAGGAACCATAGGATAAGGTTTCTTCTTAGAGCCATAATCTTTATCTCTTGATAAGTTACCTCCATCTGCAAAATAATCTATACCATACTGTGGAACTTCAAATGAGTTAGGCATAGATGTCAGTTTATTCTTACTCATAGCTTCTAGTCTCTTATTATATAATTGTTCATTAATGAAATTATAGTCAATAGCATCTCCTGTGAGTAATAGTCCACCATCAGCAGCATAGTTAGCTAGTAATGCACTATCATTAGATGTATCTATATTACCTGCTGTATTTACTAGTGATTTCTGTGCTCTTAGATTAGCATTGTCTATTTCTTTATTTAGTCTTCTGGTTTCCCTCTTAGCTTTACTACTAAACCATCCATCTGAGCCAACTTGTGATTTAGTTACATTAGCTAAGTTATTAAAATTAGACCAGTCACTAAGTAACTGATCATTAGTTGAAGCACCAGAAACATAGCCTGATTGTTGTTTAGCTGAAGCTTCAGTATCATCAACAAACTCTTCATTGATTTTACTTCCAAAGGCAGCATTAACCACACCTCCCAACATATTTACTCCAGCACCTATAAGTCCTCCTACTCCAGGAATATTTGAAGCTACACTACCAATAGTTTGCATAGCATTACCTACACCAGTACTATTGCCTGATGGATTAATAAGTCCACTAACAGCAGTGGCTCCTGCATTAGCTAATGCACCTCCTATTGCAAATGTATATGGTTTATTTTGTCTTCTTATAATTTTCCTTTTAGCCATAGCATAATTAATTTGTTGCAAATATAAGTAAAGTTATTGACACTACCAATACTTTAAGTGAAAAAGTAAAGGCTGACTACACACTTAGGTTAGCCAGCCTTACTAATATTATACAAAGTAATGTAATATCATATCATGAAACTCAGTTCTATAAGTTTTAGGGTCATTCATTGCTAATTTAACATATACCCAAGTATTTCTAATCCTATTCAACTTGTTACTGTTATCTCTTGGTATATTAGCTCTCCACACTCTAAACTTCTTCTTTAAAGGTGAAGGTTGACCTAATGCAGTAGTAAGATTTAAAGTACCATGCTGATATTCATTCCACACATCTAATGTATCAAATGTTACATCGTTAAGCAATGTGTCACCATCCCAAGTATCAGCTCTAAATTCAAGAGTGTTGTATATCTTATCATAAGGTTCATCACTATTATCTATAACAGTAATATAATATGGTTTGGTTACACCATAGAAACTATTATAGTCTCCTGCCTCATGTTCCCAGATAATTCCATTCTTTAAACTAAAGAACTTGCCACCCATATTAAACATAAGAGGAACTGAATCATAACTAAAGAATGATACAAACTCTTGAAGTAATTCTGAATAACATAGAGCAAAGTCCTTATGGATATAATAAATCTCATCATTAGTACTGTCTCTCTGTATAATGAAGTTTGAGAAGTCTCTTGCATTCCATATATCAGTAGAGTTGTACTTATTAATAAAGGTTCTATATCCTTTCTCTGAGGATAAACTCTTTAATGATTCTCCATTAAACAACATCAAGTCATTAGTAAAGTTATCTATGAAATATAAACCACTAGGACTTAAATAGGATGCCCATTTATTCTGTAGTCCATTAGTTAAAGTTACATATCTCTTACCATCAACTTTACCACTATTAGCTATTTCAATAGGTATTCCATCATTAGTATTAACCTGTACTGTACTATTAAACAGTACTCTTGAAATGCCCTTATCTTGAAATGCAAAGATGTCATTGCCTATCTTCTTGAGTAAGTTAAGATTGCCTCTATCACCATCTAATGTAAGATTTGAAGCTAATGTAATATTAGTCCACGTATCAATATCCTCACCTAAGGTCTTCTCTTTAGTCCATGTCAATGAATTAGGGAATAAACTATTACTGTATCTCTCATAATCAATTGTTCTGAAAGTAAAGTAATTATTAGACTGAGAATATACAGGATTAAATAGATTGAAGTTTGTTGGACTCATATTTAAATTATTAACTAATCCTCTGTTTCTATCATACCTTCCATCTATATTAATTCTAGTCTCACACATAAATGATACTATATCTACAATGCTATTCTGATCTTCACTAGTTGAAGCAAATGTTCTTAAACAATCATATCTTTGTATATAAGTATCTCCTTCTGTACAGTTTATATTAATGTTATCACCTATTAATACAGCATCACCTGCTGGTAAGAATGTATTATTAAGTATAGCCTCAGGAGTATCACCACCAAATCTATTAACTACATTGTCTCTATATAATTCAGCTAACCATAATATAGCCCTGTCTTGATTATCAGTGTAAGTAATATTACCTTGATATACAGTATCACCAGCAGGAGCATTTGTATTCCAAAATGGCTTAGTAGTAGGACTATTCTGTAGTATTGAAGTACAAGTATTATTCTTAGGAAGAACAGACTGTTTACCAGATGTAGTGTAGTTAAATGCAAACACTAAATGAGGATTCGATTTATACTTCATACTAACAGGCTCAGTACCATACAGGTCTTCTTCATTCATAGGAAATATACTACTATCAAATGTATTTACAGATACTACCTGATTGTTAGCATCATTGAAGATAGGAGTTATACTACCATTATCTACTTCATTTTTAGTTGTATATAACAAGTAGCCTTTATTATATACTTCTGATACTGTATTACTTCTATTAAAAGGTAATACCTTATCTATGTCTGCATAATAGTTTAAATCCTGTAATCCTGAATTAAGAGGAGCTTTTATTCTAACCATTCCAGTAGTCCATGAGTTAACTGGAGTAATACCAGTATATTCACCAGAATTATCAGTCCAAGGAGTATCAAGATATATATTATCAGCAGAGAATTTCAAGTTACTAATAACCTTTCTACCAAGTGCTGCTGGTCTTGTATTTCCATCTGTAGGAACACCAGCATTAATCAGTGAGCCATTTCTATGCCAAGGATATACTAACCATAGTCTTTGACTCAAAGCAAGTTCTTGTATTCTATCCCACTTTAATGCATCTGCCCAAAATAAACCTGAAGAGATTTGTCTACCACCTTCACCAGTAATAGAATAATTCCACATTCTAGTATTACACACTTTACCTTTAAAGAAACCTAAAGATTTTAAACCAAGTGTAGGTGTAGAAGTGGTTAAACTAATATCACTTAGTGTATTATTAAGTGCTACTGCACCTATAATTCTCAACTTATAGTCAGCATTAACTAGATTCTGTAGATTATCATTAAACTCCACTTCAGGTGAATGCATGGTAACTATGTTATGGTCCACAAGGAATTCAGACATACTTTTATCAGTATATTCACCTGGGTCTGTGCCTGTAGGAATGTAAGGAACTACACCTAATGCTGTCTGTATTTCACTTCTAGTTAAGTCATTTACTGATGCTGAGCCTATAGGACCATTGTGATAGAAGTAAGGTACTTCACCTTTACTACAATCATGTGCCATAGTTCCATATTCATTAACCCATGAATCATCAGGCATAAAAGGTCTTGTAAACCATGATGACTGTGCAAATGGACTATTATCTAATCTATCTTTATAGTTAGCTACAGTAGGACATAATATACCTTGACAGATAACATTTCTATCATTAAAGTCTGGGAAACACACTACTCCTCTAGCCTTAATATACCCTAAGTCTTTAATAGCTTGTACAGTAGCTACATCATTGACTGTAACATTAATTGCAGATGCATAAAGTATAAACTGATTTAGAGAGTTGTGACTCTCATTTCTTTCAGTACATTCATAGTCTCCTACAAATACTACTTCACTCCATTTACCTTTGGTATCTTGAAACTGAATACCTACTCTATATACTTCACCTTTTTGAAATCCCTTAATCTGATTAGAGTTGTAGTTAAGCTGATAATTAGCTCTATACATATCTCCTAAATCTGATACATCAGTAAGAGTTCTCTTGAAGAATGTTACATTAGCATTCTTCTTAATTTGATACTGTAAGTCAGTAGAAATTAACTCTCTTTTAATAGTATAGTTACCTAAGAATAAAGTATTATCCTTTTGCTCCATAGTATAAGGAGCTATCTCTTCACCACCTACATATAAAAGAATAGTAGGGTCCACACTTTCTCCAGTAGTACCAGTATCTACATATAACTGAGTTGTAGTAACTAAGTCAGCAACTACCTTTACTTGAGGAGTAGCATCTATAGATGTTCTATGTATAGAATATATTCTTACATAATCATAAGATGTATCAAGATTGTTAAGCTGTATATTAAATGAACAGGCTACAGTGTCTTCAGGAGAAGCTCCTCTGTCTTTATGTGAGATATAGAGAAGAGGAGAAGTGCTAAATATATTAGTTTCCTTACCATATTTATTATAGTAACTAAATGCATATTGAATAACACCTTGACTAAAAGTACCACTACTATTTACCTTATCTACATTAATTGTAGCATTAGTATGTATAGTTCCTATAAAGTCAAATTCATCTGCATTGATATATACATCTTTAGTTATATTTAATACTCTAGCCTGATTAATACCATCTATCCAGTAGACTTTCTGTATATCTTCATTCTCATATATACCTAATGTTTCTACAGGATGTTCTACATCAAGGTTAAGCTGTCCCATAAAAAGAACTGAGGAAGTAAATTTTCCATCCTCATAGATAAACTTATATATTCTATCTGCTATAGAATCCTTAGCAAATACAATAAGAGTATTATTAAGAATACAGCTACCTAAGTAAGTACCTACTATTTCATGATTAGAAGGCACTTCTTTATTACCTTTCTCATTAGTAACTGAAAGAAGAGTATTATTATCTCTTGCAGTTATTCTTATGTTTAAAGCATCAAAGGCATATTTAGGGTTAAACTTACTAACAGTAGTATCCCTACTCATGCCTTGGATTACGTGTTGAGATTGCTTTAGTGCCATTATCTTTGATCTTTTAAATATTCTCTGTTACCAAGTGGCTTAAAGCCCTTTCTAAATTCATTAGTTCTTGGTATCATTTGATTTAACATATTACTAATAGACTCCATTTCAGATACTGATGGTAATGTAAATTCCATATTACATTGTCCAGCTGACCAAGCATATTCCTGTTGTACATTCTGTAATACTGCTGGAGCTATTTTACCCATATCAAATAGAATAGTAAACCATTCTTTCTTAATGAATAACTCTAGTGCTTTAAGAAATACTGAGTTATCAGGAATTAAAGGCAATCCTTCATCATCTACTGGAATAGCTCTATAAGCAATAACTAAATGACCTTCCTTAAATGAAGTATATATGATATTACCTTGAACCTTAAAGGTTCCTTCTTGTCTTTCAAGGAATCTCTTATCATCATGTATTAGATGAAAGGTATCAGTAGTAGCTCTAAGAGAAGTGTTATTCTTAGCATCTTTCACTTGTCTAATAGCTATTAGATCACATGGAAGTTTTGCTCTATAGTTCTTAATTTCTACAGTTTCAACCTTATCATAGTAAATAGGTGGCAATCCCATTCTACCTATGAAGTCCACAGTGTACTGTATAATAGATTCAAGAGTTAAATCAACCATTAAAGGATGGCGCATCAACCTGCTGGCGATTTCACGAATATTTGTATATGTTACATTATTTACCATAGTATCTTTTATTTTTATCTAAGTACATAGCTTCAATCTTACCTTCTTTAATCTTCTCTTTAAGTCTTTTCTTTAGCTCTCTATTCACACTAAACTCAAAGAAAGACTTATTACTATAGTTAGCTTGACCTCTATTATAGTATATTTTAAATATCTCTCTTTCCTCAACTCTAACTAAGGTCTTATTATTATAAGACTCTTCATCATCATACCATAATTTAAGTGTTCTATCCCAATCAATAGGTAGATTAGTTACAAGTTCACCATTAGTATTTAACCTAACTTCACCAGCAGCCTTTCTAATTTCTAATCTACCCATCCTATGAGGGAAGTTAATTTCTTCACCTTTGATTAGATTATCAGCTAGTAAGTTATTAACTCTTCTAGTGATAGCAAAGTACTGAGACTCAGTTAATATATATTTAGGGTCAGAAGGTTTGTTCTTTCTATAGTACTTATATCCATCATAAATACCAAGTGAACCTCTAATCTTATGAACTCTGGGTTTATCTAACTTTAATAGTCTATTTCTAAAACTTTCATAACTTTCCATTATTTAGTACTTACATTAGACAAATTATCATTAGCATCATTTACCTTATCTTCAGGAGAATATTCAGGACCTCTTAACTCTTTAACTACAAGCTCTACTAATGGTGAAACTAATGCAGATTCCAAAGGAAAGTCAGAGTCAAGTAACTCACATATTTGACCATCTTCATCACACTGTAATCCAAAAGTTTCTTCTGCATCAGAGAATAGTGCAGTTATTCTAACCTTTTCAAGGTATAAGTACTGAGGATTACTAGACTTGAAGTAGATGTAATTATCAGGGGCTAAAGAGCAATATATGATATTACTAAGGTATTTATTAAATCCTACATATTTCATTCTATCTCTTGAAATATAAGTAATCTCACCTTGATAATAGTCTACTGGATATACTCTAGGTTGCTTAATACCCATCATAAAAGGAACCTTCTTTGTAGTTCTAAGATACACTCCACCTTCACATGGTTCACCAGAGATTGCAGGTACTTCCATTAAGTCAAGGCATATAGTACTAAAGTTACTCTCAGGTATAAACTTCTTTAAATCCGAGTAACGCTGCTTCAAGATGAAACTTCTGTACTTACTGATTAAGAACTTTAAGTGATCCTCAGTATAGTAGGAATCATCACTAGAAAGCTTTAACTCATCAGAGCACATGTATATAATTTCTCTCCATGTCATATCATTACATATTTAATTATACAATTAAGACCTTGTGCAAAGGTAAGTAATTAAACTCACATACACAAGGTCTTTACTGGTTTTATTTACTGGCTATAAGTGTTATACTTCTATTCTAAGTCTATAGTCTTCAGTATCCCTGATAACATTATCTTCAGTTATTCTAGTAGTAAATCCTATCTTAGTCTTATGTGTAAGACTATCATGATTAACAAATTCTGGATATCTTATAAGACAAGTAGTTCCACTTAAACAATAGATAGCATTTATTATAGCTCTGAAATCATCTTCATCTATGTATTCATTAAATACATGAAGCATCTCATCTAGTGTAAGTAATGCTATTAACTTCTCTACATCACCATAGCTTTTATAACCAAACTTTGATAAAGCATTAAAGTATCTGTAAATAGCATCATAGGATACATTATCTATTTCATGCATAACAACTACAATTAGTTACTACTGGTTTAGACATCTTGCCTTTGAAGAACTTATTCCAATAGACAATAGCCTGAGGATAATTACCAGTTCTTATACATAACTCAAGTGCCTTCAACCTTAATGAAAAATCAATAAAGTTCTTAGGTATCTTGCACTCATTAATTAACTCTTTAACTGACTTCATCATACTTTGATAGTATGGATATAAGTTAGTTACAGTACCCATTATTTGAGGACTAATAGTACTCTCAGGTGCATCAGCTGATGGTTCCCCTGTAGTAATTACATACACAAAGAACATAGTATCATTAAGAGTACTTAGGTTCATATCTCCTGCTTGTAATACTAGTCTTACATTCTTCTTTTCATAGGAACCATAAGTAAAGCAATATGATTGATCCTCTTCTTCAAGAACAGGATTACAATTACATTGTTCAGGTATAGAGTAAGTTAAATCATAGTTATCACCTACAGTATAAGTGTAAACAGGATTACTACTAGGACCATTAAGAATGTATGTATCTTGTGTATCTATAACTACACTATCCAATAGCACATCATTATAGAAGTCCTGACTATCTACAGAAGCATCTATAATAAGATACTTACCATCAGAGGTTATACGAAGTTCATTGAAGTGTATCATGATCTTAATTATTAGTAATAAAAAAAGAGCATAGTTTTTAATCTATGCTCTTTATAATTGTTAACTCAGTTTACAGAGTAGCAATAGTCAAACCACTTGCAGTATTGATTGCATTAATGAGAGCATTCATTGCAGTGTGACTGCCATCATCTACAGCTACTAATGTCAGTGTTCTAGGAGACTTCTGTACATCTTCTGCACCACCAGCCCAGTAGTAATTGATATCCAGTACATCATACTTCTGAGTTGGGTCTACCAAATAAGTAGTATGAATAACATTGGGCCATCCCATATTTCTGTACAAGTCACCTCTAGCACCCATGCAGAAGTATTCAAGGTCTGCAATTTCATGACCATCTTGAACAGTGTTAATAGGAGTAATAGTAGTTACTGTACCCCAGATTCTCTCATCACCTTCATAAGTGATATTAGTAGGTTGAACTGCAAAAGGAATATAGCCCTGAGGCATTACACCAAGAATCCAGTCTTGAGCTACCTGTTCAATCTGAATACCAGTATAAGTACCAGTTAAAGTTGCAGGGTCTGTATCAATATCTACCTTAGTATAAGCTTCACTACCAGAAGCACCTGATACTAAATAGATTGTTACTAATGGAGTAGCTTCTCTTGCTAAGTTCTTACCTAAAGACAAAGCTAAAGCCTTATAGAAATCTGATGCTGACATGCCACTAACTGCATGTACCATACCATATTTCCAATACTGGTCTTCAGGAGATAAACCTACATACTGTCTGAAAGCAAGTCTCAAGATATAATCTTGACCAGCTACAGGAGCACCACCATTGATATTAGCATCCAAAACTACTTGGTATCTATCTAACTTCTTAGCCAGAGCTTCAGAAGAAGTAGCCTTTGCATAAGTCACATTAGGAATATGAATCTTATCACTAGATTCAACAAGACCAGCTGGGCTATAATACTGGAAATACAGAGTAGTCTTAGCTGTATCTGCCTTAGGCAGAATATCACCAGCAGTTGTTAACTGAGCTATTGCAGTCTTCAGACTTTTTGCGACATATAAATGTCTTACTTGATTTACTGAAAATGTTGCCATTTTTAATTCAAAGTTTAATTAAACATTGTGCTTATTAATAAGCTATTGATTATTCTCTTTACTTGCATATTGTGCTTTACTTGAAAGAGCTAATCTAACAGCTCTCTCTACTATCATATTATGTAAGCTATCATCTAACATACAATCCATAGCAGTAGAATATCCACCAATCTCTAAGTCTCCTATATCAACTAATATGATAGGAGTTGGTTTACTTAGATAGAAACAGTGGTACTTACTCATGTTATATTTAGATATTAGCCTGATAGAATCATTAATATCTATTCTAAGTACTCTATTATCTGAAGGTCCTTTAAATGGATTCTTTAACACCTTATATAACTCATCTTGTCTAATAGGAGTTATTAAGGCAGTCTTACCATCTTTACACCCTAATGTAGTGTCACTTAGAATACATTCTTCATAGGTTATAAACCATACATCAAGAGGTAATGTAATATTAGCCTCCTTTGCAGGAGTAGCTATTTCATTATTAAACTCTTTAACTGCTTCAACTAGGAATCTCCTAGCTTCTTCATTAGATTCAAATGAAATACCAAGGTTGTTTCTACCATTATATATCTCTAATACAATATCCTCTTGAGCTTTAGTTAGATATACTGACTTCTCGTATTCATCAAGTACAATAGCTACATCTAGTGTATAAGCACTAAGAAGAACATCCATCTCATTACTCATCTCAAATCTATTCATAACTATTCACTTCTTTGACCCATTTGAATACTAGTATTTACATCTCCTGTATAAGCAGCCTTAGCTATCTCTACAGCTCTTTGAAGTATTTCTTCATGTATGCTTGAATCTAATTCACATTCAGAAACTGTACTAACTCCATTAATAGATGTATTATACTGAGTAAGGTCTTCTACTATAATAGGAGCAGGTCTTTTTATATATCTAAATGTTACTGTTTGTGCAGGAGGATTTGATAATACTTCAATTGTACCTCCAACTTCAGTATGATTACCTTGTATCACCCAAGCTTCAGCTTTTGGAGGATACTTGAAGGGTTTCTTTAATGCAGCATTAAATTCAGCAGGTGTGAGATATTTAGGCATTAAAGGAGAATACTTTAATAAGTTAGTATGAAACTGCTCATTTAAAAGTATGAATGCATCATCAGGAATCTTAAATACAACACTTCTACTATCTAACCTATACACTGGGTCTAGTGGTATAAGTTGAGGAGTTGTTGATGTCTTAATCAAATTCTTAAAGTCTGCATCTCTTTTAGGTGAGTCACTGAAACCCTCTTGGTACTTATTACCTTGAGGGTTAAAGTGATTCTTTATAATCTCTTCTTGACCTTTTGTTAAACAAACACTAATCTCATAACCATTTAAGCCTGGAGCAGCATTAGAATCTATGTTATTGTATAGGACATTAAACCTATCAAAGAATTCTGTTACATTCATTATTCTTTCAGTTTAGTTACTAGTTTACACCCCTTAATAATCTCTTTATCAGTATCTTTGTACACACTTATTTTCCACTGAGAGACATTCAAATCTACAGAAGCTGTAACTTGTGACTTATATGTTTTAACAACTCTATTTGTAGAATCTACCAAAAATAATATCTTACTATTCACTTCTATAGCTTTAGATATAGCCTTGTCAGATGCAGGTTTTCCCTTATGTATTCTACTTAATAATTCCTTGTGCTCATTACTCAAGTGATTATTTTTAGATTTCTTGGAAGCGGAAATTTTATTAGCCCACTCTTTAGTATGTATAACTCTTTTAGCTGAGTTACTCATTCTTAATTTAGTCTCTATTGAATTTCTTCTTCCAAAGTGTACATTATACATCTTAAGCCTAATATCAGAGGTCCATTTTATTCCAACAGCCCCATCACCACCATCAGTTATATTATAGGATTTACCTTGTTCCTTATAGAATTTAATTAAATCCTTCTCCATATTCTTAGCTGTCATTTCACCTAAGTTTGAAGCTATAATATTATGTTGAAAGTTATCCCAACCATATTTTAAGATAGCACAGTAGAACTTCTTACAACTCTTATAGTTAAGACCCCTGTGAAACCTCTGAGATATATATTTAGCAGATGTAATACCTATATAGACTTTACCTGATGGTGATATATGTTCATAGACTGTCCAATTTTTCACTACTCAGCTTTTAGCTTAGCTTCAATAGAAAACTTCAGAGCTTGGTTCTTAGGTGAAGCTAAGAACTTAGCTGCCATATTAAAGGTTGGGTCTTCTTTATTACTACATAAAGGACTATTGTCTTCTCTTAAATAGAAGAAGCCTCCTCTATTAGCAATAAGTCCACCTTCAACTGCTCTCTTGATAAGTACCTTAGTAGATAACAGAGGGTCTGTGATAACCTTTAAGAACAACTTAGCATCAGCCTGAATGAGTTTATTAATCTTAGTTTGCAAGAACTCAATCTTAGTATTAAGGGCTAATGGTCTACCATCAATAGTTTCAATGATAGTTCTAAGAGTATCTGCATCCTTTTCATACTTACCATATTCCATATAAGCTTGCATTGTAGCTGACATTTCCTGTCTAGCATTTGAAGTTTCTTCACCTTCTTTGATAATTACATACTTATATGTAGCCTTAGGCATATCTTGTAATGCTTGAAGTGAAGGAGCAATCTCATCTTTATTAGCCAATAATATCTTATATTTGATATATTGCTCAGGGTCTGATAGATCAAGTATATTATCTTGTTTCAATAATCTAACTTGTTTATTAGACCAATAATTATTTTCTTTCTTATAAATTGAAAGAGCATTAAATTCAAGACCCATTATGTCTTCAAGGAATTCTTTCTCATCATCAGTAAGAATATTAACTAACTTACCAGATTCTAATTGAGGAACTGTAAAATACTTAACTGCATTTTCAGCCATACCTCCATACAGAATATGCTTTGGGTTAGTTACAATACCACTTTCTTTAGGTACATATCTTACTATAACTCTTTCATTCCTAAGACAATTAATTGGTTCATTGATAACTGCCTCTTTATTTCTACCTCTTCTTACAGGTAGTTGTTCCTCAACTTCCTCAGGCATCTGAGGTACTATAGTCGTTTCACTATTAATAGTTTCTAAGTCAAGTTCTTCTTCTTCTACTCTCTTACTTGCCATATTTACTTCTCCATTTAGTATTTAAAAAAAAGAAAAAGGAGGAGTGTTAATCCTCCTTTTTAGTATTATTATCCTTGCAGGATTGCAGGAATAAGTGACATTGTTCTAGTTGGGTCTAATACCAATGTACCCAAAGTTGCCATTCTGTGAATTACAGCTGAATCCTCATCATAGGACATATTAGGATTACCCATCTGTCCAGTATAAGGATTTCTGAATCCCCATTGATAACCTCTAAATTCAGTTTGACCCTTGATAGCGCACTTCTGAATATTAGGTTGATCCATAGTACCAATGTACCAAATATCAAATCTATAAGAGAAAGCTACACCACCTTCAGGATGCAGAATCTTATTTCTTACAGGATCATCATAGAATGGGTCAACATCAAGAGTAACCATTACACCATTAGGTGCTCTCCATTCAGTTACCTGATAGTCAGTTACTGCAATTGCATTCTGTGCAAAGTTACTAGCAACCTTAGAGTAGATAGGAGGATTCTGAGTTGAGATGATAGGCATCCAACCAGAAGTAGTCTTCTTAGCTTCTCTATTAAAGATTAATGCACCTCTTTCACCAGTCTTTATGATGAACTTTCTATCACCAAAACCTAACTTACCAGCAGACAGTTCATACAATGCATCCAGCAACAACTTCATTAAGCCATTAGTATCATTGTAGTACATAGTATTAGCTACTTCTGTCTGTTCAAAGATACCAGCACCAGTCTTAATTACATTACCAGACTTACCAAAGTTCATGTATTCACCATTGATATTTCTGTTAGAAGTACCAAAAGCCATTGCATTGTTCTTATATTCAGAGAACTGGCATTCAACTTCCCACTCAACATAGTGCATCCACTTATTTGCAGTGTCCTTAACTTGTTTACCTGATTCATCTCTACGTACCATAGGAATACCCACAGCAAGCTTTCTATCAAGATTAGAACCTGGTTCCTTGTGTTGAATTCTAATAGTAGTCCACTCATTTCTCATAGAAACAGGACTAGTGAATCTAACATCACCAACCTTTCTAGAGAGTTCTCTTTCAACAGGAGCAAACTCTACTGAGTATCTTTCACCAGCAAGTAATCTTTCTACAGGAATACCCTTGCTGTTACCACCCATAAGTTCTACCTTATACACACAGTTAGTACCTTCAGGTCTACCATCACCAAGAATTCTCTGAGGATATACTTGATTCAGATTACCTACAATAACTTCACCATCTGCAAACCAGTCTTCAGGGAATACAAGATAGAAAGGAGCACCTCCAACACCAACATTACCTACAGTAGCTGATGTAATAACAGTACCATTTTCATCTCTAGCTTCTACCAGAGGAATATTTCTTCTTGAAGAACCAATAACATCCCAGTAGTATTCACTATCATCGTCAAATACCTTAGTAGGGAATGAATTAAGGAATGTATCAAGTGTCTTTCCTCTATGGAAAGCTAACAACTGAACCATAAGATTAGTTGCCTTTTGTGGTGCACGTTGAAATATAGCACCTAAGTGATTTTCAGTAGTCAACCCTTTCCAGTGTTGAAAACCAATCATTTGGAATTTACTTAATTTTCCAGCCATGTCTTAAACATTTATAAATTAATCAATCTCATTTACACATCAATATCGTAGTCTGAAACCTTTGATTCTGAGTCATCACTTACACCTGACATGAAATTAAGACTTCCATCTGTATTTCTTCTAGTAGTGTTGATAGTGTGTTCCAGTTCTCTTAGGCTCTTTCTAACTTGCTTTTTAGCAGCTGGTTTAACCAACTTATCTAAGTTTGTAAAGCCATCAGTTAATGTAAAGAGTACTCCCAACTTCTTTAAGAAGTCTGGTCTATTATCTCTTTCATACTTTTGGACTGCTGTTAGATACTCACCAGTTTCTGGGTCTCTATAGACAGGCTTACTAATAGAGTTGTAAACTTTCTCTCTTGTAGTTTTATCCAACTCTAACCCTTCAAAGACTTCCTTATCTTCTAAGATAGCCTTCTTCAAGTCTGCTGCCTCTTTCTTAAGTCTAGCTTTTTCAGCTTCTTCTGCCTCTCTAGCTTCAGCAATAATATTATCATATTCTTGCTTAAAGTACTCTTTATTACTTGCTAGTGCTTCCTTTGCATCTTCAATATCAGAGCCTGAACTAATAGACTTTTGAGTCTCTCTTTGTGCTCTTTCTTTGCTGAATCCTCTATTAAGGAAATCTTGAAAGATAAGTTGTTTTCTCAGTTTTTCACCTTCAGCAGATTCATCAATGATAGCATCTTCTGTGATAGTATTAAGGTAACTGATTGTTCCTTCATACTTTCTAACTTCATCAGGTTCTATACCCACTTGAAGTGCTTCATCTATCCTCTTTTGTCTTTCATCAAGTTGAGCTTTAAGTTGAGCTTCCATAGCTTCAGCAAAGTCTTCAGGACTTTCAATCTTACTTAAAGTCTCATCATCAAGGTCTGAGAGAATACCTTCTTCTTTCAAAGCACTGGCAATGGAAGAGTAGAAGTTAGTTTTGGGAGAAGCACCAGTCTCTTTAGAAGAGGTACTCTCTTTGCCTTTAGTATCTACTTTCTCACTACCTACGCTCTCTGATTCATCAAATAGACTTTCAGGGTCTACTTCAGGAATCTCAGTAGTTGTTTTATTATCTTTATCTTCTTCCTGTTTTTCAGGTGGAATAACCTGTGTTTCTTCACCCCCATCATCAGTAAATAGGTTATCAACCTCATCTGGTGACAGGATATTACTCATGTCTAATCCTTCCATAATACTCTTCTCCATTAATTAAACTATGCAAAGTTCTGAAAAATATTTCATATACACAATAGCATAAGTCTAACAGTAGTCTTACTATAAGTAAAACACTTAACAAAGTAGCAAAATAAAAGGGTGTTAGTTAATAATAACCACACCCTTTAATCTACTTTTATTCCACTGTTAACTCAATGTCTTCTCCATCTATATTAGCTTGTAATAGCAACTTCATTAGCTTATTAAATGATGCTGTACTATTAATAACCTGACCTTTGACTTTGTTTTCTCCAACAAGGATACATCCAAGGGTATCCTGTGGTTTATTTCCCACATGTATGAGTACACCTTCAAAGCCTTTAACATTCTCTAGTCTAGGAAGAATACCCTTATAAGGTATAGCCCATGATCTATCTTTGAATTTAGGACTTACTGTGTTCATGTTTAACTTATAAACACCTGTAGGTATTGCTGTCTCTCCATATACCTTCTTAGCCTTAATCTCTTCAAGTGACATTTGACTAGTTAATCCTCTGTCTTTGTCTTCTAGTGTATCACATAGATAAGTGTCATTAACATACATCTTACCTATAGAGTATAAAGGTCCTCTATATGTTCTTTTTACTTTAACTTTCATATTAGTTATGAATTAGCTTCAAGTGTGATAGCCTTAGTAGTATTAGTTGTAACTACTTCAGTACCTCTTTGAGTTTTATAACCTGTTTTAGATACTACCCAATTTACTGTAGCACCCTTGTAAGTCTTAATGCTAGTACCTACAACTCCATTAATACTAACAGAGGCATCTGTTGGAGTTGGTGTTATAGCAAAGGTTACTTTATCTGTAATCAATGATACCATATTACCATTAATTCTTTGCTGTACATCAGCAATTCTATCTACAGCACTGCTGTCTCTAATCACTAGAATCTGACCTTCTGCAATTAAGTTAGGGTCTCCTTCAAATACATTATAACTTATTAGTCTTTTCATTGTTATCTAGTTTAATTTTTACTTCTTCTCTAACTCCTTCTATCATCTCTTCAACTGCTTTATTATCCATATACACTCTTTTACTACATCCCTTGGCTAAGCAAACATCATTTACTATCTTGCTAACAACTTTCCTTAGCCTTATAAGCTCTAACCTGTTTTCCTCACTTATTTGAATGTATTCATCTAGCTGGTGTGTATAGTCTGTAACTAACTTCTTATAGAACTCCAGCTGTTTAACTAAGTTATCTAATTGGGTGCTATCAACTTCTGCATTAGTTTTATTAACTTCTGCATTATTCTTTCTTCTAGATAATGCCCAAGTAACTATACTATTAACTAAGTTGGACCCAAGTACTAAACTAATAATCTGTATAGTATCCATATTACTTTATTTTATAATTTCAACAAATTTCTGTTCATCAGTTTCTACATAGGGATTATTTTCCTTTACAGTTACATTTAGTACTGTGTGTCGCTTTTGAAACCATCTAAACAAGAAGAACTTTTTAGGTGGTTTGATAGTTTCCTTCTTTGCAGATACAAATAAAAAACTCTCTAACTTAAATCTAGGGGTTATCTTAATCTTATTAGGATAACTCATAATGATATGGTTGTTTGCCCATTCATCCCCCATTATTGTATCTAACTTGAAAGAGTTAACAAATATAGTATCTGGTAAGGTTAAGCTATCTGTCTTTTCAATGTGAGATAACTTGTACTGCATCTGTTTAATCTTACTATCTTTAATACCAAGCTCTTTCCTTACTTCATTCATCTTCTTAGTAATAGAATCATTGAAGTAACTAAGCTGTTCTATTGTTAGTTTATAGACTCTAGTATCATCCTTTAAACCACTCAGTTCAGCATCATAAGCCTTGATATTCTCAATGGAAGTTTCATACTTAGTAGTCAACTGTTTATTCTGATATGATAGATAAGCTATAGCTCCAATCAATATTAGAATAAGGATTATTATATACTTCTTCATATTTTCTTCCCTTATATTATTGTGCAAACATATTAAAAATAAGTCACCTATACAATAGCATAAGTGATTTATTTAATATTACAATAATGTATTAATTCAAAATATAGCTTATATCAGAATTAGCTTTATCAGCCATAACTGAATGACCTGTACTATTAGGATGAGTTGGGATTGTAGCAGAATCACTTATATAAGTAGGATAACAATTCTCAAAAGTTATTCCATCCTTATCAAACTCTATCAGCCCACAACCCATAGTATTAGCTATATCCCTTATAGTATCATTCATTTGAGGGAGAGTATATTGACCATTCCTTGTAGGAAATTTATCATATATAATCCTTTTAAATACATTCAAAGTACAACATATAATATAAGCATTTGGATATGCCTCCCTTAATTTCTGAATAGTTAATTCATAACCTTTTCTAAAGTTGTAAACTCCATTCTCCAAATCAGTTGAAGGAATACCATTTGACATATCATAATTATCAATACTTGCATAAGGACTATGACTAAAGTCATTGGTCCCTCTATAAATGATAATCACATCAGGATTAACATAATTACCCTCTAAATCTCTAACTCTGCACCTTCCAATAGTATAATCAGACCAAGCATGACTTATTGTATAGGAATCAACAGAAGCTGACCTCTGAGTTATCCTTGAACCACTCCAAGAAGCATTAGATAATAAAGTTGCTCCTGTTTTCTGACATAAAACTTCTGACCACACTGTAGTAGATACTGCATTGTAATTTAATGCAACTCCTATTTGTTTACCTACATCACCTATAACTGGAGTAAAACTTTGTAAAGTTCCAATCATAGCTTGTGTAAGAGTTACTCCACCAATGGTTTTATTAGTAGGATTTGTACCATTAGCATCTGTCCATATATCATACCATGTTACCCATGATTGAATAGTTTTACCAATATCTGAGTTAAGAATAGTAATATAAGGAGTGTTATTTCCATTTATCGTACTTATAGAATCCCCAATAATAGCAATATTTTTACCTTTAAGAGGATTTGTTATATCTTCTTCCTCAAGTTTATCTACTCTTGATTCTAAAGTATTATTATCCAAATTTATTACAGAAATATTTCTAACTGCAAAAGAACAAGCAGTTGGACTATTTATAGTGGATAACTGCAACCTATCATAGGAATCTTCATAAGGAATAGTAATAGTAAAGGTTTTCCATTCATCTGTTGGATTTAACTCCCAATGAACATCAGTTCTTGTAAAAAACCAAAGAATCGTAGTATTACTGATATTCTTATAATCAAAAGATATTTTTACATTTTTACCTTTAAATTCGTCAATACTATTAAACCTAATTCCTTCATACATTATTGATCCCGCTGTAACTACCTGTACATAATTATCTATAATAGATGGAGTAGCAGTTCTAAATGCAAACCATCCTTCTGGATTAAATACTGTATTAGCATCCCATCTTGATGATACAGGAAGCATATTCACATTTAAAATATTAGAATTTAGATACTCAACACTCTGCTTCAAATCTGGAATATCATATTCAGATAGTGAAACAGAATAAAGCTCTTTGAGAATAGGTTGATTGGTAAATCTATTACTTGTAGATACTCTAATATTGTTTGCATTATTATAGGTTGTTTTAAAGTAAAGCAAGTTATTAAGTACTATAAAATCTACTTCTCCCAATAAATACTCTGTACCATACCCAGAAGCTACTTGTACTTTTGTTATCTTATCTACTTCTCCACCAAAAGAATATAAAACCCCTTCATTTAAAAATTCTTGTAATGTCCACCAATAAACATTATTAGTAGACGAATCGTCGAAAGTTGCAACAGGAATATTGGAAACATCTGATGTTTGAGCCTGTAATAAATTAATCTTGATGTTAGACTGATTAGACCATGTTGATAAAGTATATTTGTCACTTGCTCCTATGGTAACAGTTCCAGTTAAAGCTGCGGACAATTTAAACCTTAAATAAGATATATTATCCTGTGTTACTACAAAATATACACTATTTCCTTCTATATAAAAAGGAAGATAATCAAGAACTTGTGTTACATCTTTTACTCTTGCTATACCAATAGGTTCTATAATAGAAGGCATATTACTAAAAGTAACCTTTATTATTGAACCTTTTTTAGTAATAATAGGAGTTAGAGACATCCAAAACACATTACTCCATTCATCAGTGGTGAAGGGAACTATTGAATAAGGTAGTGTATATAAAGAACTAAACAAACTTAACAACTCTGCTGTAATAGAGTTTTGACTCATTACTGCTGTTTCACTATTTCCCGTTTCTTGTACCACAGATGCAGGGTTAGCAGGATATTCGAGATTATTCCAAGCTGTAACACCATCACCTATCTTATATCCCTTAGCCCCATCTATTACTATACCTAGTTCTCCTTCTGAGAGAACTGGGTTAACTGACTGCCATCTTGTAGCAGTATCATGTCTTTGTATTACTCTATCTGCCATATTGTTTATTATTATTATTATTCACTTTTAAAGGTACTTAAAGTAGTAATAATTTACTCAAAATCTCATCACATTCCTCTTGTGATGCCTCAGGTATATTAAACTTACATAACTTCATTTCAACCCCTATAAGACATCCATATATATTGTGATTATTATCTACAGATAATATTGTATTAGGTCCAAACCTATAACCATGTGTATCGCAAATAAACTCTGAACTTCTTAAGTCATCATTATTAACCTTTATAATATTATAGTAGTTTCTTGCTGTTGATTCCATGTCAGCATTTGTCCCATCAATTAAGACATATAAATTATTACTTACCTTAAAAAATGATGGCATAGACCCACTTAAAGAAGCCTTAAAATAAGTTACCTCAGATAATTTAGAGAATGATTTATCCATAACACACATAATTGTTCCAGACCATACTCTTGTAGCAATAATAAAAGCATCTTTTTCTGTTGAAAAAGTGATAGCAGTTTCACCATAGCTATTCCATTCTATAGGTAACCATGATACCGGCGTTGCACTCGTAGTAACGGGTGGCAAAGCTCAGGGCA
>OGZO01000013.1_pt1 | contig 80031 bp, 70 predicted proteins | sample 1576721 | NCBI WGS metagenome assembly OGZO01 (sample SAMEA3541516, study PRJEB24748) | human gut metagenome | biome: human gut; feature: human-associated habitat; material: faeces | place: China | collected 2012 | reverse complement strand
GTAATCGGAGATAACGCCCGCGGCGATGGGATGGACGGATACAAGGTTCCCCGGCGTGCGGCCGAGCATTTTCCGCGCATCCTCGCCGACCTTGAGCACGCGGCCGGTCGTACGGTCGATCGTAACGACTGTCGGCTCGCGCAGGCGAATGCCGATACCGGCGACATAGAGGATGGTCGTATCGGTGCCGAGATCGATGGCAATATCTTTTTCGATGATGGAGGACAGAATAGGCATAGTCAAATTCCCTTCAAATCAAAAGCGATTAAATTCTTCTGTTATTCTTCCCGGTGGCAGGCAAGCGCCGCGCCGCGGACGCTCACAGCCCCGGCGGTCAGCAGCATGCGCGCACATTCGGAAAGCGTGGAGCCGGTGGTGATGACATCGTCGATAAGCAGGATCCTCTTACCGCGCACCGCGTCCGCACTTCGGACAACATAGCAGCCGGAGATGTTCGCCCGGCGCTCCTCCGGAGTACGCAGCCGGGACTGCGGCGAAACGTCGCGCGCTTTGCGCAGCAGCGGCACAGCCTTCGTTCCAAGGACCTCCGCCGCCGCTTCCGCAAGAAGCTGCGCCTGATCGTACCCGCGGCGGTGACAGCGCTTCGCGCTCAGAGGCACCCACGAGATGAGATCAAAATCGTCAGCGCCGCGGCGGAGCAGATCCTCGCCGAGGATCCGGCCGAAAACCTTTCCGCGCGACGGGGCGCTGCGAAACTTGTAGGCGAGAATGCCCTGCTGCACCGGCGGTTCATAGTAAAAGGGCGCGGTATAGGCGCGGACAAAGTCGCATTTTCGCTCGGTATCCGCCGTGCGCGGCAGCGCTTTGCGGCAGGTTTCGCACACGCCGTCCCCGCTCTTCTCCAGAATCGCGCCGCAGAACGCGCAGCGCGGCGGGAAGAAAAAGTCGAGAACGAAGTCTTTGAAGCTCATATCAGACCTCTCCGGCCAGACGGGCGCGCAGCCCGCTGTACCGGCGCGTTTTGCGGCCGTTTTCGATCATGGCCTGCACGATCGCCGTTTCGCCGACAACGACGAGAAGCTCTCTCGCGCGCGTGACGGCGGTATAGAGAAGATCGCGGCTCAAAAGCCGTGCCGGGGCTCGTCCCGCCGCCAGAACAACGGCGCGGTACTCGCTGCCCTGCGCCTTGTGCACCGTGACGGCGAAGGCATGATCCAGCTCGCCGAGCTGTTCAAAGCCATACCATGCGAGCTTTTCGTCAAAGTCGATCCAGATAAGCTCGTTTTCGGTGTCGATACGCAATATCGTCCCAAGATCGCCGTTAAAGATTCCCGTGCCGGTCTCGGGAGCGGAGCCGGGAGCCATTTCTCCTGCTATGATCGCCGCGGTATCGCCGCCTTTACACCATACTATATCATAGTTGTTCCGGATTTGCATCACCCGATCGCCCTCCCGGAACACAGTTTCGCCAAAAATTTTCTCTTTTTTCCCGGGCGCGGGCGGATTGAGCACCTGCTGTAAGCGCTCGTTGAGCGCGAAGGTGCCGGATTCGCCCTTGCGCGTCGGCGTCAGAACCTGAATATCGCCGGACGGGATACCCATGCCGCGCGGCAGCCGTTCGCTGCAAAGCTCGGCCACGGTCGCGGCCAGACGCTCGCCCGAGGGACGCTGCAAAAAGAAGAAATCCCCTTTATTTTCGCGCAGCTCCGGCGTTTCGCCGCGGTTGATGCTGTGCGCGTTGCGGATGATGCGGCTCTCCCCGCTCTGGCGGAAGATCTCCGTCAGGCGCACCGCCGCAACCGCGTGCGAACGGAGCACATCGAGAAAGAAGCTCCCCGGCCCGACGCTCGGCAGCTGGTCGGCGTCGCCCACGAGCACAAGACGGCAGCCCTTCGGCAGCGCCTTCAAAAGCGCCTGAATAAGCGTTATGTCAACCATCGAGCATTCGTCGAGAATGACCGCGCCGCAGCGGAGCGGATCGCTCTCGTTTTTGCGGAACGTGAGCTCGTCCCCCTCGGCGGCCCACGCCGCGCCGAGCAGACGGTGGATGGTGTAGGCCTCGCGGCCGGTGAGCTCGGTCATACGCTTGGCGGCGCGGCCGGTAGGCGCAGCGAGAAGGCAGTCGAGCTGCATATCGTCGTACAGGCGCAGTATGGCCTGAATGATCGTCGTTTTGCCGGTGCCGGGGCCGCCGGTGACGGCGAGCAGCCGCCGCTCGCAGGCGAGGCGGATGGCCTCCTTCTGCTGCGCGGCATAGCGCATGCCGGTCTCTCGCTCCAGCTCCGCGATACGCTCGTCCACGTTTTTCTTTGCCGGAACGGTGTCCTGTGCCATGGCGCGGAGCGCCGCGGCGGTGTTGGTCTCGGCCTCGTACAGCCGCCGGAGATACACCGCGTTCACCCCTGCCACGACCTCCTGCACGATCTCGCCCTCGTCGGCGAGAACGTCCAGACATTCCTCCGCGGCCTCAGCCTCGACGCCGATGAGCTGCGCCGTTGCCGCAACGAGCTTTTCGCGAGGGAGGAAGCTGTGGCCGTTATTGAGATTATGTACCATTTCAAAAATGAGCGCCGCGGCGATGCGCGGGGGACTGTCCTCCTCAAAACCGAGCGAGAGCGCGAGCGCGTCCGCCTCGTCAAACTGTCCGCCGATGCGGTCGGACGCGATGACGTAGGGGTTGGACTTCACGAGCTCGAGCGCTCCGTCGCCGTAGAGCTTATAGAGCCGCATGGCATATTCGGGCTTGAGGCCGTTCGCGGCAAGAAATTCCATCAGAAGCCGCATGCCGGTCTGACGGCGGAACGTTTCGGAAATGTCCCGCGCGCGGCGCGCGCTGATGCCCTTGATCTCGGCGAGCTTTTCGGGGCTGTCGGACAAGATCTCCAGCGTGTGCGAGCCGAAACGGTTCACGAGCACCGCCGCCGTCGCCGGGCCGATGCCGCGCACCGCGCCGGAGGCGAGATATTCATAGATATGCTTCTCCCCCACCGGCAGCGAGCGCATGGCTGAGGACGCCTTGAACTGCTCGCCGTGGCTCGGGTGGCGCTCCCACGCGCCATCGACCGTCAGCCCCTCGCCGGGCGCGGCAAACGGCAGACAGCCCACGACCGTCACCGGCTCGTCGCCGCCGACATCCAGACGCAGAACGGTGTAGCCGTTCTCCTCGTTCTGGAAGATCACGCTTTTTACGGTTCCGATGAGCTGCAGGGAGCCGCGGAGTTCGTTTGCTTCGTCCATAGTGTTACATTCCCCTGTCCCAGCGATAAACGCCGGGCGATTTCTCTTGTTTCCTCGTCCATGCCGTCGTCCAGCAGCACGATCCTTCCAAAAAGCACGCCGTCGTTGATGAGCCACAGCAGGCCATCCACCGTCGCTTCCAGCTCCGGCGACGCGCCGGAGACGCGCAAAATGAGCTCAAGGCTCTGCCCCTTCCCGCGGCACACGGGCGTGAGCATCACGCCGCGCAGCTTCCAGCAGAGAAAGAGCACCGCCGCCGCGATCAGAAACGCCAATATCCATTTTCCCATACCGCCATCCCTCCGGTATATCCTATGAGGGACACGCGGGAAAGGTTCACTTCCGGTAGCGCTCCAATGCCGGTTTCAGAAATTCTCCCGTGAAACTGGCGGGGCACGCGGCGCATTCCTCCGGCGTGCCGGCAAAGACGAGCTCCCCGCCGCCGTCGCCGCCCTCGGGGCCGAGATCGATGATATGGTCGGCGCACTGGATCACGTCCAGATTGTGCTCGATGACGATCACGGTGTTGCCCGCATCCACGAGCCGCTGCAAAACCTCCACGAGCTTGTGGACGTCCGCCATATGCAGGCCGGTCGTCGGCTCGTCGAGGATGTATACGGTGCGGCCGGTGTCCCGGCGGGAGAGCTCCGTGGCAAGCTTGACGCGCTGCGCCTCGCCGCCGGAGAGCGTCGGCGAGGACTGGCCGAGACGCACATACCCGAGACCGACATCCATGAGCGTGCGCAGCTTCGGTACGAGCTTCGGCTGATTTTCAAAGAACGTGAGCGCTTCCTCCACGGTCATATCGAGCACTTCGGCAATGTTTTTGCCCTTGTAGCGCACCTCGAGCGTTTCGCGGTTGTAGCGCTTGCCCTTGCACACATCGCACGGAACGAATACGTCCGGCAGGAAGTGCATTTCGATCTTCAAAAGGCCGTCGCCGGAGCAGGCCTCGCACCGTCCGCCGCGAACGTTGAAGGAGAACCGGCCCGGGCCGTAGCCGCGGAGCGCGGCATCCTTCGTCGCGGCGAAAACATCGCGGATATCATTAAAGAGGCCGGTATACGTCGCGGGGTTGCTCCGCGGCGTGCGGCCGATGGGTGTCTGATCGATGGCGATGACCTTATCGACGTATTCGAGACCGTCCACGCCCGCGCACTTGCCGGGGCGCGCCTTCGTGCGCATCTTTTCGGCGGCAAGCGTTTTGTACAGCACCTCGTTCACGAGCGAGGACTTGCCCGAGCCGGACACACCGGTCACGCAGATAAACTCGCCGAGCGGGAAGCGGACGTCGATATTTTTAAGATTGTTCTCCGTTGCTCCGCGCACGGTGATGGCCTGGCCGTTCCCCTTCCGGCGTGTGCCGGGCAGCGGGATACGCTTGCGGCCGCTTAAATAATCGCCGGTGATGCTGCGCGGCTCGGCGCAGATATCCTCCACGCTGCCCTGCGCCACGACCTCGCCGCCGTGGACGCCCGCGCCGGGGCCGATGTCCACGATATAGTCCGCCGCGCGCATGGTGTCCTCGTCGTGCTCGACGACGATGAGCGTGTTGCCCATGTCGCGCAGGTTTTTCATCGTTTTGAGCAGCTTTGCGTTGTCGCGCTGGTGCAGGCCGATGCTCGGCTCATCGAGAATGTATAGCACGCCCATGAGCGAGGAGCCGATCTGCGTGGCCAGCCGGATGCGCTGCGCTTCGCCGCCGGAGAGCGTCGCCGCGGCGCGCGAGAGCGTGAGATACTGCAAACCGACGCTCTGCAAAAAACCGAGACGGCTGCGGATCTCCTTGATGATGCGCCCGGCGATCATTGCCTGCATATCGGTCAGCTGCGGTTCGAGCGCGTCAAGGAAGCGCAGACACTCCGTTACGGGGAGATCGCAGAACTCGGAGATATTCATTCCGCCGACGGTGACGGCGAGGACTTCCTTCCGGAGACGGCGGCCGCCGCAGTCCGGGCAGGGCGTTTCCGCCATGCACTGCTCGATCTCCGCGCGCATGGCAGGGCTCTGCGTTTCGCGGTAACGGCGCTCGAGGTTGGCCGCGACGCCCTCGAAGGGCTGGTAGAGCGTTCCCTTGCCGCGCTGCTGATCGTAATGGAGCGTCAGCTTCTCGCCGCCTGTGCCGTAGAGGATCACTTTGCGCGCCTCTTCCGGCAGGTCACGGATGGGGGCATCAAGACTGAAATGGTATTTTTTCGAGAGCGCTTCAAAATACATGCGCGAGATCGTGTCGCCGCGGACATTGTTCCAGCCGGACGCCACGATGCCGCCGCCGAGAATGGAGATCGACGGGTTCGGCATGATGAGCTCGGGATCGACACGCAGCTGCGTGCCGAGGCCGGTACAGCTCGGGCAGGCGCCGTACGGGTTGTTGAACGAGAACGCGCGCGGCGAGAGCTCTTCAATGGAAATACCGCAGTCCTCGCAGGCGTAGTTCTGCGAGAATGTGAGCTCGCGCCCCTCCGCCGGGAGATCGACCGTCACAAGGCCGCCCGTGAGCGAGGACGCGGTTTCGATCGAATCCGTCAGACGGCGGCGGATATCCGGCTTCATTACAAGACGGTCCACGATGATCTCAATGCGGTGCTTTTTATTCTTGTCCAGTTCAATGGTTTCGGAAAGATCGTAAAGATTGCCGTCCACGCGCACGCGGACATAACCGCTCTTGCGCGCGTCCTCAAAGACCTTGGCGTGCTCGCCCTTCTTGCCGCGGATGACCGGGGCAAGGATCTGGAGCTTCGTCCCCTCCGGCAGCGCCGTCACCTGGTCAATGATCTGGTCAATGGTCTGCTGGCGGATCTCCTTGCCGCACTTCGGGCAGTGCGGCGTGCCGATACGCGCCCAGAGCAGGCGGAGATAGTCATAGATCTCCGTCACGGTGCCGACGGTCGAGCGCGGGTTGCGGCTCGTCGTTTTCTGGTCGATGGAAATGGCGGGCGAAAGGCCGTCGATATAGTCCACATCCGGCTTTTCCATCTGGCCGAGGAACATGCGCGCGTAAGAAGAAAGGCTCTCCACATACCGGCGCTGTCCTTCGGCATAGATCGTGTCGAAAACGAGCGTGGATTTGCCCGAGCCGGAAATGCCGGTGAATACCACGAGCTTGTCGCGCGGGATCTCCAGCGTAATATCTTTTAAATTGTTCTGGCGTGCGCCCTTGATATAAATAGTGTCTCTCACAGTGTGCCTCTTTATTGGATTAGAAGAAAGAAATTATCAATCGTTTTATTATACTTTATTTTATTATTGCTTTCAAGAGGAATCGCATTCGGAAAAAAATGAAAAAAATCCGGAAAAAGTGCTTGACAAATTCGCTTATATTTCGTATACTGACAAAGCCTTGAGGCCGAGTAGTTCAGTCGGTTAGAACGCTAGCCTGTCACGCTAGAGGTCGAGGGTTCAAGTCCCTTCTCGGTCGCCACCATGCCCCCTTCATCGGGGGCATGACTTATGCTGTTATAGCTCAGTCGGTAGAGCGCATCCTTGGTAAGGATGAGGTCCCCAGTTCGAATCTGGGTAACAGCTCCAAAAAAGCCTGTAATCCTAAGGATTACAGGCTTTTTTATATTTTCTGAACCAGTTCGATGCAGCAATCGATCAAGCTTGCCCGGACGGTTTTTTGGGTGTTCCAACCGCGGGGATCCCACGCCGTGCCGCTCACATCATCCCCAACATACAGGAGTTGTACGAGCGGAATATTATAGTACTTTGCTACAGCAAAAAACGCTGCCGTTTCCATCTCGACCGTCACGCAGCCCTCGTCCCTCCGGCGCGCGATCATTTCGGGTGTTTCGCGGTACATGGCATCCGTCGTCCATGTTTTTCCGAGCACAAACGGCACTCCCATCTCGGACAACGCCCTCTGCGCTTTTTCCAGCGCTTCTTTATGACACGAGATTTCCCGTGAAGGGGCAATGTAGTGAAATGATGTTCCCTCGTCCCGTATGGCCGAAGCCGGGAGAATGATCTCGCCAAGCGTGCTCCCCTGTGTCAGTGCCCCTGCAGCGCCGCATACCACAAACGTTTCGCATCCCATGGCATGCAGCTCTTCGATCGTTCCGGCGGCACCGGGTGCCGTGCTGAACGGCATGGTGATGCAAAGAGGGTTCTCTCCGTTTTCATATTTGTAGATCGGTATATCGAGAACCTCCGAGTGAAGTTGGCCGATCACAGGCAGTTTGTGCTCCCCTGCGAATTTTTCCAGTTCTTTTCGAAAAAATGTAATAATGCATTTTTTCGGAAGACATTTATCCAGAAAATCTGTCGGGTGAATAATTGGATCTCTGGCGGTATCGTATTCGCAGACGGGATATTCATGTGTGATTATCATGTCATCTTTTCCCCCCTATGTATTGCATAAGCGATTAAGATCATTTTATCATTGCCTCGCGTTTATTGCAATCCGCGGTCAAACGCCGCCCGGAACATGCCCATGCTTGACAGCGCCCCTTGCCGGGGATACACTGATGACATCACCGGCAGGAGGAAAAACTATGCCCCTCACAGAGAAAAAGCCGCTCAGCTCCAACGCCATAAAGCTCATTGCCATCGCCGCGATGACCGTCGACCACATCGCGTGGGCGGTGTTTCCGGGGTATCCGAAGGAATTTCTCCCCCTGCTCATGCATATCATCGGGCGCATCACCTGCCCGATCATGTGCTACTGCATCGCCGAGGGGTATCACTACACGAGGAACATCCGCAAGTATACCGCGCGTCTCTTTGTTTTCGCGCTGATCTCGCATTTCTGCTACATATATTTCTCGCACGATTTCATCGACTGGCGCTCCTTTATCCCGTTCTACTACGGCGGCGCGCTCAACCAGACGAGCGTTATGTGGTCGCTTGCGTGGGGTCTTGTGATGCTGCGCGTCGCGGAAAGCAAAAAGATCACGTCCGGCGCGGTGCGGGTGCTGCTCATTCTGCTCATCTGCCTTGTGAGCTTTCCGAGCGACTGGAGCTGCATCGCCTCGCTCTGCGTCATGGCGTTCGGCACGAACCGCGGCGAGCTCAAAAAGCAGGGCTTCTGGCTTCTTTTCTATGTCGCCCTCTATGCGGTCGTATATTTCTTTTCCATCGACCGCGTATACGGCATTTTGCAGATGGGCGTTGCGCTCTCGCTGCCGGTTTTGCGGCTCTATAACGGGCAGCGCGGCAAAAGCCCCGCCGTGAACCGGTTTATGAAATGGTTCTTTTATCTTTATTACCCCGCGCATCTGCTCCTTATCGGTCTGCTGATCCACGTCTGATCGGGGGACTATAAAAAGAGAATTTGGGAGGTATTTACGATGGATATAAACGCGCTTTACCGGCTGTGGCTGGAAAAGGCTGCCGGACACCCGGCGCTCCGCGAGGAGCTGGAAGCCATCCGCGGCGACGATGCCGCCATCGAGGACCGGTTTTACCGTGAACTGGAATTCGGCACCGGCGGACTGCGCGGCGTGCTCGGCGCGGGCACGAACCGCATGAATGTTTTCACCGTCGGCAAGGCCACGCAGGGCTATGCCAATTATCTCAAGGCGCATTTTGCCGCCCCCTCCGTCGCCATCGCTTATGACAGCCGCATCAACTCCCGGCTCTTTGCCGAGACCGCGGCGGGTGTTTTTGCCGCAAACGGCATTCGCGTGCACATTTATCCCCGCCTGATGCCGACGCCCTCGCTCTCTTTCGCGGTGCGCGATCTTCGCTCTTGCGGCGGCGTTGTCATCACGGCAAGCCACAACCCCGCCAAATATAACGGCTACAAGGTCTACGGCGCGGACGGCTGCCAGATCACGACGGAGGCCGCCGCAGCCATTCAGCAGGAGATCGACCGTATTGATCCCTTCGCGGATGTCCATACTCTCGATTTTGCCGAAGGGCTCGCTTCCGGCATCATTGCCTATATCGGCGAGGACACCGTGGAGCGGTATCTCGCTGCGGTATCGGCGGCGTCGCTCCTGCCGGAGGACGTTTCGCGCAGCGCCTCCATCGTATACACGCCGCTCAACGGGACAGGCATTTCCTGCGTGCCGCGCTGCCTTCGCGCGCACGGTTTTACGAACATCACCATCCCGCCGGAGCAGGCGGAGCCGGACGGAAATTTTCCAACGTGCCCCTACCCCAACCCGGAGATCCGCGAAGCGCTCTCCGTCGGACTGCGTCTGGCGGAGAAAACGGGCAGCGAGCTGCTGCTCGCCACGGACCCGGACTGCGACCGCGTCGGCGCGGCGGTGAAGACCGCCGAAGGCTACCGGCTCATCACCGGCAACGAAATGGGCGTGCTGCTGCTCGACTTTGTCTGCCGGATGCGCCAGGCAAACGGCACGATGCCGGAGCGCCCCGTGGCGGTAAAAACCATCGTGACGACGCCCATGGCGGAGAAGGTCGCCGCGCATTACGGCGTGGAGTTGCGGAACGTGCTGACCGGGTTCAAATTCATCGGCGAGCAGATCGGGCTTCTCGAAAAGGCCGGGGAAGCCGACCGGTACATTTTCGGCTTTGAGGAGAGCTACGGCTATCTGAGCGGCAGCTTTGTGCGTGACAAGGACGCGGTGAACGCCTCGCTTCTCATCTGCGAGATGTTCGTCTGGTATAAATCGCAGGGCAAAACGCTCGCGGACGCGCTGGAAGCGCTGTACGCGCAATACGGCTTTTTTGAGGCGAAGCTCCTGTCCTTTACGTTTGAGGGCTCGGCAGGCTTCGCGCATATGACGGAGCTGCTTGATTCTCTCCGTGTTTCTCCGCCGGAAGAGCTGGCGGGTGAAGCCGTGCGGCAGGTCATCGACTACGACCGGGACGAAACAGGGCTTCCGCGCTCCAATGTGCTGCGCTTTATTCTCGACGGCGGCGAAGTTGTTGTGCGTCCCTCCGGCACGGAGCCGAAGCTCAAGATCTATCTCACCGCCGCCCGGGAAAGCCGGGAGAAGAGCCGCGCCATGCTTGCCTTGCTCGAAAAGCGGCTTACCGATTGGGCAAAATAAAAGGAGTGTCTATGGCAACATCCAAAGAGTATATAGAATTTGTCTGTGAACAGCTTGACGGGATCGAGAACGTCACCTATAGGAAAATGTTCGGCGAATACATGGTGTACGTCAACGCCAAGCCCCTTCTGATCGTGTGCGACAACAACGTCATGGTGAAAAAAGTGCCGGAGCTCGCCGATCTTATGAAAGACGCGCCCGACGGTGTCCCCTACGAGGGAGCCAAGGTACACTACATTCTCGACATTGAAAACCGGGAACTCGTCCGCAGCGTGATTGCAGTCCTGGAGCCGATCACGCCGCTGCCGAAAAAGCGTGCAAAAAAGAAAGACGCATAATTTCAAAAAATTGCCTCGCGGCCGTCCGGCCGCGGGGCGATCTTCGTTTAACAAGGATTTTACAAAAAAACCGTAGCGCATTTAACATTCGTTCTGCTACGCTGATTTTGTAAATCAAATATCAGGCATCAGGAAAAGGATAATTTATGGACATTTTTGACACGCTTACGATGCTCGGCGGCCTGGCGCTGTTCCTTTTCGGCATGAGTCTGATGGGGCAGGCGCTCGAACGGCGCGCCGGAGGGAAACTCCGCTCCCTTCTCGACAAAATGACCGGAAAGCCCATCGCCGGTTTTCTCACCGGTCTCGGCGTGACCGCCGTGATCCAGAGCTCTTCCGCAACGACCGTTATGGTCGTCGGCTTTGTAAACTCCGGACTGATGACGCTGCGCCAGTCGATCAGCGTCATTATGGGCGCAAACGTCGGCACGACCGTAACGGCGTGGCTTTTGAGTCTCGGCGACATTGACGGCACGAGCGTGCTCGTCCGCCTCCTCAAGCCGACCTCCTTTACCCCGATCCTCGCCGTGATCGGCATCGTCCTCTATCTTTTCTGCAAAAGCAGCCGCAAAAAGGATTCCGGCGTCATCCTGCTCGGCTTCGCCACGCTGATGTTCGGCATGGAGACGATGAGCGGCGCGGTATCGGGGCTGCGCGACGACCCGGTGTTCGTTAATCTCTTCCTTGCGTTCAAAAACCCGCTGCTCGGCGTGGTGGCCGGTGCGGTGCTCACGGGCATCATCCAGTCGAGCTCGGCTTCGGTCGGCATTTTGCAGGCGCTCTCCGCCACCGGCGCGGTGAGCTACGCCGCAGCGATCCCCATCATCATGGGCCAGAACATCGGCACGACCGTGACGGCGCTTCTCTCCTCCATCGGCACGAACAAAAACGCCCGGCGCGCCGCCGTGGTGCATCTGATGTTCAACGTCATCGGCGTCGTCGTTCTGCTCACGGTGTTCACCGTAGTGCGAACAGCGCTCGCCCCGGCGCTGCTCGACGAGGCCGCGACCCGCTCCGGCATCGCCATTGCCCATTCGGCCTTCAACCTTCTCTGCACCGCCTTGCTCCTGCCCGCCGGGGGACTGCTTGAAAAGCTCGCCATCCGGATCGTGCCGGACAGCGGCGAGAAGGAACAGCGCGTGGAGCTGGACGAGCGCCTGCTCGCAACACCGGCGCTGGCGCTCTCCCGGAGCCGCGCCGTTGCCGCAGACATGGCCGAGCACGCCGTGCGCGCACTGAAGGATTCCCTCACCGCGATCGACAGCTACTCCCCCGCTCTCGCCGAGAGGATCCGGCAGGACGAGGAGCTGTGCGACCATTACGAGGACATTCTCAGCACCTATCTCGTAAAGCTCAGCGCCGAGCAGATGGGCGCCGCGGAAAGCGAAGAGGCCGCCGCGCTTTTGAAATCCATCGGCGATTTTGAGCGCATCTCCGACCACGCCGTCAACACGCTCGAATCCGCCGAGGAGCTGCGCGACAAGAATCTCACATTCTCTCCGAGCGCCGTCGCCGAATTTTCGGTGCTCGCCGGGGCAGTCAGCGAAATTCTCGATCTTTCCCTTGCGTGCTTCAAGAAGAACGACAGCGCCATCGCCGCCGAGGTCGAGCCGCTCGAACAGGTCATCGATCAGCTCAAGGAATCGATGCGCACGCGCCACATCCGGCGTCTGCAGCAGGGCGGGTGCAGCATTGAGCTCGGCTTCATCCTCTCCGATCTTCTCACCGGTCTCGAGCGCACGTCCGACCACTGCTCCAATATTGCCGGGTGCGTCATCGATACGGCGCAGCACAATCTCAACCTTCACGAGTCGCTGCGCGCCACGCGTCTCGAGAGCTCCGACTTTATCCGCGAATTTAACCGCTACGCCCGCAAATACGCGCTTCCCGCGTCTGCGGCGGCCACAGACTGACTTTGTACTTTCTCTTGCTCCGGCAGCGTCGTTTTGTCCTTGTGACGGCGGCGCTGCTTCTTTTTCGCGGATATTCGACGGGTTTCCCTTGCATTTATTCCTACCTTAATGGTATACTTACAATTAGTATGTTTTCCAAAGGAAGTGGTTCCCATCGCTATCACAAGTGCCAGTCTGCCCGCCAAACGGCGGATCCTCACCGTATGCGTAAAGCTGTTTCTGGAAAAGGGCTACAAGAGAACGACCGTCGCCGAGATCGTGCAGAAGGCGGATGTTTCCAACAGCACGTTCCAGAATATTTTCCGCGCCAAGGACGGCGTGCTCACCGAGCTCGTCGAGTTCATGTTCGACAACCAGTTCGGCATGGCCCGGCGCATTACCGACGCGGACCTTCCGCCGGTATTCGTCTATGCCGTGGAGACCGCCATCCAGCTCACGCTCACGGAGCTCAACGAGAACCTGCGTGAGATCTACATCGAAGCCTACACGCAGAACGAAGCCTCGGAGTACATCTTCCGCCAGACAGCGAAGGAGCTGTACGCCATTTTCGGCTCCTACCATCCCGAAATGACCGAGCGCGATTTTTATATTATGGAGCTCGGCTCCGCGGGCATCATGCGCGGGTACATGGCGCATCCCTGCTCGGAGGACTTCCCGCTTGAGGAAAAGCTCGACGCCTTCTTCCGGCTGAGTCTGGGCGGCTACGGCGTCCCGGCGGAGGAGATCGAGCGTGTCGTGCAGAAGATCCGCTCGCTCGACATCCGCGCCATTGCGCAGGGCGTCATGCAGCAGCTCTTCCACGCGCTGGAAATGCGCTACGCCTTTACTCTCGGCACGCCCGAGGCCTGATATATGTAAAGCCTCGCAGAGTTTGCACCTATGGGCGCATGTTCTGCGAGGCTTCTTTGACAGACAAAACCAGCCGGACGAAAGCCTTTGTCCGGCCGGTTTACTTTTACTGCAAGTTTTCGCGGATATAGTCCCCGCAGCGTCTGTATACGGCAAACAGCGACTTGTCACACTCGGGATACAGATAGGCGATCAGCTCGCCGATCTCTCGGAGGAGCTGTGCCGGTTCCTTGCCGCAGGAAGCCCGAAGCTGTTCCGCGCTCACCATTGTCAGCTGGTGCGCCAGCTCGTTCCGGCACTTATTGTTCATGTCTTCGCAGTTTTCCAGCAGCTTCCGGAAGTTTTCCGGTATTCCCGACAGCTCCACCAGGATCCGGTTGCACAGCACGATGTTCACATCGCTCGCCCGCAGACCGCCGGAATAGGACTGCGCAACGCTCCGATATACCTCCGGCAGAGACCGCTCCAGCATTTCCGGAACAAAGCGCGGGCGATCGGTATCCGGACGGCTGACAACTTCATCCAGCCGCAGTCCCATCGGGGCCAGAACCTTTCTCATAAGACGAAGCTGAAGACGCACCACCAGCGGATTCAGCCGGAGGATCATCTCCTCGTATTGCCGCCGGTGCAGACGGTTGAGCAGAACAAGGTATACCTCGCTCACCTCGTCAAAATCGCTTCTCCCAACCGCCGCCCGCCGCGGGTACAGAGAAAATGGCAGTTTGAGATTCTGCGCGCGGTTTCGCGCCGTTTCATAATCCAGCCGGTCCCGCGCTTCAAGATGCCCGACAAGCGCTTTTACCGAGTCCGGCATGCTGTTTTTCATGGCATACACGGCGGCATAATCCCGCTGCTCCAAAAGCGTGAGGATCTGCTCTCTCGCCTGCTGTCTCCGCAGATGCAGCATGGCCGGCACGGTGCAGCGGTCGGGCGCGTCCGGCAGCTCGTCCTCGTTGCATTCCAGCTCGTCCTCCACGCTGTAATCGGCCGCGTTCGTCCGTTCCGATGATCCGGCGGCCCGCTCCGGATTTTTGACCTGTATGCCCACGACGCGCGGAAACCGGACGTCCACCGCGAGCATCGTGAGCACCTGCTTCATCTGCGGTGTTCCGGAGCTCAGATTCAGCAGGAGCTCCGCCTTCGGCGCTTCTTTGGAAAGCGCGCGTATCGCCTCTGTGATCGGCCGACAGACGGCATCCAGATCCGACGGATCTGCCAGATCCGCATGCTGCACCGTGATCTCCGGACGGTAGCCGTCCCAGCGCTCCGCCATAAACGCTTTCACCGCCGCAAGGCGTCCGTCTTTTCTGTCAAGCTCTCTGGCCTCGTCGGAAAGCAGGATCACCGCCTTTTCCGGCCGGTAATGACGCAGAATATGCAGCAGCGGTCCGTCGCGGTAGCCGCGCACCGGGTCGCTTGTTCCCATGCAGCTGAAAAGTACTTTCATTGTTTTCCCCCTCCGGCATCACCCCGCGACGTGCGAACTCCGCGGAAAAACGGTCTGTTTTTCCAGACTTTTTCGCGGTTCGCACCTGCTCTGCAGGCTTTGCCTCGTGTTTCCTGCGTTTTATCTTGTTATGTGTCTTATTTTATGGTATCATTATACATATAAGACAACCACAAAATCAACACTGTTTCGGATTTTATACAGTTTTGCCGAAACAACTCACACCCCCGCAAGGGGACGGAAGTCGTGGAAACTCCCGGATTTATAAAAATCCAGAAACAACTCACACCCCCGCAAGGGGACGGAAACCTTTTCCAGTGCTCCATTGAGTTAAGGTCGAAAGCGAAGAAAAATCTCACACCCCGCAAGGGGACGGAAACAATTCTAAATCTTCTTGTGTGTTGTATTTTCCAGAAATAACTACCCCCCGCAGGGGGACGGAAACTGATTTCCGCACAGGAAACAAATACCTTTCATTATTGAAACAACCCACACCCCGCAAGGGGACGGAATCCCTCCTGTCTAAAGATATACAATGCCCCAAGTCGAAACAACCCACACCCCGCAAGGGGACGGAAACTTGTCCGCCGTGACGGAGAACTCTTTCTTCCATTGAAACAACCCACCCCCCGCAAGGGGACGGAAACTGTCATCTTGGATCATCCTTTCGGTAAATTAGAGAAACAACTCACACCCCGCAAGGGGACGGAAACAGAATAGCGTGGCTAACCTCGTGGTAAAGCATAGAAACAATTCACACCCCGCAAGGGGACGGAAACTCAAACGCCCATTGCCAAACGTACATTATCGATTGAAACAACCCACACCCCGCAAGGGGACACACCAATGCAAAGGAGTGTGAAAGAATTTGCAGAAACAGACCCGGCAGGTCACCTATGGCTGCCTGCTGCACGACATCGGAAAGCTGCTTTACCGCGCCGGCGGAGACAGCGGCACGCACAGCCGGCAGGGCTGGGCGTTTCTCCGGTCGCTGTGGCGGGAGGAGAAAGAAATTCTCCGCTGCGTGCAGCTGCACCACGCCGCCGAGCTGCGCGCCGCGGCGCCGGCGGAGGACGATCTATCCTGGATCGCGTGCGCTGCCGACAATCTCTCCGCCGCGGCGGACCGGCGGGAGGCCGAGGAGGGCGAGGCCGGAACGTTCCGGCGGTATATGCCGCTCGCAAGCGTTTTCACGCATCTCAACGGAGAGCACCCGGATCATTCCATCGCGCCGTATCCGCAGGACGGCACGCTCCGCATGCCGGAGCGTCACGCCGCGGCGCTCAGCGCCGAACCGTATCAGGCCGCCGCGGAAGCTCTGCGCCGGAGGCTGGCTGAGCTGCCGCGCGAAGATGCGTGGGTCGATTCGCTGCTCTGCCTGCTGGAGAGCTATACGAGCATGTTTCCCTCAAGCACCTGCGCCGGAGAAAGCCCGGATATATCGCTTTACGACCATTTGAAGACCACGGCGGCCATCGGCGCGTGCATCAGCGAATATCTGCTGAGCTCCGGAGAGAGAAATTATAAAAAGCGGCTCTTTCTGGAAGAGGCCGCTTTTCGGAAGGAAAACGCTTTTCTGCTGTATTCGGCGGATATTTCCGGCATACAGAAATTTCTGTACACCGTGGCTTCCGACAAGGCGCTCCGCTCTCTCCGCAGCCGGTCGTTCTTTCTGGAGCTGCTCATGGAGCACTATGCGGACGAGCTCCTTCTCGCCTGCGGCGTGAGCCGGACGAATCTGCTCTACAGCGGCGGCGGACACTGCTACATTCTTCTGCCCAACACCGAGAGCGTCAAGGCGGCGCTGAGCGCGTGGAATCAGCGGTTCAACGCATGGCTTTCCGGGGAGTTCGGCGTTTCGCTCTTTCTCGCGCACGGCTGGACAGAATGCAGCGGGAACGACCTGACCAACACGCCGGCGGAAGACGCGCCCTACAAGGCCATGTTCCGCCGCGTTTCCGCCGCCGTCTCCCGCCACAAAATGCACCGGTACAGCGCCGGCGATCTCCGGCGGCTGAACCGGCCGACGCCCGCCTCGGGGCGCGAATGCAAAGTGTGCGGGCGGACGGACGATCTGATCGACGGGCGCTGCCCGTGGTGCCGTCTTTTTGCGGCGCTTTCCGAAAAGATCCAGACGAAAGACGTGTATTTCGTCGGAACAGGCGAAGACGCGGAGCATGACTTTGCTCTTCCAACGCCGGACGGGTACGCGTACATTCTGCTGACCGACGAAAAAACGGCCCGTCTCCGTCTGGACAGCGGAGCGGCCGTGCGCAGGATCTATTCCAAAAACCGGGCGTTTACCGGCCTTCGGTACAGCACGCGGCTGTACGTCGGCGATTATGCTTTCAGCAATCGGATGGACGAGCTGGCGCAGAACGCTTCCGGCGTGCGCCGTCTCGGCGTATGCCGTATGGACGTGGACGATCTCGGCCGCAGCTTCGTTTCCGGCTATGAACGCCCCGGCCGCGCAACGGCGGCGGAGACGCAGCACTATGTAACCATTTCGCGCACCGCGGCCTTCTCGCGGCAGATGTCACTGTTTTTCAAGTGCTACATCAACGACGTTCTCTCCGGAAAACACGGTGGTAAGCGGCCGCTGGCCGTCACGATCGTTTACTCGGGCGGCGACGACGTTTTCCTCGTCGGCGCATGGAACGACACGCTGGAGGCGTGTCTCCGCATCCGCGCCGCCCTCCGGCAGTTTTCCTGCGGCTCGCTCACGATCAGCGGCGGCCTCTGCGTGACGGACGACAGTTATCCGATCCGTCTGGCCGCCAAACGCGCCGGTGAGCTCGAAGACCGGGCAAAAGGCGAGCCGGGGAAGGACGCCATAGCGCTCTTTGACCCGTTTCTGGAGCATACATACCACTGGGAGGAATTTTCTGAAAACGTGCTCGGCACGAAATGCGCCCTGCTGACCCGGTTCTTCTGTTCCGACGATGCCGCGCGCGGGAATTCCTTCCTTTACCGGATCGTTGATCTTCTTCGCTCAGCGGAGCGGGATGGAAAGCTCGCGCTGGCCCGCTATGCGTATCTTCTGGCGAGGCTCGCGCCGCCGGTATCCTCACCGGCGTATCGGGGCTATAAAGAGTTTTCGGAGAAGATGTATGCGTGGGCGCTTGACGCCGCGCAGCGAAAGCAGCTGATCACCGCGATCTATATTCACGTTTATGAGAACCGAGAGGGGGATACGGAATAATGGCATACAACAATAACCGAAGCTATGGCGGCTACGGCGGCAGCGGCCCCCGCCAATACAACGATCCGGGCCGCGGCACGCCGCGGCAGGATTACAGCCGTCCCGCTCCGCCGCCGGAGATCCGGCCGGAGACGCTGCCGAAGGACTATGTGGATCAGGCCGAGAAGATCATGGGTGAGATCAGCCAGCAGCGCGAGAAGATCACCACGAGCAAGATCCGAAACCTTCTGAGTCTTGTCAGCGATATTTATAATATTGAAAAGCTGCGCACCGCCGAGAAAGAGCTGCTGCCGGACAGCGCGGCAAAGCTCGGCATGATGCGCGTGCGCACGGCATACGAAGCCGGACGCGACAGCGCAGTCAAAAACTTTGTGGAGCAGACGAAGCTCCTGCAATACATCAAAGGCATCAGGCTCGACCGCAAGGCGTTTCTGAACTTTGCACACTATATGGAAGCGCTGGTCGCGTACCATCGTTATTACGGCGGAAAGGATTGAGAGAGATGTACGGAAAAATTCTTTTAAAATGCGATCTTGTTGTTCTCACCGGCATGCACATTGGTGGATCGAGCACCTTTTCCGCGATCGGCGCCGTCGATAAGCCGGTCGTGCGCGATGCGCGCACCGGTCTGCCGATCGTTCCGGGCAGCAGTCTCAAAGGGAAGCTCCGCACACTGCTGGCCAGAAGTCTCAGCCGCGATATCGAGAATATGCCGGTTTATGATAAGGACGATCCGGCCATCCGCCGTCTGTTCGGCAGCGCAGAGCCGCCGGTCGCTGCGCGTCTGCAGTTTTCCGACTGTTTTATCCGCAATGAGGAAGAGTTCTCCGCTGTTGGCGTTACCGAGGTGAAATTTGAAAACGCCATCAACCGTCAAAATGCCGTCGCCAATCCCCGGCAGATCGAGCGTGTGAATCCCGGCGTCTGCTTCGGCGTGAACATCGTTTACGAGGTATGCGATCCCGAAACGCTTCTTGACGATATGACGCTTCTGGCCAAGGGCTTTCGTCTGCTGCAGCTTGACTATCTCGGCGGCCACGGGTCGCGCGGGAGCGGGCGCGTGAGCTTCCGGAATTTCCGCTTCACTCCCATGGACACAGCGACGGATATCTCGGCGCTGAAGCAGCTCTTCGCTGAGGTCGAAAACTATGAGCTATTTGCTGTTTAAGCTCGCTTTTGACGCGCCGGTCCACTTTGGCCCGTCGGACAGCGCGCTTTCCCTGTACACCTCCGAGGACTTTTTCCGCGCGGACACACTGTTTTCCGCTCTGTGCCATACGGCGGGCGATGAGCTGGACCGCCTTGTGAAGAGCGTCCAGAACGATTGCCTGCGTTTCAGCGACGCCATGCCCTGGCGCGGGGATACGCTCTTTCTTCCGAAGCCATGCTTCTCCGCGGAAAGCGCTTCGGACATCTCTCCGGAGCTGCGCAAGAAAGTAAAAAAACTGAAATGGACCCCCGTTTCCGCCATGAACGCGTTCACCGCCTCGCTGCGAGGCGAAGAGACGTTCATCCCGCAGGACGATGACCGCTTCGGCCGCCTTGTGGAGCGCACGCGCGCAGCCGTTTCTGACAGTGAGGACGCTGTTCCCTATCAGGTCGGCGCGTTTCGCTTTGATGATGACTGCGGTCTCTGGTTTATCGCCGAATGCCGGGAAGAGGATGCGTCATGGTTGGAGCATCTGGTAACTATGCTCGGATTTTCCGGCATCGGCGGAAAAACCAGTTCCGGCTTCGGTGCCTTTCATCTGGACGATCTGGTTTATCTGGATGATCCGTTTGACGACGAGACCGAATGGCTCTCGTCCGCGCTGCACACGGATGCTGACCGCTATCTGCTTCTCACGAGCTGCCTACCTGCGGAAAGCGAGCTGGATGCGGTCATCCCTTCGGCGTCCTTTCAGCTTGTCCGCCGCGGCGGATTCGTCCAGTCGGACTCCTATGCTGCCGCACCGCAAAAGAAGCAGACGCAGTATTTTCTCTCGTCCGGCGCAGTCGTCGGCAAACGCTTCAACGGCGGTCTTTTTGATGTCGGCCAGCATGGGAACCATCCGGTTTATCGCTATTCGCGGCCGATCTTTCTGGGGGTGGATCTATGATACGCAGCGAGCACCTCGACGTATACGACGTCCGGCTGACAACCCGCGCGCCGCTTTTCATCGGCAGCGGAAAGAGCTATGTCAAAAAGGAATACGTCTTTCTCTCTCCGAGGGTCACCCGCTCCCCGCAGGCCAGGGTCCTGCTGCTGGATGAGCACCGGCTGTTTCGGCTCCTTGTCGAGCGAAACCGGATCGACCAATACGAAACGTTTATGCTTGGAGCGCAGACGGATCTGTATCAGTTTCTCACCGCGGACTGTCGTCTCACCCTGCAGGAGATCCTCTCACTTTCCCGCTGCACCATTGATACCGGCGATGCGCTGGACGCTTCCCATTCGCTGAAAGAGATTTTCGCCTTTGTCCGCGACGGAAACGATTGTGTATATGTCCCCGGCAGCAGTCTCAAGGGCGCGATCCGGACCGCCTTTTTAACAGACGCCGTTCTGCGGGAAGGTCCGGAAGGCCATACCGCGGCCCGGCTTCACAGCAAAGGCTTTGAGGGGGACTATATAAACACGCTCTCGCTCAAAAAAGACCGCGACGGGGTCGCCGTCAACGACGCCGTCAACAGCATGTTCCAGGGGATCCGTCTTTCGGACAGTCTGCCGGTATCGGACGAAGCTATGATGCTGGCCGGGAAGGTCGATGCGGACATACACGGAGAAACACACCGCATCAATCTCTGCCGTGAGTGTATCCGTCCCGGAACCGAGCTGCGGTTCAAGCTGACGCTGGATCGTTCTGTCGTTGATCCGGCGATCACCGGCGAAAGTCTTTTGGGCGCCATCCGCCGATTTGACAGATTCTATGAAAGCTGCTGGCTGAAGCATTTCACACCACCGCGGAACGCTGCCGATGTATCCTATCAGGATGCGCTCCTGCTCGGCGGCGGAGCCGGTTATCCCACGAAGACACTAACATATCCCTATCTGGGAGAGTCGGCTGCTCTGGACGAAGTGATCAGCGTTCTTTCGCAGATCCGCGCTTTTCAAAAGCACCGCCACGACCGCGACAGAGAAATCGGCATATCGCCCCGTACCATGAAATATGCGCAGTATCGCGGAAAATTGTACCCTTACGGCCTGTGTGAGGTGAGCATTTCTTGATCTCCCAGTATAATTTCACGGTCGCCTCGACCGACGGTACGCCGGTTTTCAGCAGCCAGGCCTACCGGCTGTATGCGTGGCTCCTCTCCTCTTTAAGCCCCAGCCACGCCGACGCGCTCCATGCGCAGGGCGAACATCCCATATCGCAGTTTCTGCGATACGATCCTTCTGCAAAGACGACGGTCTGGTCTGTCTCTCTTCTCAATGAAATGGCGCACGACCTCTTTGCGCCAATTCTGGATACGGCCGAAACCGTTTCGCTCCACCACGGCACGATCCTCCTGCAGACAAAAACGCACAGCGCCGTAAAGGATGCGCACGATCTGATACTCGAAAGCCGCCGGCGGGATGTGTCCCGCACGACCATCCTCTTTCACTCCCCCGCCTCCTTTAAGCAGGCAAAGCGGTATGTCATTTTTCCGCAGGAACGGCTGATCGTTCAAAGCCTTATAAACCAATGGAATCGGTTTGTCCCCGAATATCCGTTGGACGATCCCGACGCCTTTCAAATGCTGGCGGACGGGCTGCGCATTTCGGACTATGCGCTTCGCTCGACCGGCTTCCGGTTAAAGGAAACAGTGATCCCCGGCTTCACTGGCCGCCTGACGATCCGTTCTCTGCTCTCCCCTCCGCTTGCGGAATTATGGAGCACACTTTTATCGTGGGCGGAGTATTCCGGCATCGGAATCAAAACAACGCTTGGCATGGGCGGCGTATCCATCGATACGCAGCAGCAGGATGCAGCCGGCGGCTGAATCGCCAATATTGATATCATTATGTAAACTGCCAGCATATCGCAGCGTGCGATATGCTGGCGGTTTGTTACCAGCGGATATTCAGTTCCTGCTTGGCCGATTCGAGCCAGAGCGCCGAGGAGCGTCCGTCCGCGTCGAGACTGACTCCGACGGAGCATCCGCCGAGCCAGGTTCCGTCGGAGCGCTTTATATACTCCGCGTAGCCGTAATTTGCCGTGTCATCGGAAACAAGACCAACGAGCCAGACGTGCGTATTGCCGTCCGAGTCCGTGTAGTCATAGCGAAACGCCTTCGTCGGCGAGAGCTCGCCGGTGATGTCGATCGACTCGTTATTGACGATGAAGATCATCCTGCCGCCGCGCTGCACGACCGGCGGCGTCAGATTTTCCGTGTGGAGACGCACCTCGTTGTAGCTTTCGCCGTTTTCGTCAATGCCGGTCGTGACCTCCATATTATTCCCCCAGCCGAAAACATGGCCGAGGATCAGTCCGCCGCGGGCATACGCTGTCACGGCAAGGCCGAGCGCCAGCACCGTGCAGGCGCAGACGAGCACGAGCCGCCGTCCCGGGCGGAAGGTTTTCCGCTCCGCCCCTTTTTCCGCCGTCAGCGAAACGGTATCCGGCGCGCGCAGCGCGCCGAACGCCTGTTTATAAAGTTCTCCGTTATTCATCCGTCCAAACCTCCTGTAACGCTTCCTTCAGCAGTCTGCGCCCCCGGGAAAGGCGCACCTTTACGTTTGCTTCCGTAATGCGCAGTATCCCGGCGATCTCCCGCACCGAGTAATCCTCATAGTAAAAGAGATGGATCACAATCCGGTACTTTTCCGGCAGCTTCATGACCTTTTCAAACAGGTCGCCCGCCTCCGGCGACGGAAAGGCGAGCGTTTCCGCATAATCCTCCAGCGGTACGCCCCTGCGTCGCCAGAAGGACATCGTCACATTTTTCGCCTTGTTGATCGCCACACGGAGCAGCCATGCGCGGATATGCTGCTCGTCGGCAAACTGCGTGTTTGTCGTGTGGTAGCGGATAAACGTATCCTGAACAACGTCCTCCGCATCCGCAGCGTTCGCGCAGACATTGAACGCCGCGGAAAAGATACTGTCCTTATACTTTTCCACGACCACGCTTGTCTCTGTTTTCATGCATGATTCCTCTTTCTGAAAGGCCCTTCATCAATAAAACAATCGAAGCATGCCAAAGGTTACAAACGGATTATACAGCAAATGTCCCGAAGAGGATTCTTCGGGACATTTAGTTTACATAATTATTCTTCAGCCTTTGAGTCCGCCGGCCTGTAATCCGGAGACGAAGTATTTCTGGCAGAGGATGAACACAATGAGCACCGGCACGAGGCTCGCCACGGACATGGCGAACACATAGCCCCACTGCGTGAACTGGTGCTGGCCGAAAAAGCCGGAGATGGCGATGGGCAGCGTGCGCTTGGCGTTATCGTTGATGACGGTCATGGCCCACGTGAATTCCTCCCACGCGGTGAGGAAGTTAAATATGCTCACCGACGCGACAGCAGGGCTTGCAAGCGGCAATATGATGCAGAAGAACACCGTGAACACGCTCCCGCCGTCGGCATACACCGCCTCGTCAAACTCGCGCGGGATACTCTCGATGTAGCTTTTGATCATAAACGTGGAAAACGGGATGACCCACGCGACATAGAACGGGATAAGCCCCGTGAGGCTGTTCGTGATGCCGAAAAACGATGCGAGCTGAAACTGCGGGATGATGAGCGTCGTGCCGGGGATGATCATCATGCCGATGACGAGCGCGAAAAGGAGCTTTTTTCCCGGAAACTCAAACCGCGCGAGACAGTACGCGAGCGCCGAGGCGATGATCGCCGCAAGGACGATCGTAATGATTGCCACGACGACGCTGTTGATGAAGTTGAGATAGAATTTCTCCTGCGCGAAGATGTACCGGTAGTTTTCCAGCGTGATCTCGCTGAGCTTCGGGAAAAAGTGCGGCGGAAACTCATAGAGCGCGCCATTCGGCCGGAGCGACGTGGAGAGCATATAGATCATCGGCATGACCGACACCGCGCCGCCCAGAAGAAGGAGGATATACCGGAGTACAAGACTCCAGCGGTTTTTTCTGCTTTTCATGTCTCTCCCCTCCTTCAGTTATTTTGGCGCTTCATGGCGCGGAACTGCAGGAACGCCAGGATCATCAGCGTGACGGCCACGATGAAGCTCAGCGCCGCGGCGTAGCCGAACTTGCCGGTGCTGAACGCCTTATAATACATCCACGTGAGCACCGTGTCCGTCTGGTGCATGGGCTTGCCGTCGGTGATCATTTTGATGGACGTGAACACGTTGAAGCCGCCGATCGTGAGCATGACGAGCGCGAAGAGGATCGTTGGGCGGATGCTCGGGAGCGTGATGTACCAGAACTTTTTCCAGCCGGTGCAGCCGTCCACGTCCGCCGCTTCGTAAAGCTCCGCCGGCACGGACTGGAGCGCCGCGAGAAACACCACAAGGTTCCAGCCCACGCCCTTCCAGATGCCGAGCAGCATGGCGACCGTGAGCCCGCCCCAGCGGGTATTCAGCCACGGGACATAGTCCTTCGTAAGGTGCAGCACGTTGCAGAGGAAATAGTTGAGCATGCCCTCGGTGTTGAATATGTACCGGAATACGAGCGAAACAATGACCCACGATGTGATGACCGGGATATAGTAGATGACCCGGAACGTCACCTGAAAGCGCGGGATGGAGTGGATGAGCACCGCCGCGAGAAGGCCGAGCGCCATCTGCCCCGGCACGGTGACGAGCGTATAGATGAGCGTATTTTCAAAGGCGACGAAAAACGTCTCATCGCTCAGCACCGCCTTATAGTTCTCAAGCCCGGCAAAGCTCTTTTGAAATACCGACCCGAGATCCCAGCGCAGAAAGCTCATAACGAAGAGCTTTACGATCGGATAGACCGTAAAGAGCGCGAAAACGATGATCCCCGGCACGAGCAGCGCCGCGAACTGGGCTTTATTTCTGCCGGAACGCAGCATCATGGCCATCCCTCCCCTGCGGAATACGGTCGCCCCGCCGCCAGACGCGGCGGGGCATGATAAAACTGTTGCGGAATACGAAGGATTATGCTAAATTTAGGCAAGCAGGCCGTCGATCGTGACCGCCAGCGCGTCGAGCGTTTCCTTCACGTCCGCGCCGTTGACGAGGATCTTCGTCATGGCGGTCGTGAGCTCGTTGTCGATCTCGGACCACGAAGCGACCGCGGGGCGGGCCTTCGCCGTGGTGATGGCCTCAAGGAACGGAGCGAAGGAAGCATTCTTCACGGTTTCGCTCTCGAGCGCCGTCTTGTTCACGGGGATCTGGCCGCACTTGGCCATCTCTTCCTCGGCAAACGGGCTCGTCATAAACTGCATGAACTTCCACGCGGCGTCCTTGTGGGAGCCGTTGAACATTGCGATATCCTCGCCGCCGAGCACGGAGATCGATCCGGCCTCCCCGGCGGGCAGCTGGCAGTTGCCATATGCCATGTCGGGATAGGCGCCCGCAAGCTCCGCGGTCTTCCACGGGCCTTCGAGAAGGAAGATATACCGGCCGGTGCCGAAGCCGTCGGTCATCGGGATATCACCGCTGTTGTAGCCGGAAAGCTCGCCGTTCTTCGCCATATCCGCGAGCATCTGCACGGCAGCGATCGTCTTTTCGCTGTTGATGTAGCCGCTGGCCTTGGTATTGTCCTCGTTCGTGATCTCGCCGCCGTTCGACCAGATGTACGGCAGGACGTTCCAGCCGGCGAGCGCGGGCTCGTTGAGACCCCAAACCGTCTGTCCGGCGCTGTTCTTCCCGGAGACCGCCGCGACTGCCTTCACAAATTCGTCCATCGTCGCGGGAACGGCGACGCCGGCCTCTTCGAGAGCCTTTTCGTTATAGAAGAGAATCTTCGTATTGGTGTTGAGCGCCATTGCGTAGTAGTGTCCGGAGACGAAGCCGGTGCTCATGGCGCTCTCCAGCAGATCGGCGGTGACGGAATCAAAATCGGCCATTTCCTCGTCGAGCGCGGTGAGAATGCCCATCTTCTGGAATTCGGGCACCCACGCGATATCCAGACGCGCCACATCCGGCAGCGTGTTGGACTGCGCGCTGATGAGGATCTTGTCATGGAGGTCCGCCCACTCGTGCGAGACGGCGTTGACCTTGATCCCGGGATTCTCTTCCTCAAATCGGGGGATGAGAACATTCATAAGAGTTTCGTTCTCCGCCGACTGGGCGCTGTAGTGATGCCAGAAGTTGATCGTAACGGGTTCGGTTTCTGCGCTGCCTGCCGCCGGTTTTCCGGTGGTCTCCGCCGGCGGAACGGGGCTGGTGCTCGGCGCTTCGTTCGATCCGCACGCAGTGAATGCCGCTAACATCATTGCTGCGAGAAGGAGAAGCGCCAGCATTTTCATGGTAGACTTCTTCATTTTCGTCCCTTCGCTTTCTTCAGATATATTTCCGCGGAGCACGGCGCAAGATCGACGGTGATCCCGCCGCTTTCCGAGGATACAGGTTTTCTGCCGCTGATGCGGGGCGTCCACGTCCCCTCGGCGGCGATTTTCGTTTTCACCGGCTCGCTCCCGGCGTTAAGGACGACAAGGCTTTCGTCCTCGCCGCACGTCCGGCGAAAGGCATACACGTTGGAGACATCGTCGCAAAGGCACGTGCGGAAGTCCCCGCGGAGGAGGGACGGCGACTCCCGCCGTATGCCGATGAGTTTCCTGTAAAGGGCGAGAAGCTCTTTATCCTGCTTCTCCTCGTCCCACTCCATGGCGAGACGGCAGTCCGGGTCGTTGCCGCCGGAGAGCCCGACCTCGTCGCCGTAGAACACCGCGGGGCAGCCGGGGAACGTCATCTGCAGCGCCGCGGCAAGCGCGTGCCGCCGCTTGTCGCGGCAGAGCCAGCGGAAGCGCTCGGTATCGTGGCTGTCGAGCGGGTTATAGAGCCGCAGCGCCGTTTCCCACGGATAGAGCGAGAGCATCCGGTTGAGCCGGTGATCGAGCTCCGCGGGCAATATCCGATCCTTTGCGAGCCAGTCCGCGGCGGCGTCCCGGAAGAGATAGTTCATCGCGCTGTCGAGCCGGTCGGGGGCTAGCAGCCGGTGCGCATCCGCCCACGTTTCGCCGAGCAGGAGCGCTTCCGGGTTTTCCTTTTTGATCGCGTCGGAGAAATGCTCCCAGAACTGCGTGGGCGCTTCGTCCGCCACATCCAGCCGCCAGCCGTCGATGTGAAAGTTGCGTATCCAGTACTTGCCGACCGTGATGAAATAATCCCTCGCTCCGGCGTCTGCCAGATTGATCTTCGGCATCCATTTGTAGTGGCCGACGCAGTCGTAATTTTCCAGCTTTTCGTTCACCGGGAAGCTCTGCGGGAAAAACCAGGAGGCATAGCCGGAGCTTTCGCCGTTTCGCACCACATCCTGAAACGGCGGCCAGTAGTACCCGCAGTGGTTGAATACGCCGTCGAGCAGCACCCGCAGCCCGAGCTTGTGGGCGCTGCGGACAAGCTCCGCGAGATCGTCCTTCGTGCCGAAGGCGGGATCGATGTCGAAATAATCCACAGTGTCGTACTTGTGGTTGGACGGCGCTTTGAATATGGGCGTGAGATACAGGCACGTTGCGCCGAGATCGCGGATGTACCCGAGCTTTTCGATGATACCGCGAAGATCGCCGCCCTGGAAATTCTCCCGCGTCGGCGGCGCGCCCCACGGTTCCGCGCCGGGCGGGTCGTTTGACGCCTCGCCGTTTCGGAAGCGTTCGGGGAAGATCTGGTAATACACCTGCTCCGATGCCCAGTCCGGCGCGCGGTACGCATCCGTCGGGTTCGGCCAGAGGAATTCAAAAAAGTTTTCCTCGTCATCCGGCGCCGAAAAGCCGTTTTTGCCAAGCCGGACGGTCTCGCCGCCGCTTTGGAAGAGCAGGGCATAGCGCGTGTAGGCGGAGATGCCGTCCGTTTGGATGACCGCCCGGTAATGATCGAGATACGCATCGCGCAGCTCCCGCTTCACGGGTATGCGGCAGCTCGACCGCTCCGTTTCATACCGCGGCCACCAGACGAGCGTGACGCTATCCACGTCACCCCGCGCGGCGCTCAGCGAGACGGTCAGCTCGTTTCTGCCGCGGGGGTATATGTGGTCTTCGGTGTTGCGAAATCGGATCGCCGCAAGATTCAACGGCAGCGCCTCCCCTCTTTATTTTTTCATGGTGGAGCCGCGCTCGATCACCTTCGTCGTGATCTGCGACCGGCTCGCGCCGAAATCGGGCTTTTCCATCTGCCGGAACAGCGTTTCGGCGGCGATCCGCCCGAGTTCAAACGTATCGACATCCACCGCGGAGATCGGAAGCTCCGCCATCTCCGTGACCTCGGTATTGTCAAAGCACAATATACCGAGCCCTTCGGGAACGCGGATGCCGAGCTCTCTCGCGCCGCGCAGCGCGGCGAGCGCCATTTTATCGTCGCAGCAGATCACAGCATCGGGCGCAGCGGCGCTCGTAAAGAGCGTTTTGAGATAAAGCTTCGTTTCGTCGAATGCCGCAGCGGGGCTGACACGGTAGACCGGATTGGGCGTCAATCCGGCGCGGGCAAGCTCCGCGCGGTAGCCGTCGAGACGGTCGCGCGTGAAAAGCTCCTTATCCCCGCGTGTGAGAAAGCCGATGCGCCGGTAGCCCTTGCCGAGAAGATACCGCACGGAGGCCGCGCCCGCCTGTTCGTTGGAGATATCCACCCAACTGATCTTACTGCCTGCGTGCTTCATGCGGCCAAGGACAACGAACGGAAAGGACATCTCCTCCACGAGCTTTACGATCGAGCTTTGGAGCAGCGACACGGGAAGCACAAGACCGTCGATCTTCTTGCTCAATATCAGCTTTTCGAGCGAGCCCATACCGCCGCGCTCGTCGTTCGCGCTCGTGATGATGAAGTTGTAGCCTTTTCGGTGCGCCGCCGTTTCAATGCCGAAAACGGTGTTGTTGAAAAAGCGGTTGGCGTAGGAGCGCGTGTCGGAAACGTTGACGGCGATGGCGATCGCGCGGGCGCTGCCGCTGGCAAAGCTGCGGGCAATATCGTTGGGGACGTATTTCAGTTCCTCCATCGCGCGGTAGATGCGCTCGGTCGTTTCCCCGGAGATTGGCGCGGATTTGTTGATGACGCGCGACACCGTAGACGCCGAAACACCGGCCAGCTTCGCCACATCCCGTATGGTAGCAGACATGGTTCGCCCTCCTTCCCGCATTTATGCAACCGTTTGCATATCCGGCCGCAAAGCGCCCTTTTTCCGCCGGAAGACGATGGTGTATCTCCGGAAATTCAAAGAAAAAAGGTCATGCAACCGTGTGCATTCTCATGCTATCACAGGGGCAAAAGAGCGTCAACGCTGTTGCATGAATGTTGCACGCGGCCCAAAAGGTTCGGCAGTTCCGCTAATTTTTCCGCCGTATTTTGTGGCAATCCGCCATCTCCCGGATGTGCAAAGCGGCAGAGCCATGGCATCCATGGCTCTGCCGCTTTTATATGCTGTGATATCCTGTTCTTATAAATACCGGCCGGTGATGCTGTTTTCGTCGGCACGGATCTCCTGCGGCGTTCCGACCGCCACGATGCGTCCGCCCGCGTCACCGCCGCCGGGCCCCATGTCGATCACGAAATCCGCGTTACGGATCACGTCGAGGTCGTGCTCAATGACGATAACGGTCGCGCCGTTATCGAGCAGCGCCTGAAAAACGCCGAGCAGCACCCGCACGTCGAGCGGGTGCAGACCGATGGACGGTTCGTCGAACACGAAAACGGAATCCGTCTGCGTTTTGCCGATCTCGCTGGCCAGCTTCAGCCGCTGCGCCTCGCCGCCGGAGAGACTGGGCGTTTCCTCGCCCAGCGTGAGATAGCCAAGGCCCAGCTGCCGGAGAATGCCCAGCTTCTGGCAGACGGCTTTTCGGTCTTTGCAAAATTCCATGGCGCTGTTCACGTCCATGTCCATGAGCTCCGGCAGAGAAGCGCTCGCCCCCGCCTTGTTCGTGAGCTTTACATCGTAGGCCTTGCGGGCATACCGTGAGCCGCGGCAGTCCGGGCACGGGATATTTACGTCCGGCAGGAATTGAACGTCCAGACTGACAACGCCCGTTCCGTCGCATCCGGGGCAGCGCAGGGAGCCGGTATTGTAGGAAAAATCGCTCGCCTTATAGCCGCGCTCCTTTGCGTCGGCAGACTGCGCGTATATTCTGCGCAGCTCGTCGTGTATGCCCGCGTAGGTGGCAACCGTGGAGCGGACGTTGATCCCGATGGGCGCGGCATCGATGAGCTTGATGTGCGCGATGCCCTCCGCGTCAATGCCGTGGATGTGCTCCGGCAGCGTCTTGCCGCCGATGTGCGCATCCAGCGCGGGGACAAGGCTTTCCAGCACCATCGTTGTCTTGCCGGAGCCGGATACGCCGGTGACAACGGTGAGCCGCCCCTTGGGGATACGCACCTCCAGCGGCTTCACGGTATGGATCGGCGCGGTCGAAAGATGAATGACGCCGTTGGCAAAGAGCTCCTCTTTCCCCGCGCACCTCCGCAGCTTTGTTTCCGCCGCTCCGGAGAGGAACGGCCCGATCTGGGAGACGGGGTTTTTTTCGATCGCGGGGATCGTCCCTTCGGCAATGACATAGCCGCCCTTCGCGCCGGCCTCGGGACCCATTTCCACGATCCAGTCCGCTTCCTTCAAAATCTGCGTGTCGTGGTCAACGAGGATCACGGAGTTTCCGTCCGCCACGAGATCGTGCATCACGCCGGTCAGCCCTACGATGTTCGAGGGATGCAGCCCGATGGACGGCTCGTCCAGCACATACAAAACGCCGGTCGTGCGGTTGCGCACGGCGCGGGCCAGCTGCATCCGCTGCCGCTCACCGGTGGAGAGCGTGGACGCCGAGCGATCCAGCGTCAGATAGCCAAGCCCCAGATCCATCAGCCGCTTTGCCGTGCTCTCAAACGCTTCGCAGATGCTCTCCGCCATGGGCCGCATCTCCTCCGGCAGACTGCCGGGGACGCCCTGCACCCAGTTTATAAGCTCAGAGAGGGTCATGGTGCAGGCTTCGTCCAGAGAGATGCCCCGCAGCCTCGGCGCGCGGGCGGCAGCGGAAAGGCGCGTGCCGCCGCAGTCCGGGCAGACGCTCTCTTTCAGAAACTTCTCCACGCGCTTCATGCCCTTTTCGTCCTTTACCTTGGAAAGGGCATTTTCCACGGTGTAGACGGCGTTGAAATACGTGAAATCCAGATCGCCGGCCTGTCCGGTGTTTTTATTATGGTAGAAGATGTGCTTCTTCTCCGCCGGGCCGTGGAACACGATGTCCTTTTCTTTTTCCGTCAGCTCCCGGAACGGCACGTCCGTGCGCACGCCCATTTCGCGGCAGATGTCCGTCATCAGCGACCACATCAGGCTGTTCCACGGGGCGACCGCGCCCTCGTCGATGGTAAGAGACTCGTCCGGCACGAGCGATGCCATGTTCACAGCATGCACCGTTCCCGTGCCGCCGCACCTCTGGCAGGCTCCCTGCGAATTGAACGCCAGTTCCTCGGCGGACGGTGCGTAAAAATGCGCGCCGCACTCCGGGCAGACGAGCTCCTTGCCCGCGGCGACGAGCAGAGAGGGCGGTACATAGTGTCCGTTCGGGCAGCGGTGGCTGGCAAGACGGGAATACATGAGCCGCAGGCTGTTCAAAAGCTCCGTCCCTGTGCCGAAGGTGCTGCGGATGCCCGGCACGCCGGGGCGCTGATGCAGCGCCAATGCCGCGGGAACATACAAAACCTCGTCCACGCTGGCTTTGGACGCCTGCGTCATTCGGCGGCGGGTGTAGGTGGAGAGCGCCTCGAGATAGCGGCGGGAGCCCTCCGCATACAGCACGCCGAGCGAGAGCGACGACTTGCCGGACCCGGACACGCCCGCAATGCCGACGATCTTCCCGAGCGGGATATCGACATCGATATTCTTGAGATTATGGACTTTCGCCCCGCGGATCAGTATTTTATCGATCATGGTTTTTACTCCGGTTTTATGTTTTTTCTGTTTCTTTTGGGATTTCGGCAAATTCTTCTCAAAAAGACTGCCGCTTGTCATTGTACCATGACGCCGCCGGAAAGAACAGGCACTTTTTATCGAAAGAGTTTCTCCCCCTCCTGCCGCCTGTTTTCCGGGAAAGACCCGCGTGTTGGAATTGTTAATTTTTATAAAATCTCTGGATATGTCATACGAGGTAACCTATAAAGGCCATCAGCGTATTGACGATACAGGTAAACCATACTATGTGAATGAGTACACAGAATCCTATACTGTGCCGACACAATATAAAGTGTTCTTTACTCTCTCATTGTTCTGTGGATTCAGAAAAGGCGAAACACTTGCTTTGCACTGGAACGACATTGATTTACGAGAGAAGAAAATCTCTATTTCAAAGTCTGTGGGTATGACGGAAAACGGATTTGATTATTTATAAAGAGCCTAAGACAAAGAAATCTGTCAGAAAGGTATCTATTCCAGATGATGTAATCCCGCTTTTGAAGAAGTATCATAGTGAGTACTTACAGACACGATTTAGTCATGGTACTGCGTGGCAAGGTGATTTCAGCAATGGCGGTAATCTGTTCATTCAAGCAGACGGAAAACTTATGGGGCATACAACACCTTATCAGTATTTCACAAAGCATTTACACCGCTATAATGAATGGGTGCAGAATAATCCAGACAAAGCAAAGTCCGAGGGATTAGAGGAATTACCGATTATTCCACTTCATGGGTTGAGACATTCATGTGCTACCCTACTCAATTATCTGGAAATCAACATCATTGAAATATCAAAGGCATTAGGACATTCAACCTGTTCCACTACCATGAACATTTATGCTCATAGCTTTGAGGAACAGCAAGAGGAAGTAGCAACAAAGGTAAATGAGTTCTTGCGATTGAACGCATAAATAATTGAGAGCCAGAGGACAAAATCCAAAGGCTCTCATTTAGTCATCATTCATCTTTCAATTCCATGTGGTCAAGGGCATATTGCAAAGCCATGCTGATTAGTTCATTACGAGAACGATTCGTCTTAGCTGCTAAATCGTTATATTCCTCTTGCAAGGCTCTATCTATGCGTATCGTCATGGTGACAGATTTATCTTCTTTTGGTGTTACGATAAATTTCTCCATAATGCAATTCCTCCATTGGTTTTAATTACATTATAGTATTGACAAGAGGCGCAAAACTATGACACAATATCGAGTTGAATTTGCACTGTACTTTTGTGTTACGTTCTGCTATAATGCTAATATCAACCAAACTTGGAGGTATGGAATTATGAAAGATAAAGCAACCAAAAACGGAGTCAAAAAGCCGATTTTCAAGAAGTGGTGGTTCTGGATAATCATTGTTGTTATTCTGGCCGCTATCTTCGGAAACATGGACGATACAACATCACAAGATACACATCTATACGATAATGCACAAGTTAGGGCTGTGATGAACGGATTAGGTACAGAAAAAATAGGGGAATATTCTATCATTGAAGCAAAATCTGATGAGGTTACCGTTGAAGCACTCACAGACTGGTATTTCAACTATGTTTCCAAAAACGATTTTAACTGGTGCATAATACTTTACAGCGATAAAGATGATAATTCAGGAGTATGCTCAATTAGTGGTATTGTTCAAAAAGATGTCGTCTTTACGAAAGATGAAAATGGGGACTATTCATTGAGTGAAGCAGATGCCACAAGCCATGCAATTACCTATACACCTACTGACGATAACACACTGAAAGAATTAAAAATAGAGGAATAAACAAAGAGAGCCTTGACAGGAACAAACCTTGTCAGGCTCTTTCTTTATACTATCGTAATACTAAAGTTACGGCTTGCTGTGGCGTGATAGACCGAGTTAGGGAAAGTAGAAATCCCTCAAAGGTAATACTGGTAATACTTAGGGAGAGTTATGGAGAGATAGGGCAAGTGCCTGTTAATTTTTAAAAACACCTCTTGCAATCTGCATGTATCCTGCTAAAATATGCGTAGCTTGCTACATAAATCAGGAGGTGAGGAGTTGGTCACGTTTGGCCGCGTCTTCCGCAGTCTGGACTGTGCACTGAGACGGCGCATGGACCAGGCTCTTTCGGGGATGGATCTGACCTTTTCGCAGGGGCACATCATGGGGTATCTTGCTCACTGCGATACGCCGCCCTGCGCCAAGGACATTGAAGATCGGTTTCATTTAAGCCACCCCACCGTATCCGGGCTGCTGTCCCGTCTGGAAAAGAAGGAATTCATCGCCCTGCGGGAGGATCCCGACGACCGGCGGCGAAAACTGGTTTACATTTTGCCCAAAGGCCGGCAGTGCAATGAGACCATGGCCGCCGTGATACAAAACGGCGATAAGAAGCTTCTGGAGGGCTTCACTCCGGAGGAAACGGCGCAGTTCCTGAATTTTCTTTTTCGGGCACTGCACAATGTGTCTCCGGATTTTGATCCGAAAAAGGAGGAATCTCAAGAATGATAAAGCGTTTCGCCCAGTGCCTGCGCGAGTATAAGTGGACGGCACTGGTCAGCCCCGTCTGTATGATCGGCGAGGTCGCCATGGAGGTGACGATCCCTCTGGTCATGGCAGATCTCTATGACTACGGCATCGCCATGAGCAATATGACCGTTGTCTGGCAGAAGGCCCTGCAGCTGCTGCTGTGCGCGCTGGCGTCCCTGCTTTTCGGCTGCCTGTCCGCAGACTATGCGTCCAAGGCCGCCACCGGCTTTGCGAGGAATCTGCGCCACGACATGTATTACCGTGTGCAGGATTTCAGCTTTTCCAACATCGACAAGTTCTCTTCGGCCTCGATCGTCACAAGGCTGACCTCCGATGTCGCCACCATTCAGATGGCATTCCAGATGATGATCCGCATGGCCATCCGCTGCCCGATGATGCTCATTCTCGCAACGGTATCCTCCCTGCGCATCAGCCCGAAGCTCAGCACCGTATACTTCATCGCCATCCCGCTTCTGGCGCTTGTATTGCTGGGCATCATTCCTCTGGTTTTCAGGATCTTCGATCGGGTATTCAAGACCTATGACCGGCTGAACACCGTTGTGCAGGAAAATGTTCACGGCATCCGGGTCGTCAAGAGCTTTGTTCGGGAGGACAAGGAAGTCAGCAAGTTTGAGGCCATTTCCAAGGCCATCTACGATGATTTCTGCAAAGCGGAGCACATTCTGGCGGTCAACGCTCCGGCCATGCAGATCTGCGTATATTCCTGTATCCTTGTCATTTCCTGGGTGGGTGCCAAGATGGTGGTCGCCTCCGGCAACAACGCGGCGCTGGGGCTGACCACCGGCGAGCTCAGCTCCATGTTTACCTATACCACCCAGATCCTCAGCAGTCTGATGATGCTTTCCATGGTTTTCGTTATGGTCACCATGGCGCAGGCTCCCCTGCGCCGCTGCTATGAGATCCTGACGGAGAAACCGGATCTGACATCGCCCGAAAACGCCGTCCGTGATGTGCCCGACGGCTCCATCGACTTTGAAAATGTTTCCTTCCGCTACTCGCAGAAGGCCAAGCGGCCCGCGCTGCAGGACGTGGATCTGCACATCCCCAGCGGCTCCACCGTCGGCATACTGGGCGCTACCGGTTCCTCCAAGAGCACGCTGGTGCAGCTGATCCCCCGGTTGTACGATGCGACCGAGGGAAGCGTCCGGGTCGGCGGCATAGATGTAAAGGATTACGATCTGGAGGTCCTCCGGGACAACGTGGCTATGGTTTTGCAGAAGAACACGCTCTTCTCCGGCTCCATCAAGGAAAATCTGCGCTGGGGCAATGCCGACGCCACGGACGAGGAACTGGTTCACGCCTGCAAGCTGGCCTGCGCCGATGAATTCATCACCGGCTTCCCTGACGGCTACGATACCCATATCGAGCAGGGCGGCAGCAACGTTTCCGGCGGTCAGAAGCAGCGCCTGTGCATCGCCCGCGCTCTGCTGAAAAAGCCGAAGATCCTGATACTGGATGATTCCACCTCTGCCGTGGATACGCACACGGACGCCATGATCCGCAAGGCCTTTAAAGAAGAGATCCCCGGTACGACCAAGCTGATCATTGCGCAGCGGATATCCTCCATTCAGGATTCCGATATCATCATCGTCATGGAAAACGGTCACGTCGCCTGCGTCGGCGACCACGAGGCCCTGATGAAAAGCTCCGAATTCTATCGGGGCATCTATAAATCGCAGCAGAAAGGAAGTGAGGACTGATGGCAGGTCCCGGCAGAATGCGCGGCGACGGCCGCAAGGCAGCCAATCCCGGAAAAACTCTTTTGCGGCTGCTCAGCTATATGAAGAAGTATATCCCGCTGCTGGTTTTCGTCTTTCTGTGCATCATCGCCACCTCGGTGGCGCAGGCACAGGGCAGCCGTTCCCTCGGCCCTCTGGTCGATGACTATATCCTGCCCATGGTGGCAAACGGCTCCACGGACTTTGGCCCGCTGAAAGCCTATCTTGTGAAGCTCGCCTGCATTTTTGGCTTCGGTATTCTCGGTACCTTTCTCTTCAACTATCTGATGGTAGGCGTCACCCAGGGCGTTCAAAAGACCATCCGGGACGATCTCTTTGCCAAAATGCAGCGTCTCCCCCTGCGCTACTTTGACAGCCACGCCGCCGGAGACATCATGTCGCGCTATACCAGCGACATTGACACGCTGCGGCAGGTGATCTCCCAGTCCATTCCGCAGTGCGTGTCCTCCGCGGTGACGCTGGTAGTGGTGCTGTGGAATCTGATCGATACCTCCTGGATATTGACACTCGTCATGTTCTTTACCGTGGGGCTGATCATCTATGTGACCAAAGTGCTGGCAGGCAAGTCCGCAGGCTTTTTCATCGGCCAGCAGCGGGCTTTGGGCACGGTAAACGGCTATATTGAGGAGATGATCTCCGGTCAGAAGGTCGTCAAGATCTTCAACCACGAGGAAGTGTGCAAGGAGGACTTCGACAAGCTCAATGAAAAGCTTCGGGTCAATGCCTACAGCGCCGGAAAATTTTCCAATATGCTTGGCCCCATCAACAACAACCTTGGCTATGTGCAGTATGCGGTACTGGCGGTCGTCGGCGGGCTGCTGTGCGTTTCGTCCAGCAATTCTCTGCTGACGCTGGGCAATCTGATGGCCTTCATGGTGCTCTCCCGCAGCTTCAATATGCCTATCTCCCAAATCTCCAACCAGATCAACGCCATCGTTATGGCGCTGGCGGGCGCTGAGCGCATCTTCGCTCTGATGGACGAAGAGCCCGAGCAGGATGAAGGCTATGTGACGCTTGTCAACGCCCATGTGGATCCGGACGGAACGATCCATGAATGCCTCGAACACACCGGGCACTGGGCCTGGAAATATCCCCACCAGACGGACGGCACCGTGACCTACACGGAGCTGAAGGGCGACATCACCATGGAGGATGTGGACTTTGGCTATGTGCCGGGCAAGACCGTGCTGCATGACGTGACGCTCTATGCCCACCCCGGGCAGAAGATCGCCTTTGTGGGCGCTACCGGCGCGGGCAAGACCACGATCACAAACCTCATCAACCGGTTTTACGACATTGCCGACGGCAAGATCCGCTACGACGGCATCAACGTCAACAAGATCGCCAAGCCCGATCTGCGGCATTCCCTCGGGATCGTGCTTCAGGAGACCAATCTGTTCACCGGCACGGTCATGGATAACATTCGCTACGGCAAACTGGATGCCACCGACGAAGAGTGCATCCGGGCCGCCAAGCTCGCCAATGCGGACGATTTTATAACCCGTCTGCCCGACGGATACAACACCATGCTGACGGCAAACGGCGGCAGCCTTTCCCAGGGGCAGCGGCAGCTGATCGCCATCGCCCGCGCAGCCGTGGCCGATCCCCCCGTCATGATCCTGGACGAGGCCACTTCCTCCATCGACACCCATACGGAAGCTCTGGTGCAGGCCGGCATGGATGCTTTGATGAAGGGGCGCACGGTGTTCGTTATCGCCCATCGGCTGTCCACGGTCCGCAACTCCGACTGCATCATGGTCCTCGACCACGGCCGTATCATTGAGCGCGGCACCCACGATGACCTGATCGCCCAGCGAGGCACCTATTATCAGCTCTATACGGGCGCCTTCGAGCTGGACTGATCTCCGAAAGGCTGTCCTGTCGGAGCCGGAACAGGCGATCCGTACGGCAGATGCAGCAAAATTTAATAGGACTGTCGCTTTACTGTGTCAGTCCTATTTTTCGATTTTCTATATCCGCCCGGCGGCGCGATTCCGGAAAGGAAAGACTATAAGCCGAAAACAGAAAACGGAGGAAAAACCAATGGCAAATAACACGGCTGCGGTTTTCACCCGGCATTATGACTCTCCGATGGGCCGCATCCTGCTCGCGGCGGACGAGATCGGTCTGCGGGGCCTGTGGTTTGACGGTCAAAAGTACTTTGCCCGCGATCTGCCGGAAAAACGCATCGAGCAGGAAACGCACGCCCTTGCCGAGGCCAGGCGCTGGCTGGACGTATACTTTACCGGCAAAGAACCGGACTTTCTGCCGCCGCTGCACCCCATCGGCTCGGCGTTCCGCCAGGCCGTATGGACAATGCTTCTGCAGATCCCCTACGGGCAGACCACGACCTACGGCGAGATCGCGCGGCAGCTGGCCGGGACGGCGGGTCTTTCGCGGATGTCCGCGCAGGCCGTCGGCGGCGCCGTCGGGCATAACGAAATATCGATCATCATTCCCTGCCACCGCGTTGTCGGCACAAGCGGCAGTCTGACCGGGTACGCCGGAGGGATCGAAAGAAAAGTGAAGCTGCTGGAACTGGAACGGGCCGATATGACGCATCTCTTTGCGCCGAAGAAAGGAGCGGCACTGTGATCGCGCCATAATGCAGCAGACCTTCGCCGCAGTGACACACTCCGCCGAAAATTTGTGGTGCGCATTTTCTCTCCGTTGTGGTACAATAGGCGCATCGAAACAAAACGGAGAACACCATGACGAGGATACTTTTTATTTGCCACGGCAACATCTGCCGCAGCCCGATGGCGGAATATGTGATGAAGGATCTTGTATCGAAGGCCGGGCGGGCGGACGAATTTTTCATTGCCTCCGCGGCGACGAGCCGTGAGGAGCTCGGAAACGGCGTTTATCCCCCGGCACGGCAAAAGCTCGCCGAGCACGGCATCCCATGTGCCGGTCACGCCGCGCGGCAGATCACGCCGAAGGATTATGTTAACTTTGATCTCCTCATCGGCATGGATGAGGAGAACATCCGGAACATGCGGCGCGTCTTCTCCGGCGATCCGGAGGACAAAATCTCTCTCCTGCTCGACCACGCCGGGCGCGGCGGGAACGTCGCCGATCCGTGGTACACGGGCGATTTTGAAGCGACCTGGCGCGACGTGAACGACGGCTGCCGCGCACTGCTCTGCGAGCTGAGTTGAATATTATGTCTACTTAATTATGTTTATTTAATTATGGTAACCAGCTGAAAAGCGTTCTGCGCAGCAAGAGACAGGAAAGGTGCATTTTCGGTTCTTTCCATTCCCGGACAATGCGCGTCTATTCCTGGCTCAAGGAAACCGGCACGATCTTCAGCCGCCAAATCCGTGGACGCTCTGCCCCCGCTCCCCGCCGGGGCGAAGTGCCGCGTGGAAGTTGTAATGAACCGAAAGGAGTAAGATACACATGATCAAATTCGGTACCGGCGGATGGCGTGCCATCATCGCCGACGGCTTCACAAAGGAGAACATCCGCCTGCTCACCGCAGGGCTGTGCGCGCTCATGGAAAAAGAGGGCCACGCCGGGGCGGAGATCTGCGTCGGGTATGACCGCCGCTTTCTCTCCAAGGAATCAGCGCACTGGGCGTGCGAGGTGCTCGCGGGCTACGGCTTCCGCCCGTACGTTATCAACCGCTCGAGCCCGACCCCGCTCATCATGTTCACCGTGAAGCGCCGGAACATGCCCTACGGCATGGCCGTGACGGCGAGCCACAACCCCGCCATTTATAACGGCATCAAGGTATTCACCGAAGGCGGGCGCGATGCCGACGCGGAAGTAACGCGCCGCATTGAGGCCGAGATCGAAAAGCTCTCCCCCGCCGATGTGAAGAGTGTGGATTACGACACCGCGCTCGCCGAGGGAAAGATCGTTGAGGGCAACCCGATGAACGAGTATCTCGACAGCATCCTCTCCGCCGTGAATGTGGAGGCGATCAAGAAAGCCTCGCTGCGCATCGGCTTTGACCCGATGTACGGCGTGAGCTGGTCGAGCTTGAGCATGCTGCTCACAACGTGCCGGTGCGATCTTGAGGTCATCCACGACCGCCACGATACGCTCTTCGGCGGCAAGCTGCCCGCGCCGAACGTCGATACGCTCAAGCCCCTCGCCGCGCTCGTGCTCGACCGGCACTGCGATCTCGGCATTGCTACCGACGGCGACGCCGACCGTCTCGGCGTCATCGATAACGAAGGGCAGTTCATCCACCCGAACAAGCTGCTCGTGCTGCTCTACTACTATCTTGTGAAGTACCGCGGCTGGGAAGGCCCCTGCGTGCGCAACAACTCCACCTCCTGTCTGCTCGACCGCGTCGCCGCGGGCCTGGGGCAGAAGTGCTACGAAGTCCCCGTCGGCTTCAAGTGGGTCTCCGCGAAGATGAGCGAGACCGGCGCGATCATCGGCGGCGAGTCGTCCGGCGGCATGGCCGTGCGCGGCCACATCTCCGGTAAGGACGGCATTTACGCCGCGGCGCTGCTCGTGGAAATGCTCGCCGTTACGGGAAAATCCGTCTCCGAGCTCTTCGCCGAGATCACCGCGCAGTACGGCAACCCCTGCTGGGCCGAGGCCGACTTCCGCATGACGCCGGAGCGCAAGGCCGAGCTCCAGGACATTCTCTTTGTGGAAAAGAAAGTGCCGGAATTCGGTACGGCTGTCGATCACATCAGCCGGGAAGACGGCTGCAAGGTGTACTTCAAGGACGGAAGTTGGGTCATCTGCCGCTTCTCCGGCACGGAGCCGCTGCTCCGCATGGCCGCCGAAGCCGATGAACAAGCGGTCGCGGACGGGTATATTAAAGCCTTCCGAGATATGCTGGAACTCTGAAAACGTACAAAGCCCTTGGGAATACTTGCGTATTCCCAAGGGCTTTGGCAATTTTTTATTTACATCAGTTTCCGGAACAGCTCCGTCATATCGGCGACGCTCGTATCCTTGGGGTTGCCGGGGCGGCAGGCATCGGCGTAGGCGCTCTCCGCGAGGAAAGGCAGATCCTCTTCCTTCAGCGCTTCCAGCTTCTCGGGGATGCCGACATCCTTGGAGAGCTTCTTCACGGCATCGACCGCGGCCTTGCGGTACTCGGCCTGGGTCATCGAATCGACACCCTCCACGCCCATGGCGCGCGCGATCTCGCGGTACTTCTCGCCGGTGCAGTCGGCGTTGTATTCCATGACGATCGGCAGCATCATCGCACAGGCGACGCCGTGTGGCGTGTCATACACAGCGCCGAGGGTGTGCGCCATGGAGTGCGCGATGCCGAGACCGACGTTCGAGAAGCCCATACCGGCAATATACTGACCGAGAGCCATGCCCTCGCGACCTTCCTTCGTGCCCTTAACGGCGTCGCGCAGGTGAGCGGAAATGAGCTTGATGGCTTCAAGATGGAACATGTCGGTCATCTCCCACGCGGCCTTCGTGGTGTAGCCCTCGATGGCGTGGGTCAGCGCGTCCATGCCGGTGGAGGCGGTGAGACCCGCGGGCATGGAGCTCATCATCTCCGGATCGACGATTGCAACGATGGGCATATCGTGAGGATCGACGCATACGAACTTGCGCTTTTTCTCCACGTCCGTGATAACGTAGTTGATGGTGACCTCGGCGGCGGTGCCGGCGGTCGTCGGGAGGGCGATGATCGGCACGCAGGGCTTCTTTGTGTCCGCCACGCCCTCCAGAGAGCGCACGTCGGCGAATTCAGGGTTGTTGATAATGATGCCGATGGCCTTGGAGGTATCCATGGGCGAGCCGCCTCCGATGGCGATCAGGTAATCCGCACCGGCAGCCTTGAACGCGGCGACGCCGTCGGTCACATTCGCAATGGTGGGGTTGGGCTTTATATCGGAGAATATCTCATAGCTCAGTCCGGCGGCATCCAGCACATCGGTCACGCGGGCGATAACGCCGTGACGCAGAAGAGTGGGGCCGCAGCAGATAAGCGCCTTTTTCAGGCCGCGGGACTTGACTTCGGCGGGCAGCTCCTGGATGGCGCCTGCACCGTGATATGAGGTCTGGTTAAGCATGATTCTGTTTGCCATAGTAATGTTTCTCCTTTCGTGATATGAAAAGCAACCTATTACTCATTATGCCCTTGTTAATCAACACTTTCGAGCACAACCACATTTTAACGCCCCATATACCGCTTGTCAACACAAATACTCGCCAAAAATCACCTCATTTTGCAGAAATGCATCGGCAAACTGGCGAATTTTCGATCCATTTTATTTCATGCGCGCAGGTGTTCCGCGCCGCGTGCTTCTTCCCCATCGTCATTTCGCCGCGGAGCAGCTTCCCTATGAGATCAAGCCGAACGGCAAAAGGATCGTCAAGTGGCTGGCCATCCGGCGCGTTATCTATTTGCGATCTTCTCTTCCGAAATTATGTAAACTTTATGAGTATAAAAGTCTGCGCAGAGAATGGCTTTTCTGCGCAGACTTTTATGTTATGTCAATAATATTATGTTTGCTTTATTATGTCAATCACAGGATAAATCCCCCGTCCACGGTGAGCACTTGTCCGGTGACGAAGCTCGCGTCATCGCTCGCGAGGTAGGAAACTGCGGCGGCGATGTCCTCCGGCCGTCCGAGACGGCGCAGCGGCGTTTCCTCGGCAAGCTGCGGCAGCACCTCGCTCGGCAGGGCATCCAGCATGTCGGTTTTTATTACGCCGGGCGCAACGCAGTTGACGCGGATGTGCGTTGGCGCAAGCTCGGCGGCCAGTGAGCGCGTGAGCGCGATGAGAGCGGCTTTTGTAGCGGAGTACGTCACCTCGCAGCTCGCGCCGCGCAGCCCCCACATGGACGAGACATTCACGATACAGCCCGCGTGCTCGCGGAGCATCGGCGGCAGGACAGCCTGGATGGTGTGGAACGCGCCGTCGATGTTCACGCCGAAATAGCGCCGCCACATCTCCTCCGTCACGTCCTGAAAAAGCGCCTGCCCCGCGACGCCCGCGTTGTTCACAAGAAGGCTCACATGGCCGAACGTATCCTCCACGCGGCGCACCATATCCTCTACCTGCGCGCGGTCGGCAACGTCCGCCTGAAACGCGGCGGCGCACAGTCCCTCGGCGGCAAGCTCCGCCACGAGCGAGTCGGCGCAGTCCTGCCGGACGTGATAGTTTACGGCAACGGTATAGCCCTCATGGGCAAGACGGCGCGCCGTCGCGCGGCCGATGCCGCGGCTCGCGCCGGTGATAAGTGCGATCTTTTCCATTTCGTTTCCTCCCTGTGATATGCGTTTATTGTACCGCAGCAAAGAGCGGAATACAAGTCACTGCTCGCTCTCCGTCTCGTATTCCCTGGTCTCCTTCTCGCCGAATTCCCGCGCTGTTTCCGCAACAACGGCCTCGTACCCGGTGAGCGCGGCGAACGAGGAAAACTGCGCCGCCCGGTCGCGCCGCGGCATGGGCGGGTGCACATCGGAAACATGGTGCGGCAGGGCGATAATATCATCGTAGTCGTGGCATTCCTCGCGCTTCATGCCCGGTGTCCTCCGATCTGTTTATTCCGCTCGCGCGTCGTCGCGCCCTCTTCGAGATTCATGCCCTTTAAAATGGCGTTATTGCCGTACCGCCGCTGGATGGCGAGAATGGCCTCCTGCCGGCGCCGTTCGCGCTCGCGCGCCTTTGGATCCGCGCCGGGCGCGCCCGGATTCTCCTCCGCAGCGGAAAAGAGATCCATCTGCTCGCCGCTCTCGGCGGCGCGGGGGATCTTATTCTCCGGCAGGACGCGGTTTGCCGCGACCGTCACGCGGCGGACAAGAAGATTTTTGTCCGTAATGCGGTCGTAGAGCGCCATGACCGCGTCCGTGATCTCGCGCGTGGAGGACGAGTAGCCCGCGAGATTCGCCGTTCCGTGGCCATGCTTCGGCACACGGCGGCCATAGCGGTCTACATGCGTTTCACCGGCGTACTCCGCGGCGCGGGCGGGGTCGGAGAGATTTTCGATATCGTACCCGATCGTGAGCGTGAGCTGGTCGGTACACAGGCGCTTTTTCACGAGATCGAGCACAAGAAGGTCGGTCATCTCGCGCACGATGAGCTTTGCCTTGTGCCAGTCGTACGGCTCCTGCAGCACCTGCCCGGAGCTGATGCTGTTGGAGTCCGGCCGGTAGGCGCGGATATCCGCGATCGTGCACGGCTCCCAGCCCCAGGCGTGGTCAATGAGAAGCTCCGCCTGCACGCCGAACGTTTTATAGAGCAGCTCCTCGTTATAGAAATCCCCGCTCTTCCCGAGCGAGCAGCGGGCAATATCGCCCATCGTGTGCATTCCCAGCGCTTCCAGCCGCCGCACCGTGCCCGCGCCGACACGCCAGAAATCCGTGAGAGGCCGGTGGCCCCAGAGATTGCGGCGGTAGCTCATTTCGTCAAGCTCCGCAATGCGCACGCCGTCACGGTCCGGCAGGATGTGCTTGGCTTCAATGTCCATTGCGATCTTGCAGAGATAGAGGTTCGTACCGATGCCCGCCGTGGCGGTGATACCGGTCGTATGCAGCACCTCGCGCAGGATCTTCCGGCAGAGATCGTGCGCCGACATGCGGTACATGGGCAGATAATCGGTCACATCCATAAACACCTCGTCAATGGAGTAGACGTGGATGTCCTCGGGCGCTACGTAGTGCAGATAAATGTTGTAGATTCCGGCGCTGTAGCGCATGTAGTGCGCCATGTGCGGCGGCGCTACGACATAATCCAGCTCCAGTGCGGGGTTTGCCGCAAGCTCCGGCGCGCTGCACGATTTCCCGGTGAACGCATGGCCCGGCGCGGCGGCGCGGCGCGCGGCGTTGATCTTCCGCACCGCCTCCACGACCTCAAAAAGCCGGGCGCGGCCCGGAATGCCGTAGGCCTTGAGCGCCGGAGACACCGCAAGGCAGATCGTCTTTTCCGTGCGGGTCGGGTCCGCCACAACAAGATTCGCCGTCATCGGGTCAAGACCGCGCTCCATGCACTCCACCGAGGCATAGAACGACTTGAGATCGATGGCAAGATATGTCCGCTCTCCCATGGCGCACCTCCTTCGCGGTTGGCTTTTCTCCATTATATTAGCTTATTGAGCGAATTTCAAGAGGAAGGTTTTGCGGCAGCATTGTGCATTTATGCAAAACTCCCCGACGCCAGAGGCGTCGGGGAGAAAAGATGTAATCGGATTATCCCTTCGGCAGAAAATCCAGCCGGACAATCTGCATTTCGGCATAGGAAAAGCCGCCTTGCGGCAGCCTTTTCCCTATAGAGCATCGTGCTGTGATCATAGCGTACACCCGTAAAAAAGCGACAGCTTTTGCCGGAAAACTCAAAGAAGTCCGAGCAGAAGCTCCGCGACGAACGCCACGCCGCAGCACGAGGCCGCCACGGTGATCAGTCCGCCGCCGCGCCAGGCGATAAGGATCCCGGCCACGAGCGCCGCAGCGCCGGCGATGGGCTGCTCCGTTGCCTGCACGATGGCGGGGAACGTCATCACCGCGAGCGTCACATACGGCACATAGTACAGGAACGAGCGGAGGAACCGGCTGCGGATGGGCTTTCGGATGAGCGTGAGCGGCAGAACGCGGACAAGGTATGTAACGACCGCCGCCGTCAGGATGGAGAGGAGCGTTTTTGTCATGCCGCCGCCTCCTCTTCCGCCGGGCGCGGGAACAAAACAGCCGCAAGCGCCGAAATGACGACCGTGAGAATGATCGTCCGGTTGCCGGAGGAAAGATCCCGCAGCACTGGCAGAAAGGCGAACGCCGCGCTCGCGGCAAAGGCCGAGAGCACGCAGCCGAGCACCACGCGGTTTTCCTTCGCCGGGGGAACGATGATGGCGAGGAACATGCCGTAAAGCGCCACGCTCAGCGCGCTCACGATGCGCGCCGGGAGAAGGTTGCCCATGAAGATGCCGAGCGCCGTGCCAGCCGCCCACATGGGGATGGAGGCGGTCATCGCGCCGTAGAAATACCGCGGCTCCACGCAGCCCGGCCGGGCGATCGTGATGCCGAAGAGCTCGTCGGTCACATCAAAGCCGATGAAAAACCGGTGGTAAAACGGCATATCGGGGCTCATGCGCTGGCTGAGCGCGCAGCTCATAAGGAGATACCGCGCGTTGATGATAAGCGTTGCGAGAGCGATCTCCACGCAGGCAGCGCCGCTGCCGATGAGCGTGAAGAGGGCGTACTCGCCCGCCGAGGCGTTGCAGAGAAGGCTGGAGAGCAGCCCCTGCGTTACGGTGAGTCCGGCATTGCGCGCGGCGATGCCGAGGGAAAACGACACGGCAAAATAGCCGAGACCGATGGGAAAGCCGTCGCGCAGGCCTTCAAAATAGACGCTGCGGCGGCTGTTGGAATGCGTTTGCTTCATAGCGGCTTCTTTCTTAAGGTAATAGGGATACAAAGAGAACTTGTACCACATTTGCCCCGCTCTGGCAAGGACTTTTCCGAAAGAAGCGAAGAAAATCCGTTTCTGCTTATTCGTTCCGGTCTTTGATCTGCCGGTACCGCCAGAAGAAGCGGGCAAAGAAATAGATATACAGCCCCACAATTATGCCGAGCAGCGCGGCGAGAACGCCTTCTCCCTTCTATATATTGCCGCGATGCTATTTGTCAACCCCTTTTCGCGCCTTGACAGGGTGTGTATAATAATTTTATAAAGAAAGAGGAGTGGATACCATTGAACAGCCCCCGGCAGAAGAGCGAGCGCACGCTCGGCATTCTGTGCATTCTATGCGCGGCATTCTGTTTTTCACTGATGTCGCTTTTTGTCCGGCTCGCCGGAAACATTCCCACGATGCAGAAGATCTTCTTCCGGAATCTGGTGGCGGCGATCGCCGCATTCGTGATCCTCGCGCGCGAGGGGCAGGGCTTCCGCATCCATAAGGGCTGTCTCGGCGGCCATCTGGCACGGAGCATCACCGGTATGCTCGGCATGGTCGCCAATTTCTGGGCCATCGATCACATCGGCATGGCCGACGCCAATATGCTCAACAAGCTCTCGCCGTTTTTCGCCATCCTCTTTTCCATATTCATTCTGCGCGAGTACCCGAAGAAGGTGGACATTCTCAGCGTTCTGGCGGCGTTTATCGGCGCGGTATTCGTCGTCCGTCCCACGGCGGGCATTGCGAGTCTTCCCTCGCTCGCCGGCGTGCTGGGCGGTCTCGGCGCAGGCGCCGCGTACACGTTCGTCCGGCAGATGAGCCGCAAGGGTGAGCGCGGGCCGGAGATCGTGATGTTTTTCTCCGCGTTCACCTGCGTCTGCGCCATCCCGTTCTTCGCTTTCAACTTCCAGCCGATGAGCGCGAAGCAGTGGATCTTTCTGCTGCTGGCCGGCTGCGCCGCGGCCGGAGGACAGCTTTCCATTACCGCCGCGTACCGCCACGCCCCGGCGAAGGAGATCTCCGTGTTTGACTATTCGCAGATCGTCTATGCGGCGCTCTGGGGCTTTCTCATCTTCGGCGAGATCCCGGACGCGCTGAGCTTTGTCGGCTATGCGATCATCATCGGCGCGGCGGTGTTCCGCTGCATTTTCAATCTGCGCGCGGATAAAAAGGCCGTGCAGAGCGCCGCGGCTGAATAAGAAACCATATGCAAAACCGCCCGAACGAAGCGTTTCGTTCGGGCGGTCGTTTATTCTGTTTACAGCCAGCTCAGCACTGTATTGCAGAGGTACTTCCCCTTGATATACTTGCCAAGCTCCCGCGCTTTGGCGTAAGCGCTCGCGGCTGCGGCATGGGAAAAGGCGCGCACCTCTTCCGGCGAAGCGCGGCGCTCGTACAGCTTCTCACGCTCTTCAAGAAATCCCTGCTGCATCTCGTCAAAAACGGGGATCACAAGGTCATTGGCGATCTCATCGTACCGGCGGTAGCAAAGCTCGCCGATTTCCTGAAACGCCCACCACGCGGAGCCGAGATCGTACTCGCCGCACTCGCCCCAGGTGTAAGCCTCCGGCAGGCCTTCGCCCGCCGTGAATACCGGAACATAGACCGCGAGCTTGGCTGCCGCGCAGGCGACCCACATGCATCCGGCTGCCGCCGATGTATCCGGCCGCAGATCATACACCATGGAAACGACCGTTCCGCCCTGTCCCACGCTTGTGCTTGTTGTCATCCAAAGCGGGTTATGATGCACGCCCGCTTCCGGTGCAAGGGATAGGTCAAACCGCGTGCCCTCCATCGTGCTTGTGAGAGCATGCATCACGTCGCGCGCCGTGAGTTTGCGCTGCGGTTTGGCACAATAGACCTTCGCAAAGGGATCGGAATCCACGTTACAGAGCGTATGCAGACAATTCCAGCGGCGCATACGGTTCACCGGCCAATCCGCGCCGCCGTAGGTGTCGTTTGCAAGCGGGCCCGTGCCGTATATCTTCGTGAAGTTGAACGGCTCTCCCTCCTTCCAAAGACCGTTTTCAAGAGCATAGGAACGGAGATTTTTAGAGCAAATGAAGTTCTTCGTATCGGAGAAATCGATCTCCTGCGTGCCGAAGCAGTTGGGACGGCACTCAACCTCGTCATCGCCAACGCGCTTGGCCACCCATTTTCCGCCGGGAACGAGTTCCAAGAAAAATCCTTCCTCCGGATCGGCCACGGCCATGCAGACCGCGCCCGCCGCGCCGTCGATGGAGGAAACGGTGTAGCCGTATTCCTCGATCAGTTCGCCGATCATTTCAATGGCCTGTCGCGCCGTGCGGCCGCGTTCCAGAAGCAGAAGCGTGATGTCGTCGGCTTCCAGAATGTCTTTTTCGGTCTGGCAGTTGCGGAATTCATATACGCCCATCATACCGACAGACACCTGATTCTCGTTCATTCCGTCCGCCCAGGAGATGGGGCGTGTGCCGGTCTCATACGCGCACGCCGTATAGGTGTAGGCATACGTTTCCGCCGCCTGCGGGATATGATGGCCCTTCACGGCAAGGAAATATTCGTCCGGTGTATGGACGATGTGCGGCTTAAAGTGTGTGTGGCCGGGGCAGCCGGGCCAGTCGTCGTTTGCTCCGGCGAGCACTGCGCCGCTCACTGTCGTATTTCTGCCGGCAATAAGACCAAAGCACATAATCAATTCTCCTTTTCTGCCGTTTCCGGCTTATAGGTCGCTTTCGCGGCGATAAAGTAAATGATGCCCGTGGCAAGGAAGCTGAAGAGCACCTGTCCGATGGAATCGCACACGCCCGGAAGGAGCTTTGCCGCGAAATAGATCGCCGCACCGGCAACCCACGAGATAACGCCCGTCCAGTTGATGCCGTTTTTGTACCAGTAGGGGCCGTTTTTGTTGTTGAACTGCGTGATGTCGTACTTCTGGCCGCGGACGAGATAATAGTCCACCACAAGCACCGCAATGCACGGCGGGAACACTGCGCCAAGATAGCCAAGGAAAACCTGGAACGTATCCAGGAACGAGCCAAGCACGAGCGGCGTGAGCGCAAGCAGCATCGAGAGAATGCCGAGCCCGATCATCGAGCCCTTGGGCGGCAGCTTTTCGCTGATATTCGCCGTGGAGAAGCCGCCGGAATAGATGTTGATCATGTTGACCGCGATGGTGGAGATGACGATGAGCAGATTTGCTATACTGCCCATGCCGAGACTGCTGCAGATGTAGGAAAGATCGGCGGAGTACGGGTCAAAGAGACCGCCATTCGTCACGGCAACGGCAATGGCGCCCGTCGCGCCGATAAGCACGAACCAGAGGAAGCCGAGCGTCGCACCGATCATCGGCGCAACCGTCGCAGACTTTTTGCTCGTGGTATAGCGCGTATAGTCCGCCGCGCACATGACCCACGCAAAGCCGTTGGCAAGGATGATGTCAAGGCCGCCGCCGAACGAAAGCGACCAGCCGCTGTTGGCCGGATTATCCGTGATCGACCATTTCCAGATATCCGAGAACGACACGAGAGAGAATATCCGGATACCGATCCACACGCTGAGAATTGCAAGACACACTACTGCAACAATCTGCGCTTTTCCGATGTATTTGGCTCCGTATACGGAAACGAACGTCGTAATAAGCAGAATAATAAAGACCGAAATAATAAGCATAATCGGCGAGTGAGGATCGCCGCCGAAGATGCTGCAAAGAAGAGTCGCAAGCGGCGTGGCGGCAATGTAGGTGTTGACACCGCACCAGCCGACGAACTGCAGCGCGTTGATGAACGAGGGGAGCTTGCTGCCCGCGATGCCGAAGGACACGCGGCACAGGCCCATATTTGTGGAGGCTACCTTGTAACCGATGATACCAACAAGAGCGAGAATAAGGTATACGAGCGGGTTTCCGATGATCGCCGAGAGAAGCGCACCTCCCAGACCCAGCGCACCGAGGATCGTGCCCATGTACCAGGTCGTCGGGTTTGCGTTGGCGCAGATCCAGGTGGAGGTCATCTCCTTTGCGCCGTAATAGCGCGCCTCCATGGGAACATATTCGTCAATAGCATAGTCGCGAATTTCCACTTGCTGTGTATTGGTTTCTTCCGCCATGATCGATTCTCCTTTCTGATTTTAAAGGGCTGGCCGGCCTTATAGTCCAATTTTATACTTTATTTGTGAAATACGTCTATAATTATTTTGTCTAATTTCGTACTTCTTTGTCTGATTTTTTACCAAATGCAGAGCCGGGACAACAGACCCCAGCGTCTGTCGTCCCGGCCCTATGCATTCCGAACGTCACTCCGAAAAAACTTCCCGGAGCGATTTGGCAAGAATATGCAGTCCCTTTTCCACAGTATCACGCTCGCCCGGCGTCATGCGCTCAAAGGCGCGCAGCTCTATCTTGCGCATTTCCCCGATGACTTCGTCGGCAAACGCCTGTCCTTCCGGCGTGAAAGCGATCAGGTTGCCGCGAAAGTCCTCCGGATCCTTCCGGCGGGTGATGAACCCCCGCGCCTCCAGCTGCTTGAGTGAGGCGGAGATCGTCTGCTTCGGATAGCTCAGCGTTTCGCAGAGATACTTCTGCGTACATCTCTCCGGTGCGGTATAGATGCGCTCAAGAATGAACAGCGTCGTATCCTTGATATCGTAGCGGGCGCACCATTTGTAGTACACCGCGTCAAAGCAGAAGTAATCCTCATAATAATGCTTGATGCATTCCAGCAGCCGGTCCCGTGATTCCATAGATCCTCCATACATTTTTGGACTATATTCACAATATTATAATAAAGCCCAAAATGTGTCAAGTCAGGAATTTGTTAATATTGTCGAGCTGTAGATTTAACTTCATATCTTTATTCGGAATCTTTTTATCGTTTTTCGATAATTTTATATTGACTTTCAGATTTCTGTATGATATTCTCCGCTCATGGAGGCGATAGCATGAAACAAAAACTTACCTCGCCGGGCGTCGCCCGGTTCACCAAAGCTCTTCTGGACATTCTCTTTTATGCCGGGATCGCCGTGACGGTCTCTCTGCCGTGGACGATGCGGTGGGCGGCGCGGTTTTATCCCTCGTTCGCAGCGCGGCTCACGCTGCACACGGCGCTCTTCCTGCTCGCCGGGGTGTGCGCGGTGCTGATCCTCTTCGAGCTGCGGCGGATGCTCAAGACCGTTGTCTCCGGCGACTGCTTCGTGCGGCAGAACGTTTCAAGCCTGTGCCGCATGGCGTACTACGCCTTTGCGATCGCGGCGCTCATGGCGGTGCGGCTCATCGTGCTCTTCACGCCGGGGATGCTCGCCATCGTGTGCGTGTTTCTGCTGGCGGGTCTCTTCTCGCTCGTGCTCGCACAGGTGTTCGACCGCGCCGTGAGCTATAAGCAGGACAACGATCTCACGATCTGAGGTGGAAGCATGATCGTAGTAAATCTCGATGTAATGATGGCAAAACGGAAGATCGGGCTGGGCGAGCTGGCCGAGAAGGTTGACATAACCATGGCGAATCTCTCCGTTTTGAAGAATAACAAGGCCCGCGCCGTGCGCTTTTCCACGCTGGACGCGCTCTGCCGGGCACTGGACTGTCAGCCGGGCGATATTCTCGCCTGGGAACCGGACAAGGAGGAATACGATGGATTCTAATTCGGAATCGGTATGGTACGGCGCGCCCCCCGCGCCGGAGACTATGAGCGCGCCGGAGCCGCAGCACGAGGACGAACGTCATGTTCGTCTGCGGACGGACGCCCGGTATTTTCTGCTGCTCTCGCTCGCGCTGGGCGCGGTGTTCGCGCTTCTTTTTGTGAACGCCTACGCGCTCGGGCTCAACGCGGCGCTGCTCGCCGCGGCGATGGCAGCGGCAACGCTTCTCGCGCTCGGCAAGCTCGGCCTGCGGGAGAAAAAACGCGATATTTTCTGGTCGGTCTCTCTGGTTTTGCTCGGCCTTTCGATTGCATGGACCGCAAACCATATGACGCAGAACGTGAGCTTTCTCGGTATGTTCATCGCCGAGCTGCTCTGGCTGATGAACGCCTTTGCGGATATTCTCTCGTGGCGCTTCGGGCGCGTCGTTTCCGGCGGCTTCCGGCTCGTCGGACGGATCATCACGCACCTGGGAGAGCCGTTCCGCCATCTCGCTGCGCTGCGCCGGGGCAGTAAGCAAACCACGCGGAGCGTGCTGCTCGGCATTGTGATCGCCGTGCCGCTTCTCTGGATCGTCGTATCGCTGCTTGCGAGCGCGGACGCCGCGTTCGGCGCGCTGATCGAGCGCATATTCGGCGTCTGGAGCGTTTCCAAAACCGTTCGGACGGTGATCCGCGCTGTTTTCTATACGCTGATCCCCGCCCTGGTCTTCTACAGCGCGCTCGCCGCGCAGACCGAGCGCAGCGACTTTCCGGCAAAGGAAAAACGCCGCGCGAGCGCCCTCGTCGCCATAACGTTCACCGGCGCGCTGGCTGTCGTTTACGCCGTGTTCTGCGGCATCCAGATCGCCGTGCTGTTCGCCGGGGACGTTTCCGCGCTGCCGGATGGCATGACGTATGCCGAGTACGCCCGCGAGGGCTTTTTCCAGCTGCTGCTCGTAAGCGGCATCAACGTCGTCCTCATCATCACGGCGCAGCGCCGGTTCGTATCGAGCAAAGCGCTGCGGGCGCTGCTCGTATTTCTCACTGTATGTACCTACCTCATGGAGGCATCGAGCGCGATGCGCATGATGCTCTATGTAAACGCCTACGGCCTCACCTATCTCCGGCTGCTGGTGCTGTGGTTTCTTTCGCTGCTCGCGCTGATCCTCGGCGCGGCGGTGTACACGGTGTTCCACGAGGATTTCCGGCTGTTCCGCTTTACGCTCATTGCGTCCATGGCGCTCTGGCTCGTGTTCGCCTTCGCGCGGCCGGACGCGATCGCGGCGCGGTATAACCTGGCAAAGCACGGTCTCGACGATACCACGGAGGCAGAGATCGCTCATGAATGCTCCAGCGACGCCATCGGCGCGCTGCGCCCCTATTTTGCGGATATCGCCGGGCGCAGTGAGGACTCGACAGCGTACCTCAACCTCACGATTTCCGTGATGCGGGAGTATTCCGCGCGCGGGGTGCGCGGCTTCAATTTCTCCGTATGGGAGGCCATGCGGACGGCGGAGGATTTTATCGATGCATACACCTGACGGCATTCTCATGTACCCTGTGGCGCATATCCGTTCGGATTTCCCGACGAAGTTCGGCATTCCCAAGCAGAGCGGACTTTCCCAGGCGCTCGAAGCGCAGGTAGTATTCTGCCCGGAATACCGCAGCGCGGACGCCGTGCGCGGGTTGGAGGAATTTTCCCATATCTGGCTTCTCTGGCAGTTTTCCGCCGCGGTGCGCGAGGGTGAGACGTTCTCCCCTACCGTGCGCCCGCCGCGGCTCGGCGGCAACAAGCGCGTCGGCGTGTTTGCGAGCCGCAGCCCCTTCCGCCCGAACCACATCGGTCTCTCCTGCGTGAAGCTCGAGCGGATCGATTATACAGGCGAAGGGCCGGTGCTCATCGTGCGCGGCGCCGATCTTATGGACGGCACGCCCATTCTCGACGTGAAGCCCTATCTTCCCTATGCCGACAGCCGCCCGGACGCGGCCGGCGGATTTACCGACGCCGTTTCCGCGCGGGTGCTCCATGCGGAAATTCCGGAAGAGCTGCTGCGGCGTGTGCCGGAGGAAAAGCGCGAACCGCTGCGTGAGGTTTTGGAGCAGGACCCGCGCCCGTCGTATCAGGACGACCCGGAGCGCGTTTACGGCTTCGGCTTCGCCGGTATGGAAGTACGCTTCCGCGCATCAAACGGCGTGCTGACCGTGCTGGACATTCAGAAAGAGGAATAAAAAGACCCCGCCCCGCAAGGCGAATGTCTCCCCTTTGTCCGGCTGCACGGCAAACGAAACGGCGCTCTCCCGCGTCTTTCTATGGGAATGATCCCCGCCGCAGAGCGCAGCGCAGCGCAAATGCGGCGTACCACAAATAAAATTTTGCAAGGATAGTTGGTTTGGATCCATTATCGGAAGCACGGGTTTGCGGAAATCGGGGAAATGTGCGGCATTGGGATCGTTGCCATATATGATATATGAATTGTAAGGAGAGGTACGGCATGGATATAAAAGCCTTCTGGCGGGCGGTTCTCGCGCAGGACGAGCCGGAGATCCGAACATATTTCGCCCCGGACGCCTATGTGAACTGGCACTGCACGAACGAGCATTTCACGGTGGATGAATTCATCACCGCCAACTGCGAGTATCCCGGAGAATGGGACGGGGTCGTGGAACGGATCGAGACGCTGGGCGGCCTTACCGTTACGGTCACGCGCGTTTATCCGAAGGATCGGAGCTGCTCGTTCCATGTGACATCTTTCCTCCGGACGGAAAACGACAGGATCGTATCGCTGGATGAATACTGGGCCGACGACGGCAGCGCGCCGCAATGGAGAATCGATAAGCACATCGGGACGCCCATTGTGATTGATTCCATTGAAGCGCACAAATTTGCATCCGATCACAGAGATAAATTATTGAAAGATTGAAAATGCGGTTGCTTTTCCTGTCTGGAAATATTTGACCCGAAGGAGATCCAAAGCTGGATCAAGGACACGTCCGGCACTGCGCTTTGTCCGTATTGCCGGGTCGATGCCGTTATTGGTGAACACAGCGGCTATCCGATCACCAAAGAATTTTTGAAGAAAATGCAGCAGTATTGGTTTTAGCTGCACAAAGTTTTTGTTTCTCGTGCGACACCCCCGGCGGGACCTTCGCGGTCACGCCGGGGGGGTCGTTTCTTCTCTATTTTGTCTGCGTAACGGCGAAGCCCTTGCCCGTCCATTCGGCGCTTACCGTCCCGCCGTCGGTGCGGAATACCTCTGTGCCGGCGGCGGCGAGCGCTGCGAGGAGCTTATCCTCGATCTCCTCCGCCGGAGAGACCGTTGCCGCGGCATAGCGCGGCGTTGTCTGCGCGATGAGCTTTAAAAGCGGCTTATTGCTGTCGCCGTGGTGCGGGAGCTTGATGAGCTCATAGCTGTCGAGCGCGACGTCGAGAAACTCGTTCAGGCGGTTTTTCTTCGCGTCGCCGAGGAGGAGGAAGCTCGTTTCACGCCATGTGACGGTCGTGACGAGGGAATTGTTGTTGTCGTCGCCGTAGTCGATGTCGGGCGGGTCGAGCGCAAACGAGCCGTTTGCCGTCTCAACCGTATAGTTCTCCGTCAGCCGGAGGAACGGCGTATTCCGCTCTTCCGCGGCGCGCTTGAGCAGCGTGAGATACATGGAATTCTCCTCGTAGTCCGGGCCGAGGATCTGCCCCACCGGGTACGCGCGCACGAGCGCCGCCGCGGAGCCGATGTGATCCTTGTCGTAATGGCTGAGTACGAGATAGTCGATGCGCTGCACGCCGCGGCGCTCAAGCGCGGCGCAGATGGAATCAAAATCGTCCTCGTCGGCAGCGTCGTTCACGACCGTCACGCCGTCCATGCATACGATGATGCAGTCGGATTTGCCGGTATCGAGAATGTCCAGAGAGAATGTGCCGCCGCCCGTCTCCGGCGCGGCAGCGCCGCACGCGCAGAGCGAGAGCAGCGCGCAAAGAGCCAAAAGTGCGGCAAGGCATCGTTTCATGGGATGTGTCTCCCCTTTCTTCGGCGGGAATCACGGTTTACTTTTTTCTCCGCCGGAAGTATAATCAGAATAATAGAACGTATTTCGGAGGAAACACCATGGAGCTTGTCGTAAAACACTATTCCGAGCTGACGGCGGACGAGCTGTACGACATTCTGCACGTGCGCGTGCTGGTCTTTGTCGTGGAGCAGAAATGCCCCTACGAGGAGGTGGACGGACGCGACAGGCAGGCGTACCATGTGTTTCTGCGCGACGAGACCGGCATCAAGGCGTATCTCCGCGTGCTCGACCGGGGCGTTTCGTTTGAAGAGGTGTCCATCGGCCGCGTGCTGACGACCGAGCGCCGCCGCGGCTACGGCCACAAGATCCTCGACGCGGGCATCGCCGCGGCGCGGGAAAAATACGGCGCGGAGACCATCCGCATCGAGGCGCAGACCTACGCCCGGAAGCTCTACGAGGATCACGGCTTCCGGCAGGACGGCGAGGAATTTCTGGAGGACGATATCCCCCACATCCCGATGATCTGGCACACGCCGAAAGACTGATCCATGATGTATAGCGTATCCCCTGAAGTGCCGTACAGCGGCTCTTCAGGGGATATTTTTATTTCGCCGGTTCGACCGCATTTTCCTCGTACAGGCGCGGATAGCGCGCACGGTCGCGGAAAATGAGCCAGACGGACAGCAAAATCGAGATCGTGAGCGCGCCGATCGTCAGCCCCCAGGCCGCCGTCGAGCCGTAAGCGTCATATGCCTTGCCTTCGGCAATGTTGAAAACGCCGCGCAGGATGGTATACGCCACGCCGGATACGCTGTTGATGCGTCCGCGGTGGGAGGCCGGGGTGCGCGCGGAGAGATACGGCCCGTCGGCAATGGTATTGATGATCTCGCCCCAGGTGAAAATGAGCATGGCGGCGTAATACATCGGGATCGTGCCGAGGAACGTGAGGAACAGGATATATCCTGCCAGAAACAGCAGCTTTCCCGTCAGGAGCTTTTTCGTATCGATCACGCGGCGGAAAAGGCGTGTAATGAACGGGGTAAACAAAACGACCACGATGCAGTTGAGACTCGAGACCGTACCGTAGATCACCGCGCCGTTCTCGCCGTGGATGCGCCCGAGATCCAGCGGCATGAGATAGCCGTACTGGTCGTATGCCGCGCTGCACAGCGCCGACACGGCAAGGTACAGAAGGATCGTCGGATTCTGGCGGAGGATCGCAAAAATGCTCTCCCCGTCTCTTGCGCGCTGATACTCCGCGCGGCTGCCGGTCTGCTCCACGGGCGTGATATCCCGCACGAAAAACCAGATGAGGATCGTCGAGCAGCCGATGGCAACGCCGCTGATGATGAACGCGAGCCACAGATAGTTTTTGAACAGCAGACCGCTGAGCGTCGGCGAAAGGACAAGACCGAGATTCGCGCCCCAGTACTGGAGCGAGTATGCCTTATCACGCTCTTCGAGCGGCGTGATATCGGCAATGATGGCGTTGTACGCCGGGCCCTCAATGGTCTGGAAAAGGCTGGCGACAAACATGAGCACGATCGTCCCCATGCCGAGCGGAACGCATCCGCAAAGGATGTAGCACACGACCGAAACGATGTCGCCGACAATGATGATGTTCTTCTTGTTGAGCCGGTCGGCGAGCTTGCCGCCGAAAAGCGTGGCCGGCATCATCAAAATGCCGAACACCGCCGTAAGTATGGCAATGTTCCCGGCGCTCATACCGAGCTTCTGGTTGAGGATCATCGTGAGCATGGGCCAGACCATCGAGCCCATGTTCGTCACGATCCGCCCGAAGAAGAGAACATAGTTCTCCCGGCGGAGTCCCCGGTACTGTGAAAAGAAATGCATGGATACTTTTCCTCGTATTACTCCCGTATTTTCTCTCTTTCTTTGGTTTCTATGCCGCTATTTGCTCAAAAGCCGCGCGACGAACGAGCGCTGCGCGCGCATCGCCCCCGAGGGGCAGAACTCCTGGCAGCAGAAGCACCGGACGCATTTCTTCCGGTCGATCACGGCGTGCTTGTTCACGATCGTGATCGCGCCCGCCGGACAGAGCCGCGCGCAGTGGCCGCAGCCGGTGCAGCCCTCGCCGAGCGCCGGCTTGGAGCGGAGCAGCACGGCGACGCATTTTTTTACGAGCTTCCGGAACGGCTTATCGTTCGGGTTCGACACAAACCAGCTGCTTGTGGCGCCGGAGCGGGCAAAGTCGTTTACATGGTAGGGGGCGGCGTCCTTCATGCCGAGCGGTTCGCCCGCCTCAGAGAGCAGCCCCCGCTGCTTTGCCGCCGTGAGATACGGCAGCTCCTTTTCCTCCAGCCCAAGCATCCACGCGCACAGCCGGTCGAGCTCATAGGAGCTCGTCGCGGCGAGGAGCGCGCCCATGTGCCGGGGCGTTCCCTGTGTGGGGCCGTTGCCCTCCATGATGTCCACGGCGTCGCACAGGCAGAGCGCCGGGCGGACAAATTCATTGAGATCAACAAGCATGTTGGCGAACGCCATCGGATCGGGGTAGCGGAAATGGTACTCGCTCTTCACCGTGCCGGGGATGACGCCGTAAAGATTCTTTACCGCCGCCGTCATGCCCATGAGCCCGTGAGCCTTGAGCTTGGAGAAGTTGATGACGGCGTCGCATTTTTCGAGCCACGCGCTGTATTCAAAGCTCTTGACCGTGACGGCGTCCGGAAATTCGACCGTGTGATGCGAAAAGTCGCGGTTGAGCTCGCCCCCGGCGGCTTCGCAGAGCGCGTAATCGCCGAGCGAGTACACGCGGCCCAGCACCACGGAGGTGAACGGCTCACCGGGGCTGTCGCCGAGAACGACCTCTGCGCCCCGCTCGCGCAGAAGGCGCGTGAGCTCCGCGGCCATGACCGGATGGGTCGTCGCCGCCTGCTCCGGCTTTCTCGCCGCGCAGAGATTGAGCTTTATGCCGATGCGCATGCTGGGCTTCACCCAGTCTAGCCCGCCGACAGCGTCAAGCGCCGCAAGGAGCGCGGCGCGCACCGTTTCGGGTGTATAATCCCCGCAGGGGACGATGGAAAGTTTCGGTTCCGGCATGGTACGCCTCCCATATCTACAGACTAATTTTGTATTTTACCACATTTCTCCCTTCCGCGCAACGGGATATACAGCAATCCGGAATGTGTGAAAAATCTGTCACTGTTTGAAAAACAGGTTGATAACTCAACAGTTATATGATATGCTTATTGAGATAGTGTTTTTTCGTGAAAAAACGTCATCTAATCAACAAAAGGGGAACGAGCGTTATGTTATTTGATGGAGATTTCACACTGACCGATCAAATTGTGGACAACCACGAGTGCAAGAGGGAAAATCTGATCGGCATGATGCAGGACGTGCAGGAGCATTACAAGTACCTGCCGCCGGAGGTGCTGGTGCATCTGGCGGGACGGCTGCACATCAGTCCGGGCAAGGTTTACAGCGTGGCGACGTTCTATGACCGCTTCTCGCTGGAAGCCAAAGGCAAGTACATTCTGCGCGTATGCGACGGCACCGCCTGCCATGTGCGCAAATCGCAGCCGATCCTGGAGGCTCTGGAAGAGCATCTCGGGCTGAACGAGAAAAAGGTGACGAGCAGCGATATGCTCTTCACGCTGGAGACCGTTGCGTGCCTCGGCGCGTGCGGCCTTGCGCCGGTCCTCACTGTGAACGGTGAGGTTCATCCGAAAATGACGCCGGAGAAGGCTGTCGCGCTTGTGGAGCGCATCCGGAAGGAGGAGTCGAAATGATCCGACGCACAAAGCTTACGTTTGACGCCCAGCGCTGGAAGGCGGAGGAAGCGCTCGCGCGCGAAGGCGTTTCGATCATGGTATGCGCCGGCACCGGCTGCATCGCCAGCGGCGCCATGGCAGTATATGAGACGCTGCACCGGCTGTGCAAGGAAAAGGGCCTGCCGGTTTCCGTCAGTCTTTCGGAGCACGCCGACGACGCCGTCCATCTCAAGAAAACCGGCTGCCACGGCTTCTGCGAGATCGGCCCGCTTGTGAACATCTCCCCGATGAACGTCATATATACCCATGTCAAGCCCGAGGACTGCGAGGAAATCATCGAAAAGACCATAAAGGGCGGCAAGGTGATCCAGCGCCTTCTCTTTGAGGAGGACGGAAAAAAGTACAAGGCGCGCGACGATATTCCCTTTTATTTGAAGCAGCAGCGGCTGATTCTCCGGGAATGCGGTCTCTCCAATTGCGAGGATATTTGGGAGTACATCGCCAAGGGCGGCTATTCCGCCTTTGAAAAAGCCCTTTTTGAAATGACGGACGAGCAGATCTGCATGGAGGTCATTTCCTCCGGCCTGCGCGGGCGCGGCGGCGGCGGCTTCCCCACCGGCAAAAAGTGGGACAGCGTGCGCCGTCAGGATTCTCCGGTCAAGTATATCGTCTGCAACGGCGACGAGGGCGACCCCGGCGCGTTCATGGATGAGGGCATCATGGAGGGCAATCCGCACTCCATTTTGGAGGGTATGATGATCGCCGCGATCGCGGTCGGTGCCGGCAGCGGTTATATCTACGTCCGCGCGGAGTATCCTCTCGCGGTCGATCGCTTGCAGAAGGCCATCGATCAGGCACGCGACGTCGGTCTGCTCGGCGAGAACATCCTCGGCACGGAATTTTCCTTTGATATCCGCATCAACCGCGGCGCGGGCGCGTTCGTCTGCGGCGAGGGCAGCGCGCTGACCGCGTCCATCGAGGGCAACCGCGGCATGCCGCGCACCAAGCCCCCGCGCACCGTGGAAAAGGGTCTCTGGGCAAAGCCCACCGTGCTCAACAATGTGGAAACCTTTGCCAACATCCCCTATATCATCAACGAGGGCGCCAACGCTTACCGCGCCATCGGCAACGCGACCTCCCCCGGCACCAAGGCCTTTGCGCTTGCGGGAAACATCCGCCACACCGGTCTCATCGAGGTGCCGATGGGAACGACGCTGCGCGAGATCATTTTCGATATCGGCGGCGGCATCAAGGACGGAAAGAAATTCAAGGCCGTGCAGATCGGCGGGCCGAGCGGCGGCTGTCTCACGGAGGAGCATCTCGATCTCCCGCTGGACTACGATTCGCTCAAGCACGTCGGCGCGATCATGGGCTCCGGCGGTCTCGTCGTCATGGATGAGGACACCTGCATGGCCGAGGTCGCCCGCTTCTTCATGAAATTTACGCAGAAGGAATCCTGCGGCAAGTGCATCCCCTGCCGCGAGGGTACGAAGCGCATGCTGGAAGCTCTCGAGCGCATCGTCGGCAACGAGGGAAGCGAAGAGGATATCGAGCTTCTCGAGGAGCTTTCTGACACGATCTCCCATACCGCGCTCTGCGGTCTGGGCCAGAGCGCCTGTAAGCCCGTGCAGTCCACGCTGCGCTACTTCCGCGAGGACTACGAGCGCCATGTGCGCGACAAATTCTGCCCGCTCTGCAACGGCAAACCAAAAGTATTGCAGATCGATCCGGAAAAGTGCAAGGGATGCAGCCTGTGCGCGCGCAACTGCCCGGTGGAGGCGATCACCGGCGAGGTCAAGAAGCCGTTCGTGATCGACACGGAAAAGTGCATCCGCTGCAACGCCTGCGTCAAGAACTGCAAGTTCGGCGCGATTCGGGAGGTGTAAAGATATGGCAAAGGGAATCATGTATATCAACGGCCAGCGCGTCGCGTTCGACGGGGAGAAAAATGTTCTCGCCGTTATCCGCAAGGCGGGCATCAATATGCCGACGCTGTGCTACTACTCCGATCTCTCCGTTTACGGCGCGTGCCGTATGTGCGTTGTGGAGGACGACAGGGGCCGCATCGACGCCTCCTGCTCCATGGAGCCGCGCGACGGGCTCTCCATCCAGACGAACACCGCCCGGCTGCTCAAATACCGCCGGATGATTATCGAGCTTTTGCTCGCCTCGCACGACCGTGACTGCACCGTTTGCGAAAAGTCCAGCGCGTGCGAGCTGCGGCGGCTGGCGCTGCGCTTCGGCGTGCGCCGCGTCCGGTTTGAGGATACGCGCGAGCAGCTCCCGCTCGATACCTCCAGCCCCTCGGTCGTGCGCGACCCGAACAAGTGCATTCTCTGCGGCGACTGCGTGCGCACGTGTGAGGAGATCCAGGGCATGAACATCATCGACTTCACGCACCGCAGCGCCGATCTGCGCGTAATGCCGGCATTTGACCAGAAGCTCGCCGAGACCGACTGCATCGGCTGCGGCCAGTGCGCCGCCGTATGCCCCACCGCCGCGATCACCGTGTATAACGACATCGGCCGTGTATGGCGCGCGCTGCACGACAAGAATAAGCGCGTTGTGTTCCAGATTGCTCCGGCGGTGCGCGTCGCCATCGGCGAAGCGTTCGGGCTGTATCCGGGCGAAAATGCCATGGGCAAAATGGTCGCGGCGCTCCGGCTCATGGGCGCGGCCGAGGTGTTTGATACCTCGTTCGCCGCCGACCTCACCACGGTCGTCGAGGCGAAGGAGTTTATGGACCGGCTCAAAAACGGCGGCACGTTCCCGATGTTCACCTCCTGCTGCCCGGCGTGGGTCAAGTATGTGGAGTATCAGCGCCCCGAGCTTCTCCGCCACATCTCCTCCTGCAAGTCCCCGATGGAGATGTTCGCCGCCGTGCTGCGCGATCACTATGAGAAGAACAGCGACGGCCGCGAGGTCTACCACGTCGCCGTCATGCCCTGCACCGCGAAGAAGGGCGAGGCGAAGCGCGAGGAGTTCACCCACAACGGCAAGCCCGACGTGGACGCCGTGCTCACGACAATCGAGCTTATCAACATGATCAAGGAAAGCGGCATCGATTTCGCCAATCTGGAGGACGAGGCCGTGGACATGCCGTTCGGCATCACGACCGGCTCCGGCGTCATCTTCGGCGCGACCGGCGGCGTGGCGGAAGCGGTCGCGCGCTGCTGCTGCCCGGACAAAACGAAAAACGCGGCGATGGCCATCGAATACTCCGGTCTTCGCGGCGTGGAAGGCGTGCGCGTAGCAAGCATGCTCGTCGGCGAGCGGACGATCCGCATCGCGGTGTGCAACGGCCTTCTCAACGCCCAGAAGCTCATCGACGAGATCGAGACCGGACGCGAATACTTTGACCTCATCGAGGTCATGACCTGCCGCGCCGGCTGCGTCGGCGGCGCGGGTCAGCCGCACGGCCTTACGAAGGACAAGTACGACCGCGCCGCGGGCCTCTACAACGCCGACAAGACTGCCCTCATCAAGCGCAGCGAGCAGAACCCCGTCATCGAAACGCTGCTGCGCGACATCGGCGAGCGCGAGCACGAGCTGCTCCACGTCCACTACAAGGGCCGCGATTTCTGAAAAGCCTACAACGCAAAACGTCCGGAGGACATTCTCCGGACGTTTTGCATTTTATTCTTAAAATCAGAGCCGGTCGTTGCCGACGGGGGTGAGAAAGAGCTTTCGGAACTCCTCGTCGTCGGAAGAGTTCGCCAGCGCCCATTCGACCTTGGCGACGACGGCCTCTGTCGTCATCGTATAGGCTTCGAGCAGCTCATACTTTTTCTTGATGCGGAAGCCTACGCGGTAAAGCTCCATATCGCTCCCCTCGTGGGAGACCTGCGTGGTGAAAATGACCTTCACGTGGTTCCGCAGCAGGTGGCCGATCTTCTCGGTGAACTCGTCGTTATCGTAGTACGGCACACCGCCGACGCCGAAGCTCTCGATGATAACGGCGTGGGCGTGCTCGGCTACATAGTCGAGAATGCCGGGCGCCATGCCGGGGATGAGCTTGATGACGCAGACGCGGCTGTCGAGCGCATCATAAAACCGCACCGGGCCGGGGAACGACTCGCGGATATAATAGCGCACCTCGCCGCCGCGGATGACAGCGACCTCCGGGTAATCGATGCTCGAAAAGGCGTTGAAGCTGCGAGTACGTGTTTTCTGCGCGCGGTTGGCGCAGATGACCTTATTATCGAACACGAGATGAATGCCGCAGGCGTTGTCATCGGCGGCATAGGTGATCGCATTGCGCAGATTTTCCCGCGCATCGGTGTCGCGCGCGTAGATGGAAACCTGTGAACCGGTCAGCACGACGGGCTTCGGGCTGTTCTGGATGAGATAATAGAGCGTTGCGGCGGCATAGGCCATCGTGTCGGTGCCGTGGGTGATGACAAAGCCGTCGTAGCTTTCATACTTGTCCCGGATGATCTTCACGAGCTCGACCCAATTCTGCGGGCGCATGTTCGTGCTGTCCAGATTAAAGGGCTGCACCGTGTCGATCTCGCAGAGAGAGCGCACCTCGGGGATGCATTGCAGCAGCTCCTCGCTCGTCATTTCGGGCGTCAGGCCGTCCTCCGCCGGGCGCGAGGCGATCGTGCCTCCGGTGGCGATCAGCAGCAGTTTTTTACTCATGCGTTTTCCTCCTCCATCAGCTCGCGCAGCAGCGCCGCCGCTTCCTCTCCGGATGCGCCGACAGCCGCGCAGAACTGCGCGGCGTCGGTGAGCTTTTCTTTTAAAATGGCGCGGCGCATGGCCGCTTTGTCCGTCTCTCCGAGCGCGGCGGCAAACGTCCCGCGCCCGACGGCGGTGTGGATAAAGCCGTCCCGCTCCAGCTCTTCCCAGGCGCGCCGCACCGAAATAAGACTTACCGAGAGCTCCTGCGCTACGGTCCGTATCGGCGGCAGCACCTCGCCGGGTGCTATCTCCCCGCGCAGGATCTGCGCGGCAAGCTGGTCATACATCTGCCGGTAGAGCGGCAGCGGCGATGTATTCGTCACTGTCAGCTTCATAGATCCACCTTTTCAAACCGCTCGGCGCTGATCTTTGCCGAGAGCAGCGTAAAGACCGCCCAGAGAGCGATCCCGGCGAACAGCACCGGAAGCTGGCGGAGCTGCGCACTTTTCTCCAGCGTGTCAAGATACGCGCTGACCGGCGAGGGGATATACTGTGCGAGCGATTCCGCGGCGATGATATAGAGAAACGTAAACACGCCGCCCCAGAGGAATGCCTTGCCCTCGCTCCGCCCGGTTTTATAGAACACCGGGAAGAAAATGAGATTGAAGCCGCCGTACATCAGAAACGACAGGCCGAAAAACGCGACGTTCGGCTCGATGCCGGCGTTATTGCCTCCCGCGGGATTGATCTTTGCAGAAATTACCGCAAACGGGATGGCGATGAGGATGTTGGCAAGCTCCAGCAGCGCAACGGTAAGGACGCGGGCGCGCACCACGTCGCCCTTGCGCACTGGCAGGAGCGCGGAATAGAAAATGTCGTTCTCGGCGCGGTTGGTTTTGAACGTGAGGAATATGCCGAGCGTCAGATAGAAAAAGCTGACATAATAGGGATACGACGGCACAAGCAGCAGCGCCGCGAGCGCGAAGAAGATATACACGCTCGGATGGATGGCGAGCCGGAACTCTTTATACAGCAGATTTTTCATTCTCTCCCCTCCCGTTCGATGTGCACCATGATGTCCTCCATGCCGATGGGCTCCGCCGCGAGACCGGAAGCCATTGCGTCCTCCGTCTTCATCATCGCTTCAAAGCCGAAGCTCTGCTCCCGCAGACCGATGGCGCTCTCCTTTACGGCGTCCGTCAGCTCCTCCTTGCCGCCGGTCACCTTGCGGTAAGCGTCGGTGAAGGTGTCGCGGTCGGTGCTTGTGAGGATCCTTCCGTTGTGGATGTAGGTGATAAGGTCGGCGCACTTCTCGAGATCGGATATAATATGCGTGGAAAACAGGATGCTGCGCTCCCCGTTCGCGACCGTGTCGCGGAAAATGTCCAGAAGCTCGTCACGGCTCACCGGGTCAAGGCCGCTTGTCGGCTCGTCGAGAAGGAGGAGCCGCGCCCCGTGTGAGAGAGCGAGCGCCAGCGTGAACTTGACCCACATGCCGGTGGACAGCTCGCGCACGCGTTTCGTCTCGTCGAGTGAGAAGCGCTTCATGTATTCGCGGTACGCGGCGTCGTCCCAATGCTCATAAAACCGCGCCGTCGTCTCCGCCACATCGCGCAGGCGCTTTGAGCCGTAATAGCGCGCGTCGCCCAGCACCACGCCGATCTGCTGGCGGCAGGCCGATTCGTTTTCCCGGAGATCCATGCCGAACATCTCCACCGTGCCGCCGTCCGGATGAACAAGGCCGAGCATGCTTTTGAGCGTCGTCGTCTTTCCCGCGCCGTTGCGCCCAATGAACCCCATGATATACCCGCTCTCCAAGGAGAACGAGACATGATCCAGCGTAAATCCCGGATACGTTTTGCAAAGATCGCGCACGAACAAAAGCTCCATCGCGCATTCCTCCCTGTCGGATATTTTATTGTGTATGCTCATTATACACAATTCAGTCTATCTGTCAAGCCCCTGCCTTGCCCGATGGGAAAAAATCTGGTATAGTATTTGCGATCTTTCAAGGAGAAACAACGCAAGTGAGTAAAAATACGAAATTATGGACGGCGGGCACGCTCAAAAGCCGCGGCTGGACGGAGGAGCTGATCGCCTCTCTCTTGCCGAAGCCGCAGCGTCTCTACCGGAACGGCCGCCGCGTGCGCGCCTGGCATATGGACGACATCCGGCGCGCCGAGCAGAGCGAAAGCTTTCGTTCGCTGCGCGCGGCGTCTGCCGAAAATACGGAAAGCATACCGGATGATGCGGCGCTCGATGCAGCGTCACAGCTTCTGGAAGGTGCATGGGATGCCGCCGCGCTGCCGGAAAGCCGTGAAGCGACGCTCGCGGCGCGCTACCATGAAGCGATCCTCCGCCAGATCCCGGCTGTCGGATTTGCCAAGCGGCTGCGGCCGGGACAGAGCATCAGCTATATCGAGCACTTTCTCCATCTGGAGACCGGCACCGGCGCCGAGCCGCTCGGCGCAACGCTCCGCCGGTTTGTGACCGCCGCGCCGTGGCTCGGCGCGAATGCAGCTTCTCCGCTCGCCGGAAAGCTCGCGGCGCGCTATGCCGCGGTGCTGCTTGCGATCAGCGCGCGGGACATTGCCTCTTTTACCGCCGCGCAGCCGGAGGCGAACATGGACGGGCTTCTCGAAAAGAGCGCCTTTCCCGTGCAGGAGCTTTTGCAGCACCCGCTCTCCTATCTCTATTCGGTCTTTTATATCCCGCGCGCGATCCGCTCGAGCCTGAAGCTGCTCGTGGCGCTCAACCCGAAGGACGAGTACCCGGAAGCGCGCGCCATGCAGCGCCATTTTATTCTCCATACCGGCGGGACGAACACCGGCAAGACCTACGCCGGGTTTGAGCGGCTGCACAAAGCCAAAACGGGCGTATATCTTGCTCCGCTCCGTCTGCTGGCGCTTGAAGCGCAGGAGCGGCTGCTTGATCTCGGCGTTGCGTGCTCGCTCACGACCGGCGAGGAAGAGGATCGCCGCGAGGGGGATACCCACGTCGCGGCCACGGCGGAAAAGCTCGATCTCTCCGCGCGGTACGATGTGGCGGTGATCGACGAGTGCCAGATGATCGCCGACCGGGAGCGCGGCTTTGCCTGGACGCGCGCGATCCTCGGCGTGCTCGCGCCGGAGGTGCATCTCTGCGCCGCGCCCGAGGCGCGCGATCTTCTGATCCGCATCATTGAGAGCACCGGCGACACGTGGGAGGAGATCCGTCATCTGCGCAAAACGCCGCTCGTGTGCATGCGCCGGGAAATTGATTTTGACGACGTAAAGCCCGGCGACGCGCTCATCACGTTCTCGAAGCTTGGGGTGCTTTCCGTGGCCGAGGATCTGCGTGCGCACGGAAAGGAGCCCGCCATCATCTACGGCGCGCTCCCCTATTCCACGCGGCGGCGGCAGATGGAGGGCTTTCTCGAAGGGCGGATGCAGTATGTCGTTTCGACCGACGCCATCGGCATGGGGCTGAATCTCCCCATCCGGCGCGTGATATTTCTGGACACGCGCAAGTTTGACGGCGTGGAGCGGCGCGACCTAAAGCCCGCCGAGATCCAGCAGATCGCCGGGCGTGCCGGACGCTACGGCATGTATGACAAAGGCTACGTCGGCGCAACGGAGAATCTGGACTTCATCCGCGAGGGGCTGGAAGCGGCCGTGCCGCCGCTCGAAATGGCGGTGGCCGGGTTTTCCGAGCTCGTTTTACAGGTGGAGCACGATCTTCTCGAGGTGCTGACCGAGTGGAACAAAATGCCGACCGTCGCGCCGTATGTAAAGCTCGATGTCAGCCGGTACATCACGCTCATCGGCAAGGTGCGGCAGGAGGGCTTTTCGCTCACGCGCGAGCAGGAGCTGCGATGCGCGAACATCCCGTTTGACGAAACGGAAGAGGAACTGCTGGAGCTGTTCTTCTCCTTCCTGCGCTGCTTCAAGGCGGGGCAGCCGCTCTCCTGCCCGGAGCTTCCCGAGGGACACGCGCCGACGCTCCCGCAGCTTGAGCAATACTGCCGGAAGCTCGATCTCTATTTCTCGTTTTCCAAGGCGTTCGGCTGCCCGATCGACCGCGACGCGCTCTATGATAAGCGCGAGGACGCCGCCGAGAGCATCAACCAGATACTGCTCTACAATCTCAAAAACAACATCCGCTTCTGCGCGCGCTGCGGCGCGGCGCTCCCGCTCCACCAGAGCGGGCGCCTCTGCCAGAGTTGCTACCGGAAGATCAGCGCCCTGCGCCGCCCAACGCGGTGGTAAAAATTGACCGTGCCTCCCGATTTTAGGAGGCACGACCTTTTCTTTGGTTTATTCGGCTTTCAAGCCGTATTCTTCCGCGAGAGCGGCAAAGGCGGGCAGTGAGCGGCGCAGCCGCTCCTCCGGCACGCAGTAGGCAAGGCGGGCGTAGCCCGGACAGGCGAAATCGTCGCCCGGCACGAGCAGAAGATCGTGCGCCATCGCCTTTTTGCAGAAGGCGCGCGCGTCACTCTCCGGCGATTTTACGAAGAGATAGAAAGCGCCCTGCGGCTTCGCGCAGGAAAAGCCGAGCGCGGCGAGCCCCTCGCAGATGAGATCGCGGTTTTTCTTATACTCGCGCAGCTCCCCCGTCTGGCCGAGGCACGCGGCGCACACGCGCTGGAAGAGCACCGGCGCGCAGACATACCCCAGCATCCGGCCCGCGCCGGAAACGGCGGCGCGCAGCGCGGCGCGGTCTTTGCTCTCCGGCGGCACGGCGAGATAGCCGACGCGCTCGCCGGGCAGCGAGAGGGACTTGCTGAACGAGTAGCAGTAGATCGTGTCGGGATAGAAACCGGGGATGTACGGCACGGCGTCGCCGTCGTAGACAAGATCGCGGTACGGCTCGTCCGCGAGGATGTAGATCGGGTGACCGTACTCCGCCGAGCGCTCGGTGAGCAGAGCGGCGATCTTCTTTATGCTCTCCTCCCCCAGCACGACGCCGGAGGGGTTATTGGGAGAGTTCAGGATCACGAGCCACGTTTTCCCGTTCACCGCCGCGGCGAAGGCCTCATAATCGAGCTGGAACGTCTCCGGCTCGGAGGGTACCTCGCGCATGATGCCGCCGGCGGCCTCGGTATAGGTGCGGTATTCTGAAAAGTACGGCGTGAGCGTGATGCACTCGTCCCCCGGCGAGAGCAGCGCACGGCAGCCGATGGCAAGGCCCGCGGACGCGCCGCTCGTCATGTAGATATCCTCCGGCGCGTAGGTCATGGAAAACGTGCCGTTCAGATACTCCGCCACGGCCCTGCGCACCTCCGGCAGGCCCTGATCGGGGCTGTAGGCGTGCAGCTGCGTGGGAGACATTTCCCGCATAAGGCGCTGCGCCGTCTCCTGCACCGCCGCGGGCGGGGCGATGCTCGGCGAGCCGATGCTGAAATCGTAAACATTTTCCGCGCCGACCTCTTCGGCGCGGCGCATGGCGTAATCGGCGATCTCCCGAATGGGGTTGCCGGACGCGCCGAGCGCGTATACTTCGGATGGGATCATGTGGTTTTCCCCCGGTTCACAAGATATTCGACCGCTCTCCGGTAGCCCTCAAAGCCCAGCCCGGCGAACGTCTTTTCGCACGCCATGCCCGCGTAGGACACGTGTCGGAAGCTCTCGCGCTCTTGAATATCGGTGAGATGCACCTCTACCGCCGGGAGCGCGACGGCCTTGAGCGCGTCGAGAATGGCGACGCTCGTGTGCGTATACGCCGCGGGATTGATGACGATGCCGTCCATCCGTCCGAGGGCGGACTGGATGGCATCGACGATCGCGCCCTCGTGGTTGGACTGGAAAAGCTCGCACTCTGCGCCATACTCCCGGCAGGACGCGCGGATATATGCCTCAAGCGCGGCAAAGTCACGCTTTCCGTAAAGCTCCGGTTCCCGCACGCCGAGAAGGTTCAGATTGGGACCGTTGATGACGAGGATCTTCATAAGATCACCTTGCGGATGTCCTCCACGGTGTCCTCAAGCGCGCGGTTGTTGTCGATGATATAGTCCGCAAAGCGGAGATAGCGCTTCTCGCGCATTTCGTACATGGCGTTGAGATTTCCCGCGCGGGAGAGCGGGCGGCCGTCGCGCTCAAGCTTGTCAAGATCGCGGCGCAGCCAGAAAATGACGCCGTTCTGGTGCAGCGGCGCGTAGTTCTCCTCGTGGAGTACCGCGCCGCCGCCGGTGGCGACGATCGCGCCGAAGGCGCTGCCGAGCTCGCGCACGGCCTCGCTCTCGTGCGTGCGGAACACGGATTCGCCCTGCATTGTGATGATCTGCTCGGGCGTATAGCCGGTGTGCTCCTCGATATAGGCGTCCGTATCGAGCACCTCGCGGCCGAGCGCCTTGCCGAGCGCCTCCGCCACGGCGGACTTGCCGCAGCCGGGCATGCCGATGAGGACGATGTTCATCGTCTTGCTCTTCACGAGGTCGATGGCGTGCTCGAGCGCGCCGGACGCCGCCTTTTTGCCGGTGAATATCTCGCTCGCGCGGATAGCCTGCGCCGCGAGCATGACCATGCCGTTCGCGCAGGGGATGCCGAGTTTTTCCGCCTGCAGCAAAAGCTCCGTGCGCACGGGATTATAGATGAGATCGACGACGGCGCGGCAGTGCGGGAAGCGCAGCAGATCGATGACCGCCTCGCCGTTGTGCGGGTACATGCCGACCGGCGTGGTGTTCACGATGAGCTCGGCGTCCGTGTGGCGGGAGAGGTTGGAGTAATTGTCCTTCCCATCGCGGGAGACGACGACGATCTCGCGTGCCTGCTGCTTTTCAAGCGCGTACACCACCGCGGCGGAAGCGCCGCCGCTGCCGAGCACGAGCACCTTTTTCGCGCGCGGCGAGAATACCGCGCGGCGCAGCAGCTCTTCAAAGCCGTAGACGTCCGTATTGTCGCCGTAGAGCGTTCCGTCGGCGCGGCGGACGATCGTATTGACGCTGCCGATGGCGCGCGCCGTTTCGGAGAGCTCGTCGCAAATCGCCGCGGCGCACTTTTTGTAGGGGATCGTGACGTTCAGCGCGTCAAAATCGCCCTTCCGAAGGAAGGTCTCCACATTCTCCGGTTCGGTCTCATAGAGCTTGTACTCATAGTCGCCGAGCATGGAATGGATGGCCGGAGAATAGCTGTGGCTGAGCTTTTGTCCAAGAAGTCCGCAATGCATCATGTCAAATTACCTCACTATAGCTTCCAAGATAGGTGTATTCCTCGCTGATGTCCCCCAGCTCACTCACAAGCTGAAGGAAGGCGGGATCGTACACCGGGTTTTCCAGATCGAAATAGAACATGAACTCAAAGCTGCGCTCCGGGAGCGGGCGGCTTTCGAGCTTGTTCAGGTTGATGCCGAGCGCATAGAAGCGCGAGAGCACTTTATAAAGCGAGCCGGGCTCGTGGCGCAGCGTCATCATAAGGCTCGTCCGATCCGCGCCGGGATAGATCTCCAGATCGCGCGCAATGCAGATGAAGCGCGTGTAGTTGTTCGCCGTATCCTGCACGGAGGAGGCGAGACATTCCAGACCGTACAGCCGCTCGCACGCGCGCGTGGAGAGTGCCGCAGCGTCGTCCCGCCCGGACTCTGCAACGAGCTTTGCCGCGAGCGCCGTATTCTCGCACGGGATGACCTTCACGCCCGGAAGCGACGAGAGGAACTGCGCGCACTGGCTGAGCGCCTGCTCGTGCGAATAGATCTCGCGGATGCCGGAGAGCTTTGCGCCGGGCCTCGCGAGCAGGTTGTGGTCGATCTTCACGCGCACCGAGCGGACAATGTGGAAATGGTGGCGCATCATAAGATCATACACGGCGTTCACCGAACCCGCGGTGCTGTTTTCGATGGGCAGCACACCGTAGCGGCAGAGGCCCTTTTCGATGGCGTTGAACACCGCGTCGAAGCTTGAAAAGTAAAGCTCGTTCGGCAGACGGAACAGCCGCTCGCACGCGATCTGGGAGTTGGAGCCCTCGACGCCCTGACAGGCGACGGCGGCCTTCTCCGGGAAAAGCGGCGGCGTCTGCTCGATCGCTGCCTGAATGCTCTCGGCGAGCGGGCTCTGCTTATGCAGCAGGCGGTTCTGGCGGCTGCGGCTGAGCTCAAAGAGCAGCGCGTAGAGCGACACGGCGTAGCTTTGCAGCTCCTCCGGCGCTTTTTCGCTCACGGCGTAGAGCTTTTCCCGCTCCCGCCGCTCATCGAGCACCGGAAGGCCGTGTTCGGCCTTATACCGGGCAATGTCCCCGGCGATGTCCATACGCTCGGCAAAGCATCGCAGCAGCTCGTCGTCCACCGCGTCGATCCTGCCTCGCAGTTCATCCATGTTCATGGCTTTCTCCCTCTTTCCGAACAAAGAATATCATATAGTACGACCGCGGCCGCCGCTTCCACGCAGGGAACGGCGCGCGGTACGATGCAGGGGTCATGCCGTCCGGCAATTTCAATGGTTGTTTCACGCATCGCGGCGAGGTCTACGGTGCGCTGCCGCCGCGCGATGGACGGCGTCGGCTTGAACGCCGCGCGGAACACGAGCGGCGCGCCCGTCGTGATGCCGCCGAGGATGCCGCCGCAGCGGTTCGTCTCCGTCATAGCCCTCCCGCCGCGCAGCACAAAGGCGTCGTTATTCTCGCTGCCGCGCAGCGCGGCGGCGGCAAACCCCGCGCCGAACTCCACGCCCTTCACAGCGGGAATACCGAAGAGCGCAGCGGAGAGACGGCTCTCCACGCCGTCAAAAAGCGCGTCGCCGAGCCCTGCGGGCAGGCCGAGCACCGCGCACTCCACCACGCCGCCGACGCTGTCGCCGTCGGCGCGTGCCTTTGCAATGGCAGCGAGCATCTCCTCGCCGCGCGCTTCGCTGAGCGTCGGGAACGGTTTTCCCAGTGTGGACGCCGGGAAGATGCCCTCGTCCGCGATACCGGCAATGGAAGCGATATGCGAAACGATGCGGATATTTTCCTCTTCCAGAAGCTGCATGGCGATGCCGCCCGCAACGCAGAGCGGCGCGGTGAGCCGTCCGGAAAAGCGTCCGCCGCCGGAGAGATCGACGGCATCGCCGTCTTTCATGCGGGCGGCAAAGTCCGCGTGGCCGGGGCGCGGCGTATTGCGCAGAGCGTCATAGTCGCCGGGGTGGGCGTCGCCGTTGCGGATGACCGCCGTGACCGCGCCGCCGCAGGTGACGCCGTTTTTCACGCCGCTGAGAAAGAGTGGCGCATCGCTCTCGCGCCGCGCGGTGGCAAACGCCCCGCGCCCCGGCGCGCGCCGCGTGAGGAAGGCATTGAGCGCATCCATATCGATGGCAAAGCCCACGGGCAGCCCTTCCATAACGACGCCGATGGCCTCGCCATGCGAAGCGCCGAAGATCGTGATGCGAAAGTTTTTTCCCAGACTGCTCACGGCGTTTCCTCCCTTTTCAAAGCGTTAAAGTCCTCGCCAAAGCGCGGATAGGATTTGTTCGTGCACTCCCAGCCCTCTACTGTGACCGGTTCCGTGCAGGCGCACGCCGCCACCGCCGCCGCCATGGCAATGCGGTGGTCGTGCTGCGCGCTCACCGCGCCGCCGCGAAGTCCGCCGCCGTGAACGATGAGTCCCTCCGGCAGCTCCTCGACGTGCGCGCCGAGAGAAGCGAGCATCGCCGCGGTCGTTGCGAGCCTGTCGGATTCCTTGAGCCGGAGCCGCGCGGCATTCACAACGCGCGTCTCTCCTTCCGCCGCCGCAGCGAGCGCGCAGAGCGCGGGGATAAGATCGGGGACGGGCGCGGCGTCGATGACCGCGCCGTGAAGCGTGCCGCGCCGCACCGTAATGCCCGCGGCCGCTTCCTCCACACATGCTCCCATCGCGCGGAGAATATCGAGCACGGCGCGGTCGCCCTGCGCGGAATCGGCGCGCAGGCCGGAAACGGTGATGCCGGCGCGCGAGAGAGCGCCCATGCAGAGAAAGAACGCCGCCGAGGAATAGTCCCCCTCGACCTTGACCGCGGCGGGCAGGGCGTACGTCTGCCCGCCGGGGATATCATACCCGGAATCCGTTTCAAATAGCCGGACGCCGCTTTGGGCGAGGGCGTTCTCCGTCATGGCGATATAGCCCTCGCTCTCCCGCGCGCCGGTGATCGTGAGCGCGCTGTCCCCGGCAAGGCTCGGCAGCGCGAAAAGCAGTGCGGAAATGTACTGCGAGGAAATGTTTCCGGGAAGCGTATATTCTCCCGGCGCGAGCTTTCCGGAGCAGAAGAGCTTCCCGCCCTCGGATCGGAACATCATGCCGCCGCGGACAAGCTCGCTCAAAAGCGGTTCGAGCGGGCGCTCAGGCAGCCGTCCTTCCCGCAGGAACACCGCGTCCGCGCCGAGCGCGCCGACGACCGGGAGCAAAAACCGGAGCGTCGATCCGCTCTCGCCGCAGGGCAGAACACAGAGGCCGTCCGGCGCTGCTTTGACCGGCTCAACATGCAGCGCGCCATCCTGCTCCGCGATGTTCGCGCCGAGCGCGCGAAGGCACGCGGCCGTGGCAAGAATGTCGGCGTTCAGCCCGTCGCAGCGGACCGTCACCGGCGCTTTTCCGAGCGCGGCGCAGATGAGCAGGCGGTGCGCCTGCGATTTGGAAGCCGGGATGTGCACCGCGCCGGTGCGTGCTCCCGGAGAAATGACAAAGTTCATTTTGCGCCCCCCTGCCGGAGCCATCCGGCATAATCGGACGCAGCGATCTTTCGCACGGCGCAGCGTCCCAGCCCCTCAACGGTGATGACGGGAAGCGTTGATCCGGCGCGTTTTTTATCCGAAAGCGCAGCGTTGGCGAGCGCTTCCGCCGTATACGGCAGCTCCGTCGGAAGGCCGCATTTTTTGATAAGCGCTTCGATGCGCGCGGCGTCCTCTTCGCTGCAGAGGCCGCGCGCGGCGCACGCGCGCGCCATGGAGCACAGCCCCATCGCCACGGCGCTGCCGTGGGAGAGCGAATAATCGCTCAAAAGCTCCGCCGCGTGCGCGGCGGTATGGCCGAGATTCAAAAGGTGCCGCGCGCCGGTATCAAATTCATCCGCGGCGACGATATCACGCTTTATCTCCACGCAGCGCGCGAGAATATCCTCCGGTATTTCGTCCGGCAGGCTGTTTTCCAGCCGGGAGAAAAGCGCCGCGCCGTCCAGTACGCCGTATTTGATGATCTCGGCGCAGCCGTCGCGCCGGACGGCGTCCGGAAGCGTTTGGAGCGTGTCCGTATCGCATATAACGAGCGACGGCTGCCAGAACGCCCCGATGAGATTTTTCCCCGCCGGGAGATCGACCGCCGTTTTCCCGCCGACGGAAGAATCCACCGCGGCGAGAAGCGTCGTCGGGATCTGCACGAGCCGGACGCCGCGCTGGTAGCACGCCGCGGCAAACCCGACCATGTCGCCGACAACGCCGCCGCCGAGCGCAACGACAACGTCGCTCCGGCTCACGCGGTTTTCGGTAAAGAAACGGAGGATACGCTCCCAGTTGCGGAACGTTTTGGAGTGTTCTCCGGCAAGAAAGTAGTCCTGCAATACCGTAAAGCCCGCAGCCTTGAGCGACTCGGTCACGCGCTTTGCATAGAGCGGGAACACGGTCGTATCGGTATAGACGACCGCCTTTTCCGCTCCCGGAACGGCTGCGGCAATGCGCTGCCCGCATTCATCGAGAAGCCCCGCGCCGATAACAACATCGTATTCGCGCGACGCCGTTACATGGATCGTTTTCATCGTCCGTCTACCTCCTCCTTGCGCCGGCGGCCCTCGTCGAGAAGCGCCGTGAGCGCCGCGAGATCGTTATTCTCCACCGCCGCGCGGTACTGCGCGAGGGACTCCGCGAGACTGTCCAGCTCAAAGAGCACATTGTCCCGGTTATCCAGAAAGAGCTCCGCCCACATGGAAGGGTCGAGCCACGCAACGCGCGTCAAATCCTTATAGCTCCCCGCGGAGAAACCCCTGTGGCTGCGCGCGGTGGGGCTTTTGATATAGGCATTCGAGACGATATGCGCGAGCTGCGACGTAAAGGCGATCATGCGGTCGTGCTCCGCGGCGCTCGTCACGGAGAATTTCCCGAACTCCGCCGGGGCCAAAAGCTCCTTGGCCCGCGCGAGAAGGGCGATATCGTCTCCCTCCGGCGGTACGAGCACCATAGGCGCTGCATGGAAGAGATTGGCGCGGGCATTCTTATATCCCGCGCGGTGGCTGCCCGCCATCGGATGACCGCCGAGAAACGTGAAGCCGTGCTCCCGCGCGAGAGCGAACGCGGTCTCGCACACCTCCCGCTTAACGCCGCAGCAGTCGATGACGACGGGGCGCGCGCCGATATGCGGCGCCGCTTCGCGCAGATACGATATCGCCGCGCCGGGGCGCACCGCGATGAGAACGATATCGCATTCGGAAACATTTTCTTTTGTCAGCACGGCGTCCACCGTGCCGTCGAGCTGCGCGAAGGAGAGCACCGCGCCGTCCGTATCAAAGGCAAGAACGCGCGCGCCGTGCGCGCGGTACGCCTTGGCGAGCGAGCCGCCGATCAGCCCGAGGCCGACGATCCCCGCTGTCATCGGATTGCCACCTCGCGGATAGTCCGCACGTCCTTGCAGAGCGCGTCGTACTCCTCGGGCTTGATGGACTGCGCGCCGTCGCACAGCGCGTGCATCGGGTCGTTGTGGACTTCGATGATGAGGCCGTCCGTGCCGCAGGCCGCCGCAGCGAGCGCCATCGGGCGCACCATGCGGGCAAGACCGGTAGAATGGCTCGGATCGACGATGACCGGCAGGTGCGTCAGCTCATGGAGCATCGGCACGGCGGCAAGATCGAGCGTGTTTCTCGTATAATCGTCAAACGTGCGGATGCCGCGCTCGCAGAGGATGATCTGCTCATTGCCGCCCGCCATGATGTACTCGGCGCTCATCAAAAGCTCCTTGAGCGTGGCGGCGAGACCGCGCTTGAGCAGAATGGGCTTGCGGAGCTTTCCGAGCTCCTTGAGCAGGTCAAAGTTCTGCATATTGCGCGCGCCGACCTGGATGACGTCCACATCCGCGAAAAGATCGAGCGCGGAAGTGCCCATGATCTCCGTGACGATCGGAAGGCCCGTCTCCTGCCGGGCGATCTTCAAAAGCTCGAGTCCCGTAGCGGCAAGGCCCTGAAAATCGTAGGGCGAGGTGCGCGGCTTGAAAGCGCCGCCGCGGAGGATCTGCGCGCCGGAGGCCTTGACCGCCTTTGCGATGCCGACGATCTGCTCCTCGCTCTCGACGCTGCACGGGCCCGCGATCATCACGAAGTTCCCGCCGCCGATGCGCACGTCCCCGACCTGCACGACGGTGTCGTCCGGGTGGAACTTGCGGTTGCAGCACTTGAACGGCTCCGTGACGCGCTTGACGGAATCAACGATGCCGAGACTGGCGATAAGGTCCATATCGACCCGGCTCGTGTCACCCACGAGACCGAGAACGGTCTGATACTCGCCGACGGAGGTGTGGATCTGCAGTCCCTGCTCCTTCAGCCAGTCAATAAGCTGGTTTTTCTTCTCTTCGGCAGTGCCGTTTTTCAAAATGACGATCATCGGTTATTCCTCCAAAAACAAAAAAGCGGCACAGTGTAATCTGTGCCGCCTAAAAAGCCTTCGCTTCCAAGGTCATTTTCCGCATCACAAATTACCATACTATGAAATAGTACGGGTAAAAAAGTATCGAAACATACGAATGGACACGTTCATGATGCCGATCTCGCTCCGATCTGCGGAATTTGGTTTCAGTATAAATTCTTCTCTTGGAAATGTCAACAAATAATTCGGTGAAAATTTGTATAAAAATTTATTTTTGATCCGCTTCAAGCCTGTCTATCACGTCGCGGATGCAGCGTCCGGGCGCGCCGAGCTTCGTCACGCCGGGAAGCGCCAAAACCTCCGGCAGCGCCGTTTCCGGTGCGAAGGCGCGGCCTGCCGCGCGCAGCATCGGAATATCGTTCCAGCCGTCGCCGATGCAGACGATGTTTTCCGGAAGAATATCCAGAAACTCCGCAAGCCGCCGCACGCCGCTGCCCTTGTCGCTCCCGGCGGCGACAACGTCCACCAGAGCGCCGGAGGGCACGGCCTCGTACCGTCCGGGAAACTGCGCTGCGATCCACGCGCAGAGCGCGTGCGCCGTTTCGCTCTCGGCGCGGATCTCGTCCGGCACTACAAGCACCACCTTCGTCCACGGATACAGAATATGTCCCGGATCGGCCTCCGAAACCGGCACGCCCATGCGGGAAAGGTGCTTTTTGAGCGTCGCGTTGCTGCCGCAGACGCGCACATCCGCGCCGCGGTGGACCTCCATGCCCGTGCCGGGGAAAGCGTCGCGCGCGGCAAGAAGGTCGCTCCGGCAGGAAAACGGCAGAAAGCTCTCGTACCAGCTCTCGCCGGATTCGCCGTCGAAGATCACGGCGCCGTTACTGAGTACGAGCGGCGCGTTAACGGTGAATTTGTCCCGGATGGAATAATACGAGCGCACGTCCCGCCCCGTGGCGATCGTGAAAAGGCCGCCCTCGTCCATGAAATGCTGCGCCGCGCGCCGGTTTTCCTCCGGCACGGGAGCGCCGTGCTCCGGGCAGAATGTGTCGTCAAAATCTGCAACGAGCAGATATCCTTCAAATTTTCCGTTTCCCATTGGTATTTCTCCCAAAACTATGTATAATGAACTTTCAGTGGCTTCTCCCCGTCTTTCCGGCAGGAGATCTTTTCCGGAGGTACGCTATGACAAAAAAAGAACAACGCATCAACCGGCTCTTTCTGTATGCCGGGATACTGACGCTTATATATTATCTCGGCCAGGGCATCACCGTGCGGTTCGGGCAGTCGCTGCTCTATCTCTGGCTGATGCTGTCGGCCGTATGCTTTGGCCGCTTCTTTCTCTGGAAATGGGCGTGGAAGCACGGAAAGAGCGCGCCGATCCCCCGGCCGTGGCTCCGGGCAGTGAACATCGTCGTGATCGCCGCCGTCGCCGTATTTCTCGCCGTGGAGTGTCTGGTATTTTCCGGCGCGTTCCAGAAGCCTCCGGAGGGGCTGGACGCCATCATCGTTCTCGGCGCGAGAGTCGATGAAAACGGCCCGAGCGGGTCGCTGCGGCAGCGCATCAGCGCCGCGCGCGTCTATCTGGAGGAAAACCCGGATACGGTATGCATCGCCTCCGGTGGGCAGGGCGAGGACGAGCCGATGAGCGAGGCGGAATGCATCCGCGATCATCTCGTCGCGGGCGGCATCAACGCAGACCGCATTCTTTTGGAAGACCGCTCCACGAGCACGGAGGAGAACATGCGCTACAGTCTCCCCTTGCTGCGCTCGCCGGAGACAGACGTGGAGAGCGTCGGCATCGTCACGAACGACTTTCACGTTTTCCGCGCGCTGTGTCTGGCGCGGAAAAACGGCGGATTCACGTTTTACGGCGTCCCGGCCCGCTCCACCGTGTTCGGTTTCATCCACTACGCGATGCGCGAATTTTTCACGCTGAGCGTATCGCTTGTCCGCGGATACATCTGATTAAACCACAAAAACGGCTCTCCGTCCATACGGCGGAGAGCCGCAGACTGTCGAAAAAGCCTCGCAGAGTTTGCGCCCGCAGGCGCAAATAAAATTTTAACCATTTTCTCCGGCGACATGTGCGTCGGAGAAAATACTTTTCGG
>OGZO01000008.1_pt1 | contig 81905 bp, 67 predicted proteins | sample 1576721 | NCBI WGS metagenome assembly OGZO01 (sample SAMEA3541516, study PRJEB24748) | human gut metagenome | biome: human gut; feature: human-associated habitat; material: faeces | place: China | collected 2012 | reverse complement strand
TTCCAAAATTTTTCTGCATATTCTCCATCCAAATATCTTAAATATCTTCCTGTTTCTGGGTCTGTATATGTTTTAATTGAATTATAGTACCAGTTATCTTTTTCTGGGAACAATCCTTCTTTCATATTACCTTCTTTATATTCTGCCGCAGAAGCATGGACTACAATATAATAGCCTTCTTCTAAATTTTGTTTTCCATCACAATAGCACAAAGTGCAAAAATGATTTCCTCTATTATAATTCCAATCATATGTAGTATCATTATTAAAAGTGTTTTCTACTCTATCTTTAAATTCTTGAGGTGTAATTTTATTTTTTAGTTTATAAGCACAAACACCACACACATTAACAGTTGTATCTATTGGAACGAAAGGAACATCACAATCCCAAGTTATACAAGTTCCAACAAAAAATCCTCCCATCATCCTTACAGCATCTATTGATAAGCCTAAATCTGACATAGCATAAATTTTAGCTTCTTTTTTTGAATTAGATAATTTGCTAGTTACGTCTGCAATCATTTTTTCTGTTGTTCCTAAAAATTCTAATATTTTCATTTGCGTTTCATCATTAAATGTTAAATTAACCATAATAAAAAAACCTTTCTATTTTAAATTTGACGAATGTCTATATTTATTATAAAAAGGTTTTTGCATTATGTAAAATACATATTTGTGTTTAAAGCATAACTTAAAGTTATATTTTATTTTAAACTCTCATTTTTTATTATATCTATTAATATTTGTAATTCTTTAAAACGATTTTCTATATTATAATAAATTCCAAAATCAATAGGATCTAATTCAAAATTAGTTTTCAATATACTTAATTTATTCGTTTCTAATTCATTTTTAATATATTCTTTAGTAATAATTCCTATAATATCTTCAGTTTTTAAAAGTTCAAGCATAGTTGAATATGTAATATTTTTTATATTGGAATCTTCTTCTGAAATTTCTAATTTTTTTAATAAATTAATTGTTGTCTTAGATATTTTTCTTGGTGTATATATTGTTTCTTTTTTTAAATCTTCTTTTGAAAATACTTTTTCTTTATATTTAGAATCAGCTCTTACTATAAATACATCATGTAAAGACCCCAATTTTATAAACTTTATTAATTTGGGATTGTATGAATCTTCACTAAATTTTTTAGATAAAACTAAATCAAGTTTTTGCCTTTCTAACATTGATAACATATTATCAAAAGAATCATTTGTTACATTTATTGTACTGTTTGAAATTTCTTTATAATATTTTGATATAGCTTTACTAAATAATCTGCTTAACATATTTATATGAGATCCTAAATTTATGTCTCGACTTTCATTAAATAATAACTCTGCTTTATTAAGAATATTAATTGAATCCTTGATTTGTAGATATAACTTTTTACCGTTATCTGTTAGAATCATTCCATACTTACTTCTTTTAAATAATTTTACATTTAATTCATTTTCTAAGTTTTTTATATGTTTAGTTACTGCAGGTTGTGATATATGTAAAATATTACTTGCCCTAGTTAGATTTTCTTCATTTGAGACAATTGTAAAAATTCTATATAATTCTAAATTTATCATAATATAACCTTCTTTATTAGATATTATTAAGTGCTATTATAACATAATAATGATTAATATACTATAATTAGCTAATAATTTTACATTTCTTCCTCATCTTCAAACCAATCAAAACCACTAGAATTAGCCTTTCTCATTGCATATTCTTTCATAGCTTGTTTTGATAAAGTTCTATATCTTCTAATTCTTCTTTTAGGTCTATTATTTACTTGTGAGTTAGAAACCATATTGCTGATAGCAATAATCCCACCAAGAATGTTATTAACCCTGTTTTCCATTTTATTTTGGAAATCTTGCTTTTCTGTTCCTCTTCCGTTTCTTTCAATTCTTGCTTCAAGTTGCAAAATTGATCTTTCAATTTTTCCTCTACCAATTTTTTCATTTCCTCGTTCATTCGAATATTGTCCTTTAATAACTTTTCCTGTGTATCTTGTACTTTCTTTTTCATAATTGTTATATCTTCTACCATTGCTTGTTCCATTTGATATAAATCCTTTATTATCTCTGGTTCTATTAGATAATAATCCATCTTTATTATTGATGGAACTACTTGACTTTCTTGTACTATTTGATTGTTCTTTTTCAATTCTTCTAAATTCATTTTCCATTGCTCCTTTTGAATATTTTTCATCATATAATTTATTATCTCTACATTTATATCCTTCAGGTGTTGTATATGTAATGTATTTTCTTGTATCTGTCCAATTAACTTGATAGCTTAATTTATTCATATTTTTTATAAACTCTTCTTTTGTATTACTTTCTGCTAATGATAAATCAATTGCATTCATTAATTTAAATTTCCAACTTTTACCTTGCTTGGCTACTCTATATTCATTTCTTTTTATATAATTTGTTTTTTCTTTTTTAGGAATAACTGAAGCTCCAATTTCTAAACATAATTTATCCGAGTAATCTTTTATATACTGTAAATCTTTTTTACTCATTTGAATTTTATATCCATTTTCAAATGACACAGAATTTATAACTAAATGATTATGCAAATGATTTTTATCAATATGTGTTGCAATTAATACTTGAAATCCATTAAAAGTATTTGCTAATTTAATTCCAACATTATGAACTTGTTCTGCAGATAAATTATCTTTAGGATCAAATGATTGAATAATATGTATATATTGTCTACCACTATTTTTGTGATATAGATTTTTTGTGTATAGCATTTCTTCTAAACAACTTTCAGCCATACAATCTTTTCCAGAAATTAAATTTACATTTGTTTTTTTATCTTGTGTAACATAGCGTATAATTCTTTTTATGTTTGCTTTTGAACTAATTGCTTCAATAATTGCCATATATTATTCACTTCCATTCGCAGTTCTTTTAAATCAATTACTGTGATTATTTTTTCGTTTGCAAGTCTTGTTAATTGATTGATATTATTCCCTATTCTTCTAAGTTCAGTACCTACTTTATCTAGTTCATTTACAATAACAATTTTATCTTTTAAACAAGAACTTATTATAAATTTTGTAATAGTCATATTCAATTTTTTGGCTTTTACTTCAATTATATTTTTCTCTTTTTCAGATAATCGTATATTTATTTTTTTATCTTTAGGCATTCTATTCCCCCTTGTTTTCCCTAAAACAAATTAAAGGGGGTTGGGTTCTCCCAATTTTTGCAAGCTCTATTTGTAGTAGTTGTACTTACAAATAGGAAGCTTGCAATACTATATATTTGGTATTTAATTGCTGTTATTTACAAAATTTAATTGGTTATTATTCAAATAAGTATTTACTTTTTCAAGTTCATCTTCTTTAAATTTATTGAACACAGATGTGTATGTATTTAAAGTTACAGTTACATCTTTGTGTCCCATTAATCTTTGCAAAACAACTGCTGTCATTCCTGCTTCAATACATCTTGTACCATAGGTATGTCTTAAACAATGTGTACTTATATTTTTAGAATCTAAATTTAATTCTTCTTTGAAAATTCTTTTTAGTTCTTTATTAATTGCAGATGTTCTTATATAACTATCATTATTTGTAAATGTTAAATTGTGTAAATTTTCATTTGTATATTTTAATTGTTCTTCAAAAATTGGTACTAAAAAATCTGGAATAGGTAAAGTTCTATTACCTGAATATGTTTTTGTTTTATTTCCTAAAATAATGTCAAATTCTTTGTCATTTGTTAGTGTTCTCTTAACATATAAAACTTTATTTTCTAAATCAACATTTTCTTTGCTTAATGCAAGTACCTCGCCTATTCTTAATCCCATATAAATTTGTATTAAAAATATATTTTTATATGGTTCATTTTCTATTGAAACTTTATCCAAATATTGTGTAAATTCTTTTTGCACATTGATATTTAATGCTTCAACTACTTTTGTTTGCTTATTGCTTTTAGGCTTTATAACTTCATACATTGGGTTATATGAAATGTATTTTTTAATTTCTGCTCTACGATATGCTTGTACAAATTGTTCATAAATTTTCTTGATATACGAATCACTTAAATCTTTAATAGAGTTTAAAAATTCTTGAATATCATCTTTGGTTATATCTTGTATTTTCATATTTCCAATTTTGCTATTTTTAATTTTATTGATAGTCCATTTTAATCTAGCATATTGACCACCAGAAATTGTATTTGACGCAAGTTTTTCTTCTCTTATATCTTCCATTATTTTTACTAATTCAATTCCAGTTTTCTCTACATACATATCATTATTCATTTTATATTTAATCTCATTTAATTTATTTAAAACCTCTTTTTGAGTTTTTCCATATACTGATTTTCTAATAGCTTTTCCTTCTGAAGATATTCCTGATATGTATTGACCTATCCATCTTTTATTTTTTTATCTTCAAATATTGTACCTTCGCCATTTCCTCTTCTTCTTTTTTTCTTCATAATCTTGACCTCCTATTTTGCAAGTTCATTTATTAAACTTGAAATGTAATATTCTATTATATTTTCAATTTTTTTACTTTTTAAAATGTTACCAAATACTTTCTCTAGTATCTGTAAAGTAACTTTTCTAATAATTCAGCTTGTTTATTATCATATAATCTTTTGATTGCTGATTGATATAAATTTATTTGTGTTAATAGATTTTCTGGTAGATATTCTGCGTTTTGAATATATATTTTCTTTTTATTGAAAATCGCATTGTATTCTGTTGTTTCCTCTTGAACTAGTTTTGCTTTATTTAATTTTAAATTAATTAACTTTAATCTATCATTCAATTCATCACTTTCTATATCTTCATCTATCTCTATATCTAACTCTTTATCTATCTCTTGTTGACTATTTGGTGGACATTGTCCACTTAATAATTTTTGCTTTTCTCTCTGTTCTCTTTTTTGTTTTGCCCAACCAGTTTCACTACCTACCATATTTTCAAATCCTGCTATTTTTAAGCAAATTCCATCATCTGTATATATTAAATTTAGTTTTTTAAATAATTCCATAGCTACAATAACAGTATCTCTTGCTATTTTATCTGGATCATAAGGAATAATCATTTCTCCAACTCTTGATGCCAATTTACCATTATTATTAGCAGTCTGTAAACATAGCATTTGGTATAAAACTATATATTGACAACCATCTTTTTGTGATAATAAAAAATCTATCTCAGCTAAATTAAAGAAATCTGTTTTTAATTTTATCCAATAATATCTCTTTGTTTTTTCCATATTTTACTCGCTTTCTAGTATTTCTATTTAATTTTCTATTGTTAAATATAAGGAAAAATGATATACTATTCTTATAAAGATTGCGAATATCTTTATGTGGCATTTGTGCAAAAGTCTGCTTGCCAAAGTGTGCTTTTGTATAAATGCTTTTTATATTTCTCATATAACATCAATCCTTTTTTCCATCTTCCATAAAATATAAGCTATTTTTTGTATTTTTCTAGTTTTACCTATATTTACAGAAGGAAAGTCTGCACGATTAAATATCTCGTTTGTTTTGTTTTCTCCCATATATAAATCTTTTGCAACATCTTTTACTGTTGGCATTTTAAATGGATCTTCTAAGCTCTTTACAGCTTGTTTTACTAATTCTTTCTTAAGTTCTTCACTAAAACTATCATTCATAATTTTTTGTCCTCCTTTGAAATTTTATATATCCATTTTGGATAACAACTAAGTAAAAAAATAAACTCTTTTATTTTGCTATAAACCTCCTTTCAAATTTCGGTTATCCGTTTTGGATATTTATATAATAATCCAAAAATGGATAATAAGTCAATCCCTTTTTCAAAAGTTTTTAAATATTTTTATCCTTTATAAAACTTTATTAGCCTGTTTTCATTAAATTATCGAGACTTGATTGACTTTCCAAAATGGATATGATAAAATTTAGGCATACAACAGAAGAAGGAGAAAATTAATGAGAATTGGGGAAAGAATTAAATATTTAAGAGAAGCAAAAGGATTAACTCAAAAAGATGTTGCTAATAAATTAGGCTTAGAATCTGCTGCAGTTTCAAAATATGAACTTAATTTAAGAGAACCTAACATTGAAGCATTAAAAAAATTATCAGAGATCTTTGAAGTTTCAACAGACTTTTTATTAGGATTAACACCTGATGTTTATATTGGAGAAAAAGATAAAGAAACCTTTAATTTAACAAATATAAAAAATAAATACGAAAAAAATCCAACCACAGAAATGATTGACACTGATGAAGCTGTAAGTTGGGCTGTAAATGAACTTTGTTGTGGAGTTGGTAAAAGTATTTATGGTACAGTAGAATTAAATCAAAATATATCTTTTGATGAAATTTCAAAGTTGATAAATAATTTCGAAAAAGCAAAAGTGCCAAAGCCACAGATTTTATTAAAGGTTAGAGATAAAACTGATAATATAATGATAGTTGAAATTGATTATTTTGAAAATGCTGATATGCCATTAAACGCTACAGATAGAGTTAATTTATATACAAATAAATTATCTGAATATTATAATGTATTAGGATTAGCAATGGATATTGATAAAAATAAAAATTGTAAAATAATTTATTCAACTTATATTAAAAAAGGAGAAAATTATTCTATACCATTATTATTACCTAAAACTGTTTTGACTACTGGAGAGTATTTGGAAATACTGGATAGATTATAGAAAGGAAATATACAAATGCTACAATCATTAATAAATAAAGATTTAAATGAAGAATATTTACGATATGCAAAAGAAAATCAAAAATATGATAGAAAAAGTGCTAAAAAAGATATCAAAGAAATAGCGAATCATATTGCTGGATTTGCTAATGCAGATGGTGGAACACTTGCAATTGGAATAACAGATGATGGTAAATTAGAAGGATTTGAAAACTATGGAAATAAAGATAATGATATTTTAAAGAGTAGTATTCAATATTTAAAAACAATTCCAGAAATAAAAACTGAGAAATTGAATATAATAAATAATAATGGACATGAAGATTTTATTTTATTGTTACATATTGAAATAAGCCATAATTGTTTAATACGCAATGTTAAAGATGAAGTTTATCTAAGGAGAGGTGATTCGACAATTAAATTAACAGATGAACAAATACAAGTTTTAAAAGTTGATAGACCAGAAGTATCTTACGAAAATCAAGTAGTACTTGAAAGTAGCATTGAAGATATTGATGAAGAAATGGTCAATATGTATAAAAAATCTATTGGTGCTGAAAATAAGGAAAATATAGAAGTATTAAAAGCAAGACATTTTTTAAAAGAAATAAATGGCTCATATCATTTAACTAATGCAGGTGTTTTACTATTTTCAAATGATCCAACTGTATTTTTTCCATGTGCAAGATTAAGAGTAATAAAGTATTCTGGAAATAATATGCAAACAGGAGAAAACTTGAATATTATAAAAGAAGAAACTTTTAGACTTCCAATATATAAATTAATTATAGAAGCTCAAAAGTTTATTAGAAGTCAATTAAGAGACTTTAATCATTTAAATCAAGATGGCATTTTTGAAAAAGTTCCAGAATACCCTGAATTTGCTTGGCTAGAGGGTATTACTAATGCTGTTACACATAGGAACTACGCTATGTTAGGAGAACATATAAAAGTTTTTATATTTGATGATAGAATGGAAATTAGAAGTCCAGGCAAACTTCCTGGTCTAGTTACATTAGAAAATATGAAAAATGTTAGATATGCACGTAATACAAAAATTTCTGAAACATTAGTTGACCTAGGTTTAGTTAAAGAACTCAATGAGGGTGTATCTCGTATTTATGAAGAAATGAACAAATTTTTCTTGGATGAGCCAGAATATACTTATGAAGATGGTGATATTCTAAAATTAACATTAAAAAACAATATCGTGATGAGAGACAAAAGAGTTCATGAGACGCTTCAAAAGAATGAAAAAATAAAAAATAATTGGGATTTATTATCTCCAATTGAAAAAGATATATTAAGATTTATTAATGATAGAGGTGAAGCCGGTACATCAGACTTAATGAATTACACTGGTAGATCTAAAAATACTGTTATTGGAATGTTAAAAAAATTAGAGGATTTAGAGATTATAGAATGGAATGGAACCAATAATTTTGATCCTAAGAAAAAATATATTATAAAATCATAGTCCTAGCTTATTGAACGGTTGTTGAATGGTTATTGAACGGTTGTTGAACGGTTGTTGAACAGTTGTTGAACGGTTATAAAAAAATAATGCATTTAATTTGCATTATTTTTTTCAAATTTTTCTTCATGTCCATCATCAAATACCCAATGAATATACTTAAAATCTCCACCAACTCTTGTATATTCATTTCCACCATCTATAAAGCAAGCTCCGCATTTACAAACTTTTTTATCATGAACGGATAAGGATTCTATAATATCATTACATTTTAAACATCTAATCTTCATAAGTACCTCCGAATTAATAATTTATTTTAAATTATTATATAGGATTTTTTATAAATTATCAATAAATATTTTACTGCATTCAAACCACATTCAAAAATTGTCGAAGTGCTTAAAAATAGCTATATTCAAAAAGCTATTTCCTGTCACCTCGACCATATTTAAGCAGTAAATTCAGTTTACTGTTTATTTTTTTGTTGAATTTCAATAAAATTTATAAGAAGTTAAAACTAGTAAATATGCTATTTTCAAAGCAATTTTGAAGATTGGCATATTTTTTTATATTCAAGAAAAATTATTTTGACTGCTTATAAATTCTAGAAAATTACCCTATTTCTCTCTGGAAAGTATTTCTGGAAAATTTTATATTCATTTCTGGAATTTCTGGAAAGTCAAAAATTGTTTATTTCAAGCAGATTTATAGTTTTCCCAAAAATTGAAATGAGAACTGAATTAAATCTTATGAAAAGAAACAAGAGCAAACTAAATCCAATCTTGTTTATGTTGAAAAGATTAAACATGACGATATTATTCCAAATATGATTCGTAAAAATTACGATTCTAGAGTAGGAAATTTACAAGGAAACTATAATAATAAAACTAATAAGAATTTTTTAAATTTTGATCAAAGGAGTTATTAAAAAGGAGAACTAGATTTTTTATATGCAAATAATTTGAATGCATTATGTGATAATTAAGAACTATAATATTTTTAACAAATTTACTAAATTTTATGGTACAATATAAAAAAATAAATGTACGGAGTAATAAAATGTCTGTAAAAGAAGCAAATGAAATTACAGTTAAGGTAACTTGTTCAAACGATGAGTTAATAAAGCACTTAATTAATAAAGGATTTATTGAAGGTAGAAAATTTACACTTGATGATTACTATCTAATTCCAAAGAACTTGAAATTAGATGAATTAACAACAAGAGATATTTTATCTAAAGCAGTTATCATAAGATATATTGTGGATGATGGACAAATAATACAAAAAATAACATTTAAAAAGAAGAACATTAATGCAAATGGAGAAATATTAAGTCAAAAATCAATTAATTGTGATGTGTTAGATTATAAAGCTGGAATAAATTTATTTAATGAACTTGATTATTATGAAATTATGAATCTTAAAGAAAGTGATGTAATTTATTACAAGGATAAAATTGAATTGGCAATAAAATTTATAGAAAATAGTAATACTTTAATTGAAATTGAAACTGATGAAAACTTTGAAACTATTGATGAATTAAAAAAATTAGTAATAAATTTAGAAATCCCAATGGAAAAAGATAACTTCTTCGTTAAAAAAGCAGAAAACGAATTGGATAGAATTTTAAAGAGATAAAAATTAAATTATAAAGGTATTAGGTATGAAGTGAACCCTCCTTGTTATACAAAAAATTTTAACAAGGAGGTTGAAGATGATTTAATCTCTGAAAATCAAAGGCTTCGAATGGAGAATAAATTTTTAAAAAAATTAAAGATGAAATGTTGTCGATATTTCGTGAATATAAAGGACGTTATGGGTGTCGTAGAATCACACTAGAATTAAAGAATAGAGACTTTAAATTGGGTTTGTGCTATGAATAATGCACAAGCAAGAGCAGAAGAAATTGTTTTTAAAGAATTAATTTATGTTTAATTTTCTAAGCTTGCGACAACTGTTGATGATGTCAATAGTTTTAATTTTTTCTTTATTATATAAAATAAGAGAAGAAAATTAAAAATAATTCTTCTCTTAATATTATATTAATATTTTTCATTTTATAAACATATATTATTAAATAGCTTATGCTTCAAGTTTTCTCTCACAGTATTCTCTAATTTATTTTGTTATTTTCTTTATTGCTAAATCGTGTTCTTTCATATATCCTATGAAAAATCCCGGATTAACCATCTCAAATTCAAGTAATTTCATTTTTCCATCAGCTGTCTTCATGAAATCTACTCTGCAGATATCTATCTTTAAATCGTATAATTTTTCAAAATATTCTACTAATTTAACAGCACTTGAAACTTCCTTATCTGATGGTGAGTATTTGCTTATTATCCTTGTTTTTTGACTTGGTACGCTCTCATCTGTATTTGTGTATTCTTTTTTCTGTGAATATATTACTTGTTTATTTAAAAGTGAGATTTGATATTCTCCTTTCCAAATTTCTTTTTGTATTGGTTGTACTACCCAACCTCCTACTTTATTTTCTTTCCATCTAAAGAATTGTTCATCGACATCTGCTAAGCATTTTAAAGAATTGCTAAGCTCTCCTGTTACTGGCTTTATTAGATAATCTTCTCTATGATCTGGATATTGTTTGCATATTTCTTCAAATGTGATTGTTCTATCAAATATCTTTGTTGGTATTGTTGTTACATCAAATTTTTCTAGTTCTTTTTCATTAATTTCAACTAGGTATCTTTTTGTCATTCCTCTTAACATTGATTTTGGATCATTTATTACTTTTCCTGTATAGTTGTTTATTAAATATTTTAAGCATGTTTCTATTTCAACAAATTTCTGTTCTACTGATCCGACATTTCTTATTATCATAACAGATATTTTATCGTTTATCTCTTTTATACCTAAGTCATTTGTTTCTTGAGTATTTATGCAATAGATGTTATAAAATATCCCTTTTTCTGTATCAAATTTGTCCAATGTTCCTAGGTATACTTTCCAATCATTTTCCATAAATTCTTCTATCATTGATCTTACTTCTTTGCTGTATTTTTCTTCGTCATCAAATTTTCCGTTCTTTAACATTCTTATATAGTTTTCTAATTGTTCCATATCTTTTACAGCTATTAGTATGCTTTTATTTTTCATTTTTTTAGTTCCTTTCTTTTAATAAATCTATTATGAACTTCTTTCCTTTATTTTTAGCTTTTGTGTATTCTTCATTCATCGATAGTTCAATCAAAATGCTTTTACAATTGTATTCTTGCTGTATATATTCTCTTGCTGTTTTTAATCTTAGATTTATTATTTTGTGTTGTTTTATTATTGCCCTTATAAATCTTTTTATAGTACTTCGTGGCTTTAATACTTGTATTCCACCTATTTCTGTTATGTTTGATTTCATTGTTACATAGTCTTTTGATGATATTTCATCATTGTGTACATCTATAAAATATTCTGGTTTTGTTTTCTTTACTATTTCTCTTATGTATTTAATTTCTTGTGGGGCATCTTGTTTGTTCCAGCTTCTATTATAGTCTGTTTCGTTAAAATACCTATGATTTCCGTTTTTTACTCCTTCTTGATTTACAATTGGATATATTAAAAAGTGATATTTTAATTTATTTTCTATTATTTTCTCTATCATTCCTTCTATAAAAAAGCTTGATAATGTTTCTCCTGGATGCTGTCTTCCAATCACTATTATTGTTGAATTTTCTTTATCTCCTATTTCTATTTGTGGTAATATTTTTTCCTCTATGTGTATATTAGGATTATTTTTTATTTTACTTATAAATTCATCTAATTCATTTTTTGTGTATCTAGGAGATAATGATATTTCTTCTACTTTATGTGGTTGTATATTTATTTTTAGTGTGTCATTGGCAATTTTCCATTCTTCTGAGTCTAGTCTTTTCCATTCTTTATCTGTTTCTTTTATATATGGAGCATGTTCTTGATCTGGACAATAATAGGCTGATTTTGTTATATTTTTTATAAAAACTGTACCAACCTTGTTTAAGTCATTTTCTACTCGAAAGTTATAATAATGGCTATATGAATCTTTTTCTTTTCTTAATGATAATACTGCTTCATTTTTTCTTAAGTCTTCATTTATTATATCAATAGAACTTCCGTCGTAATTGTTTATTATTTTCATTATAAAATCTCCTTTTTTATTGCTTTCATTATAGCATATTGGTGCATGTTTTTCAATTTTTTAATGAACTACTATTGTTTATTATTAGTGTGCTATACATAAATAGTATATCTTGATTTGTGAATTTTATATATTGGTTTATAAGTTTTGGTGACATATATCGTGTGTCTACTAAAGTTACCTTACTATATCCTGTTAGTATTAGCGGTGTTATGCTACTTCCAAATGAATCTCTAAATATGATTAATTCTTTATTATTATTTGAATTTGGATTGTTGATTGTAAGTAATGGTGTAGCTCCTGATAAATATACATCATATTTATCTAAACTGCTCATTTTATTTAAATCATATACTGTACTTTCTTTTTGAGTTTCGTAATTGTATACAGTGCAGTTATTTATTATGTCATTTGTTAAAATTATCAAATTATCATTCTCATTATTTGTTGGCAACCTTCCGGAATATGTTCCTTTAAATTTGCCTAGTTCAACTTGTGTATATTCTTTTGAAATCTCTATATTCATTTCTTGTGCAATTTGTTTTGCTATTTTTACTATATTTTCTTGTTTCCAATGTGTATCTGTTTTGTAATAATCATTTAAGTTTAATTCATCTTTTATATTTATATATTTCATTTTATCAAGATTTTCTGACATTATTTTTTCTATTTCAGAATAATCTATTTTTAAGTGATCTTCGCTTGCAAAATAGTTTTTATCAGGGATTATTGTGTAATATATGTTATTTTCTTCTGTTAGATATTCATTTGCAATTTGGTTTATTTTGTTTATTATGTTTTTAACTGATTGCGTATTTAATGGATAATTTTGCTCTATTATATAGCCGTCTTGATCATATAAGTTGTTATAATCTTTCTTTTTTAATAATTTCTTTTCTATGTTTACTTTCGTTTTTCTTAAATTCTCTCTTTGTATGAATTGGTCTGTTACGTATTTATCTAGTTTGTCTGAATATTTTCCGCTTGTTAGTTGTTTTAGCGTAAATTGTGGCTTTTGTTCTAGCTTGCGTCTTTCTGAAATTGAGATTAATTCATCTTTTTTTATTAAATTGGCTATCATAGTTACTATTATTATTGCAAAAAATGTTATTGTTACAACAATATTTTTTATTTTATTTGTCATGTTAAAATCTGTTCCTCTCTTTTCGCTTTCATAATATCAAAATCTAAAATACAAAAATGGGTTGTATGAGCTATCTACCAAGTATGCTGTTACTATTAGTAATAAAACTATTATAAATATTGGCTCTATTATATTTATAATTTTATTTATTTTTGCATTTTCTTTTAGTTTATTAATTATGTTTCTAACTAACGGAGTGGCTCCTATTATTGCTAATATTAATATTATTAGGTAGCTTTTTAGATAATATATTGTGTACTGATTTATTATTCCATCGCAATGTATTCCACATAGTCCTTGTATGTTTGTAAATGCTTGTCCTAAGCTGTCTGCGCCAAATATTATGAAACTTATCATTACTATAAATAGTACATAAATGTTTCTAAATATCTTAGGCAATTTTTCCAAGTATTTTCTACTCCATAATTTCTCTATTATAAGGATTATTCCAAACATTAATCCCCATATTATAAAGTTCCAATTTGCACCATGCCAGATACCTGTTAATGTCCATACTATTAATATATTTCGAATTAATTTTTTTGTTCCTTCTCTACTTCCGCCTAATGGTATGTATATATAGTCTTTAAACCATGTTCCAAGTGAAATGTGCCATCTTCTCCAAAATTCGGTTATGCTTTTTGATATGTATGGATAATTAAAGTTTTCAAGAAAACTGAATCCAAATATTTTTCCTAATCCTATTGCCATATCTGAATATGCTGAAAAGTCGAAATATATTTGTAGCATATAGCTTATTGCGCTTATCCAGTATAAAACTACTGTTTTTTCATCTGCTACATTACATACTGTGCATAATGCTCCAAGTTGATTAGCTATTATTGTTTTTTTTGTTAAGCCTATTGTAAATCTTTTGATTCCATAGGCAATCTTTTCAAAGCTATGTGTTCTTTCTTGTAATTCTTTTTCTATTGTTTCATACCTTACAATCGGTCCTGCTATTAGCTGTGGAAATAATGCAACATAAGTTGCAAGATTTATTAGATTTCTTTGCACTTTTACTTTTTGTCTATACACATCTATTTCGTAGCTTATTATTTGGAACGTGTAAAATGATATTCCTATTGGTAATGCTAATTGTATGGCTGATATTTGCTGATTAAATATGTTATTTATATTGCTGATTATAAAGTTTGTGTATTTAAAGATTACTAATAAAATTACATGTACGGAGACGATTCCTATTAAGATTTCCTTGCTTTTATGTTTGTCTATAATTATTCCGCCCTATATATGCTAATATGATTTCTATAATCATTAGTAGTACATATCGTGGCTCTCCATAAGCGTAAAATATACTTGATGATATTAGCAGTACTATATTTTTTAGTTTTTTTGGTACTGCAAAATATATTATTAATACTATCGGTAAGAAATAGTATATAAATGTTATGCTATTAAAAAGCATGTCCCCTCCTATTACATAAGGCTCCCTCAAAGGAAGCCTTATGTTTTAATTATTTAATTACTATGTAACTTGCTTAAATGCAAATTAAACTTATTTTTAGTTATTGTACTATAATTTCTTCTGGTAATGTCGTTCCATCTTCTCCGTCTTTTTCTAGTTCTTTTCCTATGTTATTGTTTACATATCTCTTAAATTCATCATAAACTGGCTTTGACCATTCCTCATCTGCCATTACCATGAATATTGTGTTTCCATTATTAGTAATATATAATTTTCCTGCTGATACGCAAATCCATTTTGCCATGTCAATGTTTTCTAGCATTTCATTTTTTATCTTTTCTATGTCTGTTCCATCTTTTACTTTTACTGTTACTGCTGAATATGCTTGTGATGACATTAATGGTTCTGATACAACTAGTGTTTCAACACAGTCTGTCGATTGTATTCCTGTATATGATGTTATTTGTGTAGCATCATTTGTTGAAATCTTTTGAGTATTTAGACTTGGTAACTCATCTTTTAATTTGCTATAAACTGAATCAAACATTGATTTCATTTGTGAAGCTGTCTCAAGCTGTCCATTTTGAGTTCCTTTTGATTTTTTTAGATTTAGCATTACTGCTATAGTAGCTATTATCACAATTATTATTGCTACTGTAATAATAATATTTTTCTTTTTCATATTTTCTCCTTTTTTTCTTCATTTTATCATACTTAATATTATATTGTAAATAGTTTATTCTATACTTTTTAATGATGAAATCATGTCTACTTTTTTTAATGTTTTATGTACCATTAAATTTACTATCATGCTGAAAATTGCTGTGATTGCTCCTGAATATATGTAACTTTGTATATGTATATGTCTTATAAATCTTACCATATCTGGTTCACAAGTTTTTACTAAGAAATTGCATAGTGCATATCCACCTATGAATCCTAGTATAATTCCAACTAGTGTTAAAATTATGCTTTCTTTGTTTATATAATCATCTACTTCTTTATCGTAAAATCCTAATACTTTAAGTGTTGCGATTTCTCTTATTCTTTCTCCTATGTTTATATTAGCTAAATTATATAAAACTACAAATGCAAGAATTGCAGCTGATACAATTAGTATGATTATTATATAGTCTAATGATTTTAACATATCATTTACACTTTTAGTTAGTGTTCCAACGTCCATCATTGATAGTACATTGTCGTTTTCTAATAATTGTTTCTTTGTTTCATCTGTAAGTTCTGATGTTGTTAATAATGCATTGGTTTTATATTCTCCCATTTGTTGTTCATAAGTTTCTTTTGTCATGAATATGTAGTTTGTAACATAGTTCTTTATTATTTTTGATACTTTGTATTCATATTTATTTCCATTGCTGTCTTCTAATTTTGCTGTGTCTCCAACTTTTATATTTAGTATATCTGCTAATTTGTCTGAAATTGCTATTGTTCCTGTCTCTGGCATTTCAGCTTTTTCACCAGTTTTGCCATCGTATAAATGTATTACGCTATCTAAATTATCAGCTGGTATTATCAAATTTACATCTCTTTGTTCTATTGTTGCTGTTTTCATTTGTGCTTGTTTTAATTCTATTGCACCGTCTTGTGTATTTTTTATTATATTTTCTATTTCTTCTATACTATTTTCTTTTTGTGCTATTATTATTTGTTCTTTATATGAAAATACATCTTCATATTGTGCTGATACGATTCCGGTTATTGAATCTTTTAATCCGAAGCCTGCTGTTATCAATGCTGTACAACCAGTTATTCCTACTATTGTCATTATTCCTCTTTTTTTGTATCTAAATAAATTTCTGGCTGTTATTTTTTGAGAGAATTTTAGTCGTTTCCATATAAATGTTATTTTTTCTAATAGAATCTTTTTCCCTGCTCGAGGTGTCTTTGGTCTCATTAATACTGCTGGTGTATGTCTTAGCTCTTGCATACATACAATTATTGTTGCTCCAACTATACATATTATTGCTATTCCTAGTCCTAATATTCCTATTAATCCTATAAATGGTGTTTTGAAATATGTTATATCAAATAGCATTTTGTATAGATACCATACTATGCTTGGCAAAAATTTAAATCCTATTGCCATTCCTATTAGTCCACCTATCAAACATGCAGATAATGCATATAAGCAGTATTTTGCGAGTATTTGTGCATTGTTATATCCTAGTGCTTTTAATGTTCCGATCTCTGTTCTTTCTTCTTCTACCATTCTTGTCATTGATGTTAAACTTATTAGAATTGCTACTATATAAAATACTAGAGGAAATACTTTTGAAATGTTTTCCATACTTTTTACTGAACTTACAAATGTGTTATATCCAGTATTGTCATCTCTTACGTGTATATACCATGTTGGCTTTTCTATGTTTTGTATGTTTTGTTCTGATTCTTTTATTTTTTCTTCTGCTTTATTAAATTCCTGCTCTGCTTCTTTTTCTTTATCTTCTAGTTCTTTTTTGCTATTTGCTAATTTTCCTGCATTATTTTTTATCTCTTGTTCTGCTTGACTGATTTGACTTTCTGCTTTTGCAAAATTTCTATTAGCAGTTTCTTTATTTTTCTCTAATTCTTGTTTACCTGATTGTATCTTTTCTTCGCCTGATTGTATTTGTGTTTTTATTACACTTATTTGATTTTCTAGGTTTGACTTTTCCACATTTAATGAACTAATTGTGGATTGTAGTTGTTCTATTTGCGCATCTATCTGAGTTGTATCTTTTCCTTGTGATTGTAATAATTGTTTTGTTTGTTGTAATTGGGTTAGATTATTATTACATGATTCTATATTTGTTTTTATTGTTTCTAAACCTTGGTTTGCCTGCTTTAGTCCCTGTTTTGCTTGATTTAATTGTTGTTCACTTTCTGATATTTTATTTTCTGCACTCTCAAATTGCTTTTCTACTGATTGTTTTTGCTCTGTTAGTTTTTGTTTGTTATTTGCTATTTCTTTTTTGGCTTTAGATATTTGAAGTTCTGCATTTTTTATTTCTTCTTTTCCTTCATTTATCTGACTATAAGCGTCATCTTTCTTACTCTGTAATTCTTTTCTTGCATCTTCTATCTTACTATTTGCACGTTCTTTTATTTCATTATATCGTGCGTTTTCTCTTTCTTCTGCTACCGAGTTAATCTTGTTTTTTATCTCTGTTATTATCTTATTATATTCATTACTTGATGTCTGATCATCTCTTGCTTTTTCTGATGTTACATATATGTTTGTGTAGTAGTCTTGCTCTATTTTATTTATATATATAAAACAGTTTATAGTTCCTGTTCCGATATTTGTTGTTCCTCTTGTGCTAGTTATGTATAATGGACTTTTGGCTAATCCTACTACCTCATATTCATTTTCTTCTGTTTTTATTTTGTTTCCTATCTCATACTTATTTCTTTTTGCAAATTGGCTGTCTAGCACACATTCATTATCATTTTTTGGTCTTTTTCCACTTACTAAATCTATATCATTAATTTCTGACTTTAGTTCAATGAATTTTGCATTAAATTTTTCTTCTTTTATTGTTATTTCTTTATCTACACTATTTACTCCGTACACATTGTAAGATTTGTCTAAATTTTGTATCGCTTTTATATCTTCGTCTGTAAGTCCTAGTGTTGATGTGATTACGACGTCATAGGTATTGCTTGCATCATAATATGTATCTATTGCTTCTCTCATATCTGGTCCGCACGCTACTAGTCCAGAAAAAAATCCTACTCCTAAAAATGACATTAACAATATTGATATAAATCTTTTTAATGTATCTTTTATTTCTTTTACACTATTTTTGAGTAGCTTAGTTTTCACTTTCTCTCCCTTCTATTATTTTACCATTCTATTTCGTCTATTGATATTGGACTTTCGTTTATGCGTATATCTTCTGCTTTACCATTTTTGAAATGTATTATTTTATCTGCCATTGGTGCTATTGCTGTATTATGTGTGATTATTATTACTGTCATTTTTTCTTTTCTTGCAGTGTCTTGCAAAAGTTTTAGTATTTGCTTTCCTGTTTTATAGTCTAATGCACCTGTTGGTTCATCACATAATAATAGCTTAGGATTCTTAGCTATTGCTCTTGCTATCGCAACTCTTTGTTGCTCTCCTCCTGATAATTGAGCTGGAAAATTTGATTTTCTATTCTTTAGTCCTACTTTTTCTAATGTTTTTTCTGGATCTAGTGCATTTTTACATAGTTGTGTAGCTATCTCTACATTTTCAATAGCTGTTAGATTTTGAATTAGGTTATAGAACTGAAATACGAATCCTATGTCGTCTCTTCTATATTTTATCAATTCTTTGTTTTTTAAATGTGTTACTTCTTTATTATCTACTATTACTTTTCCACTTGTTGCAGAGTCCATACCTCCTAGTATGTTTAGAGTAGTGGTTTTTCCTGCTCCACTTGGACCTACAATTACAACTAGTTCACCTTTTTCTATACTAAAATTGGCTTTGTCAAGTGCTTTAATTGTAATCTCTCCCATTTTGTATTCTTTACATACGTTTTTGAATTCTATGTATGGCATTTCTATCTCCTTTTTATCTTTTTATCCATTTTAATTATGGCATATCAGTATTTTTTTAGCAATAATTTATTGTAAAATCTATGTAAACTTTTAATAAAAGCCCTGTTACTAGATTTAACTAGTTTTAGGGCTTTATGATTATTATTCTTTATCCCAACTTTCTTTTCTTACTGTTCTATCTCTTTTAGTTGGTATCATGAATAGTACTCCTATTAACATTGGCATGTAAAATGTATACATTCTCCAAAATAATGTTGCTATGTTTATTGTTCCTTCTCTAAATATCGGACCAAATATTAATATAAATCCACCTTCTGCGCCTAGTCCTGCTCCCGGTGTTGGTACTATATTTACTAGTAACATTAGGAATGTTTGTAATATTACTATTTGTGGTAAGCTTGTTCCATTATTTCCAAATGTTTTATATACAGCGTATGTTATTGCATAATACATTATTGCTTGTATCGTTCCTGCCACAGCCATTTGAGCTACTACTTTAGGATGGTCTTTCATCATTTTGAATTGTTTATTAAAGTTTATTACGCTTTGATCAAATTTTTCGATCTTCTCTTCGGGATTTTTTATAAACTGTATTCTTCCTATTTTTATTTTGGCTATAAATCTTATAACTGGTCTTGCAACATTCATTATAAGTTCTTTTTTAGTTCCTATTAATATTAGTATTATCATCATTCCAATATTTATACATAATCCGATTATTCCTATTGCTATATAGTTCTGAAATACTTGTCTAAAATATGTGAATTGAAATATTATAAATACTAAGCTAAGTAACATCATTGTGATTTGTTGTACTAAAAATTTCATTGTTAATATTGATAGTGAATCACTTGTTCTCTTGCCACTTCGATTCATTTCATATACTTGCATTACTTGACCACCTGTGCTAAATGGTGTTAAGTTATTAAATAATTGTCCTATCATTGTTATTTTTAATGTATTAGTAAACTTTTGTGTTGGATATAATTTTTTTAATGGAATGTGTAAGTTCATCGTTTCTGCTAGCCACATCATTATTAAGAATACAAATCCAATCGCCATCCACAAATGATTAGCTGTGCTAAGTACTTCTCCTATACGTTCGGCTCCATCTTCATTCATCATATATATGAATACGCCTACGAGTACTGCTATTATAAATATTGTATTAAATATTAACAACTTTGGGTTCGATTTCTTGGTTTGCTCTTTATTTTCTATTGTCTGCTCTTTTTCTTTATTATCCACTTTTATTCCTCCGAGCTTTTTATTCTTTATATTATATATTGTATAAGTGACTTTTTAATGACTTTTATTTATTTTCTGCATTTACTTCAATAGAGTTCGTTATATTCTCTATATTATTTTGTAAAGTTTCTTCGTCTTGGAATGTATATGAGTATGCATCTATACTTATTACATAATCAGATGTGTATATATAATATAGATATTCTACGGTTTGAGGATCTTCGTTGTATTTTATTTTTATCTTTATTACATCATATTCTTTGGCTGTTTTGTCTGTTTCTACACTGCTTTCGTTTGGCTTATCTTGTAATTTGTCTATCGAGTCTGTTACGTCTTGTTTTCTTTCTTCAATGCTTTTTTTGTCTCCACTTTCAAGTTGCTGATACGCTATTGATATATATGCTGGTTCATGGCTATAATCGTTGCTTTCTATCGTATTGCTGTCTTCTACCGGTTTTGTATTTATGTATTTATAGTAGTTCCATCCACCATTATACATGTTAGTATATTGTGTCCATGATGTATTGATTTTGAATTTTAGTGTTCCATCAGTTACTTCCTTATTAGATTTTTTTGCAAATATTATTGCTACTGCTATTGCAATTATGATTATTAAACTTATAATTGCTGTTAATATTATTTTTATCTTTTTATTGCTTTTTTTCTTATTCCATGGAGTTCCTTCCACTAACTGATCATAATAAAATTTTCCTTTTGCTCTTTTTATGATTCCATGGTTTAAAAGTTCTTGAAATTGCTTTTTATTTTCTTCATTTATTTCTTCTGATAATTCGCTTTTTAGTATTCCATGGTCTTTTGAAAAGCTGTTATATTTCTCAAATATTGGCTTTATTGTTTCTATTGCTTGATTTTTGTCAATTATTTCTTGTTCTTTTTTCACGTATTTGCTCCCTTTTTTATTTTTTTGTTATTCTAAAATCATAGGCTCCTGCTATGTCTGTTGTTATATTTACATTAAGTTGTGTTGTTTTTCCTGGTTTTAATGGTAAGATCTCTGCTACAATTGTCTCTACTACATTATTGTTTTCATCTAGTATCTCAATATTAGCAGTTTGTCCTTCTGTGGCTTCATTTGTATTATTTGTTATATCTGCAATTAATGTGCTTAGTCCATTTCTGCATGATAAACGTGCATTGCTTATGTCTAATGTATTGAATTTCTTTGATTTAGCAACTTCTTCGCTCGTGTTTACTTTTAATCCACCTTCATAGATTACATCATATTTTTCTACTATTGTTGTATTTTCACTTGTATTGTTTGTTTTGCTTCTAAAGAAGATTATCCCTGCAATAATTAGAATTATAATGATTATTAATATTGATAAAATTATAATTACTTTTTTATTTTTTTTCATAAATTATATCTCCTTTGTTCTTATGTTTACTTTTGCTATTTTATTATATTGTAGTGTTAGTATATCATATTATTGTGATATAATTCAATATTTTGATGATTTTGTTGATTGATTATGTTATAATTTGTATATATTTTTAGAAAGGTTTTTCTACTATGAATAATTTTGATTTTATTAGCCAATGTTTAAGCAATAACGATGATGTTGTTGGTAAGGATTTTGCAAATGTTAGTGACTTAATTGATTGTTCTAATAATATTATAGAGTTTAAGAGTTGTTTATTTAAAGGCTGTAATTTGTCTGAGAGCAATTTTTCTGGTTGCAGTTTTTCTAAGTCTAAGTTTGAGAATTGTGTTTTATCTAATTGCAATTTTGAAAATGCTAGTTTTGTTGATTGCACTTTTATTGATTGTCAATTTATTGGTATTAATTTTATTGCCTGTTCTTTTCTTGGCGTTACTTTCAGAGATTGTATTGGTAGTTATGCTAATTTTAATTTATCTTTGATTCGCAATACTGATTTTATTAATTGCAAATTAGATGATTCTAATTTTACTTCTGTAAAGTTTAATAAACTTAGTTTTTCTGAATGTAATCTTACTGAATCAAATCTTTTCGGTTCTAATTTGCGTGGAATTGATTTTTCTGATTCGTGCATTGATGGGTTTGTTGTTGATAAAAATTTGCTTTCTGGAGCTGTATTTAATATGGAGCAAGCAGTAGATATTTCTAAATTATTAGGAATTGTTGTTAAATAGGGGTTGAATTTTTATTATTTTGCTAGTATAATAGATTATGGATATGCGATTGTAGCTTAATTGGATTGAGCATTTGGCTACGAACCAAAAGGTTGGGGGTTCGAGTCCCTTCAATCGCACCAAAAAAGATGAAAAAGGTTGCTTTTTTCATCTTTTTTATTTTCTCTTTTTATATACGAAAAAATTGTCTTATTTTATTTAAAATTCTTTTGAATATATTTTATTTGTATTCAATTAATTCTGTATGTTCTTCTTTAATAGGTTGTTTCTTCTGCTTATTGGCAAATACATCTGAATTATATCGTTCTTGTTTCTTTTGTTCATTCCTTATTCTTTCTTCTGCTTGCATTTTTATTATTTTTTCTTTTTGTTCTGGTGTTGATAAATAATCTCTAAATAGATTAAATAAGATTGCTTTTGTTTCTGGTAATAGCTCTTGATCTTTTAGTTCTATGTCTTCATCTAATTCAAATTCATATTCGGTATTCCTATTTTCTTCTATTGCTTTTATTACTTGTGGATGTATTTTACTATATTCTTCTTCATTTAATTGTTCTATTATTTCATATACTTCTGTATATGCATTTTTATATTTAGTCATTTTGTTCTCGTTCTCCTTCTTTTGTTCGCTCTTCTTGAATTAATCTATCTAAGTTTGCTTGTGCCTCATCACATTCTATTGTTGTTGCTGTGTATGAGGCTTGTCCTATTGATTGACCTGTGATTTCTTTACCTATTTTTATTCCAAAACTTCTTATTTTTTCTACTTGGGCTTCTGTTGGTGCAATTCCTTCTGCTTTTTCTCCTTTTTGACTCTTTTTATAATTGCTTTTTATATCAATTATTTTTTTACCAATCTTGTCATCTGGTTTTAATCCTATTCCTTTTATTCTTTGTATTAATATTTCTTCTGGTTCTTTTAGTGTTTTTCCTACTAATTTTAATATTGTATCTCTTTGGACAATTTTTGATACATCTACTCCTATTCCTTGCACTTTTTCTAATTTTTCTATAAATTCATCTATTGTATTTTTCTCCCATACTCCCATTTCTTTTAATCTTTTTACTTGTTCTTCTGTTGCTATAGTTCTACCACCTGTATCTTCTCCTCTTTGACTTTTATTGTAAACAACTTTTATAGTACTTATTTTACTACCAATATTGTCATCTGGTTTTAATCCCATTTCTTTTATTCTTTGTATTAATATTTCTTCAGGCTCATCTAATGTTTTCCCAACTAGTTCTAATATCGTTGTATTACCTCTGGCAATTTTTGATACATCTACTCCTATTTCTTGCAATTTTTCTAGTTTTTCTATAAATTCATCTACTATATTTCTTTTTGGTAATTCTCCGACTTTTTTCTCTAATTCAACAAAATCATGTAAACATCCTTTTGTATCAAAACTGTCAATATCTAAAATTTTATCAGTTTGCTCTTTTTGAATCTCTTCAAGCTCTCTATCCCATAATTCTATTTCTTCACCTTTTGATATAATATTTTCTATATTATTTCTTTCTTCTTCTGTAATCTCTTCATTATCAATTCCATTTCTATATTTTCTATATTTTTGTTGGATTCTATATAATGTTGCTGCATATCTTCTTTCTTGGTCACTAGAGCTTGTTACTTGTGGTAAATTGTCTCCATGTGATTTTACCCAATCTACTACTATTGTTAATAATTTCAAGTCATCTTTTCTATTAGTATTTTTCATTTCTTTATCAATATCAACTCTTTGTGTATTATTGGCTAAATCTATTACTACTGGTCTGTCTTCGTCTTTTACTGGATTATCTGGATCTATTGATGTTATTGTTCTTCCTAACTGTTGTAAATATAATATTCTTGAATTTTCATCTAATGCTCTAAACCATATTATTCCATCTACACCTTTTATATGTAGTCCCTCATTTGCTTTGTTCATTACTACCATAAATTTTGTTTTGTCTGAGTTTTCACTTTCAAATTCTTCTAATTGCCTCTCATTTTCCTTATCACTATAAGCTCCAAGCATTGAATAATATTCTGGTCCTATTCCTGAATTTTTTAAATATTCACTAATTTTTCTTTTATATTCTTCTATTTTTTCTACACTTGTTTTACTATTTTCTGTTTTATTTCCGTCTTCATCTTCTATTTCTATACCATCTAAATTTTCTGTAACCGGTATAAATACTATATATTTTCCACCTTTTTTTACATTTTGTTGCAATATTTCAGGAATTCCATCTGCCCTTTCAAGATTTTTTCTTAATTTATCATATTGTTCTAATTTCTTATTTCTTTCCTTCCCATCTTTTATATCATTTATTTGTTCTGCTAAATTTTCCATGCTTCCATCTATTAATAAATTATACTCACATGAAACCACCTTTGGGTTTACTACCATTCCTAATTGTATTGCTTCTTTTAATTCTATTTTTGTCGCTACATGCTTTCCAGCACTTATTTCTTCAGCTGTATATCCTAGTTTTCTTGCTAATTCATCAGACATATTCCTATCATCTGCATCTCTTGTTGGTGTTGCTGTTATTCCTAATACTTTTGTTTCTTCTGGTTGATTTTCTATTAGCTTATCTAATGATTTTTCCCATTTTTCTGCACCTGTTCTATGTAACTCATCAAATATCATAAAATCATATTGTGTTTTTAATGTTCCTTTACCAGCTTTTGTTATTAAGCTTTGGTATGTTGCAAATCGTAAATTCGGAAATACTTCTGCTATTATTTCATCTTTACTTTTTCTTGTTATTCCTTTTTTGCCGTGAATATTTTCTATTATTCTATCTTTAGTTTGTTCTAATATTTCATTTGATGGAGCTAAATATAGCATTTTTTTATCGTTTCTTTTATATGCTATTTCTCCTAGTTCTATTTGATTTTCTTCTTTTTCTATTTCTTCTGCCGTTTTTCCATATCGTAACATCTCTGTTAGTGCTACATACGTTTTTCCTCCTCCTGTTGGTAATATTACACTTGCATATCTTTTTTCTTCATATAGTTTTTCTGTTTTGTCTATTGCATCTTGTTGATATTCTCTTAAACTTATTCCTGTTGCTTTTACATCATAATATTTTAAATATCTTTCTATTTGTTCTATTGAAAGATTTTGTGTTATCTCTTCTATGAATTCTTGTATTTGTTCTACATAATTTCTTGATTGTACTATTTTATTTAATCTTCCTTTTGATGCTATATTTATAACGGCTGCTGGTATATCTTCATTTTCTATTCCTGCTTCTTTTAATTTCTCATAAATTAAAAGACAATTGCTTTGTTTCAATTTTTGGATTAATTCATTTCTTTCTTTTACAGATAATCTTTCAATATTAAGACTGCCCCAATCGTATGCATCTACTATTGCGCTTGCAAAATATTCTTCTTTTGACATTGCTTCTGCTGTCTGCAATTGTGCAAAATTTGATGTCATTATACCTCTTACATTTGAAAGTCCTCTGTCTTGTATTATTTGCATCTGTTCTTCATCTGTTAAACCTTTTATTGAATCTACTAATCCTATTTCATTTGGCTTTAAATTTAAGTTTACTGATTCACTTACTCTATATCCTGTATTACTTTTCCTTGTTGTTATTTTAGGTTCTATTTCAAATCCATTATTTTCAATGTACTCTATAATCTCTTCATATTTGGGATTGTTTCCTGTTATCTCTCTTAACATTCCTGCTAATATTCTTGCATTTGCTTGTGCTTTTGATAGATAATACATATTTTTTACAATAGAACTTGCTTGTCCATATTCTACTTTTCCTTCTGTTAAATTATACATTTCTTCTATTGATATATCGTCTTTTGGTGTCCCATCATCTCGTAATATACTTCCTTCTGGTATTTTTAGTTTTGCACCACTTGTTATATATTTTACTAATTCTGTTTTTAACTCATCTATAACTTGTTTATCTTGATTTTCTGCTTGTTGTATTAATGCAAACATATCTAAAAATTCTTTTGATATATCTGTTACTCTGCTTCCTTCTATATCTCCATAATATATTTGCTCTCCTGATGCAAATGCACTTCCAACTGTTTGTATTAAAGAACTATTACTTTTGTTTCTTGGCATTAATGTATTCATTAATCCATTTTTCTCTAATATAGTTAATTTTGCTACTATCTTATTCTTTTCTAATGTTTGATTGTCGTCTAATGCTTGGAAACTACTTACTCTAGCTAATGGTGCTTTATATACTATTCCTTTTTTCATTCCAGATTTGCTTATATCTATTCCTTCTGGTGCTGTATATTTTAATTTTATTATGTCCTTTAATTCTTCTGACTTTGTAACTGCATCAATCTTTTTTAAGTCTTCTAATATTTTTTCTGGAATATTACCTTGTGCTATTCTTTCTTGCACTTTTTTATCTATTTCTGACAGCATATATTGCCCTGCATTATATACTCTTCGTCCCATTTCTCTTTTTGGAACTTTTATCATTACATATTTATCACTAAATGTTTCTCCATATGTTCTAGCTACATTCGCATTGCTTGATAAAGAAATACAGTTTGTTTCTAAACTATAATGCATTTTTATATGATTATACATTTCTTCTAATGAGACTGTACTTTCTGAATTCCATCTTGGTTTTATATCATGTGTTTCTTCCCATCTTTCTCGATCTGTACGCAATCTTATATAATTTCCATTTTCTTCTTTTATATTTCCTTCTTCTAGGTCTTTTATGTCTCCTGGTTCTAATGACCTAAAAAAGTAGTAATTTTTCTCATCACTTATTACATTAAATTTTTCTATATCAAACAATTCTTCCATGGTATTCTCCTATTGTTTTTTCTTCCGATTTCTCGACTTCTTCCTTTTTTATTCTAACATATTGGTTATTTTTTTTAAAGTAGTTTTACGTCTTTTATGATTTTCTATCAATAGTACTTTATTATCATATAGGAATTATTAATAAACGACCCCAAATGCCACCAAGAGAATTATCCCTTGACGGCAGAAAATTTACTTCCTAGGCAGCAACTTCTTAATGTTATTATAGAACTTTTACTAAAATTATTATGTTCTAATAATTTGTGACATATTATTGACTAATCTACAAAAGATAACAGCGGAAGTATAATAATTCATTGACTTTTGTACATTATCCATGTATCATAATTATATGAAATGACAAATCCACAAACGTGGTTTTGCCGAGTATATTCAAAAAAACTCACATCTACTCGTCAAAGTACAGATGTGAGCTTTTTATTTATGTAGTTGCATACTATTAAGAAGCTCAAGTAAGAAGCAAACAATTTTATTAATAAATACTTTGTAAATTTTACTGAAAATAATTGACAAAAATCAAATAATATGTTATTATTTGGATATAGTAAAAACTTGTTATAATCACAGTGAACAAGTTGATGAAGTATGTGTATCTGCGAGTACACATATTTTTTTATGCAAAAAATAAAGTCAGCTACGAGACCAACTCTATCAACTAATTATTTTGTTATTAGTATACTAAAATAGCATAGCACCTGTTAATCAGTGTTATGCTATTTCTATAATCTTACTAAGTTTATTTATTTATTTTTGTTCATTATATATTAGTTTTAATGTATTGTCCATTTCTATAGATGAGCGTGCATTTTCCATACTTTTTATTTCATCGATTATCTCTGCCATAAGTTTTCGTTGCCATGGAATAGTCATTTCTACTATCATTTTGAATCTTCGTTCTTTTTCTTTGCTAATCTTTTGGTATTCTGGTGTATTCATTGCTTTTAAAGCACCTTTATTTGTCCAGTATTCAGCGTATTCTTCTTCTGTTCCGTTTTGGATTTCTTCATTGTCTTCTGACATATCTATAGCGCTCCTTTCTGTTATGAACATAACTATTTTTCGACGCTATTATATAATTTCTTCCAGATATAGTCAATACTTTTTCGTTATTTTTTTAAACTTTTTTTACTTTTTTTCGTAAACTTTACTACGACTTTTCCATGTACATACTATTTTCATTTTTTTATTGATTTTTTTAATAAAAAATATTATAATTTAGGTTTGACTTCCATTATTTGATGGTGGTTCTCCTATCTGTCCCATTCCTTATGTTGGAGCAGAATTTTTGTTTTTTTATCATTTTTGATGTTTTATATTACAAATTATGACATTTTTCTACTATTTTTTTGCCTTTTTGGTTGATTTTTTGCCTTTTTTTTAGTATAATACATAGTATATGATGTTTATTATTAGCTTTTTTCATGCTGATAATAATTAATTTTGACAATTTAATTTTTCCATTGGGAGGCCTTTGTTTTATGCAAAACTACTTGATTTTAACCGACCAGCAAAAAAATATTTGGAATACTGAGATGTTTTTTCCAAATAGTTCAGTTAATCACATTGGCGGTTATATAAACATTGAACAAAAGATTGATTCAGAAATTTTAGAGAAAACGGCTAATCTGTATGTACAGCATACGGACAGTATTAGAAGTCACTTTATTCAAGGGGATAATGGCCCTCTTCAATATATATCTGATTACAAACACTTCTCTGTAGATGTTGTTTCTATTAGTGACCAAAAAGAACTTGACGCTTTATGCGACAGGTTACTTAATACACCTTTTAGTGTTATTGATTCCGATTTATTTAAATTTCAAATTTATAAATTTCCTAATGGAAGAGGCGGTCTAATTGGTATCTTTCATCATCTTGTATGTGATGCTTGGACAATGGGCTTGCTTATTTCTAGACTCATGAATATCTATTCTTTGCTTATCAAAGATGCTGATATATCTATCGAAGATTATCCTTCATTTTCAAGTTATGTAATTGACTCAACTAAATATATAAATTCTAATAAATATAGTAAAGATAAAAAGTTCTGGGAAAATGATTTTAAAGATGAATTTCCTTTGACTTATATTAGTCATGATCATTCTTCTACAGCTGACTTTGCTGGAAGCAGAGAAAGTTTTGTTTTGAATGCAAGTTTATATAGTCGTATTCTTGATTTTTGTAAGAAATATGGCTTTAGCCCTTATACTTTTTTAATGGGAATTTATACTCTTTATCTTGCTAATATTAATGATACAAATTCTGCTTTAGTTGGTACTCCTGTGCTTAATCGTACTAATGCTATTGAGAAGCAAACTTCTGGTATGTTTGTAAGTACTGTACCTTTTAAGATTGATGTTGATTATAGTTTAAGTTTTTCTGAATATATTAAGTCTATTTCTGTTAAGCAAATGGCTATTTTCAGACATCAGAAATATCCTTATCTAGAACTTCTTGAGAGTGTTAAACGTTCTCATGATATTAGCGAGAATTTATATGATTTTGTATTTTCTTATCAAAATGCTAAGGATAATAAAAATGAGGCTGATGTGCCTTATTCATCTAGTTGGATTACTGGAAGTCAAGTTGCTAATTCGATTGAGGCTCATTTCTATGATATGGATAATACAGGAAAGGCTAGTATTTTCTATAATTATCAAACTTCTAAGTTTAGTAAGCAAGATATTCGTGACCTTCATGCTAGAATTTTAAATATGATAAAGATTGCCCTTGGTGACCCACAGCTTAAAGATATACCTGTTGTTGTTAATACTGAGAAGTCTTTTATTAATAAATATAACAATACAAAGTTTAATTATAATAAATCTGAATCTTTGGTTCAATTATTTAGAAAACAAGTTAGAAAAAATAAGGATAAAACTGCTGTTATTTTTAAAGGTCATACTATGTCGTATGCTGAGCTTGAAAAGAAATCCAATCAGCTTGCTAATTATTTAAAAAGTCATAGCGTTGGTAAAAATGAAATTGTTGGTATTATGCTTAATCGTTCTTTTGACATTCATGTTGCAATGCTTGGTATTCTTAAGATCGGAGCTGCTTTTATGCTTATTGACCCTAGCTTACCTGATGACAGAGTTCAATATATGTTGCAAAATGCAGATGTTTCTTATGTAATTACTAATTTGTATTTGAATATGCCAACTCTTAATTTGAATGAAATTAATAAATACGATGTACATTTTAATCCTATAAATGTGCCTAATAGTAGCAGGTTCTGTGTACTTTATACATCTGGTTCTACTGGACTTCCTAAAGGTGTAGAGCTTAGCAGACTCAATGTTATAAATCTTATTAATAGTTTTAAGAGATTACTTAATACAAGTAGATGTAATATGTATATTAGTACAAGTACTGTTTCTTTCGATATGTTTATTGTTGAGAATTATCTTGCTATTCTTTCTGGCAAAACTGTTGTTCTTGCTGATGAAGATGAGCAGAAATTACCTTCTCTAACTTCTAAACTTATCGAGACTAATAAAGTGGATTTCCTTGTAACGACTCCATCTAAGATTTCCCTTCTTATGGATAATCCAGAATGCTTGCAGTATCTTAAGGTTATCCAACTTGGTGGTGAAGCTTTGAAGTCTTCAGTTGTTAGTAAACTTAAGAAATATACTTCTGCTGAGATTCACAATGGTTATGGACCTTCTGAGTGTTGTGCTTGTTCTTCTGATAAGTTAATTACTGACCCATCTAGCATTACTATCGGTAAGCCTTTTCTTAATGTTAAGATGTATATTATGAATCATATTGGTAATCTTCTACCTATTAATGTACCTGGTGAGCTTGTTATTCAAGGTGATGGTGTCGGAATTGGATATATTAATAAGCTTAAGTTTAATGGTGTATATCATACTGGTGATATTGCTATGCTTAATGATAAAGGCGAACTTGTTTATATTGGTAGACGTGATAATCAAGTTAAGTTTCACGGCCTTCGTATTGAGCTTGATGAGATTACTAAAAAATTATACAACTTGAGTTACATTCACGATGCTGTATGTGTTATTAAAAAAGTTAATAATATTGATAGCATTTGTGCTTTTATAAAAACTAATTATGATGTTACAGTTGCTAGAATAAGAAAGGATTTATCTAAAGAGCTTCCAAATTATATGGTTCCTTCTCATTTTGTTTTTGTTGAAAGTTTTTATACAACTTTGAATGGAAAAATTGATACGAAAAAATTGCCTGAAGTTACTGTTAATACTGCTTCTTTTAAGGATACTGTTTCTCCTACTGAAGATGCTGTTAAGGAAATCTGGAAAAAGGTTCTTAACCTTGATGATATAAGTTCTGATGCTAATTTCTTTGATATTGGCGGTGATTCTCTATGTTCTATCAGAATTGTATCTGATATATATACTAAACTTCATGTTCAAATTTCTGTTAATAGTATATTTGAATATCCAACTATACATGAACTTGCTAGTGAAATTGATAGAGTAAGTTCTGAAGATTATTCTGATGAAACAGATGATTTGGTTGAGATTAAGAAACATGATATTATGGATAGTTATCCCGTGTCGTATGCTCAAAGAGGTATTTTCTATGAATCTTCTCTTGATAGTGATTCTACTGTATATAATACTCCTTTTGGTATTTTGTTTGATAATGTTCCTAATACTAAGAAATTGGAATATGCGCTAAACACTATTATTAATTCAAATGAGGCATTTCGTACTTATTTTGTTAATGAGAATAATGATGTTGTGCAAAAGCTTTTGCCTCATGTTGATTTTAAATTAAATATTGTTGATGGCAAAAATGATGATTTTGTTAAACCTTTTTCTTTAGATCAAGCTCCTCTTATTCATCTTGAGCTTGATAAACTTGATGATGGAAAGGCATTACTACAAGTTGATATTCATCATATTATATGTGATGCAGTTTCTATATCAGTATTTGCTAAACAACTTTGTGAATTGTATAATTCTGAATTTGACCTTAAGTTGGCTGATGATAGAATTGATTATATTGATTATTCATTAAATCAACAGTTACGTGATAGTGATAAAAATTATTGGAATTCTCAATTTAGTAATGGCTATTCATTGTTAAATATACCTACACAGTTCGAGCGTTCAAGTTCTCGCAATTTTGCTGGTAGCAATATTTATAACAGATTGGATAATATGGCTCAGGTTGAAGATTTCTGCAAGAAGAATAATGTTACTCCTTACATGTTTATGCTTTCTTGTTTCTATATTCTTCTATATAAATATACTATGCAAAATGATATTACTATTGGCTCTCCTATTGCTGGTAGAACTAGTGCTAGATATCAATATGTTATTGGTATGTTTGTTAATACTCTTCCTTTGAAGCAGAATATTCAATCAAGTAATACTTTCTCTAATTTCCTTGGTTTAGTTAAAGGAAATTGCCTTAATGCTTTTGCTCATCAGGATTATCCTTTTGATGCTTTGGTTAAAGACCTTGCTATTCCTAGAGATGTTAGTAGAAATCCTTTATTTGATGTAATGTTTACTTATGAAAGCTCTGGGCTTCCTAAGCTTAATCTTAAAGGTCTTAATAGTGAATATGTTATTCCTAGAAATGATACTTCTAAGTTTGATTTTTCACTTGAGGTTACTCCTAATGATGGTTTTTATAGTTTAAGACTTGAATATGCTACATCTTTGTTTACTAGAGATTTTATGGTTACATTCTTGGATTCATATAAGAATATTGTTAGCTGTGTATTAAATGATGCAGATGTGCAGATTGCTAAGATTAAGATGCTTTCTGATGTTCCTGATATTTATCCTACTTCTGATTATCCTAAGGATATTAGAATTATTGATTTGTTTGAAAAGCAGGTTCTTCAGACTCCTGATAATGTGGCACTTGTGTGTGATGGAGTTTCATATACATATAAAGAATTGGATGATAAGGTTAATCGATTGGCTAATACTATTAAGAATATGCCTGTTTATAAAGATAAGATTTTGACTAATAAGTATAGAGTTATTGGTATTATGATGAATAGACATGCAGAGCTTATTATATCTATGCTTGCTATTCTTAAAGTTGGTGCTGGTTATTTACCTCTTGATCCTACTTATCCAGATGACAGAGTTAAGTATATATTGGAAGACAGCCGTGTTGACCTTGTACTTACTGAGCAAGAGCTTAGAGATAGGATTCCTGTTAGCTCTCTTGTTGTTGATGATAGTGCTTATGGTGATTATGAATCTTTTGACACAGAATGTTTACCTGAAGATGTTGGATATATGATATATACTTCTGGTTCAACTGGTAAGCCTAAAGGCGTACTATTAAAGCAGTCTAGTGTAATTAATTTTATATATGCTATGTGTGACAGAATGCCTCTTAAAGATAAATGCGTTGTTTCTATTACTACTATGTGTTTTGATATATTTGTTTTTGAGAGTATTCTTCCATTATGTACTGGTATGAAAGTCGTTCTTGCTAACAATGATGAGCAGAATAATCCTATTAATTTGAATAAACTTTGCATGGAAAATGGTGCTGAAATTATTCAAACTACTCCATCAAAATTCAAGTTTTTGATGTCTGATACAAATAGTTTGGATTATATTAAAAATATGAAAATCATTTCTCTTGCAGGAGAGCCTTTCCCTCTTGATTTATTTAAGAATATTAGAAAGGTTTCAAATGCTAGAGTATACAATATGTATGGTCCTACTGAAACAACTGTTGGCTCTACTCTTAAAGAGCTTACTGATTCTGATACCAAAGTTACTATTGGTACACCTCTTGAAAATACTAAGATTCTTGTTCTTGATAATGATATGAATCAAGTTCCAATTGGAGTCCCTGGTAATCTTTATATTGGTGGAGCTGGAGTAGCTATTGGTTATATTAATAAACCTGAGCTTACTGCTGGTAGGTTTATTGATTATGATGGTAGACGTATATATAATTCTGGTGATATTGTTAAGATTTTACCTAATATGGAGCTTGATTGTCTTGGAAGATCTGATTTTCAAGTTAAGATTCATGGATTACGTATTGAACTTCTTGAGATTGAGAATTTAATCCGTGGATATAAAGATATTACTGATGTTGTTGTAACGGTTAAGAATTTTCAAGATAGAGACATGTTATGTGCTTATTACACTGCTAATAGTCAGATTTCAATCTCTCTTCTTAAACATTATTTGCAGCAATTACTTCCTACATATATGGTTCCTGTATATTTAGTGCAGATTAAGTCTTTCAGCTATACGCCTAATGGTAAGATTGATAGGAAAGTTCTTCCTGCCCCTAAGTACACGGAGCGTGAGATTGTTGCTCCTCGTAGCAAACTAGAGAAAGATATGCTTACTTTATGGAAGTCTATTCTTTCTATTGAAAAGATTAGTATTTATGATAATTTCTTTGATATTGGTGGAGATTCTCTTTGTGCTTTGAAGTTACAGCTTGAGCTTATGAAAGCTGGTTATAATGTTAATTATGGTGATATTTTCAAACATAATACTATTGCTGAACTTGCTAGTTTTATTTCTGGCGAAGATGCTAGTGTTAAGCTTCCTACATATAATCAAAGAGATTTTAGAAAGATTAATTCTTTTATTAGAAAAAATTCTACTTTCTTTAGTATGAAGCTAAGGAAGAGAAATCTTAAGAATGTTCTTTTAGTTGGTGCTACTGGTTTCCTTGGAATCCATGTATTAGCTGAACTTCTTAAAAATGATGATATTAAGATTTATTGCATTATTCGTGAGAATTCAAGTACTTCTCCTGAGAATAAGCTTAAGAATAAGTTTAAGTATTATTTTGGAAGTGATTTAAGTAATTTATTTGGTACTCGTCTTTTCGTATTTAATGGTGATATTTCTGAAGATAATTTTAAGCTTTCTAATGAGCAATATGATTTCCTTGGTAACAATATATCTACTGTAATAAATTGTGCTGCTATTGTTAAACATTATGGCGATTATCAACTTTTTGAGAAAGTTAATGTTACTGGTGTTAAGAATATTATCACTTTCTGCGAGAAATATGATAAGGAGTTCTGTCAGACTTCTACTATCAGTGTTTCTGGTAATACTATGACTAGCCTTCCTTCAAGTTTTAATCCTAACAGGAGTGTAAATTTTGGTGAGAATAAGTTATTTATTAACCAAACTCTTGATAATGTTTATGTTAGAAGTAAGTTTGAAGCAGAGAAAATTATTCTAGAAGAGATTGCTTCGCAAAGACTTAAAGGTATTATTTTTAGAATTGGTAATATTACTAACCGTTTCTCTGATGGTAAGTTTCAAGAAAATTATGAGGATAATGCTTTCCTTAATAGACTTAAGGCTTTCTTAACTCTTAAGATGTGTCCTAGCAGTTTGCTTAATAATTATGCTGAATTTAGCCCTGTTGACAAAGTTGCTGAAGCTATTGTTACTGCTATGCAATATTATACTTATCCTACTTCGATTTTACATATATATAATTCTAAGCATTTATATATTAGTGATTTGTTTAATATTTTGGAGCAATTAGGACTTAATGTTAGTATTGTTGATGATAATACTTTTAAAACTGTTCTTAAGAAATGGTTATATGACAATAATAAGGCTGATAAGATTAAGGTTCTTCTTAATGACCTTGATAAGGATAATAAGTTAGTATATAAAACTAATTTACATATTACTAATGATTTTACTCTTAAGTTTCTTAATAAGATTGGTTTTGATTGGCCTGATATTGATAAGGATTATATTGAGAAAATTTTAAAAAATATCAATGAAATGTAGTTTTTATCTGTTATTTTGTTTTTCTGTATGATATATTATTGTATAGAAAATGAAATAACAGATTTATTTTTATAAACAAAGGAGGAAATGATGGTTTCATTAGCTAATTTTAAGTATTTGAATTATCTTATTGGTCTGGTAATTACTGTTATAGTTGAGTTTATTATGATCTTTTTTATTACGAAAAGATCTAAACGTGTTACTCCAGTTATTACGTCCTTTAAGTTTACTATATTGTGTATGACTTTATGGTGTATTGGATTAATTGTGCAAATTTTTGTTATTAATTATACTACTATAAATCCTATGTATATTGATTATTTTATTTATTTGCCAGTTGTTCTTACTCCGGTTGCATTGTTTTTTGTAGCTATAACGTATGCTTCTTATGATAAGTTTGTTTTTAAGAAGTCCTATATTTTATTATTTGTTATACCTATTATAACAATGATTGTTCTTTGGACTAATGATTTGCATGGTTTATTTTATGAAGTATATTCAACTGAACCTACTAACACGGTATTTGGTGCATATTTCTATGTTCACTCTGCTTATACTTATGGTTTGTTTATTGTTGATATTTTCATACTTCTTAAAAATTCGATTAAAACTGCTGGTGCTTTTGCTATGCCTTCTATACTAATTTCACTTGGTGCTTTAGTCCCAGTTGCTATTAATTTACTTGGTATGACTATATTTAATATGAATATTTATGTTACACCTATCTCATTCATGGTATCAATTATTCTAATTGCTGTTGCAATATTGAAATATAATTTCTTAGATATTGCTCCTATTGCTTTGAAGAGAATTGTTAATCAGATGTCTGATTTGTACCTTGTTCTTTCTAGGGATTACATTATCTCTGATTGTAATAAACCTTTTGAAAGAGTTTTCGGCGTTTCTAGAGATTCTATTATTGGTAAGAAGTTTTCTGATTTGTCTATATCTAAGCAGATTGTTATTAAACAGAAGAATCTTGGTAATTATTTAGAGAAAGCTTCTTCTGATGATAAGACTTATAAAATTGATGCTTCTCTTAAAGATGGTAGTAAGTTCTTTAATATTGAATGCAGTGGTATTTTTACTGATAATCAATGTGTTGGTATTCTTATTCTTTTCAAAGATATTACTCAGCACGTTCATGATATGGAGACTTTGAAGCAAAATCAGAATACTCTTATGGAGCGTGAGCGTCTTGCTACTCTTGGTCAAATGGTTGGGGGTATTGCTCATAACCTTAAGACTCCTATAATGTCTATTGCTGGCGCTATGGAGGGATTACAAGATTTGATTACAGAGTATGATAAGTCTATTGATGATCCTGATGTTACTAAAGCTGACCATCATGCGATTGCTCATGATATGTCTGAGTGGATTTCTAAGGTTAATTCTTATGACTCATATATGTCTGATATTATTACTGCTGTTAAGGGACAAGCTGTTAATATGAATGATGATACTCCTACTGTTTTTACTATTGATGAGCTTTTGGATAGAGTTACTATTCTTATGAAGCATGAGCTTAAAAATGCTTTTGTTTCTTTGAATATTATTAAGAAGATAAATGGTTCTACCTCTCTTATTGGTAATATTAATAGTTTGGTTCAGGTTGTTAACAACCTAATATCTAATGCTATTCAGTCTTATGAAAGTTCTAATGGTGGAACTATTGATTTAGTTATTGACAACAAGGGTTCAAATGTAATAATATCTGTTATAGATCACGGTTGCGGTATTCCAGAAGATGTCCAGAAGAAGCTTTTCAATGAGATGATTACTACTAAGGGACACAATGGTACTGGTCTTGGTTTGTTTATGTCATATTCAACTATTAAAGGACATTTTAACGGCGATATGAATTTTACTTCTACTCCTAATGTTGGTACTACTTTTAATATTATATTGCCTCAAACTAAAAAAATAAATAATTAATGTGATTAGATTGGAGTGATTTTATTATGAGAAAATATATGCAAGAAGTTATTACTAGCCCTTACAAACTTATTGCTGTTGATGACGATGCTGGTATACTTGATTCTTTGAAGGTTGTGCTTAAGAGATCTGGCTATGATCTTGATTGCTATTCTAACCCTCTTGAAGCTATTGAAGCTATGAAGAATAATCATTATGATTTGCTTTTACTTGATTTTATTATGGATCCTATTCATGGAGATGAAGTTGTTGAACAGGTTAGAAAGTTTGATAAAAATCTTTATATTTTATTACTTACTGGACACAAAGACCTTGCTCCACCACTTCAAACTTTGAAAGAGCTTGATATCCAAGGTTATTGTGAGAAGAGCAATAATTTTGATCAGTTACTTCTTTTGATTGAGTCTGGTTTGAAATCTGTTGAGCAAATGCATTTGATTACTAAAATTAATACTGAACTTAAAGAAAAGAATGATGAAATTGAGAAAGCTTATCTTGATACTGTTGGTATAGTTCGTTATACTGTTGAAGCTAAAGATCCATATACTCGTGGTCATTCTGATAGGGTTTCTGCTTATTCTGTTCTTATTGGACAGTCTATGGGATTGGATGATGCTACTATACATACTTTGAAGATTGGTGGTTTATTCCATGACATTGGTAAAATTGGCGTTCCTGATAATATTCTTACTAAGAATGGCAAGCTTACTGATGTGGAATATGCGGAGATTAAGAAACATCCTGATATTGGTGCTCATATTCTTGGTGATGCTGAGATTTTTAAGGATATTATTCCTATTGTTCTTCATCATCACGAAAGATTTGATGGTAAAGGATATCCTAGTCAATTAAGTGGCGAAGATATTCCTCTTATTGCTAGAATTGCTGCTGTTGCTGATACTTTTGATGCTATGACTTCAAGAAGACCATACAGAGATGCTCTTCCTCTTGATAATGTTATTGCAGAAATTGAAAGATGTTCTGGATCTCAATTTGATCCTAATGTTGCAAATGCATTCCTTGGAATTTTACGCAATAATTACAAAGCTATAACTGATATTCAAGAAGAATTTAGATGGGATTAAAATAAAGGGACTTTTTACAGTCCCTTTTGTTTTATTCTATTCCTAGATATTCATTGTATGTTACTTCTTTATCTACTAATCCATCTTTTTTTATGTCTATTATTCTATTTGCTACTGTTTGTGTTAATTGATGGTCATGTGATGTGAATATCATATTTCCTTGGAATTTCTTCATTCCTTCATTTAATGCTGTTATTGATTCCATGTCTAAATGGTTTGTTGGCTCGTCTAGTATTAGGAAATTAGCTCCTGATAGCATTATTTTTGATAATACACAACGTACTTTTTCTCCTCCTGATAGAACATTTACTGATTTTAATGCTTCTTCTCCTGAGAATAACATTCTTCCTAAAAAGCTTCTTACATAGGTTTCATCTGGGTCTTTTGAATATTGTCTTAACCAATCTGTAATGCTTTCTGTTCCTGAAAATAGATAGTTGTTATCTTTAGGGAAATAGCTTGTTGTTATTGTTGTTCCCCATTTTATCTCTCCTTCATCCGGCTCTAGCTCTCCTGATAATATTTTAAATAGTACTGTTATTGCATTTTCATTTTCTGCTAATACTGCTATTTTGTCTTTGTCTTTTACTTTAAATGATACATTGTCTAGTATTTTTTCTCCATTTATTGTTTTTGATATATTTTTTATTTCTAGGATTTCATTTCCTGGTAGTCTATCTGGCTTGAAATCAATGTATGGGTATTTTCTTGCTGATGGTTTGATTTCATCTAATTGAATTTTTTCTAATGATTTTTTTCTTGATGTTGCTTGTTTTGATTTTGATGCATTTGCACTGAATCTTGCTATAAAGTCTTGAAGTTCTTTTATCTTCTCTTCTTTCTTTTTGTTTTGTTCTCTCATTTGTTTTTGTATTAATTGACTTGATTCATACCAGAAGTCGTAGTTTCCTGGATATACTTTTATTTCTCCAAAGTCAACATCGCAGATGTGTGTACATACTTTGTTTAGGAAATATCTATCGTGTGATACTACTATTACTGTATTTTCAAAGTTTATTAAAAATTCTTCTAGCCATGAGATTGTTTTTAAGTCTAAATCATTAGTTGGTTCATCTAGTAGCAATATGTCTGGATTTCCGAATAGTGCTTGTGCTAATAATACTTTTACTTTGTCCTTTGCTTCTAGGTCTGACATTAGTTTATAGTGTTTTTCTGGTGATATTCCTAAGTCATTTAATAAACTTTCCGCATCTGATTCTGCGTTCCATCCGTCTAATTCTGCAAATCTTTCTTCTAATTTTGCAGCTCTCATTCCATCTTCTTCGTTGAAATCTGGCTTTGCATAAATTTTATCTTTTTCTTCTTTTATGCTATATAGCTCTTTATTTCCCATTATTACAGTGTCTATTACTGTGTATTCTTCAAATGCAAAGTGGTTCTGATTTAATACTGATATTCTTTCTTGTTTTTCTTTTGATACTTCACCTTTGCTTGGTTCTAGTTCTCCTGATAAAACTTTTAGAAATGTTGATTTTCCTGTTCCGTTCGCTCCTATTATACCATAGCAACATCCTTTGTTGAATTTGATATTTACATCTTCATATAAGACTCTTTTTCCGAATCTTACTGAAACTCCTGTTGTTTGTAGCATTATGCCCCTCCTTATTGTTCTATTTCTTTTTTCTCTGTATTTGCAAAACTGTTCTTTAAGCTTTCTTTTGCTGCTTGTCCTAGTCCTAGAAATACTTGATTTATCATTTTCTTGTCTTCTGGGTCTATTTCTTTATATGATTTTAACATTTTAGCGATACTTTTCATTTTGGCTGTTGATATTTCATGCATTGTTTGTGCTTCTGTTGATTCTACAACATTGTACAATATGTCTATTACATTTTTTCTTTGTTCTGGTGTTGTTTCTTTTAGCCAATTTCTAATTGTTTTGTTTATAAATTCGCTTCCATTTGTTAGTTCTTCCATTTGCACAATTTTGGTTCCTAATACTTGCCATGAATATATATCGTGTTGCATTATTCCTTTTTCTACACTCTCTACTACTTTATATTTTTCTTCATGCTCTAGTAGTCTTCCTATTATTGATGATTGTGGAATATATGTGTATATCTTGTTTAATATTCTTTTGTATTCATCTCTTTCGATTATTTCTTCGTCAAATCCTGGTCCGTCATGGTTGGTTACATCTATTATTTTGTCTTGACATTTTTCTCCTGCAAACACTGCTGCGTATACGGCTACATTTCCACCTTTTGAATGTCCACCTACATGTATCTTTTCATTATATTTTTCTGATATTCTTTTTAGATATTCCATTCCCTCTATTTGTGCAGGTATATGTTGCATAAAACTTAGATTAAAGTCTTCTTTCCATCCTACAAGGCTATTGTCTGTTCCACAAAATGATACAAACATCTCGCCATTACCTAAATGGATTGTTATTGCAGCAAATTGTTTTTCTGCCGATGGATCTGTATTTTCTTCGTAGTCTGTGATTTCCATGTCTTTGAATCTATTGCTATTTACTAAGTTATGTACTAAGGGCATGTCCCCTGCTATGTTGAAGTCTTCTTCTTTAAATTTTTTTAATTTCTCACATATGCTTCCAATTGTTTCTTTTTCTTGCATTTTTATTTTCCTAAATGGAATATACGAAAATCTTGATAATATCATTTTATCTACTTCATTTAGTGGTGATTGATCTAATGTTAGTTCTCCTCTCCACTGTAAATAATCATTAATGTTTGCCATGTCAGACCTCCTCTTTAGTATTTTACCACATATTTCTTATGTTGTCTAATGGTTTTTTAATATTCCGCCATATTCAAAAAATATGGCGGTTTGATATTTTATTTTATTACTTTTTCTGCAAATGTGTTGTTTACTATTTTTTCATAAGGTGCTTGTTGTTTTAATTCTCCTGCTTCTGTCATTATTAGTTGTAGTTTATCAAATGCTTCTTTTTTTAGTACTGGCGTTTCATTCCAAGCATCTATGTCTTTATAACTTTGAACTGATTTTTCTAATGATTCTAAACTTGTTGCTGGGAAGAAACTTTGTACTGCTTCTGCTACTTCTTTTGCTGAATGTGTTTTTACCCATTGCTGTCCTTTATATGTTGCTCGTGTAAAGCCTTCTATTATATCTTGATTTTTCTCTATATAGCTCTTTTTCGCACAATATGCTGTATATGGTACTTCTCCTGCTGCTTTTCCAACTGATGCTACTATATAACCTTTTCCTGCATCTTGTGTCATTGAAGCAGTTGGTTCGAACAAGGTTACATATTCTGCATTTCCACCTGTGAATGCTCCTGCCATTAAATCGAATTTTATACTGTCATCTAAGTTTAAATCTGTTTGTGGATTTATACCATTTTGTTTTAATACATATTCTAGAGTCATGTATGGTACTCCACCTTTTCTTCCTGGGATTACTGTTTTTCCTTTTAAATCACTCCATGAGAAGTTTTGTGTAGGATTTTTGCTTACTAAGAATGAGCCATCTCTTTTGGTTAGCTGTGCAAATACTTGGACGTAGTCTTCTTTTCCTTCATTATACACATATATTGAGGCTTCTGGACCACATAATCCTATATCGCTTTGACCTGCTAATATTGATGTCATTACATTGTCTGCACCCTGACCAGTTGTTATCTCTAGCTCTATTCCTTCTTCTTTAAAGAATCCTTGTGTTATTGCTGCATATTGTGGTGCATAGAATACTGACCTTGTTACTTCATTTAACTTTATTGTTTTTACGTCCTTTTCTTGATTTTGGTTTGCTTTCTTTGATATCATTACTGCTACTATAATGACTACAACTAAAACCGCAGCAATTACTGCTGCTATAATCTTTTTCTTCATTTTGATTTCCTTTCTCTCTTTTTTATTATTTTATCGTTTGTTTTATTACTTTCTTTTGTATTATTTCTATTCCTTCGTACATTAGAGCTGCAACGATTCCTAATATTATTACACTTGTCATTACAAGATCTAGCTTAAATACTTGACCTCCATATACTATTAAGTATCCTAATCCTCCTTTTGATACTAAAAATTCTCCTGATATTACTCCTACTAGTGATAGGCCTATGTTGACTTTTAATGTGTTAAATAGTGTTGATATGTTGGCTGGTAATACTATTTTTGTCAGTATTTGCATTTTGTTTGCATTAAATGTTTGTGCCATTTTTATTTTTTCGCTGTCTGTATGAATTAGTCCATTTAGTATGTCTAGTATTGTTACTATTAATGATATTGCTAGTGCCATTACTATTATTGCTGGCATTCCTGCTCCTACCCATATTATTATTACTGGACCTAATGCTACTTTGGGCAAACTGTTTAATACTACTAGAAATGGTTCTGATACTTTTGATATGAATGGTGACCACCATAGTATTATTGCTATTATTACTCCCATAAATGTTCCTAAAGTGAATCCTGCAAATGTTTCTGTTAGTGTTATTTTTAGGTGTTCTAGTAAGTCGTTATTTGATAGATTTATGAATGTTTTTATTATCTGACTTGGTTTACTTGTTATGAAACTGTCTATTGCGCCTAATTTTGCGGCTATTTCCCATATTGCAATAAATGCCACTATTATTGATATTTGCGTTATTAATATGGCTATTTTATTTCTTTTTATTTTCTTTAAGTATTGTTTTCGTTCTTCTGATATTGGTTGATTGTCTTTACTTTTTTTCTGCTTCTTTATCATATTCTTCTAGCTCCTTCCACATAGTATTAAAGTATTTACTGAATTGTGGACTTTCTCTACAATTTAGCGGTGTTCTATGTTCTATGTCAAATTCTATATTGTAGATGTTTTTTACTGTGGCTGGTCTTTGGCTTAATACTATTACTCTGTCTGACATACTTATTGCTTCTGATATGTCATGTGTAACCATTATTGCTGTTATTCCTTCTTGTTTTAATATTTTGTATATATCATCTGTTACCATTAGTCTTGTTTGATAGTCTAAGGCTGAAAATGCTTCGTCTAGCAATAGTATTTGTGGCCTTATTGCTAATGTTCTAATTAGTGCAACTCTTTGTCTCATCCCTCCAGATAATTGCATTGGATATTTATCTTTAAATTCATATAATCCATATTTTTTTAGTAGATTTATTGCATATTCGCTATTTTCTTTTGTGTTGTTTTTTTGTATCTCTAATCCTAATAAGACGTTTTTGTAAATTGTTCTCCATTCTAGCAAGTTGTCTTTTTGTAACATATATCCTATTTTTCCTCTTTTGATTATTGTTCCTTGGCTTTTACTTTCTAGTCCTGCTATTATTGATAATAGTGTTGATTTACCGCACCCACTTGGTCCTATTATACTGATGTATTCGCCTTGTTTTACTTTAAAGTTTATATCTTTTAATGCTTGTATTTCTCCATTTTTTGCTTGATATGTTTTACTTATGTTTTTTGCTTCTAATATTATTTGTGGTTGCTTTTTTAATGGCTTTTTTTCAATTTTATTATCTTGTTCCATTGTTTTTTCCTTTCTTTTTTTATTCTTTTTCTTTTGTTTTCCAATGCATTTTTATCTTATTGTATTTTATGTTTTATGGGATATTTTTGACATAAAAATAAACCCTCATTGTTAAACTTTTTTGTCTAACAATTTGGGTTTGTTTTTATTTTACTTGAGATATTTATATTTCGTAATTTTCTATTGTATATGTTTTTTTATTTTTCTTTACTGTTATTTTTCCTGTTTTGTTTATTATTATTCAATTTTGTATTTTGGGACTTAACGCAAAAAAATCAGTACATTTCTGTACTGATTTTGATTTGGTGCACCTCCGGGGGGTCGAACCCCGGACCTTCTGATTAAGAGTCAGCTGCTCTACCAACTGAGCTAGAGGTGCATTTATATAGTTGACATTTTTTGATTACTTGATTATTATACAACGCTTTTTGTTATATGTCAACTATTTTTTATTAACTTTTATCTATTACAATTTTTTAATAATTATATTTTGTTCTTTTTACTATGCTATTTTTTGTGTAACTTTTTTCTTCATTTATTTTGTTTATTGATTTTTGTATTTCTATTATTGGTATTGGCAGAATTGATATTACTGCTGTTATTATCCATTGCTGCATTGTTAATGTTGTTAGCTCAAATATTTTTGCTAGTTGTGGAATTATTATAACTACTATTTGCATTATTATTCCTGCTATTAGGCTCATTACTAGATATTTATTCTCTAATATGCTGTTTTCTAGTATTGATTGTTCACTTTTTATATTAAAACTGTGGATTAGTTCTAGTGTTCCTAATGCGAAAAATGTCATTGTTCTTGCTACTTCTATTCCGTAATATTTTATTCCTATGCTGAATGTTACTATTGTTAGCATTCCTATCATTATTCCTTCAGTGATTATTTTGCTCCATAATCCATCTGAAAATATTCCTTGATTCGATTTGTTCGGAGGTCTATTCATTATTTCTTTTTCTGGTTGCTCTAGTCCAAGTGCTATTGCTGGGAATGAATCGGTAACCATGTTTATCCATAATAATTGGATTGCTAAGAGAGGTGTTTTTAGTCCTAATATTAATCCTACAAATATTGTTACGATTTCGCCTATATTTGTGGCTATTAGGAAGTGTATTGCTTTTTTTATATTGTCATATATTGTTCTTCCTTCTTTTATTGCTTCTACTATTGTTACAAAGTTGTCATCTGTTAATATCATATCTGATGCATTTTTTGCTACATCTGTTCCGTTCTTTCCCATGGCTATTCCTATATCTGCTTTTTTTAATGCTGGGCTATCATTTACGCCATCTCCTGTCATGGCTACTACTGCTCCTGTATTTTGCCATGCTTTCACTATCCTTACTTTATGCTCTGGAGTTACTCGTGCATATACTGAATATTGTTTTATTGTTTTTTCTAGCTGCTTGTCTGAAAGTTTATCTAGTTCCTCTCCTGTTATAGCGTGTTTGACATTATCTTCTTTTGATTCTATTATGCCTATTTCCTTAGCTATTGCGGTTGCTGTTAGAATATGATCACCTGTTATCATTACGGTTCTTATTCCTGCTTTTTTACATGTATCTATTGCTTCTTTTACTCTTGGTCTTGGTGGATCTATCATTCCTATTAATCCTACAAATTTTAAATTTTTCTCTAAGTCTTCTGTTATTTTTATGTTTTCTCCCGATATGTCTTTATATGCCACTGCTATTACGCGAAGTGCGTTTTGCGCCATTTCTTCATTTTGCTTTTGTGCTTGATTTATGTCTATTTTTGCACAATGCTTAAATATAACATCTGGCGCACCTTTTGTTATTATTCTATACCCTGCCGATGTTTTGTGAATTGTTGTCATCATTTTTCTTGTACTATCAAATGGAATATCTGCTATTCTTGGCATTTCTTCGTATAATTGTTTTTTGTCTATTCCTTGTCTTATTGCTTCTCTTACTATTGCTGTTTCTGTTGGTTCTCCTATTATTTTAGGCTCTTTATTCTTAGTGAGAGACTGCAATTCGCAATCATTGCACATTGCTGCTAGTTCTAATATTTGCTTTGTACTGTTTGCATATATTTTTTGTACTTGCATATTGTTTTGCGTTAATGTTCCTGTTTTGTCTGAGCATATAACGCTACTGCTCCCTAGTGTTTCCACTGCTGGTAACTTTCTTATTATACTTCTTTGTTTTGCCATTTTGGATACACCTATTGATAATACTATTGTTACTATTGCTGGTAATCCTTCTGGAATTGCTGCAACTGCTAATCCTACTGATGTCATAAACATTTCTATTGGGTTTATTTTCTTTATTATTCCTATTATAAATATTATAAAGCATATTGCTAAACATGCTATTCCTAATATCTTGCCTACTTCTCCTAGCTTCTTTTGTATAGGCGTTTCTGGTGTTTCGTTGTTTTTCATTAGATTTGCTATTTGGCCTACTTTTGTGTTCATTCCTGTTTCTGTTACTATTGCTGTAGCATGTCCTGTTATTACATTGCTTCCCATAAATGCCATGTTGTGTATATCCCCTAGTGGAATCTTTGTTTTGTTTATTACTTCTGATTGTTTTTCTACTGGCAAGTTTTCTCCCGTTAAGCTTGATTCTTCTATTTTTAAATTTGTGCATTTTATTATTCTACAGTCTGCGGGGACATTGTTTCCAGCCTCTAATTTTACGATGTCTCCTGGAACTAATTCTTGAGCATTTATTGTTTTTATTTCTCCATCTCTTATTACTTTAGCTTTTGGAGGTGTTAGCTGTTTTAATGATTCTATCGCTTTTTCTGCTTTTGATTCTTGGATTACTCCCATTAGTGCATTTGCGATTACTATTGCTATTATTATTATTGAGTCTATATAATTGTTTTCTCCTTGCACATATGACATTATCGCTGATATTACTGATGCGGCTATTAGTATTATTATCATTACGTCTTTAAATTGTTTTATAAATTTTGTAAATATTGTTTCACTTTTTCCTTCTATTATTACGTTTTTTCCTATATCTTTCTGTTTTTGTTCTACTTGATTTTGGGTTAGGCCTGTCTTTTCATTTGTTTCTAGTTTTCTTATAATTTCTTCTTTTCTTAATGTATACCACATAATTTTATCTCCTTGTTTTTTGTTTTATTAGAGTGTATGTACAAGTTGTTATTTTATTACTTTTTTGTAGCATTTATTTTGTTTTTCTCATATTGTATTATAGGAGTTTATTATGTTGATTCAAATCTTGTTATTGGCTATCTCAAGTAGCATTGATTCTCTTGGGGTTGGCATGGTTTATGGATTTAGACATACTTGTATTTCACGTTTTAGTATGTTTATTATTTTTATAATTTCACTTGCTGTATCGTTCTTTTCTACTATTATCGGAAATTTTGTTAATAGTTTTATTTCCCCTAATGTTTCTTCTACTATTGGAAGTAGCATTTTGTGTATTATTGGTATTAGTGTTGTTTTTAAATGTATTTTTAGTAAAAATGATGATGCATGCTTTGATTTTGATGGTTCTAGTTTGATTGATTCTAAGGAGTCTATTGCTCTTGGATTTGCTCTTTCTGCTGATTGTTTTGGAATTGGTTTTAGTTACTGTTTGATTGGGTCGTGCTTTTTTATTTTTCCTTTTGCTGTGGCTATATTTCAATTTGTTTTTTTACAGCTTGGTATGTTTATTGGTTCTTTCCTAGGAAATTCTCAGTTTTTGCCTAGTTGGGCGTATTCTCTTTTGTCTGGATTTCTACTTATTATAATTGGCATTGCTAAGTTTTTCTTGTAGTGCAAAAATTCCTAATGCTTATACATTAGGAATTTCTTTTTATTATTGTTGGTAATGCGTTATATGTGTCTTTTGATAGTAATGTTCTTGATACTATTACACCATTTTTTATTAGCTTTTTGTACGCTTCGCTTGTGCTTCCGTTTGCTCCTTTTTGAGTTACTTTTTCTGTACCTGGAGTAAGGCTTGTGTCTGTTATATATTCTGTTTTTGACTCGATTATATTTGTTATTACTGATTCTATTTCTACTGTATAATCGTCTTCTTGTTTTATGCCATATATGTCTATTTTTACTACTCCATCACCTGCTTGTGCTACTATTTTTATTGGATATTTTCTAGTGTTCTTGAATTTGAAATCTAGTGTTCCCCATGATACGGTTGCATCTCTTCCGTCTGCTACATAGGATGTTCTAAAATAATGATTATGTCTTTCTGTTATATCAAGATTTGCAAGCAGTGCGGTATTATATAGTGTTGATGATACTTGGCATATTCCTCCTCCTACATCTAATACTACTTTTCCTCCTGCATAGGCTTTGGCTTCTTTGAATCCTGCTTCTATTGTTCTTTTTCCTACTTGCTTGTTGTATGAAAATTCTTCGCCTGGGTTTACTATTGCTCCATTTAGTTTGGCTGTTGCTAGTGTGATGTTGTTGTCTCTATTTGTATTGCTTGAGTCATAATTTGTTGTAAATGTGGCTAAAAGGTTAGGGAATGCGTCTTCTCCGAGGTCTATTACTTTTTTATTTGCCGAGGTTATTTTTAGTGGTATTGTGTATTCTTCTTTGTCTTCTTTTAAAATTTCTTTTGCTTCATCTATTGTTATCCCTAGCTCTATACCGTTTTCGTCTGCATGAACTACTAGTGGGTCTTTGGTTATATACGCATCTTGTGGCTCTTTGGTTATTTCTTTTGCTATTTTTTCTATATCTATTGCTTCAGGCTCTTTATTTTTGGTTGGTATTTCTATTGTATTTTCAGTATCTGTTAGATTTTTTATGTTCTCTTGTATTTTTCTTTTTAGTTCTTCTTTATCTATTATGACTCCTGATTTTCCTTTTGATATTATTAAGTTTTTTCCATCTATTTCATAGCTATTGTCTTTTGCTACGTCTGGCAATTTTGATTCTGTGTCTTGTATTATCTGCTCTAGGCTTGTTTCATTTATGGCATATTGCATTTCTATGTTTCTATGAATTATTAATGTTGATAATATTGCATAATTATTTGTTAGTATATTGCCTTTTCTTCCTACACTATATGCTTTTTGAACTGTATCGTTTATGTTTGTTTCTATATTTAATTGATCGTATGATATTTGTATCTCAAATTCTCCATGTTTTAGTATGATCCCTTTTAGGCTTTTTTCTCTATATTGTTTTGTAATTTGTTCGATTGCTTCTTGTTCTGTTTTTCCTGATACTGTGCTTCCTTGGACTGATATATTATTGTATATTTTGTTGTTTCCCATGTTTATTATGCTGAATATTGTTGATATTAATATTATTATCCCTACTAATATGGATATTTTGATTATTGTGGTTTTTTCCATAATATTTTCCTTCTTTTATTTTATATTCTTTGGTTCTTTTTTATATGTATATTATCATATTTTTTTTATTTATACTAGACTTTTTTTTGCTATTTATATTATAATTAGTTTAAATTATTTTTAGGAGTGTATGTATATGATTGGTGATTTGATTGCTAGAATTAGAAGTGATAAAAATGTTTCTAAGACTGATTTGTCTAAGGCTACCAATATTAATGTTGGACATCTTACTCATATTGAGAAGGGTGAGCGTAATCCTAGTCACAAGGCTTTGCATAGCTTATGCCAAGCTCTTGATGTGCCTTACCAGCCTTTGATGTATACTTATGACAGAGAGCTTTCTGATGATCAAGTAAAATACAATGCTCCTTTTCATGTTAGATATGATTCTATTCCTATTATTTCATCTATTGATGGTTTTGCTCATTGTTCTTCTGACGTGAGAAATGCAACTTTTGTTCTTAGGGTTAATGGCAATGATATGGCTCCAAAACTTCCTAATGGTTCTTTTGTTTATGTTGAGCTTAATGCTCCTCTTAACAGCAAAGATATTGGTATTTTTGAAGTTGGTGGTAGAATTATTATTCGCAAGTTTATTGTTCGTAAAAATGACATTGTTCTTAGGGCTTATAGTGAATTTATTGATGATATTGTTCTTACTAAGAATTCAAATTTTTCTGTTATTGGCAAAGTTCTTAAGGTTTACCAGTTGTAATTTGTCGATTTCTGGTTTATTTTTGTTTCTTATGTTACAAATTTTACATTTTTGATACATTTTGGTTAAGAGCTTGAATATTGTTATCCTAATTATTATAATATAATTAGTTATATTTTTAGGAGATAATAATGGAACTGATAAAAAACATATTTTTTAATACAGATAAATTAGTTGAAAATTCTACAGTTAAGATTTCTTATACTGGCGAATTGTTTCAAAATAATTGTGATAAGGTTTTTGCTCATTATGGTTTTGGTAATGAGTGGGCTTATTTAAGTGATGTTGAAATGCATAAGACTGAACTTGGTTTTCAAGCTGAAATCAAGCTTGTTAGCAATGAACCTTTGAATTTATGCTTTAGATCTTCTAATAATTTATGGGACAATAATGAAGGTAAGAATTATTCTTTCGATATTGAAAAAGCTCCAGCTGCATTGATTACTATCGAAAATCAATCTTTGGTTTATCCAAAAAGATTAAGAAAGTCTTATATTTGGAGTAAAAAGGTTAAACTTGCTTTTTACAAGTTTGTTAAGTATCTTCCTAAATTGTTGTCTGGTGACTACAAGAAAAGACAATCTGTAGAGGATTAATTTTCTCTTTATTATAATTTGTTATAAAATATGCATTTTCATGCATATTTTTAATTTATTTTAAATTTTATTAATTTTTATTAAAAAAATAGTTGACAAATTGATATTCTTGTAGTAGAATAAGGAATGTGTCCAACTTATGTTGTATGCTTTGACACGAGTCATTAGCTCAGTTGGTAGAGCACTTGACTTTTAATCAAGTTGTCCGGGGTTCGATTCCCCGATGGCTCACCACTCTTAAGGATTTAAGAGTTGCTTAAATCCTTAATATATTTTATGGCCCCGTGGTCAAGCGGTTAAGACATCGCCCTTTCACGGCGGAGACATGGGTTCGATTCCCGTCGGGGTCACCATATATGCCACTTTAGCTCAGCTGGTAGAGCAACTGACTTGTAATCAGTAGGTCGTCCGTTCAAATCGGACAAGTGGCTCCATTTTTAAAGGTCTGTAATTTTAGAGTTGCTATTATTACTGGCTTTTATTTTTTTATATTTGAGAGGTTTTATTATGAATAAAGTTGCTATTGTTTCTGGCGGTTCTAGAGGAATTGGAGCTTCTATTGTTGAAACTCTTGCTAGCTCAGGCTTTGATGTTGTTCTTAATTATAGATTTTCTGCCAATAAGGCTAATGATATTGCTTCTAAGTTTTCTAATGTTGTTACTTTTCAAGCAGACGTTTCAGATCATGCTCAAGTTAAGTCTTTAGTTGACTTTACTATTAGTAAGTTTGGGCGCATTGATTTATTAGTTAATAATGCAGGTATTGATTTTATTAATACTTTGTCTGATACTTCTGATTCTGACTTTGATACGGTTTTGAGAAATAATTTATATTCAGCTTTTTATTTATCTAAAGAAGTTTCTCCTTATATGATTAATGCTAAATCTGGATTGATTATTAATATTTCTTCTATATGGGGAATTGTTGGAGCTTCTTGTGAAATGGCGTATTCGGTTAGCAAGGCTGGTCTTGATGCTATGACTAAGTCTCTTGCAAAAGAACTTGGGCCTTCTAATATTAGAGTTAATAGTATTGCACCTGGAATTATTGATACTGATATGAATTCTTTTCTTTCTAAAGAGGAATTAAGTGAAATTGTTAATGATATTCCACTTGAACGTATTGGACTTCCTTCTGATGTGGCTAATACGGTTTTATTTCTTGACAAAAACAGCTATATTACAGGACAGGTTATTCAAGTTACTGGTGGTTGGAATTTGCAATAGCCCTAAAGTTGATGTTGATTGGTGGTAGCAATTAATTTGCAATAATAATAATTAATCCCCTATTATTTTTGTAATAGGGGAATTCTTTTATTTATTTAATTCTTTTAATACTTCTTCAACATCTATTCCATGTACCATGCATGCTTCTTCAAGCGTTTCTGCTTGTGATGCTGGGCATCCTAGGCAATGCATTCCTGCTTCTAATAAAATGTCTGCTTTTTCTGGAGCTTTCTCTAATAATTCTCCGATTTTTGTATCTTTGTTGAATTTCATTTTTCTTTTCCTTTCCCAAGAAGTGCATATGTCACTTTTTGTATCTTCTTGTCCTTTTTTGTCATATCTATATTATTTTATCATATTTTTTCAAAAAAGTATAGACAAATTTAAAATTATATTGTATAATGCCAAGTGTTGGAAGGAGTGATGTCATATTTTGACTTTACTTGATTTATTTTTTATAATTTTTATTATTAATTTTCTTATTTGTATTTATTCTTTTTATAGTTTTTTACAAATATCAATTTTTCATAATCTTTTAGGTTCCAAGTTAAAACTAAAATTTAGAAAGGAGGATTAATATTCTTTTTGCTTTTTTACTGTGCTTAACCCAGGTGTTAATAATTTTGCTTTTTAAGCCTATACTTTTTTCTAAGGCTATTAATTATTATAGTAATTTTAGAATTTTTAATTTTCTTATTACTAATCCTACTTTATGGTTATTCACAAGAGGTTTATTTATATTATTTTCATTTATTGCCAATTTTATAATTCTTAAATTTGTTTTTTCTTATTTTCTTAACTATAATAAGAATAATTTACTTATTTATAAAGCTCCTACTTTTCGGCTTATATATTGGAAATGATATGAATGATAATCCTGTGTTTGTTCCAGAAAGTGGATTGTATCAAAATTTTCTTGTTACTGGTACTATTGGATCTGGTAAAACTGCGTCTGCTTTGTACCCTTTTACAAGACAATTGATTGATTATTTTGATAATGATTTTGATAGCAAATTATTTCTTCTAATACTTGATGTTAAAGGAAATTATTATTCTAAAGTACTTGAGTTTGCACATGATTGTAACAGATTAAATGATGTAATTGTTATTGAGATTAATGGTAAATATCGCTACAATCCTTTAGACAAGCCTTCGCTCTTACCATCTGTCTTGGCTAATAGGCTTAAAGAGATTTTACTATTGTTCTCGCCTAATAATTCTGAGTCTTTTTGGATTGATAAGTCTGAACAAGTTATTGAAGCATGTATTAGTTTTTGTAGAATTTATAATGATGGATATGTCTCTTTCGATGAATTGCATAATTTGATTACTGATCATTCTTATTATTTATCCAAACTTTCTATTGTTCGAGATTATTTTATTTCTCGTAAACTTTCGGATGTTGATATATTTAATTTATACAGATCTATTAATTTTCTTGAGAATGATTTTTATTCTCTTGATGATAGAAATTTGCATATACTTCAGTCAGAAATTACTAGAATCACAAATTGTTTTGTGTCTAATTTAGATGTTAAAAATACTTTTTGTCCTTCTAAAGAAGATGAAAATTTTTGTGGTTTTCATGATGCTTTACATTCTGGAAAAATCGTTATTTTGAATATGAATATTGCAAAGTATAAGAATTTATCTAAGATTATTGCAGCATATTTGAAGTTAGATTTTCAATCTGATGTTTTGGAGCAGTTGTCTAATCATTCCTGTAATTTAATTAGACCTTCTGTGTTTATTTCTGATGAATATCAAGAATATGTTACTTCATCTGATGCATCATTTTTTTCTCAAAGTAGAGAAGCAAAATGTATTAATATTGTTGCCACTCAAAGCTATACTTCTATACTTAATAGTCTTAATAATCAATATGCTTCTAAAGTAATTATTCAGAGCTTGGTTAATAAGTTATGGTTTAGAAGTGATGATATTTTTACTATTGAAGATATTCAGAAGCAAATTGGCAAAGAAGAACGTGAACATTTTTCAAGAACTTTTTCTGAAAATTCTAAGCATAGTTCTTATAATCCTCTTTCTAAAAAGTTTATTAGTAGTGATTCAAGTTATTCTGAGAGTTTAAATTCTTATTCTCAATTAGAATTTAAATATGATTATCATTTTTTTACTCAGGAGTTATCTACTTTTCATTGTTTATCTTTTTTATCTGATGGTAATAAGATTTTACCTCCTACAGAATTGCAGATGATTCCTTATTTTATTAAATAGATTGGAGGTTTATTTTGAGAAAAAAACGACTAATAAAAATTTGTGTATTTGTTTTTATTGTTTGTTTTTTATTTGCTATTTTTATGCCATTTTCTTTTGCAGCTACGCCTAAATTGGTTACTAAACTTTCTTCTGCTTTTAAGGATATTAAAAGTTGGCTTTTAAAGCTGGCAACTCCAGCAGCTGCTGTTACTGTTGGAGCAGGTCTTTTTATGAAAAAGTTTAGTTTTGGAGATGAAGAGCGTATTCGTATGTCAAAGAAAATTATTAGAGGCTCTTTTGTTGCCTATGCTTTATTACTTGCTCTTGATTTAATTCTATCAGCAATTGAGTCTTTAATATAATGCTGTACACCTATTACAGGTGTACAGATTTTAATAAAAGTCTTATAGGTTCTTCTTTAGAATCTAAATTTATATTTATGGAGATTTTGTGGAACAAGGTGAAATTGTTAATATAATTATTGATACTATAAATACTATATTAGGTAATATTATTTCCTCAATTGATAATAGTATGTATTCTAGTCTTGATAGTGTTATTTTTATTGGGCCAGATATTATTAAAAATTCTTCTTTTGAAAAATTGCTTGGTGCTAATGGAAAATATGGGCTTATTTATTTGGCTGATGCAATGCTTGTTGCTATTTCTATGTTTTATTGTGTTAAATTTTTTTATGCTAATTATGTTGAAACTAATATTGAAAAACCTAGCCAGTTTATTTTTAAGCTTATTATTTTTACTTTTTTAGTTAATTTTTCATATTTTTTATGCGAGCAAGTTCTTAATATTAACTTATTGTTCTCTTCTTCTATTCAGGAAATTGGTAAGAATATTTTAGGAATTGATATTTCTTTTTCTGAATTGATTACTCAGCTTAACCGTACTGTTTCTGTTGGTGAATCTTCCTTTGATCTGTTTTCTATCTCTGGAATAATCAAGAGTTTTGTAAGTGTTGGCTTAATGAATTTACTTTTTTCATATTCTTTAAGATACATTATTTTACAAGTATTTTTATTGTTTACACCTTTTGCTCTTCTAAGTCTTATTGTTTCTTCTACTTCTTGGATTTTTAGATCATGGTTTAAGTGTATGTTTTCTTTATTGATAATTCAATGTTTTATTCCTATTGTTTTAATAGTTATTTTCTCAATTGACTTTTCGAATAAAATTTTGTTTATTGGAGGAATTTATGCTTTGACTAAAATTAATAGTTATGTTCGAGAGTTGTTTGGTGGTGTTGGAATAGATGTTTCTAATCAATTTGGTAATGTTCTTTCGTTTTTTAAGAAATAGTGAGGTGATTTTTTGAATTTTATTTTTCCTTCTAATTATTCTTTTAAGAATAAATTGCTTGGTATTATAGATTATCCTACTGCGATTTTTAATGTTATATATTTTTTAATTATTTTTGGTATTAATTATTTACTTTTCTCTAGTATAAATATTAGAATTATTTTTATTATTGTTTTTTATTTTCCAATTTTTCTTTTTAGTATTGTTGGTTTTAATCATGAAAATATTCTATATTCGCTTTTTTATATTTTAAAGTTTTTAATTAAGCCTAAAATATATCTTTATTTTTAACTGTATGTTATCTATTACCATCATTTTTTATCTTTTTAATAGTTGTAAAAAAGTATAAACAATGATATAATTCGCTTTGTTAGGAGGTAATTATGAAACTAGAGCAAAATGATGTATCTTTAATTTTTTCACAAACTAGTATTCCAGATGTTTTTTTTACAGAGTATCTTTCACAGGCTAGTGGTGACTTTGTAAAAGTTTATTTATATCTTTATTTTTTGTCTAAATATAATAAAGATGTGAAGATAAATGATTTATCTAAAAAATTGGAATTGCCTCTTAAAATAATTCAAGATGCAGTTAAGTATTGGGAAGAAGCAGGTCTTTTGATTCGTAAAAATCAAGGCTTTATTGTTGCTAATTTACAAGAAATAGAATTGAATAAGGTTTATAAGCCTAGAATTTCTATGTCTGCTCAAGACGTTAAGAAAGTAGCTGAAAACAAGTACAGAGCTAAAGCTATTGATACAATTAATAATGAATTCTTTCAAGGCGTTATGTCTCCATCTTGGTATGGCGATATTGATTTATGGTTCAAGAAATATGGTTTTGACGAAGAGGTTATGATTGCACTATTTAGATATTGTTTTAATAAATCAGCTTTACATAGATCTTATATTTCGACTGTCGCTGAGGCTTGGAATAAAAATAAAATTAAAACTTTTAGTGACTTAGATTTATATTATCAGAAAGAAGAAAAATTAAAGTCTATTGGTAATTCTATTAGAAAGAAGATGCGTATTGCTCGTAATTTATCTGTTTATGAAGAAGCATATATTGAAAAATGGAATTTGACTTACGGATATGGTTTAGATATTATTGATATTGCTTTGAAAAAGACTACTTCTAAGTTTAATCCTAGTTTTGAATACCTTGATAAGTTAATTTCTGATTGGCACGAAAGAGGTTTAAAGACTTCTTCTCAAGTATTAGAATATATTGAAAAGCAGAAAAATATTCCAGTTCAAAAGAATTCTAGTAGTTCTACTAACTCTGGTAATGTTTCTGCAAATTATCCTCAAAGAAATTATAATAATTTAAATAGTTTTTACAGTAATATTTAATGTCTTTTTATGAAAGCGAGGTGATGTTATGAATAATGATAATTTAAAGTCTTTGTTAGCCAATTATGAAAGAAAGAGAAATTCAAAAATTGCCGATGCAAATTTAAAAAAAGAGAAGATTATTTCTTCTATTCCGGAATTAGAAAAAGTTGAAAATGATATAAATTCTTTATCAATTAAAGCTATTAAATTAATTTTAACTACTCGTGATAAATCTTTAATTGACAATTTAAATAAGCAAATTGCATGTTTAAAGTCTCAAAAATTAGATATTTTAAAAAAGCATAATCTTTCTCAAGATGATTTCTTGCCTAAATTCGATTGTCCAATTTGTAAAGATACTGGATTTGTTAAGCAAAATAATAATAATGTTCTTTGTAATTGTATAAAGCAAAAGTTATATAATATTGAATATAATCATTCAAATATTTATGATTTGCAAAATCAAAATTTTGATAATTTCAGACTAAGTTTTTATTCTGATTTAGTTGATGAATATAAATATGGTAAAAATATATCTCCTAGAGATAATATTATATCTATAAAGAAGATTTGTCAGCATTTTATCGATCATTTTGATGATCCTGATGAAAGCAATTTATTATTTTGTGGCAGTCCTGGTTTAGGTAAAACTTTTCTTTCTTCATGCATTGCTAATGAGATGATAAAGCGTGGAAAGACTGTATTATATCAAACTGCTCCTATGATGCTAGATAATATAATTGATTATAAATTTGGAAAAAGTAGTAATAATATTATAAGTTCAATTAATTCTGTTGATTTATTAATTATAGATGATTTAGGAACTGAATCTAAAAACAATTTAAAAATTACTGAATTGTTTAATATTATCAATACTCGTTTATTGAATCAAAATAATAAAATAACTAAGACTATTATTTCTACGAATTTATCTTTGCAAGATTTATATAATACTTATGAAGAAAGAATAGTTTCTAGAATCATTGGTAATTATAATGCTTGTTATTTTTTCGGAGATGATATTCGCATTAAGAAAAAATTAAAAGTTTAAATTGATGAAATTAAAAAAACTTATACACATTTTGTTTACATTATGTGTATAAGTTTTTTATTTTATTTATTTTTTTCGTCTTCTTTTTCTATTTCTTCTGTGTCATTATCGTTTACTTTTTCAATGCTAACTACTTTTCCTCCGTCGCTCGTTCTCATTAATGTTATTCCTTGAGTATTTCTTCCTAGTACACTTATTTCCGAAGCTTTTATTCTTATTACTGTTCCTGTATCTGTAATCATTAATATATCGTCGTCTTCTCCAGTAATTCTTATTCCTACAATTTCTCCGGTCTTAGATGTGATTTTGTATGTAACTACTCCTCTTCCACCTCTTGCTTGTACACGGTATTCGTCTAATTCAGTTCTTTTTCCAAATCCGTTTTCTGTTATTGCAAGTAATGTTCCTTTGCTATTAGCATTAATTGTTTCCATTCCAATAACACTGTCGTCTTTATCTATTCTTATTCCAAGAACACCTTGTGATGTTCTTCCTATTGGGCGAACATCTTTTTCATTAAATGTAATACATAGGCCTTTTCTTGTTACCATTACAATGTTATTTTCACCTTCTGTTAGTCTTACATCAATTAATTCATCGTCTTCTTTTAAGTTAATTGACATTAACCCCGTTTTCTTTCCAGAATCATATTCTTTTAAAGGTGTCTTTTTAATTAATCCATTTTTTGTACCCATTAATAAAAATTGATTTTCTGAAAATTCTTTAATTGGAATTACTGCTGTAATTTTTTCTCCACCATCTAATGATAGCAAGTTAACTATTGCTGTTCCCTTTGCAGTTCTTCCTGCTTCTGGGACTTCAAATCCTCTTAGTTTATATAGCTTACCTTTATTGCTAAAGAATAGAATTATATCATGTGTTGATGCTGTAAATATTTGTTTTACGAAATCATCTTCTCTTGTTGTAATTCCTGTAATTCCTTTTCCTCCACGTTTCTGGCTTTTATATGTGTCTAATGGCATTCTTTTAATATATCCAAATCTAGTTAATGCTATAATTGATTGTTCTTCTGCAATTAAATCCTCATCTTCAAATTCATCTGCTGCAGCAACGATCTTAGTTTTTCTTTCATCTCCATATTTTTCTTTCATTTCTAGAGATTCTTCTTTTACAATGTCATCAACTAAATTATCATTTGCCAATATTTCTCTTAAATGAGCTATTAGTTTCATAAGAGCTTGATATTCTTCTTCTATCTTTTCTCTTTGTAAACCTGATAAAGTCTTTAATCTCATATCCAATATTGATTGGGCTTGTATATCATCTAATCCAAATCTCTTCATTAATTGTTCTTTTGGATCATCATAAGAATTTCTAATTATTCTGATTACTTCATCAATATTATCAATTGCAATTCTTAATCCCTCTAATATATGAGCTCTTGCAAGTGCTTTATCTAAGTCAAATTTAGTTCTACGTACTATTACATTTTTTCTATGTTCTATATAATAATCTAAGCATTGTCTTAATGTAAGGATTCTTGGAACACCATCAACTAAAGCAAGCATTATTATTCCAAAAGAATCTTGTAATTGAGTGTTTTTGTATAATTGGTTTAATATTACTTTAGCATTTACATCTCTCTTTAATTCTATAACAACTCTTACTTTTTCTTCTCTATCAGATTCGTCTCTAACTTCTGATATACCTTCTATTCTCTTGTCTCTTACTAATTGATTTATGTCTACTATTAATTTTGCTTTATTAACTTGATAAGGAAGTGAAGATACTACTATTCTTTGTCTATTTCCTGACATTTCTTCAATTTCAGCTTCAGCTCTTAATAATATTTTTCCTCTTCCTGTTAAATATGCTTGTTTTATTCCTTCTCTTCCTAAGATTGTTGCTCCTGTTGGAAAATCTGGACCTTTTACTATTTTCAATAATTCTTCGTCAGTTATTTCTTCTGATTTTTCTTTTAGCTCAACCATTCTAATAACAGCATTTAATATTTCTGTTAAATTATGTGGTGGAACATTTGTTGCCATTCCTACTGCTATTCCTGATGATCCATTTACTAACAAAGCTGGTAATTTAGCTGGTAAAACAGTTGGTTCCTGTCTTATACCATCAAAGTTTGGCATAAAGTCTACAGTATTTTTTTCTATGTCTGTTAGCATTGTTTCTGCTATTTTTGACATTCTTGCTTCTGTATAACGGTATGCAGCTGCTCCATCTCCATCAATTGATCCAAAATTTCCATGTCCATCAATTAAAGGATATCTAAGTGAGAAATCTTGTGCTAGTCTAACCATTGCATCATAAACAGATGAATCTCCATGTGGATGATATCTACCTAAAACATCTCCTACTGTTGTAGCTGATTTTCTGTATGGCTTTTCAGTAGTTAATCCATCTTCATACATTGTATATAAAATTCTTCTATGTACTGGTTTCAAACCATCTCTTACATCTGGAAGAGCACGTTGAACAATTACGCTCATCGCATAATCAATATAGGCAGTTTTCATTTCTTCTTCAATGTCTCTATTAATTATCTTTCCTTCTTTGAACTCTGGTTCTTCTTTCTTGTCCATTTGTTTACCTCTTTCCTAGCTATTTTTTACTTCTTTATTATACTAAAGTCCTTTTAAAATTGCAAGGAAAAATTGCTTTTTTTATTAATTTACAGCATATTTGAGAGTATTAATTTTATTGAAATTTAGTATATTAATTTTTGAGCCAGTCCAATTTCTTCTGCGCTTAAATTAAAATTTCCTCCATTGTTTTTTATTAGTTTATGTATATTTTCAATTTTTCTAGCATCTATTATTGTTTTTTCTAATGGCATTGTTTCTTTTAATTTTTCTTTGATTTTTTTATATTCTCTTTCCATTCCATCTAGGTCTTTATTTTTATAATAATTATTCCAATTGTTTGAATATTTATTAATTTTTTCTATATTATTTATTTGGCTTGTAAAATTATTTTCTATATTATTGCTTATGGTATTTAATATGGTATTTTTTCCTCTTTTTATTACTTTGCCTACATTTGTAGAAATTATATTATTTTTTATTGTTGTATTTATTCCCTTGTCAAGTAAATTTGATACTGTATCTATTAGACCTCCTGATTTAATTACAGTTTGTGCTTGATTTATATTATCAAATTTACCAGTCACCATACCTACTACACTTTTTCCTAATTCTATTGCTGATGAGACAGTTTGCTGTATTCCTGCTTTAAATCCGTTTTTTATTATTTCATCTTTAATTGATATAATCTGGTCTTCTATTAAATCTGGTAATAATACTCTTAATCCAGTATTTATTCCTGTATTTATTAATTTTCCTATTGTTGTTTCTAAAAAATTGTTTTGTTCTTTTGCTATTTGTATGGTGTTTGTTATCTCATTTTGCATGGTATTGTCTAATTGATTTGTTAATATTGCTTCTATTTAATTACCTCCTTTTCATTTGTTCTTTAATCTTTTTATTTAATATTTTTTCTCTTATATATGATAGTTCTTCTTTTATTACTTTTTCTTGATTTGATTGTTTATTAATTACTAAATCATAATAATCATCTAACTTTATTTTTCCTAAAATATTATATCCTTTAAATACTCCTTTTAAAATCTCATCGTCAATTGAATATTTTGTGCATTTATTAAATATAATATTTAGTTGTTCTTTTGCAATGTTCCATTCTTCAGTATATATTTGTAATAATTTTTTTGCTTTCTTTATTTCTAATGAATTAGCTCCTGATATTAATATTGATTGATTTGACATCTTTATCATTTCTTTTGTATAATCCATAAAGCATTCTGATGAAGTATCTACTATTATTAAATCATATATTTTTTTTGCTTGTTTTATTGTATTTTTTATTTTTGTAATACTTGATTGTTTTGCATTATTAAAAATTAAATTTACTCCTGATATTAGGTCAACATTATATTTTGTTTTTATTACATAGTCATTTATATTGATATTTGAATTTAAATTATTTTTCATTATTTTATTTTTTATATCTTTATCATAATTTTTTACCGCTAATAAATATTGTAAACTATTATTTAAAATATCAAAGTCTATTATTAATACCTTTTTATCTTTAATGTTTGCTGCAAATGTTACTGAAAATATACTTTTTCCTATTCCATTTGCGCCTAATATTGTGAGTATTTTTCCATCTTTAGTTTCTTCTGAAAAAAAATTATTTATTGGTATAGTCTTTTTACTCATTACATTATTATTTATAATTTCTACTATTTTTCTTTCATCAATTTTATTCATTTTATAATGAATTTTATTATATCTTTTTTTACTATCACTTATTAAAATTAATTTTATTTTTCTATTTGATTCTTTTATTTTTTCAATTAATTCTTCTATTGGTATTTCTCCTTCTATTTTTTCGTTTATTATAATATAATCAATATTTTTATTTACTTCTAAGAATTCTAATATTCCTTCTCTATATGAAATATCATTGCATAATACATTTATTTGATTTTCTTTTAAATTCTTTATTAATTTTTGGTTTCCTATTGCAGTTATAACGTTCTTAATTATTTTCACCTCCTATTATTTCTTTTTCAAAATCTGCAGATTCAATTTTTGCTAATATGTGTTCTTTTCCTACAAACATTACACATTCTCCTCTCTTTAATGAATTTATTTCTATTTTTTCTTTTTGTGAAATATTTAAATATTTTTCTAATATTTTTATATTTTCTTCTTCAAGATAAAAAAATGTTTTTATTTCTGAGTTGTTTAATATACTTTTTCCATAGGTTCCATTTTCTAAGCTAAATAAGTCTGATATGTCTTGTGTTATTGCAACTGCACTACCTCCATATTTTCTTATTGTTTTAAAAATTTTGTAAATAAAGCTTGCTACGTCTTTGTTTGACGTTACCCCAATTAGTTTCCATATTTCATCTAAATAAATTGATTTTTTTATTTTTCTATCTTTTTTTATTTTATCCCAAAATAATTCTATAAAAATATACATTCCAAATTTAATGTTTTCTTCTCCTAGTTCATAAATATCTGCAATTATTATTGAATTATTTAATTCTACATTTGTATGTTTGTTTAGATAGCTTAGTGATCCATAAACAAATGGTTTTAATCTTGTTTTTAAATTTCCCTCAAGTTTATTATATAGATCTTCAAGTATTGGCATATCTTTTGTGGTTTTGAATTTTTTATTTTTGTATAGTGTTTTATCATTAAAAGTTATCCCCTTTTCTTCATATATTTGTATTATTTTTTCTTCTAATATTGATTTTTCTATTTCTGTCATTGAATTAAAAATTAAATTGAAAAAATTAATTAATTTATTTATTTTTGTTGCTAGATAACCTTTTTGATCTTCTTCTAAACTTTCTTCTCTAATATCAAAAATATTAATATAACTTTCTGAGCTTGCTCCTAATTTTATAATAGATGCATTTAATTCTTCTGCTAGTTTATTATATTCTCTATCTGGATCAATTATATATTGTTCCAATCCCATTAAACTGTTTCTTAATATCATTAATTTTGTAAAAAATGATTTTCCTGAACCACTTGTTCCAAATATACACATGTTTGAATTTTTATATTTATTTCTGTTATATTTATCTATGAAAATTAATGAATTGTTATATACATTAGTTCCTATAAATATTCCATTTTCATCAAATAATGATGATGATATTAAAGGATAAGTCGCTGATATAGAGCTAGTTAAAATGTTTCTTTTTGATACTTCTTTTATATCTTTACTATTTATTAATAATGGAAGACTTGCCTGATACACTTGTTCTTGTCTAAAATATGCTTTTTTAGTTTGCATTCCTCTACTTCTTAATAATCCTTCAATTTTATTCGTTTTATATTCTAGATCTTTTTTATTGTTTGAAAATACTGTAACATACGTGTATATGTAGTATAATTCTTCATTATCAATTTGTAGTTGTTTTCTTATGTATTTTGCGTCATTATACGTAAATGCTGCAATTTCATAGTCTTGTCTACTTTTTCCTATGTTTTCCAAATCAACTCCTACATTTCCAATATTATATGTTAAATCTTTTATTACTTTGTAAGTGTCCTGTTTTTCGTAAAATATTGATAAATAAATATTTTCATCTGTATCAATAATATTTTGAAATATTAAATCATTTTGTTCTCTTACATAGTTTACTATTATTAGACTTGAATAATATGTTCCGTCAATTTCAATATATTTGGGATTATTCAAGTTAATATATGACGGACTTAAATAATCCCTTTTTGAAAATGTTCCTCCTATATAATTATCTATATTTCCACCTCTTTTGTTATTATTTTAATTTTTTGTTGAATAAAAGAATGAGTGTAAAATCTCATAAATTTGTTTTTCTTCTGTATATTCAGATACCAAGTTTCCACATCTTGAAAATAAATCTCTGACTTTTATGTAATTTTCTTGCAAATTTTGTAAAATTACTGATTCTTCTTGTTCTTCTTTTGGACTTTTTATTATTAAATAAAATTTTTTGTTTGATGATTTTTTTGTTGATACATATTGATTTATATAATCTATATATTTTTCTTTTAAGTTCTGTTGGAAGGAATTACTTTTTATTTTTTTTATATGATTAGATAAATCTATTTTTTTGCTTTGCACTAATATTTGCATATTAAAATTACAATTTTTAAAAATATTGTTATATGAATTTAAAATCGCTTCTTTTTCTAAATCTGATTTTAGTATATAATTTATTGGACTTATATTTAATATTTTTATATAGGAGTTGTCTTTTAATTTTACTATTCCTTTCTCTAAAATCTTTTCGAATGGAAGCCAATTTTGAACAGAATGGATTTGTTCAAGTTTCATTTTTCTCCTTTCTTGTTTTTATGATACTACGGTTTCCATAAGATGTCAACAAAAATCGTTCGACATAAATCGACAAAACAGCATGTAATAATACTATTACATGCTGTTTGTTTTTTATATTTTTCGTTACAGTTCTAAGTCTTTCATTTAAATTTGTGTTTGTCGAATAATGTCTTTTTTTGTCAAAAACATTATTTTCTATACATCTAAGTTTTTTACAAATTTTGCATTTTTTTCTATAAATTGTCTTCTAGGTTCAATTTCATCTCCCATAAGAATAGTAAATATTTGATCAGCTTTTATTGCATCATCCATTGTAACTTTTACAAATATTCTATTTTCTGGATCCATAGTTGTTTCCCATAGTTGTTCTGGATTCATTTCTCCAAGTCCTTTATATCTTTGTATTGATACATTATCTCTTCCTATTTTTTCAAGTTCTTCATCTAATTCTTCATCTGTATAGCAGTATACATCTTTTATTCCTTTTTTTGATACTTTATATAAAGGGGGTTGTGCTAAAAATACATGTCCCTGTTCTATTAGAGGTCTCATATATCTAAAGAAGAATGTTAATAATAATGTTCTAATATGTGCTCCATCAACATCGGCATCTGCCATAATTACAACTTTACCATAACGTATTTTAGTTACATCAAAGTCAGCTCCTATTCCTGCTCCAATAGCTTGTATAACTGGTTTTAATTTATCATTATTATAGATTTTATCAGCTCTTGATTTTTCAACATTAAGCATTTTTCCCCATAACGGTAAAATTGCTTGATATTTTCTATTTCTTCCTTGCTTTGCACTTCCTCCAGCAGAGTCTCCCTCTACGATATAAACTTCACACTCATCTGCATTTTTACTACTACAATCTGCTAATTTTCCTGGTAATGTTGTTACTTCTAGTGAGCTTTTCTTTCTAACTAGTTCTCTTGCTTTTCTTGCTGCTTCACGTGCGTGTGATGCACTAACGCATTTTTCTAATATTGATTTTGCAACAGTAGGATTTTCTTCTAAATATGTGCTTAATGCATCCACTACTATTGATTGTACAATTCCTGTGACATTACTATTTCCAAGTTTTGTTTTTGTCTGTCCTTCAAATTGTGGTTCTTTAACCTTTACGGAAATAACAGCTGTAAGTCCTTCTCTGATATCCTCACCTTGTAAATTATTGTCTTTTTCTTTTAATATTCCATGTGATCTTGCATAATCATTAAATACTTTTGTTAATGCTCTTTTAAATCCTTCTAGGTGTGTTCCACCCTCTATTGTATTTATATTATTGACAAATGAATATATATTTTCATTATATGCAGTTGTATATTGTAGTGCAATTTCTACTGGTATTTCTGCATTTGTTTTTTCAATATATATAGGCTCTGGATTTATTTTTTCTTTATTTTTATTTAAATATTCAACAAAAGAACGTAATCCTCCTTCAAAGCAAAATTCCGCTTTTTTAGGTGTTTCACCTCTTAAGTCTTCAATGCTAATATATAATCCTTTAGTTAAAAATGCCATTTCTCTGAATCTGTCTTCTAAAGTGTCATAATCATAGTTTAATGTTTCAAATATAGTTCCATCAGCCAAAAATCTAACACGCGTTCCAGTTTTATTTGATTCTCCTATTTTTGTTAGTTTCTCTACTGTTTTTCCTCTTTCAAATTTCATTTGGAAGATTCCGCCATCTCTTTGTATTGTTACTTCAGTCCATTCTGATAATGCATTTACAACGGATGCTCCAACTCCATGAAGTCCACCAGATACTTTATATCCACTATCTCCTCCAAATTTTCCACCGGCATGCAATACTGTATAAACTGTTTCTGCGGCTGAGATGTGAGTTTTAGGATGTATGTCAACTGGAATTCCTCTTCCATCATCTTCAACAGATATTATGTTACCTGGTTCAATTTTTACTTCTATGCGATCGCAATATCCTGCTAAAGCTTCATCTACACAGTTATCTACAATTTCATATACCAAGTGATGTAATCCTCTAATTGATACACTTCCAATATACATTCCTGGTCTTTTTCTAACTGCTTCGAGTCCTTCTAATACTTGTATTTGATTTGCACCGTATGCGTGGTTATATTTTTCCATGTTTATTCTATCCTCCAGTTATAAGTTTATTTTTATTTTTTGTTTTTGTCAAGCTTTTTAATTAAATTTTATTTTTTTGGCCTTTTTTTTATAAAATTTAATGTTTTTTTTATTTTTTTGAGCGATTTTTAATAAATTTTTTATATTTTTTAACGTTTTTTAGTTTTTTTTTATATTTTTTATTTATTTTTCTTTTCAAATTTGCTTTATTTTATTTTTTTTATTATTTTGTGTAATTATATTTTTATTTTTTTAAATAGTCTTAAATTGAATTTTAATTAATTTTTTTATTTTTTTATTTAAAATTTTTAAATTTTTTTGTTTTTTATTCAAAATTTTTTAATTTTTTTATATTTTTAATTAAATTTTCTAATTTTTTTATTATTTTTTAAATTTTTTTTGATACTTTTAGTTATATTACTTAAAAATAAAAATGTCTTAAAATCGATTTTCGTTAATCGATTTTTTTATTAAATTTAAATTTTTTTATTGTTTTTTAATTATTTTTAATTAAATTTTAATTTTTTTATTGTTTTTTTAATTATTTTTGATTAAATTTTAATTTTTTTATATTATTGTATATTTTTTTATTTAATTTTGCATAAAAAAAATAATTAAAAATTATTTTTTTTTTAATTATTTTATTTTTCCATTCTCTATATAAAATGATTTACGATTTTTTATATCTATATCTTTTGTACAGGTAATTAATACTTGTATATTTTTTATATTTGATAAAAATTTTGATATTCTTTTTTCATCTAATTCTGACATGAAATCATCTAATATTAAAATTGGATATTCTCCTATTTCATCATTAATAACTTGTAGTTCTGCTAATTTCATTGATAAAATTGCCGTTCTATTTTGTCCTTGAGAACCATACACTCCAACATCTTCACCATTTATATATATTTTAAAATCATCCCTATGTATTCCTGAGGTTGTATATCCTCTTATTTTGTCTATATTTTTATTTTTTTCTAATTTTTTTAAATATTTTTCTATTTCTTCACAATCTGATGTATAATTAATGTCAATTTTTTCGTCGGTTATTTCAGAATGAATATTTTTTATTTTATTTTTTATTTTTTCTATATATTCTTTTCTGTATAAATAAATTTTATATCCCAATTCTGCTAATTTTTCATTCCATATTTCTAACATTTGATCATTATAGTTTTGTTTTAAGTAATTATTTCTTTGTTCTAATGTTTTTAAGTAATTATTTAATATATGAATATATTGTGGTCTTAACTGTCCTATCATCATATCTATAAATTTTCTTCTATCTGCTGGTCCATTTTTTAATAAATTTATATCGTCTGGTGTAAATATTACTAAATTTATTGTACCTAATAATTCACTTAATTTTTTTATTTTTATATTATTTAAATAAATTACTTTTTTTTCGCTAATATTTATTTTTATTTTTCCATTTCTATCTTTTTTTTGATATTCTACTTCTATATTTGCATATTTTTCGCCTTTTTTTATCATTTCTTTTTCTTTATTTGTTCTAAATGATTTTCCAAATGCACATAGAAATACGGATTCTAATATATTTGTTTTTCCTTGGGCATTATATCCATAAAAAATATTTATATCTTTATTAAGATCTATTGTTTGTTCTTCATAATTTCTGAAGTTTTGTATTTTAATTTTATTAAGATACATTTTACCTCCAATTATATCCACATTCTATGCATAGAATGTGGATAACTTTGTTTTTATTTATTAAATTTTAAATTCTGACATTAGTTTTTTAATCTTATTGGAAGAATCATATATTTATAGTCTCCCTCTTCTTCAATACTTCTAACTATACATGGAGATATATTTGATCCGAAATCTATATAAACTTCTTCATCATCTATATTTCTAAATACATCTAAGAAATATTTTGGATTGAATCCTGCTTCTAAGTTTTTTCCTTCAGTATTTACATATAATTCTTCTTTTGCATCTCCTGTTTGATTTGTACAAGATATTGTAATTTTTCCTACTTCTACTGTTACTTTTACTGGATATTTCTTTTCTTTTTCTATACTTGATGATGATATTAAACTTATTCTTTCAAAACAATTTGCTATTGCTGTTCTGTTTACTCTTACTCTTGTTTCCCATTTTTCTGGGATTACACTAGAATAATTTAAAAATTCACCATCTAGTAATCTAGTTACAATTTTGCAATTTTCAATTTCAAATAATGCTTGATTTTTTGCTATTCCAATTTTAACAAGATCAAATGAATCTAATAAAATTTTATTTATTTCTGTTAATGTTCTTCCTGGTATTACTGCTGTAAAGTCATTGGTTTTTGTTTGTAAAAATTTGTTCTTCCATGCAAGTCTAAATCCATCTACTGCCACTACATTTAATTTATTATTTTTAATTTCAAATAGACATCCTGTAAAAATAGGTCTATTTTCTTCTGTGCTTATAGCAAAAATTGTTTTTCTTATCATGTCTTTTAATGTATTTTGTTCTATTTCTATTGAGTTTTCTATATTTATTTCTGGTAATTCTGGAAATTCTTCAGGATTCATAGTTGCTAATTTGTATAATGACCCTTCACATTCTATTACTAATAGATTTTTATCATTTATTTCTATTTTGATTTCTGTATCAGGTAATTTTTTTATAATTTCACTGAACATTATTGCATTTACAACTGTTGCTCCTTGTTCTGCTACTGTACAATCTTTAATTATGTACTCTATTCCTAATTCTAGATCATAACATGTTAATTTTATGTCATTTTCATTTGTTTGAATTAATATTCCTTCTAGTATAGGCATTGTTGTTCTTACAGCAACTGCTTTTGTTACGGAATTAATTGCTTTTAGTAATTTTTCTTTGTCACAAATAATTTTCATTTTTTTCTTTCTTCCTTTCTTTTATTATAATAATATATAAATATATTTAGTAGTAGTAATAGTAGGTCATGTGGATTGTGTGGAAAACTTATATAAAGCCTCTAATATATACGGAAATGCCTGTTGATAACTCTGTGGAAAACTTTTAAAATTATCCACACAATTAAATTAGTTATCCACATTTTGAGTTATCCACAAGTTATTAACAGGTTATTCACAGGGGGGCTGTGGATAACTAATGTGGCCTTTCCGTAAGAAGAATTTGATCTATGTAGTATCGAACATAAATTTCCCAAACATAAATTTCATTAATGAGCGTTTTTGTCGAATTTTGCAACTAGTTGTCGGATAGTAGTATTTTTTTCACACTTTCCACAATTAGTTTTGTATTAGAATTCGATTTAATTTCTTTTTCTATTTTATTACATGCATGCATTACTGTTGTATGATCTCTTTTACCAAAGTCAATTCCAATTTGAGGTAATGACATCTGGGCAACATTTCTGCATAGATACATGGCTATTTGCCTAGGGAAAGTTACATCATTGGATCTTTTGGCTCCTCTTAAATCTTGAGGTGATACGTTAAAATATTTTCCTACAACATCTTGTATGTATTCTGATGATATTACTTTATCTTGTTGAGCTACTATGTCATTAATAGCCTTTTCTGTCATTTCCATTGTTATTGGACTGTTGGTTAAAGATGCTTTTGCTATTAATTTATTTAATGTTCCTTCTAGTTCCCTAATGTTTGAGTCGACTCTCGTTGCTATGGCTGATAAAATTTCGTCATCTATTATAATATTATCTAATTGTGTCTTTTTTCGTAGTATTGCAAGTCTTGTTTCATAATCTGGATTTGATATGTCGGCGATTAAGCCCCATTCAAACCTTGATTTTAATCTATCTTCAAGTAATTCAATGTCTTTTGGTGGTTTATCACTTGAAAGTACTATTTGTTTTCCAGATTCGTATAATGTGTTAAATGTATGGAAAAATTCTTCTTGTGTACTTTTTTTGTTAGCGATAAACTGAATATCGTCAATTAATAATACGTCAATATTTCTGTATTTTTCTCTAAATTTTTCAGTTGCTTGATCTTTTAATGCATTTATTAGTTGATTTGTGAAATTTTCTGATGTAACATATAATACTTTCGCATTAGAATTGTAACTTAAAATCTGATTACCAATTGCGTGCATAAGGTGAGTTTTACCAAGACCAACTCCTCCATATATGAAAAATGGATTATATTTTGAACCTGGAGTTTCCGCAACTCCTTGTGCTGCAGCTTGAGCAAATTTATTATTATTTCCTACTACGAATGTGCTAAATGTGTATTTAGGATTTAACCCAGAATTTAATAATAATTTATTGTTGCCGGATTGTGGATACTTGAGTTAAAATGTCTGGTTCATCAGAATCTAATTTTATAATAACTTTGCATTTTTTGTTTGTTATGAAATTAAATGTATTAGTTAATAAATCAATGTATCTTGATTCTACTGTATCTCTTTGAAATGAGTTGGTAGCGACAAGCACAATAATATTTTCGTTAACGCTTTTTAATTCAAGTGGTTGAATCCACGTTTCATATGTAATTACAGTTGTTTCTTCTTTTAAAAGATCTTTTGCTTTGTTCCAAAGATCTTTAAGCATTTCAGCAGACATTATATTCGCCCCTTTTAAGTATTTTGTAAAATAAAAAAAGTTATTTAATATCCACAATTTGTGCAACAAATGTGGAAAAATATTTAAATAACATTCTCTTTAGTATCTCATTTTTTTATATATAATACCAAAAATAAAGCTTAATAGTCAAGATAAATTAAAAAATAATTAACTATTTTTTATGTAAAACCTATTGACATAAAGAAGGATAGTGAGTTATAATATAAATTACGATTGATTATTATGCGTTAGAATTGGAGGTGCGAATAATGAAAAGAACATATCAACCAAAAAAGAGACAAGAACAAAAAGAACATGGTTTTATGAAAAGAATGTCAACAAGACAAGGAAGAAATGTAATAAAAGCAAGACGTGCTAAAGGAAGAAAAAAGCTTAGTGCGTAAGCTAAACATGGTCACGATGGTTTATTGTGACCTTTTTTAAGGTATAAATGTATGAAAAAAATTAAAACATTAAAAATGAACTATGAATTTAAAAATGTTTTTAATAAAGGAAAATATTATATTGGACGACAAATTATTGGTTATTCAATGAAAAATAAAAGGGATTTTAATAGACTTGGAATAGCTATAAATACAAAACTTTGCCATGCTGTTTATAGAAATAAAATAAAAAGGAAAATTAGAGCAGCATATCAGGATTTAGAGTTTGATTGTGAAAAAGGCTATGATTTAGTTTTTATATGGAATAAAAAAACTAATATATCGGAAATGTCGTATGATGTAATATACTCTGATATGAAAAAAATGTTTTTAAAAATGGGAATTATGAAGTAAATATGAAAAAAATATTTATAGGAATGTTGAAATTATACCAAAAAAGCATATCTCCAGTTGTTAAGCAAATGGGATTTGAATGTAAATTTTATCCTAGTTGCTCTGAATATATGAGACAGGCTATTGAGAAGTATGGTTGCATTAAGGGGTTTTTTCTAGGTATGAAAAGACTAATAAAATGTAATCCTTTTTCAAATGGCGGATATGATCCATTAAAGTGAAAGGAGAATTAATATGGCTTTTTTAGCTAATTTGTTAGGATACGTACTTAATTATTTATATAATTGGGTGCAAAATTACGGTTGGGCAATTATTATATTTTCAGTTTTATTGAAATTGATTTTATTACCATTTACAATAAAACAACAAAAAAATATTAAAAAATCTGCTAAAATAAGTGAGGAAACTAGTAAATTACAAGTAAAATATAAAAATGACCCAGAAAAACTTAATAGAGAGATTATGGATTTATATAAGAGAGAAAAAGCAAGTCCTTTTTCTGGATGTTTAAGTTCTGTATTGCAATTAATCATTTTTATATCTGTATTTTATTTAGTTAGTAGCCCATTGACCTATATGAAAAAGATTGATAAGACAATAATAGATAATTATAAGACTGAACTTACAGAAAGTGGTCAAACATCTTCTTATCCTGAAATTAAAATTATTGAAAATAAATCTCAAGAAGATGAAAAAGTTAATATAAATATGAATTTTCTTGGCCTTGATTTAAGTAAGGTTCCAATGCAAAATTTAAATGATGTAAGAGTTTATATAATTCCAATATTGTATATTGTTGTAATATTTATTAATACAAAAATTACAACGAATTTAACGTCAAAAAATAATAATAAGAATAAAAATGAAAATAATAAAGAATTAAAGACCGCAGGAGAAGAAACAACAGAAGAGCAAATGGAAAGTATTCAACAGATGACTAATAGTATGTCTTATATGATGCCTATTATGTCTGTTGCAATTGCATTAATTGCACCTCTTGGATTATCACTTTATTGGCTAGTAAGTAATTTGTTACAACTAGCAGAAAGAATTACTATTGATTTTGTTTCAAATAAAATTAATAAGGCAGAGGAGGAAAAATAGTATGAAATCTATAATTTCTGAGGGAAGAACATCAAATGAGGCTATTGAAAAAGGCTTGAAAGAGTTGGGATGCAAAAAAAATGAAGTAGATATAAAAATACTTGAGAATGAAGATAAAAGAAGTTTTTATAGTATATTAGATCCTAGAGTTGTAAAGGTTGAAATTACAGTAAAAGAAGAAAAAAGAAGTGCTTTTTCTGAAAAAAGTCTTGATATGTTAAGTGATGAACAGTTTGAAAGTTCAAAAATACAATTAGAAATATTTTTAAATGAATTCTTAAAATTAATTGGTGATGCTAATTTTAAAATAGAAAAAAATAATGATTTTGTTAATGTGTATATTGATGGAAAAGATTCTTCAAAATTAATTGGTTTTAAAGGTGAAGTAATTAATTCCTTACAAAATATTTTAAATGTTATAGCAAGTAAAAATCAAAATTGTAGAATAAAAGTTTTTCTTGATGTGTCTGGATATAAAAAGAAAAGAGAAGACGAATTAAAATTTGTTGCTAGAAAGTTTGAAAAAGTAGTTGCTAAAAATGGAAAGAAAGTTATTTTAGAGCCTATGAATGCATATGAAAGAAAAATTATACATACAGAATTACAAGATAGCAGTTTAGTAAAGACATATAGTATTGGTGAAGAACCTAATAGAAAGGTTGTTATAGAAAAAATTTAATATTATATCGAAGTCAAAGTTCGAGATTTTTATATTTTATAATTTAATTATAAAATAAATCTAAACTTTGATTTTTTTTATTAAAATAAATATTTAATTAAAAAAATAATTAAATAAAAAATATTAAAAAAATAATTAATTAAAAAAATAAATTAATTTAAATTAAATAATTAAAAAATTTAATAATAAATTAAATTATAAAAATAAATAAAATAATTTTTAATTAAATAATGAAAAATAAATATTAAAATTGATTTTTTCTAAAAAGGAAGGGAGGAATGTGATTTTTTATCACAATTAATATGGAAAATACGATTGCCGCTATTGCTACGGCTACTGGGAATGGAGGGATTGGAATAATAAGAATTTCTGGTCCAGAAACTTTTAATATAATAAATAAAATATTTATTCCGAAAAATAAAAATAATGAAATAAAAGGATATTCTATTAAATATGGAAATATTGTTGATCCAAAAAATAATGAGATTGTTGATGAGGTACTAGTATCATATTTTGTACATCCTAGAAGTTATACAACAGAAGATATTTGTGAGATTAATACACATGGTGGAATTATAGTGGAAAGAAAAATTCTTAATATTTGTATTGAAAATGGTGCTAGATTAGCTGAACCTGGAGAATTTACTAAAAGAGCATTTTTAAATGGTAGAATAGATTTATCTCAAGCAGAAGCTATAATAGACCTAATAAATGCTAAATCAGATATGGAAGCTAAGGAATCTATTAATCAATTAAAAGGAAATTTATCATCAAATATTGAAAAAATTGAAAATAAAATTATGGATATAATGGTAAATATAGAAGTAATTATAGATTATCCTGAATATGATGTCGAGGAAATTACTAAAGAGAAGGCTATTGAAGGCTTGAATGATGTAAAAAATGATCTTAAAAAGCTAGAACAAAGTTTTGAAAGAGGAAAGATATTACGAGATGGCGTGAGAACTGTCATATTAGGAAAACCTAATGCAGGTAAATCATCTTTATTAAATGCAATTCTAAATGAAAATAGAGCGATTGTCAGCAATATAGAGGGTACTACACGCGATACTATAGAGGAATTTATCAATGTAGATGGAATTTCATTAAAATTAATAGATACAGCAGGAATTAGAGAAGCAAAAGATGAGATTGAGAAACAAGGAATAGAAAAAAGTTTGAATTTAGCTAATAATGCTGACTTGATTATAGCTATATTTGATATTACTAAGCCTTTAGATGGTAAAGATGAGGAAATAATTAAGTTAATAAAAGAAAGAGAAGCAATTATTGTTTTAAATAAAATAGATTGTAAACCAAATAAAGAAGTTGAAGAAAGACTAAAAAAATTAAATATACCAATAATTAGAATTTCAGCTAAAAATAAAACTAATATAAATTTATTATTTAATAAAATAAATGAAATTTACTGTTCGGGAAAAATCGTCAACGAAAGTTCATCTATAATAACCAATGAAAGGCATAAAAATCAAATAAAAATTGCCAAAAAAAGTATTAATGACGCAATAAAAAGTATAGAAAATGACATGCCAATTGATATAAGCTCAATTTATATAAAGCAGTCATTGGAAGACATAGGAGAAATCACTGGAAAAAACGTTTCGGAAAATATTGTAAATGAGATTTTTAAAAAGTTTTGCTTAGGAAAATAATTTGAAAAAAATTATAGTATTTTTAACGAAACAACGTTGACGAAAAAACAGCCCTTCAAAACCGAACATGATTTTTGAAAATTTTAGGTTCATTTTTAAGGGTTTTTTATACAAATTTGTTTTTTAATCTAATAGTTGTTTTTGTTCCATAATTAACGTGCAAGAGCATAAATATGTGGACAAATTGTGGATAATTATTTTTTAAAACGCAATTTTTCGTAAAAGATTTTTTCAAAATATAATAAATGTGTAAAACTATTTGATTTTACGTGATTTTTAATTTTAAATTTCGTAAAATATTTGAAAGGAGAAAAAATATGAGTTATTATGCAGGAAAATTTGATGTAGCAGTTATAGGAGCTGGACATGCTGGATGTGAGGCAGGTTTAGCCTGTGCAAGAATGGGAATGAGGACTTTAGTTTTCTCAATTAGCTTGGAGGCAGTCGCTAATATGCCATGTAATCCGCATATCGGTGGAAGTTCTAAGGGACATATCGTAAGAGAAATTGATTGTTTAGGAGGTGAAATGGGGAAAAATATAGATAAAACTTTTGTACAATTGAAAATGCTTAATACTTCTAAAGGTCCAGCGGTTTATTCTCTTAGAGCTCAAGCTGATAGAAAGAGATATCAAGCTGAGATGAAACATACACTTGAAAAACAGGAAAATTTATTCTTAAAACAAGCTGAAATAGTAGATATAAAAGTAGAAAATGATAAAGTAAAGTCTATTGAAACCAATATAGGAGCAATTTATGATGTTGATGCTGTAATTTTAGCTACAGGTACATATTTAAAGGGAATGATACATATAGGCGAAATTTCTTATTCTAGTGGTCCTGATGGAGTGGCAGCAGCTAATAAGTTATCAGAGGTTTTAAAAAAGTTGAATATTAAAATTAATAGATTTAAAACGGGAACACCGGCTAGAGTAAATAAGAGAAGTCTTGATTTTTCAAAAATGCAGATTCAAAATGGAGATGAACATATTGAACCTTTTTCAATGGAAGATAAATTTTCAAGTAGTGCTGACCAGCTTCCTTGCTATTTAACTTATACAAATGAAAATACTCATAAAATTATAAGAGATAATTTATCAAGATCACCTTTATATTCTGGAAGGATTCATGGAACAGGACCAAGATATTGTCCTTCGATAGAAGATAAGGTTGTAAGATTTGCTGATAAAGATAGACATCAGCTTTTTATTGAGCCAATAGGAAGAGACACTGATGAAATGTATGTTCAAGGAATGAGTTCATCTTTGCCTGAAGAGGTACAAATTGCTATGTATAGAACTGTTCCAGGAATGGAAAATGTTGAATTTACTAGACCAGCGTATGCTATTGAATATGATTGTATAGATCCTCAGGAATTAAAACTTTCTTTGGAACATAAAAAAATTAAAGGAATGTTCTTTGCCGGACAAATAAATGGAACCTCAGGCTATGAAGAGGCTGCTTCTCAAGGGCTGATTGCAGGTATAAATGCTGCATTAGAGATTAAAGGAAAGGAGCCAGTTATCCTTGATAGATCTCAAGCTTATATAGGTGTTTTAATTGATGATATTGTAACTAAAGGAACAAATGAACCTTATAGAATGATGACTTCTAGAGCAGAATACAGGTTATTGTTAAGACAAGATAATGCAGATTTGCGTTTAACTGAAATAGGACATAAAATTGGTTTAATTTCAGATAAGAGATATAGTGATTTCTTAAATAAAAAGAATAATATTGAGAATGAAGTAAAAAGATTAAAAAATACAGTTGTTAAGCCAAGTGATAACGTAAATTTATTACTTGAAAAATGTAATTCTAGTAAACTTACTACAGGAATTAAAATGTCTGAACTATTGAAAAGACCTGAGATTACATATAAAGCGTTAAATGAAATTGATACTGAAAGACCTGAATTAACAAGTCAAGAGGCAGAAGAAGTTGAAATTCAAGTTAAATATGAAGGATATATAAAACTTGAAGAGGCTCAGGTTGAAAAGTTTAAGAAATTGGAAGCAAAAAAATTAGATGAAGATATTAATTATGAAGAGATAAAGGGATTAAGACTTGAAGCAAGACAAAAATTAAATAAAATAAAACCTATATCAGTTGGTCAAGCGTCACGTATTTCAGGTGTTTCACCGGCAGATATCTCAGTTTTATTAATTTACTTAGAAATGAAAAATAGAAAAGATAATGTATAATAATTATTATTGGAGGAGTAAATGGAGTTAAAAGATTATTGTTCTATAACAAACGAACAAGAAGAACAATTTAAAAAATATGAGTCATTACTTATAGAATGGAATAAAAAAATGAATTTAACAGCTATAACGGAACATGATGAAGTTATTTTAAAGCATTTTGTAGATTCTATATCAATTTTAAAATATATTAATAGTGATTGTAAAATTATTGATGTTGGGACTGGGGCAGGATTCCCCGGTATTCCAATAAAAATAATGAATGAATCAGTTGATGTCACCTTGATGGATTCTTTAAATAAAAGAATTAATTTTTTGAATGAAGTGATAACAGATTTAGAATTGAAAAGAATAAAAGCTGTGCATGCTAGGGCTGAAGACTTAGCTAGAAATGCTGAATATCGTGAACAATTTGATTTTGCTACATCAAGGGCTGTCGCTAATTTAAGAACTTTACTTGAATATATGTTACCTTTTGTAAAGGTTGGTGGGTATTGCATATGCATGAAGGGGCCAAATGTTGAAGAAGAGATAAAAATGGCTTCTAAAGCGCTAAAAGTACTAGGAGGAAGAATCGAAAAAGTCGATAATTTAATATTGCCTGATTCAAATATTGAAAGAAATATTATTGTGATAAGAAAGATTAATAAAATAAATTTAAAATATCCTAGAAAAGCTGGAGTACCTGCAAAAGAGCCTATTTAGAAATATAAAAATGAGTAATGTGTTATTGACATATTACTTATTTTTTTGTATTATATAACATAGATTGGAGGACAATAAATTGGGAAAAATTATATCTATTGCAAATCAAAAGGGTGGAGTTGGAAAGACTACAACCTCAATCAATATGGCGGCTTTACTTGCAAAGAGAGGCAAGAAAGTTTTATTAGTGGACGCTGATCCGCAGGGAAATGCAACTAGTGGCTTGGGAATTAGCAAAGATTGCGAATTTTCGACATATGATATACTTATTAATGATGTTGAAATTTCAAATACAATTCAAAGTTGTAAGGTAAAAAATCTTGATGTATGTCCTACAAACATGAGTTTGGCTGGAGCAGAAGTAGAACTTGTCAGCGCAGTGGGTAGAGAGTATAGAATGAAAGATAAATTGGACAAGGCTAAAGATCATTATGATTTTATTTTAATTGATTGTCCACCTTCTTTAGGTTTGATTACTTTAAATTCTTTGGCAGCATCGGATAGTGTTCTTATTCCTGTTCAATGTGAGTATTTTGCTTTAGAAGGTGTTGGAGAACTTCTAAAAACGGTAGATTTAGTAAGAAAATATTATAATCGAAATTTAACAATTGAGGGTGCAGTACTTACAATGTATGATTCTAGAACAAAGTTGTCAAATCAAGTAGTAAAGGAAGTTAATAAATTCTTTGAAAACAGAGTGTTTGAAACAGTAATACCAAGAAATGTTAGATTAAGTGAAGCACCAAGTTATGGTTTACCTATAACTATATATGATCCACGTTCTAAAGGAGCAAAAAGTTATGAGAAACTTGTTAAAGAATTTTTAAAAAAGAATAAACAATAAATAGGAGGGTAAAGATGGCTAAAAATTCAGGTTTAGGAAGAGGTTTAGATGCACTTTTCTCTGAAAGTGCAGTTCTTAAGGAAATGGAAAAAACATCCACTGATGGAGAAATTGTAAAAAATATAAAAATTGTTGATATAGAGCCAAATACAGAGCAAGCTCGTAAGACATTTTCAGAAGATGCTTTAAATGAACTTGCTAAATCAATAAAAACATATGGTGTTTTGCAACCAATAATTGTTGAAAATAAGGGAAAATATTATAGAATTATTGCTGGTGAAAGAAGATGGAGAGCTGCCAAACTAGCAGGATTAGAAGAAATTCCGTGTTTAATAAGGGATGAAGATGAACAGAAAAATAGGGAAATTTCATTAATCGAAAATATTCAAAGAGAAAACTTGAATCCTATTGAGAAAGCATGGGGATATAAACAATTAATAGATAATTATAATTTAAGGCAGCAGGATTTAGCTGATACTCTTGGAATTTCAAGAACTAATGTAACGAATACGCTGAGAATCCTTAATCTTGATCCTAGAGTCTTACAAATGGCTCTAGATGGAAAATTATCAGAAAGCCATTGTAAGTCATTGTTAGCGATTACAGATGGTGAAATGCAATATCAGATAGCACTTAAAATTGTTGAGACTGGTGGCACAGTCAGTGATATTGAAAGGGTAATAAAAAATAAAAAGAAAATACCTAAAAAAGATAAGAAATATGAAGCTGTTTGTAAGGAAATAGAAGATTCTTTTCAAAATTTCTTTGGCACAAAAGTAAAATTAAATGCTGGAGCACATAGTGGAAAAATTGTTATTCAATATTCTTCAAATGATGAATTAGAGAGAATTTTAGATATTGTTAGAAAGGAACAGTAATTGAATAATTTTGAAATGATTGCTATAATTATATCGGTAATATCAATTTTTATTTCAAGTGTTTGCTTTTACTTTACTATAAAAATAAAAAAAAGATATGAAAAATTAGTAATGAGATTAGGTAATGGCGAACCATTAAATGAAATTTTGAAAAAATATATTGAACAAGTTAATGAGATAGATAAAAAAGATGATCAAATTATTGAATATTTTAATAATTTAAACGCAGAATTGAGCTTAGCTATTAGAAAAGTTGGAATTGTTAAGTATAATTTATATAATACTACAAGAAATGATCTAAGTTTTGCAATTGCTTTACTTGATAGAGATAATACGGGTGTTGTAATAAATAGTGTTTATGGAATTGATAATTCAAATGTTTATTGTAAAAGAATTGTTAAAGGGACATCAAAAGATAAATTGTCAATAGAAGAATGTGAAGCAATAAAAAATGCGATAGAAAATAAATAGGTTTTCCTATTTATTTTTTTTATTTTCGATTTTAAGACAATTTATTTATACTATGATTAAATTATATTAATTAAATTTTTAAATTAATTAAATCAAATTTTAATAACAATTCAATATTTTTATTATTAATTTGTCAAAATGACACATACGAAGATTAATAAAAATGAGTAAAAATTTAAAATTATAAAAAATAATAAAATTAATTAATAAAAAATTAAAAAATATTAATTTATTTAAAAAATTATATTTTATTTATATATTATTTTTAATTTTTCTAATTATTAAAAATAATCAGAAAAAGTGAATTGACAATATGACAAAAAATGATGCATCATTTTCGGTTCTGAAAGTGCCGCGCCTTTTTTATATGCATTAAGATTTGCAAT
>OGZO01000005.1_pt1 | contig 87935 bp, 92 predicted proteins | sample 1576721 | NCBI WGS metagenome assembly OGZO01 (sample SAMEA3541516, study PRJEB24748) | human gut metagenome | biome: human gut; feature: human-associated habitat; material: faeces | place: China | collected 2012 | reverse complement strand
GGATAACGCTCGCCACCTACGTATTACCGCGGCTGCTGGCACGTAGTTAGCCGTGGCTTTCTGGTAAAGTACCGTCACTCGCATACCATTTCCTGTATGCGCCGTTCTTCCTTTACAACAGAGCTTTACGACCCGAAGGCCTTCTTCGCTCACGCGGCGTTGCTCGGTCAGGGTTTCCCCCATTGCCGAAAATTCCCTACTGCTGCCTCCCGTAGGAGTCTGGGCCGTGTCTCAGTCCCAATGTGGCCGTCCGCCCTCTCAGGCCGGCTACGCATCGTTGCCTTGGTGGGCCGTTGCCCCGCCAACCAGCTAATGCGCCATAGGTCCATCCCTGCGCTATCCCATAAAGGATATTTGGCATGAGCTCCATGCGGTGCTCATGGCTATGCGGTATTAGCAGGAGTTTCCTCCTGTTATCCCCCGCACAGGGGCAGGTTACCTATGTATTACTCACCCGTTCGCCACTCATCTCTAAAAGAGATTCGTTCGACTTGCATGTATTAGGCACGCCGCCAGCGTTCATCCTGAGCCAGGATCAAACTCTCCACTGAATATGTGAAGAGCTGATGTTCAGCTCATCAATTAAATGTTTTCAAATAAATCTGACGTGTATCTGTTCAGTTTTCAATGTTCTGTCTGCGCTCCTCACCGGAGTGCTCACTTATACTACCATCATTCATTTCCTTTGTAAAGACTTTTTTTGATTTTTATTCATTTTTTGTGGAAAAATGTAAAAAGCAGCCTATAAGCGCTATTTTAATGCCTATAGGCTATGTTTTATTTATTCATTGATTTTTCAATTGCGTTAATAAATGCACTGCGCATACCAGCATTTTCTAAAGCTTTTACACCTCTAATAGTAGAACCGCCTGGTGAAGTGACATTATCCTTTAAGATTCCCGGATGAAGATCTGTTTTTAATTGCATCTTTCCTGATCCAAGTACTGTCTGACTTGCAAGCTTATAAGCCATCTTTCTTGGCATTCCCTGCATAACAGCTCCATCAGCTAACGCTTCAATCACCATATAGATATAAGCAGGTGCACACCCTGATAATGCGCCACCTACAGCCATTAAGTGGTTTGGTACTACTTCTATTTCTCCTACTGATGAGAAAGCATCTTTAATAGTACTAAATTCTTCATCAGTTAAAGAATGAGTCTGTTCTAATAGACACATGCCTTCTCTTACTGCCATTGGAGTATTTGGCATAACTGTTAAATGTCTTGTAGAAGCATCTAATAGTGTATTGTATTTATCAAAGTCATAGCCTAGTCCAATAGAAACAACTGCTTTGCCTTTTAAATCTTCTTTGATATCAGCTACTACTGATTCAATCACCTGTGATTTAACACATAAAAAGACAAAATCACTTTCTTTTACGACCTCATGTGCATCATTTAAAGCTACAATCCCAAAAGAACTCATTTTATCTAATTGAGCTTTATTTAAATCATAAGCACATATTTCTTTACCTGGAATAAATCCAGATTCTACAAAACCTTGCGCAATTGCACTGGCCATATTACCCATGCCTACAAAACCAAATTTATACATAAGAATTCCCCCTTGTAAAAAAAGCTAACATAATGTTAGCTTAAATTTTTCTATTTCTAATAAAGCCTGGTAATGGATCTTCATCATCATCTTCAACAACTGTAGTTGTCTTATTACCATGTACTGTATATGCCTGTTTTGGAGTTACTACAACTTCTTCTTCAGGCTGATCATCTTCAAAACCAGTTGCAATGATAGTAACGATGATCTGATCGTCTAACTGATCATTAGAAGCTACACCCATGATTGCATTGACATCATTGCCAATTGCTTCAGTAATAGTCGCAAATGCTTCGCTTGCTTCAAATAATGACATGCTTGGTCCACCAGTAATGTTGACGATTGCATCCTTTGCACCGTTGATAGATACATCTAATAATGGAGATGATACAGCACGTTTTGCAGCTTCCTGTGCTTTATTTTCACCTTCAGCCATACCAATACCAATAAGTGCATCGCCACGATCCTTCATAACTGAGCTAACATCCGCAAAATCAAGGTTAATCATTGCTGGAATCGCAATTAAATCAGTAATAGTCTGAACAGACTGACGTAAAATGTTATCTGCTTCTCTGAATGCTTCATTCATTGGACGATTACCAATTACTTCAAGAAGACGATCGTTAGAAACAACGATAATAGAGTCTACGTTCTTACGTAATTCTTCTAAACCTGCAAAAGCCTGTCTTTTTCTTCTTGGCCCTTCAAATGTGAAAGGAGAAGTGACAACACCTACTGTTAATGCGCCTAAATCTCTTGCAATCTTTGCAACAACTGGTGCACCACCAGTACCTGTTCCACCACCCATTCCGGCAGCAACAAAGACCATATTTGCATCAGCTAAAGCTTCTCTAATTTCATTTTCAGATTCCTGAGCTGCTTTACGTCCGATTTCTGGATTTCCTCCAGCACCTAATCCCTGTGTAATATCTCTTCCTAAGAAGATCTTATTCACACCTGTAATTCCTTTTAATACCTGTGCATCAGTGTTTGCTACATAGAAATCAACACCTTTTACTCCATCAGTCACCATTCTATTAACGGCGTTGTTTCCTCCGCCACCTACACCAATAACTTTTATTTTTGCAACCTTCACAAAATCTAAATTTTCATCCATTGTCCTGCCCTCACTTTAATCATCACTTAATATCGAATCAAAAAACTTTCTAAACTTGCCTTTATGATGAGTTGTTTCAGTCTTAGCCATTGTTAGACCTCTCACCTTTAAACTCATCGTGCTTGATAAATCAGGAAGAACAAGTGATACAACATCTTCACCTATCAATTCCTTACGATCATCTAGGCAATATAACATACCTAAACACGGTACCAGAGACATATCTCTTGCACCTACTGTTTCAGGTCGATAACATCTTACAGGTGTACCTAATACATCTGTCGCAATTAAATTGAGGCAAGGTAATTCCCCTCCACCGCCGACAACAACAGTTTCATAAGTACGTCCATCATTGATAGCATCTAAACACTGTTTAATTTGTGCCATCATTTCCCACACAGCTGTCTGTAATACTTCAGACAAATCCCTCTGTGTATAATTCTTTTCTACTCCATCTACGATAGTAGTATGGATAATATCTTCTTCACCAAGACCATTTTCACATGTGCCGTATTTCACTTTATATATTTCGGCCTGTTCCATAGAAATCTGCCATGCATCTGCAATAGCACAAGTTAAGGTATAGCCACCTATTGGTACAGTCTTCAAATATTTCAAATAGCCCTCTTCAAAGAAAGAAATAGTTGAATGATCATATCCGATATTGATCATCACTGCACCTTCTTGAAGATATACAGCATCAAACGCTTCTTTTGCAGAAGCATATGCATCAATCGTAATATCAATAACATCCAATCCTGCTTTTTCTACAGCTGTCAGGTAAGAATACAATACCTTCTTGTTTGTAGTAATCACAAGTGCTTCTACCTTTAAAGAGGCAGAACGCATACCAAGAGGCATATGATCCACTTCTTTTGTATCTAAAAGATACTTTACAGGAATAGTAGATACAATTTCTTCTTTCTTGCTCTTTTCAAAACGTTGTGCAATCTTCAAAACACGCACAATATCACTGACCTCAATTTTATCCTGAGGTGAATTCACTTTTGTAATACCTTTAGTTTGGTATGTTCTTGCATAATTGCTAGGAAGAACAAGTGCAACAGATGTAATTGTTGTATTCAATTCAACATCTGCTTCCTTAATAATTGATCTGATTTCATCAACCAGTACTTCTTCATTTTTGATCAAGCCACCCTCAATGGCATGGCTCGCTAATTTCTTCGTGAAGAGTATATTAATATTAGTGCTCATCAACTCTGCGACAAGTAGCTTTAGTGTCGTAGAACCGATGTCTAAAACAGCATATATTCTTTTCATAGACACTCTCCTTACATATAATCTTATTTTATCATAATTACAAAATAATGAAAACGATTTATAGACTACTTATCACGAGTTACATATATATGACTCGTAAGGTTTACTCGCATTTAGTCATGTATAAATTTCTTCCCTCAAATGAGAATACGCATACATCACTTTTACTTTGCATATAAGCAGAGTAATCAAAACGAGATGGAGACAATGTATCCTTCATACCCTGGATATCTAAAATCAATTTCTTTCCATCATCAAGTATTAAAGCCACACGATCATCATATCCTTTTGCTGGAGAATAAACGATATCACTTACAGCGTTTCTTATCGTAACAGGAATAGCAACATACTGGCTTGCAAGTTCTTCTACTGCCTTGATATCAGTAAATCCTGAAATCTTAGGAATCTGTTTAAGTCCTGTATAATTCATACCTTCAACAACCTGAATAAGTTTACCTTCTTCAGTAACGATATAGGTTTTATTGTCTAGTTCCATATATGCCACCAAAGCTGCTTCTTGAATTTCAATAGAAACACCACCAAGGATGTTATGAGTAACATAAGCCTTTGTGACAAGACCTGTCTTCTTCAGATTATCTTTAATCGTGTCATTTTTTAACAAGAAATGATAGGTATGATCTGTAATACCTGATTCTTTTATAACTAAATCTTTTGTAAGCTGTGTATTACCTGTGACCTTTATAGACATAACCTTTGATAATGGGGATATCATATATCCCAAAACTATTAAAAGAATAATACCAAGAAGTGTCAAACGACGCTTTCTTAGTTTTCTTCTACGTCTATTTTTCTCAATTAACTCACGTGATGGGCTGCGATCATATTCATTAAATACAAAATCGGGCTTCTTATCCATATTTAATCCCAATTCACTAAAATAACTTCTTTATGAAGCTTGACTCCAAACTTCTCATAAACAGTCTTTTCTACAAGTCTAATGAGATCAAGTATATCCTTTGCACTTGCATATCCATTGTTTACGATGAAATTCGAATGTTTAGGTGATACCTGTGCACCACCAATTTCATAACCGCGCAGCCCTGCTTCATCAATATAACGCCAGGCAGGTTTTTCTTCAGGGTTTCTAAAAACACTACCTGCACATGCAAAATTCCATGGCTGTGTACTCATACGACGTTCTTTACGCTTATCTAATACCTTACGGATTTCTCCTGGATCTTTAGCTGTCATTTCAAATGTTGCATCAAGAATGATCCAGTTTGGATGCTTTTGTAACACTGAATGACGATAAGAGAATTCCATATCTTCTTTACTTAATGTAATGATATTTAAGTCATCATCAAGCACACGTGCACTTACAAATACATCTGCCATACAATACTTATAGGCACCAGCATTCATATAAATACCACCACCCATATCTCCAGGAATACCACCCATAAATTCAAATCCTGATAATCCTGCTTTGGCACTCGAATAAGCTAAGGCAATCATAGAGACACCCGCCTGTGCCACAATAGTGCTACCATTCATCTTCACATCATCAAATGATTTCATTGAGATAATGATACCATCATATTCTTTATCACTAAATAGGAGATCACTGCCATTACCGATAACCATGTGCTTAATATCATGATCACGACAATAATTTAAAGTCTGAATAAGTGAATCGATATCGTTTGCTTTAACGAATATCTTGGCAGGTCCACCCACTTTATAGGTTGTATGCTTGTACATAGGTTCATTCTCAATGACTTTGCCTATATTCATAGACACAAAATCGTTATATACCTGCTTCACATCCATATTAGCGTCCTCCAGTTAATTTTAATATTTCTTTATAAATATCCTCACATGCATAAGGCTTACCTAAAGCAAGTGCTTTTTTAGATAATTCTTTACGCATTTCTTCATTGTTCATATATTGATCAACAACTTCTACAAATGCATCTGCATTTAAATCTTTTTCAAGAATCAAATGAGCAGCCCCTTTGGCTACAAGTTCACGAGCATTGTATTCCTGATGGTTAGCCACTACATAAGGACTAGGAATAATAATAGAAGCTGTACCTAATGCTGTCATTTCAGCAAGAGTTGTAGCACCTGCACGGCTCACTGCTAAATCGCAGCTATGTAAAACACTAGGCATATCATCAATATATGGTAATACATGAATAGAATCATTTAAGTCTTTAAGTTGTTCCTTCATCTTTTCATAATAAGTCTTACCTGTTACATAAAGTACATCATAATCCTTATGATCCATCTTATGTAATGCATCCTTCATTACAGCATTGACTGTTGCGGAACCAAGTGATCCCATAACAATCACCATAACTTTTCTATCAGGTGCAATATTGTAAAGATCATGTACATCTTTGAGTACTCCTTCAGATACAACAGAAGCACGAGAGTTACCGAGTAACTTTGTCTTATCCTGTGGAAATGCTTTTAAAGCTTTTTCATAACAGCAGACAATTTCATCTACACGTTTAATTAAGATTTTGTTTGTTAAACCAATGATGGAATTCTGTTCATGGATCATTGTCTTATAGCCTTTCTGACTTGCTGCTAAGACAATAGATGCACTAGGATAACCACCAAATCCAATAACGATATCTGGATTAAATTCCTTTAAAATCTTCTTTGAAGACTTTAAAGATTTTAAGAAAATCAAAGCATTTTTAGCTTTCTGTAAAGGATTGCCTACAAGACCTTTTACATGTAAACCACGATATGCCAAACCCATCTGAGGTACAATCTGAGATTCTAATCTATCTGTCGTACCTACAAATAAGAATTCAGTATCAGGATCACATTTCTTAATATAATCAACTAAGGCAAGAGCAGGATAGATATGTCCTCCTGTTCCACCAGCACTTACTATAATTTTCATTTAATTCACTCCTATAACTTGTTCACGATGTCTTTGAAGACATTTCCTCTTTCAACATAACTATGAAATTCATCGAATGAACTTGTTGAAGGAGAAAGCAATACAACATCGCCTTCTTCAGCAATCTCTTTTGCTTTTAAAATAGCATCTTTCATATGATCTACTACGATTGTATGAGGATGTTGCATATCTTTAGAGAAACGTTCTTTTGTTTCACCAAAACAGATGAGTGTCTTAATAAGAGGATTTTGTTCTCTTACGTCCTTTAAATCAAGATTCTTTTCATGACCACCCATTAATAAAATAACAGGTTTTTCAAACGCTTTAATCGCAATCACTGCTGCATCTGTATTAGTTCCCTTAGAGTCATTGTAATAACGTACGCCATCAAGTTCTCTTACAAACTCAATACGATGTTCTACACCCTTGAATGCAGCTAAAGTGTCATGAATAGATTCAAGACTTACACCTACTGCTCTGCACGCTGCAATCGCAACCATCATATTCGCAACATTATGTAAACCTACAATCTTGATTTCATCACGACTAATGACCTTCTGACCCTTGTAATAGATTGCATTGTCTTTAAGTTCTACATCTGCGTGACTTTTTACTGAGAATGTTTCAATATGTGATGGAAATGGATACTGTGCTAAATAAGACTGTAAAGTTTCATCATCACTATTATTAATAAATAAATCATTATCATCCTGATTCATATAAATACGCATCTTAGATGCATAATATTCATCTAGAGAGTCCATATAATCAAGATGATCCGGTGTTAAGTTTAAAACTGTAGCCACTTCTGGCTTGAATTCTTCAATATCAATAAGCTGGAAGTTAGACATTTCTACTACAACATCATGTCCTTCTTCTTCATATAAATGTTCATTTAACACGACTTCACAATAAGGAATACCGTAGTTACCGCAAATATGTGCCTTGCGACCTGCAGCCTTCAAGATTTCATAAATCAAAGTCACTGTGGTCGTTTTTCCATTTGTTCCTGTCACCGCAATATAATGCTGCTTTTTAGCCACTTTATAACCTAATTCAATTTCTGTATAAACAGGAATACCACGTTCTTTTAAACGCAAGATAAATGGAGCATGATAATTGATCCCTGGATTTTTAACTACAAAGTCAAAATCTCTTTCAAATAATTCATCTGGCTGTCCACCACAAACCATTTCAATTCCTTCACTCACATATGTGTCATATTCAGGAATATCTTCTTTTTTCTTTGATTCATTGATAGTGATATCAGCATGCATAAACTTTAATAATTCAACTGCTGCCTTACCACTTTTTGCAAGTCCTAATACAAGTACTTTTTTGCCTTTAAACATTTATAACACCCCTAACAATAATCCAATAATACCCGCAACAAATCCAACTGCCCAGAAAGTGACAACAACTTTATTTTCGCTCCATCCACACATTTCAAAATGATGATGAATAGGAGCCATTTTAAATACTCTCTTACCTCTTGTCTTAAATGAAATAACCTGAATACATACAGATAATGTTTCAATAAGAGGTACGATTCCAATAATCAATACAAGTAGTTCCTGTTTAGTGATGACTGCAAACGCTGCAAGAATACCACCTAATGCAAGAGAACCACAATCACCCATGAAAATCTTAGCTGGATGTGCATTAAACACTAAGAATCCAGCGAGACCTCCCATAAGTGCAGCACCAAATATTGCTGCTTCAATATTCTTACTTAAAATCGCAAATGCAACAAATGGTGTTAATGCAATAATCATAAGTCCTGTCGCAAGACCATCTAATCCATCTGTTAAATTCACTGCATTAGATTCTGCAGTAAACATGAAATAAACAAAGACTGGATAGAACCAACTAAGATTAACACTAATATGTGCAATAGGAATAATAATTTCAGTTGAGAAGTTAGGTAAATATGCTTTAGCTAGGAAATAGAATGCAATCGCAACAACTGACTGCATTGCATATTTATAACTAGGCTTCAACCCTTTATTACTATGCTGTACAACAATTAAGTAGTCATCAATAAATCCAATAAGTCCAAATCCTACTAATGCAAATGTTAATAGATTAACATATGGATTCATAAAGTTCTGATAATGGCAGATATAAGCTGCAATCACAGTAGCTATGATAAATACAACACCACCCATTGTAGGTGTTCCGCCTTTTTTCTTATGAGAAGCAAGTCCCTCTTCTCTTTCTACCTGTCCAAACTTTAATTTATGTAAGTAAGGTATAACCTTAGGCATGGCTACTAATACAAGTGCTAATGCCACTATAAAACTGATCATTAATAGAAACATGAAAATTTCCTCCCTCTATTTTACCCCACAAGTGTAGCATAATATGGGTGTAAATACAATGTCACTTATTTCGCATAAAGCTCAATCTCAGTGCCTTGTTTTAATTCAGTTCCCTTTGTAATACTTTGAGCATAAATAGAGCCCAAACCATTCATTTTAATTTCAACACCAGTGAGTGATGCAAAGGCTTCAGCCTCTTTACGAGACCAGCCAAGCATTGAAGGCATTGTATATTTCTGTCCATCTGTTAATAAAAGTACTTTAGAACCCATTGTAACTTCTGTTGTACTTGATGGATATTGTCCTACTACTGTAGAACCATCACCAATGAGTATTGGTGTAAGCGAATGTTTCTTTAAGATACCTTCAACATATGATGTACTCTGGTTCATATAGTTATTTAATACATAAGGTGTTGAATTTACCTTTTCAGTATCTTTGCTTAAGATATTTAAAGCTGATTTAGTAATACTCTTGACTACCTCTCCAGAATAGTTAGTACCGCTGCTTTCATTCTGGAACCAGACTATAACTTCTACTTCAGGATCACGATAAGGTGCCATACCGACAAAGGAATGTGTATGCTTAGAAGCAGAATAAGCACCATTTTCCGCAATCTGACCAGTACCAGTCTTACCAATGATTTCTACAGATGAATCTCTATAATCACGACCTGTTGATCCATCAATATTAACGACACCATATAAAAGTGTTCTCATCTGAGCCACTGCTTCAGTAGAATAAATTTTCTTAGAATAAGAAGTTTTAGCACTATAGAGTGTCTTACCATTTGTAGGATTGACTACCTTTTCTACTAAATAAGGTTCTACTGTACGACCATCATTCGCAAATGCTGAATAACCTCTTAATAGCTGTAGTGTAGTAACTGAAGAACCTTGACCAAATCCTGTTGTGAAATATTCTAAGCTCTTTGTTTTACCGTCATAACCCTTTACACCGCTACCAGAGAATAAGCCATCTACCTTACTAGTTTGGAATAATCCAAGATTCTTATAATCTTCAATTAAGCTAGACATATTTGTATGTTCAGCAAGAATATGACAAATAGCTGTATTAGAAGAATGGTACAACCCATCACGATAAGTAATACGGCCCCATCCAGTTTTATTGTGGTCATGAATTGTCGCAATAACACGGCCATTAGATACATAATCATATGTACCTGACTCATATTTGCTATCTAAATCTAATACACCATCTGTTAATGCATTCGCATAGACAAATGGTTTAAAAACCGAACCACATTCAAATGCTTCATTTAAGAATGTATCGTTATAATTAGTTAAATCTCGTTTATTAGGATCAAATGAAGGATAGTTAGATACTGCAAGAATAGCCCCTGTTTTGACATTCATAACTACAGCACATGCTTTTGTAGCCTTTGTATTTTCCTGCATATCTTTCATTAATGAATCTAATTCTGTCTGAAGTGTTGAATTGATTGTTAAATAAACATCATTTCCACTTACTGACTTCTTATCAGAAATAACCCCATTAGGAAGAGTATTACGCTTAGAGTCTACTAAATAAACTCTCTGCCCATTTGTACCCTTTAACCAATTATTATAAGTCTTTTCAATACCCATCTGACCTATAATATTATAAGGATCTGTTTCTGCCGCTACAGCTGCATAGCCTACTTCATAGCTTGCAAAATCACCAAAACGATAATTACGAGATGTAATTTCATCAAATTCAAGACCAGGTAGCTTTAATGCCATAATCTTCTCTTTTGTGATAGAAGATAAATTACGGCCATAATTACCAAATTCTACCTGATATGTATTCTGATTCAAACGATCTAAAATTGTTGCTTTAGATACGCCTAGAATAGGTGCTAACTGTTCAGCTGTTTTATCTTTATTTACAATATATTGAGGATTATTCTTCGCATCTAATCTTTTTGCAAGAATAGCCCTTAATTTATACTTCTTTACATCAGAAGCAACTATTTCGTTATCACTTGTATAAATAGTCCCACGTGCTGCCTGAACAACCTTAGTGACCTGTCCACCTCCACGTTTCTTTGCAAAGTCTCTTATATTGACGTTACTCATCATTGTCTTACCTGTTGTACATAAGTAACAGACATTGATTGCTAATATAACCATCATAAAGAGAAATACAAGCATAACGACCTGACCGCTTCTATTTCTATTTTTGTTCATTATTCTTCAGCTCCTACCACTGCAGCAGCTGCAGAACTAGGCTGATAATCATAACCTTTCTTAGTGGCAACATCCTTCATACGTGAGAAAGAAGCCAATTCCTGTTTAGACATTTCTAAAGCATCAATATCTGACTGCACATTAGATATTTCATCCTGTGTCTTTTTGATTTTCGCATTAAGTTGTGATTCATATGAATTTAAATAAATACTACCTACCAAAAACAGCACAAAAGAGAACGCAAGCAGCATTTCTGTAAACTTTAAAAATCTTGATTTTCTTCTTTTCATTATTCATCACGTATCCTTTCTATTACTCTTAATTTAGCTGAATGAGAACGTCTGTTCTCTGATAATTCTTTTTCATCTGCCACTATAGGCTTTCTTGTTACCTTCTTAAAACGAGGCTGGTATTCCTCCGGAATAACTGGCATACCCATTGGTAAATCAGGTACTGCAGTCTTTTCATTAAACATATACTTTGTAATTTTATCTTCTAATGAGTGGAAGCTGATGACTGCCACACGTCCACCCACATTAAGTAAATCTAATGAATCTGTTAAAGCACGTTCAAATACATTTAGCTCATCATTCACTTCAATACGAATTGCCTGGAAAGTACGTTTTGCAGGATGCCCACCTGTACGTCTTGCGCGAGCTGGAATAGCCTTCTTTACTATTTCTACAAGTTCAAAGGTTGTTTCAATAGGTTTAACCTGTCTTTTCTTTTCAATCATTCTCGCAATTGATTTCGCAAACTTTTCATCCGCATACTTATATAAAATAGTCACTAAATCCTGATAAGAATAATTATTCACTACTTCATAAGCACTTAAAGGCTGCTCTTGATTCATACGCATATCTAGTCTTGCATCTGTATTATAGCTAAATCCTCTTTCCGCATTATCAAATTGTGGAGAAGATACACCTAAATCAAATACAATACCATCTACCTTATAAACACCCTCCATTGAGAGTCTTGCCTTAATCTCTTTGAAATTTGCATGAATAATAGTAAAGTTGTCAGAAATCTTTGACAATCTTTCTCTTGCAGCTTCTATCGCATTGGTATCCTGATCAAAACAATATAAATGTCCTGTTGTCAATTTTTCTAGAATACGAGAACTATGTCCCCCTCCTCCTAGAGTACAATCCACATAAATACCATCTTCTTTTATATTCAATGCATCGATTGTTTCATCTAATAATACACTATAGTGTTCAAACATATTTATCATTCCTCATTTTCTGATATTCTTTCTGATAAGTCATCAAACTGGTCATCATATTCATCATAGAATGCATCCCATTTAGCAGTATCCCATATTTCAATATGTTCACCAGCACCAACGATTGTACACTCTTTTTCTAGATGAGCATGTGTACGTAATACCTGGGGAATATTGATACGACCTAATTTATCAAATTCACTGCAGCTCATACGAGAAGTTACCATACGTAAATAAGCACGCTCTTCTTTCTTCTTATTTGATAACTTCTTCAATTCTGCATAATAAGTCTGCCATCCTTCTTCTGTATAAACATCTAGACAGCCTTCGTGGCCTCTCATGATATAGACATGGTCTCCGCATTCACCACGGAATTTAGCAGGGATGCTCAAACGGCCTTTAGTATCTAGATTGTGCTGATATTCACCAAAGAACATACCTTACTCACCATTCCTTTCCACAATTATCCACTTTCATACAATTCTTACCACTATTATAGACTTAGAATGCACTTTCAGACAAGAAATTTATGGATTTTAAATACAAAAAAAGGTTTTCTAGCATAAAACGCCAAAAAACCTCTTAAAAATAAAAAAAAGAGAGATTTTCATCTCTCTAAAGGAATTATTTTACATCCTTAACTTTAACGCCATTATAATAACCGCAATGACCACAAACTCTATGTACTAATTTGAATTCACCACATTCTGGACATTTAACAACTGCAGGAGCTGATAATTTGTCATGAGTTCTTCTCTTGTCTCTTCTTGTACTTGATACTCTTCTAAATGGTACTGCCATCTTGTTCTACCTCCTTATTCCTGATCCTTGAAATAATCTTTGAGTTTTGCTAAACGGGGATCGATTGTATCCTCTTCTTTTGCGACTACTTCGCTTTCATCCATAACTTTCCAGCCTGAGCCGCTTGTTTTCATCTTTGCGCCTTCCTTCACAACTCTCATTGGAATAGCCATCATGATTTCCTGGAATATGACAGAAGTAAGATCAGCGACATCCTTTCTTGCTTCTACAACATCCTCATCATCTTCAGGCTTATAAAACGCAAACACAACATCTGTATCAATAGAAAATGGGTAATCGACATCTTCCAATGATATAGCGCAAGGAACAACCATTGTTCCCTGAACATGGTATGTTACATATAGACGTTCTTCACTACTATTGAAGTTGCCTGATCCTGTAACTTCCACATCCTTCAAATCATTGATTCGAGATAAGTTATAGAACATTTCTTTAGGAAATGTTATCGTTTCTTCGAAATCAAATTTTCCATTTTTCTGTTTGACTAACCAATTACGATTCCATTTCACCTTGATCACCCTCTATAACTGCATCACCCATTATAATGAAAATGAGATTATAAGTCAATCAAAAAAATCATTTTCTAATGGGCATTAATCGCATATTTTTTAAAATGTCTTTGCGACCGTGTGTATTCTAACATAGTTTATTCAAAAAAGATAGATAAATTTTCAAAAACCCATTTAAAACCTCTGATCATTCTTTGATCTGGTTCAGTAAAATGACCCCCATTCTCTTCTATATATATACATCTGTTATTCTTACTTAGATATTGATAGGTTTCTATTGTATTTTGTCCTACCGTACACATGAGCTTATTCTTTGTTTTTGATTCTTTTCTACCTATACTTAAGTATACTACTGCTTCTCTATTAATAGTATGAAGATAGTTTATCCAGCCTGGAAACCATAAAGAACCAGATGCACTTATACATCCTACAAAAGATTCATATCTTCCATACATCCACAAACTAAACAAACCACCAAGTGAATAGCCCGCAATAATATAATGATGAGAAGAATTCATAGTTGAAAGAATCCACTTTTCAAGTTCCTCACCCTTTCCACCAAAACCGTCAGCAGGCCATGGAGAAAGTTCACTATTCCAATCCTTAATAACTGGTGCAATAAGACAATAATTTCCCTTTAATGATTCTACAATTGAAGTACAATCATGAAAGAAACAGAAGATATAAACGTCAGCATCTTGATTGCCATAAATCTGGCATTCTCTTCCATAATAGATCATATTAGTTTGTAATGCTCCATTGCATTATATATTCCATCATTATCCACTGTATCAGTCACATAATCTGCAACAGCCTTTGCCAAATCAGCCCCATTGCCCATCGCAATGGCAGTACCTGCCATTTCTAACATTTCTATATCATTTGTAGAATCTCCAAATGCATAGGCATTTTCTATTGGTTCACCAACAGCTTCCATAAAATCCTTAATAGCAGCCCCTTTAGATACACCTTTATTCATCATTTCTCCAGCCTTTGCACCAAATGTTGATGTATAGCCTCCAGCTGGTATAAAAGTCAAGCTTGGGTCTAATTCTTTCATGAATCTCTCAGCCGCTTCTACTGTATCAAAAGTTGCATCAATCTTAAGAATTGGATTATTCTCTATTTCATCCATTGTCTTCATACTCTTTTTCTTAAACACTTCTTCAACAGGTTCATCAAATTTCTTTTTGAACTGTTCTTCAAACATAGCATGTGTATAAGGATTCTGATAGCCATTTTTCCAATCTATGATCTGATAGCCTCCACCTAATTCTTCAATAAGTTCAAGTGTTTTCTTTACAACATCACTTGAAATGATTTTCTGTAATTCCGGCTTACCATCACGAACAACCGCTGCGCCATTCGCAATAATTGCATCTTCTATTCCTGTAAAAGAAATTTCCTTTGTCATAAAATAACTTCTTCCTGTACAAAAGAAACAATGATGCCCATTTTCTTTTGCTTTCTTAATCGCTTCTATTGCACTTTGTGGCACAGTATGTGTCACATCACTTAATAAAGTACCATCTATATCAAAAAATAAATATTTCCCCATATGTTTTCTCCTATACCAATAGATTATAGTGTAATCTCTTTGAAGTATTATAGTATAAGAATCCAAAAAGAAACATTATTTTCTAATTATGATCAACTTTTCAAAACTATTTTGACAAGAACCTATCATCTTTTTTCAATATATTTAAAAATTATCTATTTGAAGTATTGTTTTGATATACTTTTGTTGAGGTGATTAAAATGGATGAATTTTTAAGAGATATACATACATTATTATTCAAGGAATGGATTCTCATTCAGTCTATTGAAGGCTGTAATATTAAAGAAGAAGGTAAAAAAGTTATTCTTACAACGCCTTATTGTCATGCCGAAGTGATATTTAATGATCATAACCTGATTGAATTATCAGTCACAAATCTTGTAACTGATAAGATAGACTTCTATCTTCATTTTCAGATGCATACTATGAGTCATGCCATTTCTTTATATACAGAAATGCTTCAATGTGTCAAACAGCTAATCAATGAACCTCCCGTTCGTGTTCTTTTAACATGTACAAGTGGCCTCACAACAGGTATGTTTGCCGCACAACTCAATGAAGCGACTATGCTTTTATCTAAGAACTATGAATTTGATGCGATTGCTTATCATGAACTCTATGATATTGCGAAGAATTATGATGTGATTCTTGTAGCTCCACAGGTAAGTTCTAAAAAGACAAAACTAGAAACATGCTTTAAAAAGAAGACAGTACTCACTATTCCTTCTACAATATTCGCAAAATATGATGCAGGCGCATTATTAGAATTTTTAGATGAACATTTATCGTCTCGTCGACATCCAACTACGGCTCGTTTACCTGTCATTAGTCGTCCAGTGCCTCACCAAACAAAAATCTTAACTATCGCGACAGTACGCACAAGTCATCGTACAAGAATGATCTATCGTGTTTTTGATCCTAACAACAAAACACTATTAGATAATGAAGTCGTTAAGTTTGATTTTCAAGTGAATGACCTCTTTGATATCCTTGATACAGTATTACTCTTTCATCCAAATATTCCTATTATTGGAATCAGTCTTCCAGGAATCATTCGAGATGGTTATATGGACTTGCATAACCAAAGAATCAACGTTTTAAGACCACTTAATAAACGTTATCCAAATAAACGTTTCTATTTATTTAATGATGTCAACGCCCTTGTATCTGGCTATTATATTTCACAGAATAAATACCAGACAATCTCATTTCTCTATCAGGCCTCTACAGGAGGTGCTTGTGGTATAGGCTCTGTCTTTAAGGGACAATTAATAGAAGGAGCCCATAAAATTGCAGGAGAAGCCAAATTTCTTCCATTTAATAAAGAAGAATTCAAAAAAACTCCTGAAGGACAGTTAGAATGTCTTACTTATCAGGCAGCTGCAGTGATTTCTATCTATGATCCAGAGATGTTGATTGTCTCATCTAAATATACAAATAAACATGAATTAAGAGAATCATTAAAGAAATACTTCCCTGAAGAATATCTTCCTAATATCCACTTTATTGAACATTTCAAAGAATATGGATTATTAGGTGCATTGATTCTTTCTATCCAAGAAGAAAATAAAGGCTGAGTTTATTGAAAAACTCAGCTTTTATGCTATAATCCTTATAAACATATCTAGTTAGTATGTTGGTAGGAGGAGTTATTATGTCTTTAAATTCAGTGAAAAATTATTTCAAGCAGTATAATATGGATACACATATTGTAGAGTTTCCTGTATCAAGTGCAACTGTGGAGCTTGCAGCACAAGCTATTGGCTGTAAAGAACAGGAAATTGCGAAAACAATGTCTTTTCATGTCGGAGATGAAGTCATTGTGATTGTAATGGCCGGGGATGCAAGAATCGACAATAAGAAATATAAATCATTCTTTCATAAAAAAGCTAAGATGCTTCATGGAGATGAAGTAGAATCTTTGACTGGTCATCCAGTAGGTGGTGTTTGTCCTTTTGGATTAAAAGAAGGTATTAAAGTTTATCTTGATGAGTCTCTAGAACGTTTTGATCATGTTTATCCAGCATGTGGCAGTCCTAATAGCGCTATTAAGCTCACTATTCCAGAATTAGAAAAATATGCCCACCAGGAATCATGGATTGATGTCACTGATGTCATCTAATGACATTTGTTTATGAGAACCAAGGACTTCTAAAGAGTCTTTGGTTTTTTTGTATACTCTTCCTTCATTAAGCCATAAATCTATATCTTCAAATGAAACAATGACAGGCATTCTTGAATGGATTCCTGACATGATGTCTTCTGCTTCTTTTGTAAGTATTGTGAAATAGTCATCATGATAGATGCCTGCAAGATAAAGAATATGATGATTAGTAAAGCGATATTGCGTATGCGCTCTATCCCATTCATAGAAACCACTGATTGGAATAATACATCTTCTTTTTACTGCATCTTCTTTAAACATCTTCTTTTCTAATACTGTTTCTATGCGTGCATTAAAGACACGTTTTTGATCTAATGGATAACCCCATGTCTTATAGTCTCCATAATGACCCTTTAATATAATGAAACCTTCTTCTCCGGGATGAATATCACCATAAGGAAATATATGTCCATCTGGAATAATCACCCATCTTGTTAAATCATATTTTAATTGTTCATCTAAATAGTAACGTCCACACATAATAATCCTCCAAAAAAAGTCATAGAAAACTATGACTTAAACATTGTATCTAATATATGCTTACCTGTTTCTGTTTCAAAAAAACTCTCTTTGGCATGCTGAATAGATTCTATAGAAGCATTGTCTTCAAATGCGTTAACTAAAAAATCTGCTTCCAACAAGATACGATAATCTATTCCGTCTACATCAGTATATGTATGATGATGCGCAATCAAGAAACATATTCTTTCTATATCATCTTCTTTAAATCCTAAAGAAGTACATAATTCTCTTGCAGGTGCAGGACCTTCTTGTTCCTGTAACTTTCCATTTTGAAAGCCATATTCTCTTCTGATACACGTATTCCAATATCATGTAAAATACTGGCTGCTTCTAATACAAAGAGTGTATGTGCATCTAATCCTTCTTTTTCACCAATTAATTTAGAAAAGCTATGTACCTTTATGAAATGCTGGATACGCTTAGGATCTCCACAGTCAAATTCAATCATCTTCATCATTAATTCTTCTAACATATTTATCACCTGCATCTATTGTAGCACAAATAGAAAAAGACCCGTAGGTCTTAACGTGATAATGTATAGCCTTTTCCAATGACTGAATGAACATCACTCACAAAAACAAAGGAAGTTGGATCTTCTTCTACCGATATTCTCTTAATAGTCGCAATCTTCTTATACTGTGTGACTACTAGAATAACCTGCATATCTTCTCTTAAATAACCTGATTCAGCTTTTAATAAAGTGAGACCAACATCAATTTCTTTATAAATACGATCTCTAATTTTTTCATATTCCTGACTCATAATCATGATTTCACACTGTGATTGACCATATGCCAATACTTTATTGACTGTTATAGTACAGATCATAATTGCAAGAATACCATATACATTCTTCATAAAGGGATTAGATGCCACCTGAATCAAAATAACTGTAATATCACATACATTCATAACGATAGAAACAGGGACTTTGAAATATTTCTGTAAGATGACACCAATAATATCAAAACCACCAGAAGATCCATCACCTAAAAGTACAAGTCCTACCCCTGCCCCAATGAGGACACCTGCAAGAATAGCACTCATTAATGGATCAGAACTCATTTCAACTAAGAAATTATATTTCTGACATAGATCTAACCCAAATGGAAAGATAATACTGACAATCAATGTCTTGAAAATGAATTCTTTACCAATAAATATATAACCTAATATAAATAATATCGCATTACAAATTAATACAAGAATTGAGACTGGTAATGGAATCATCTTACTTAAAATAACACACAAACCTGTTACGCCTCCTGCAGCGAAGGATTGTGGTAATACAATCATTCCAAGTGCTATATCAGTCAAAGCGACACCAACCAAGATTTTTACCATTGATAATACTTTTTCCTTCATTTTCATCACCCAGGAATATTATAATGATAAAAAGAGACAATACAGTAGCCTAGGCTACAATGGAGGACATATGAATATCATTATCCCAGAAAACTATTTTTATTTATTTGAATCAGTAGGTGAACGTTGTGTCTTGCCTTCAAAGACAGTCATCTTTTATGAGAGTGATGATGCAAATGATATCTATCTTTTAATCAAAGGTCGTGTACGTGCTTATTTAAGCAGTTCACAGGGGAAACAGATTACCTTGGAGGTATTAAAGAAAGGACGTATTTTTGGTGATGGTTCTTTTTTGAACCATTCTGTACGTAAAGCGAATATGGCCACGATTACTGATGCAGAATTCATCCGTTGTCATATTACTGATTTGATGCCTATATTACAGAAAAATAATGATCTCATGATACTTATGCTTCAGCATCTGACTTCTACATGCAACTATTTGACACACACAATTGAAAGATTAGTGAACTATAATAGTACACAAAAGGTGGCTGATTTCCTTCTTATTGAAACAGATAACGGAAGAAAATCCATTCCTTATACACACGAAGATATTGCAGGATGTTTAGATATGAATAGAGTGACGGTATCACGTATTATGAAAAAATTGAAAGAGGAAAATGCTGTTTTGTATGAGTATGGAATTGTTTCTGTAACGGATTCTAAAACATTGAAGCATATTCTAGAACACACTGAATAGAGATTATTGCATTCAAGTTTTGTTTAAAATATAATTATTGACGAGGTGTAAAAAAATATGAAAAAGAAAAAAATTGCGATTATTGCGACAGGTGGCACGATTGCAGGAAGTGGTGCCGCAGGTAAAACAACAAATTATGAAGCAGGTACTATTTCTGTAGATGAAGTATTGTCTTCTATTCCAGATATAAGAGATCGTGTTGAGATTGTTTTAGACAATCTTTTCTCGGTTGATTCTAATGAAATTGATGATCAAAGATGGTTGATTTTAACTGAACATATTAATAAACTTGCAGATCAGCAGGATATTGATGGAATTGTCGTGACTCATGGAACTGATACAATGGAAGAAACATCTTACTTCTTAAACTTAACAGTCAATACATTAAAACCTGTTGTTTTAACAGGGGCAATGCGTCCTGCAACTGCAACAAGTGCCGATGGACCATTTAACTTATTCCAGGCAATTATGCTTGCAAGTCATAGTGAAGCTTGGGGTCGTGGTGTAATGTGCTTATTCTCAAGTACTATTTTCTCCGGTAGAGATATCCAGAAGATCAGTAATTATAAGATTGATGCCTTTGACCAGAGAGCTTTCGCCAATCTAGGTTATATGAAGGATGATGAAGTCTATTTCTCTTCTCAACCATTAAAGAGACATACAACTTATTCAGTCTTTTCACGTAAACCAATCAAAGATTTAGCTCATGTCGCAATTGCTGACTACTATGTGGGTGCTTCTCCTGATATTCTTGACTTCCTCGCAAAAAATAATGAAGGTATTGTGATTGTCGGAACAGGGAGCGGAAACTATTCCAAGGCGTGGCGTCAGCGTATTGAAGAATTATCTGATCAGGGTATTGTCTTTGTACGTGCGAGCCGTGTAACTAACAGTATTATCTTCCAGGATGATTATTTTGATCCTAAGCATGTATGTCTAGGGGCCAATAACCTATCTCCTTATAAAGCACGTATTCTATTAATGCTTTCTCTCACAATCACAAAAGATAAAAAAGTAATTAACGATTACTTCTTAAACTATTAAAAAAGGCTCGAAAGCCTTTTTTTACTTTTTTACAATTTTATAATATGTACGACTTGTACAGAAATAAACAATAGTATAACAAATAGTAAGTACTATCACTGATACAACAGTACATGTAATAAATGTCTGAGGGGCATTAAGAATCATTACCTTAAACATCTTTAAGATCATCTTATAAGCCACGGACATATGAATAACTGCCACTACAAGAGGAAGGAAGAAGAAAATCAATACCTGTGAAGATATAGCCTGTCTAACTTCTTTTTTACTCAATCCTACGTTCTGTAGTATTTCATATCTTTTCTGATCTTCATAGCCTTCAGATAACTGCTTATAATACATAATCAATACGGCAGCCATCATAAAGAGTACACCTAGAAAGATTCCTAAGAATAATAATGAACCATACATCTGACTAAATTCCTGGTAGTTTTCATAGCGAGTCATATTAGAATAACTGATTTCACCATCATTCTTTTCACTGACTTTCAAAGTGAAATTCTTTGTTGTTTTACGCATGACTTCTTCAGCCTTTGAATTGAAATAACCACCTTTATAATCCACTAATATTTCATAAACATAAGAAGGGGAAGAACGATGTTCAAATGTAAGTGCCTGTTTTAAGGCTGCATCATCCTTGAATACAAATGTGATACTATCTGAATCTACAATCGCAATATCATCCTTCACAAACCAAGGATCATTCTTAACCATCTTTAATGAATACAATTGATTATTCAACATCATTGAATCATGATTAAAATGATAATTAGAATTATAAAGCACTTCATGATCATTTAAAGTGACATGATGATTATAAATACGATTGTAATCAGCTAATGTCATTCCAAGAATTGTAAGAATCTTATTATTACCTCCTTCTCCTGGCGCAGTAAACACTGTTCCATTTTGAGAAGCCAATACATTACAATATTTTAAAGAAGCCATTCGAGAAATATCGATATTTTTAGACGCAAGAGATGTTTTAATGTTCTTTTCAAGGTTGATGAGTTCTTCATCCATGTTCACCTTTTCCATATTCCATACTTTATAACTATAATCAGCACGTACACTTTTTTTCACAGTATCAAAAACTCCACTATAAAGAGTAAATGTTGAAGAAATCATGACGAGAATACATGTACATAAAATACAAATACTTGCAAGTCCCACTGCATTCTGTTTCATACGATACATCATCTGAGACACACTGATGAAGTGATTTGTCTGATAGTAATACTTCTTATTCTTCTTTAATATTTTCAAAATCACAATAGAACCAGCAGTAAAGAGTGCATATGTACCAATAATGACAAGTACAACTGCCACAAAGAATAAAACAAGTGCTGTGGTTGGATCTTTAATTGTCAAAGCAATCGAATAACCAGCACCTAGTGTGATAACACCTATTAAAGTCATCAACCACTTTGTCTTTGGTTCCTTTTCTCCAACCTGTCCACCCTTTAATAACTGGATTGGATTAGAGAAACGAATAGAAGCTGCATTGATCATAAATGAGACAAAGAAAATAACACTAAAGAGAAGAGTTGTAATCAAAATCGCATTCATATCAATACTAAATACAATCGATGTATGAATGCCCATAATCTTCACTAAAATAAGCATCATAAGCTTACTAAATAGAATGCCTGTTAATACACCAAATCCTAAAGAAATCAAATAAACAATCAATGTTTCAATAAAGATGATCAACATCACATGACGCTTTTCCATTCCTAATATATTATAGAGTCCAAGTTCCTTCTTACGATTCTTCATTAAGAAGCTATTAATATATAGTAAGAAAATGACTGAGAAGATAATAACTACATAAACACCTAGACTCATAATCATAGCCGCTGATTCACTGTCTTTTCTTAGGCCATTATCTCCACCTAGGAACTTCACACAATAAAACATCATAACTGTAAAGATGCTTGTAATAAGATATGGGAAATAGATTTTTCCATTCTTTTTAATATTTGTCAGGGCAAGTTTTAAATAAAACATAATTACTTACCTCCTGTCTGGAGTAGTGTAAGTGTATCACTGATTGCCTGATACATTTCTTCGTTTGTCTTATTTCCTTTATAGATCTGATGATAGACCTGTCCATCACGTATAAATAAGACACGTTTCGCAAAACTGGCTGCTTTGGTACTATGAGTAACCATCACAATTGTCTGTCCTTCTTCATTTACATGATCAAAGATATTCAATAAATCATCTGTTGATTTAGAATCCAAAGCACCTGTAGGTTCATCAGCTAAGATAATCTGAGGATGAGTAATTAAAGCTCTTGCGACTGCTGCTCTTTGTTTCTGTCCTCCTGATACTTCATAAGGGTATTTATCCAGTAGTGATTCAATACCTAGCTGTGGTGCTAAGTGATTCAATTTAGTTTCCATCACATCATAGTTTTCTTTAGACAAAACTAAAGGTAAAAAGATATTATCACGTAAAGAGAATGTATCTAATAAGTTGAAATCCTGAAATACAAATCCAAGATTCTTTCTTCTAAACTGTGAAATATGCTTTTCACTGATTTTAGTAATATCTTCTCCATTAAGTAGTACTTCACCACTTGTTGGTGTATCTAAAGATGCTAAGATATTTAAAAGTGTTGTCTTACCACTTCCTGATTCACCCATGATAGCTACATATTCTCCTTCTTCTACTGAAAAAGAGACATTAGACAAAGCAGTGACCTGCTGAGATGAAAAACGTGTTGTATAGACTTTTTTTAAGTTTTTAACTTCTAATAATGACATATATGTTTTCCTCCTTCGTTACAACTATAGTTTAATTATTTTGAAACATATCTGCCATTGATTCACCTTACAGAATAAGTCTCTAATCTTACAATTTTGTAAGTTACTCTACGATAAGAGGTTTTTTCTCAAAACAAATGGAAACAGTAGTGCCTTGATTGATTATAGATTCTATATGAATAGGATAACCTAGAGTATCACATATATTCTTAACAAGATATAAGCCTAATCCACTGGCTTTCTTATCAATACGTCCATTTGTACCGGTAAAGCCTTTTTCAAAGACACGAGGTAAATCCTCTTTCTTAATTCCTATTCCTGTATCTTCTATATATAATGTATAATCCTTCATATAAATATGAATAGAACCTTCTTTAGTATACTTCAAGGCATTGGATAAAATCTGTTCAATAATAAAAGAAGTCCACTTCTCATCCGTAACTATTTCTTCATCTAGTTCTTCTAGTTGAAGAGAAATTTTCTTATGAATAAAGAATAAGGATTGTTTTTTGACTACTTCATTCACAATATCCCCTATTTTATAATGTTCAATCTTCAAGTCCTGGTTCATATGTCCCATCTTGACATAGTACATCATCATATCTACATACTGTTCAATACGTAATACCTGCATAGAAAGTATTCTAGGAGATAAATCACCTGATTGTATGAGTAATCGTAGTCCTGCAATAGGTGTCTTGATCTGATGAACCCAGAGTGTCATATAATCAGATAATTCATGATAGCTTGTATCCTTCTGATTATTAAGGACACTATTAGCCTGGATAATCTTTTCTATAAGAGAATAATAAGACTCTTCTAAATCATTTTCTGGTGCAGGTATATTTTCTAAGTAGATATGATCAAGATGTAAGGCATAATGAAGTGCTTTTAGCTTCTTATTATATTTATAATAGTCATAGCCAAAATAAACAATCACAAAGAAGAAACATAGACAGGTAGGATAATAAAGCAATGAAATAGAAACATCGCATAATAAGAGGATCAGATCAAACAAGAAGATCATCACCAGATAAACAAGATAATAACGATAATGGTCTTTAATGTATGTCTTCATAATATAACTGATACCCTATTCCTTTCTTTGTATGAATAAGCTGTGGTAAAGAAAAAGCATCTAATTTCTTTCTTAAGCGATTAATATTGACACTTAATGTATTATCATCCACAAAAGCTTCACTTTGCCAGAGAGCTTCCATGATTGTATCTCTAGAGACAATCTGTCCGGCATGTTCAAATAATATCTGCATGATCTTAAGTTCTGTCTTAGTGAGTTCTATAGAGTCTTCATGATAACCGATGACACCCTTTAATAAATCTAAAGTGAGTGATTGATAGTTTAAGACATTCTGTGTTTTATTAAATGAATAGGTACGTCTAAGTATTGCCTGTAACTTAGCAGTAAGTACCGTTAAGTCAAAAGGTTTATTAATAAAATCATCTGCACCCATATTCATCGCCATAACGATATTCATATTCTCACTTGTAGAAGAGATAAAGATAATAGGTACTTCTGATTCTTTTCTTATTTCCTGACACCAGTAATAGCCATTATAGTAAGGCAGTGAGATATCTAATAAGATAAGTAATGGTTCATAGTTTCTAAAGTCTTCTAAGACATTTTCAAAATCATTGACTACGCGCACTTCATAATTCCACTTTTCTAGATGTTTTTTTATAGAAGAAGCAATAATTTCATCATCTTCTACAATCATTATTTTCTGCATATATAACCACCTCTAGTTCATTATACACAAAAAAGAGACGAATTGTCTCTTTATTCAATAACACTAAATTGTGTCCACTTATCTGCTTTATAACGTAAATGGAATATGATAGCACGTATTGACCAGTCAGCACACATTGCCAAGGCAATACCAATCACCCCTAGATTCAATGTAATACCAAATATAATAGAGAGTATTCCTCTTACAACGACTGTACTTAAGATTGATACAATCATTGTATATTTGACATCTCCTGTCGCACGTAATCCATTTGAAAGTGGTCCAGAGAACGGAAAGGCAATTGTGTTAAATAGGTTATGAATAATAACCAAAATAAAGACCAGATTCTTAGTTTCTGATGATAATTGATAATATTGTAGGAATAGTGGTGTAATGAAAAGAATGAATATATTCCATATAATAGAGAAGATAACTGTGATCTTCATCAGCTTCTTAAAGTAATAATGTGCACTGTCTATATCCTTTGCTCCCATGCACTGTCCTATGACTGTAATAAAGACAGGTCCCATTGTAACTCCCACTAGGGCTGCAAGTGACCAGATACTTTGGGCCACACCATTGGCTGCAATCTGATAAGTACCAAACAAAGCAACAACTGAACTCAAGGCTACTTTAACTAACTGAAAGATTCCTTGTTCAATCCCATTAGGAACCGCAATATTCAATACTCTTTTCAACATCTTAGCATCAAATACAAATATATGCTTCTTTTCATAATAAGTAGTCAGTGTCTTATTGAAGCATAAGAATGTAATCACTACTGCAGAAAAAAATCTAGCAATCAGTGAAGGATAGGCAACACCTGCCACACCAGCATGTAAAACAAAGACACCTATGCAGTTTCCAATACAGTTAATAATATTAGATGCAATAGAAATATACATAGTTGTAGATGTTTTAGCCATAGAGCGATATAAAGCAGCACCTGCATTATAAATAGCGAGTGCTGGATAAGAATAGGCTGATATCCTTAAATAGGTGATACAAGCCTGCATGACAGAATTTTCTACACGACCAAATAAGAGTCTTAAAAGTGATTCATTAAAAATCAAGACAAGTATCATCAATATAAATAAGAAGACAATAGAAAACATCAATAACTGTCCTGAAGCACGATTAGTGGCTTCTTGTTCTTTACGTCCAATATATTGGCTGATGACAACTGCCCCACCCGATGCAAGAGCTGTAAACAAATAAATAAAAATTGTATTAAATGAGTTTACAAGTGAAACCCCTGATACCGCACTTTCTCCCACAAAGCTTACAATAAAAGTATCAACAATACCTACTAACATAACTAATAATTGTTCAAAGAACAATGGGATGATCATGTTTTTTAAATCCTTGTTTGTGAATGTCATAATTTACCTCCATGACATCATTCTAAATAACAAAGATATAAAAGTAAAATACCAATACTGGAGGGCATTATAACTAAATTGCATACTAAAAGGCAGTATCTCTACTGCCCCATAGTTATTCTTCGTTATGTAATCCTAATTCTTCCATTCTCTTAGGTGCATAGTTTTCATACTTAGGATGTGGATGCTTATGATCCTTCCAGTATTCTTCTGCAATAGGCGCCCATTCTTTTGCATAGTCTTCACACTTATCGCATAAGTGATCTGCTGTTTCAGGAGATTCTATATTTGTATCATGCGCACCTGTACGTTTCACCATTTCTCTTAATAATGATGGGTTTTCCAACATTGGACAAGGTCTTAAATGGTTTTCATTAAATGGCTGTCCTTCATGATAAGCCATGAATAAAGGTGACTGCAACATTTCAAGAATTGAATTATCATGAATATTTGTATTTGAATAATGAATAAATACACATGGTTCTGCATCACCATTAGAGTTGATATGGAAGTAGTTTCTACCACCGGCAATACATCCACCAACATATTCACCATCATTTTGGAAATCCATTGGATAGAAGTTAATATCACATTTATCTGAACGGATATATCTAATACGATCAATCATATATTTTCTCTGTTGGATTGTAGGAAGTAAGTCAGTGACTGCATTGTTTCCTACTGGCATATAGTGGAAGTAGAAACCAAAACGAGCACCTTTATCAGTAATCATCTTAAAGAATTCATCACTTGTGACTGCTTCTACATTATATTTTGTATAGCAGATAGATGTACCAAAGACAATACCATATTTCTTTAAGAGATCCATGGCCTTCATAACAGCTTCAAAGTGACCTGCACCTCGTCTTGCATCATTTGTTTCTGGAGTACCTTCAATTGATAATAAGAATGTAATATTACCAAGTCTTACAAGTTCTTTGCAGAATGCATCATCAATCAAAGTAGAATTTGAGAAGATTGCGAATTCTACATCATTATGCTTTTCAGCTAATTTAATGATTTCTTTCTTCTTTACAAGTGGTTCACCACCAGTTAATAAGTAAAGATAGACACCTAATTCTTTACCTTGTGTGACAATCTTATCCATATTTTCAAAAGTTAAGTTGCTTTTATGTCCATAAGTACCGCTCCAGCATCCTTCACAATGCATATTGCAGGCACTTGTTGGATCAAAAAGAATCAACCAAGGGATATTACAGTTGTATTTCTTTCTGTTTTCACGGATTGTTTTTGTACCTCTAAAGAATGCTTCATAGCCAAGATTCAAAGCTGTCTTCTTGATGAATTCTGGATTAGCATCATCAATCACACTATTGATATATTTCACCCATTTGTTGTTTGGATCCTGTACCGCAACTCTCGCTGCGTCATAGCTTTCTTTACTAAAACCTTTACCATAGAACTTTTCAGCCAAGTCAATGAGCTTCAAATATTCTCCTGTACGGTCTTTATCCAACCCCTTCACAATATGGTCAATCGCAACCTCCATCGCTTTTCTTTCAGCTGCATGTGATACTTTATCTAATGTATTCATAATCAACATCCTCTCTCTTTCACTAATCCTCATTTTAGAATGTTACGGATAAAAGTCAATAAAACTGACCAATGTTCATTTAGGCATTTTTAGGAAAATGTCCAAAAATAGCTTTATATTCTTACAAAATATATGAAATGAACAAATTTTACACTATCTTTACACAAACTTTATTCTAACTAAATCACACTATTATTAGTATAATGCTAGAATTAACGCTATAATGAGTATATAGATGGGAGGATTAATTATGAATATATATAAAGATAACCGAGAATTATCTTGGTTAAAGTTTAATGACCGTGTTCTTATGCAGGCCAAAGATGAAAACGTGCCGTTAGGTGAGCGTCTGACTTTTATTTCAATTTTCCAAACGAACCTAGATGAATTCTTTAGAGTACGTATGGGATTCTTATTTGATCAGGCTTTGTTTTATCCTGCTTTAAAAGAGAATAAGACAAATATGACTTCTTCTGAACAGATTAAAGCCTGTGAAAGAAAGGTAAAATATTTATATAAGAAGAGAGATAAGATCTATGCATCAAATCTTGAAAAGATGAAAGAATATGGTGTAGAGATTGTAGGTTATGATGATATTAAAGATAAAGAAGATAAAAAATTTCTCGAACATTATTTCACTCAGGAAATGCTTCCACTTGTATCACCACAGGTTGTTTCTAAAAGACAGCCATTCCCTTTCCTTAATAATGGTGAACTCTATATTGTGACACAATTAGAAAGTAAAAAGGGTAAGAGAAAGATGGGTATTGTTTCATGCTCTGCTGCTTTTGATGAAAGATTAATTGCCCTACCTAGTAAGCCTGGTAAATTTATTTTGGCAGAAGAAATTGTGAAAAAAAATCTTCCTATGATTTTTCATGGACAAACAGTAAAGAATGCTTCTATAATTCGTATTATAAGAAGTGCTGATATTGAAGAGGATGATTATTCTTTACAGGAACATGAAGATTATCGTGAAATGATGGAAACTCTTATTAAACAAAGAAGAAAGCTTGCACCTTTAAGAATGGAGATGTCTCCAGGTCTAGAAGAGATTGAAGTAGATATGTTGAAACATTTCTTAGATCTTTCTAATGGTCAGGTCTTTGAAGTAGAGAGTCCATTAGAGTTCTCATTTGTATTTACTTTACAGGATTATTTAAAATCACGTCATCCAGAATTATTCTATAAGAAACTTGAAGCACGTAATTCACCTCTTGTAGAAAATACTGTACCAATGATTAAACAGGTATTAAAGCATGATATATTACTTTCTTATCCATTTGAATCTATGGCACCATTCTTAAGATTCTTAGATGAAGCAAGTCGTGATCCACAGGTAATCAGTATTAAGATGACTCTTTATCGTGTGGCTAAAAATTCTAAGGTTGTTAAGAGTTTGATTCGTGCTGCAGAAAATGGTAAGGATGTGACAGTTCTAGTAGAACTTCGTGCACGTTTTGATGAAGAAAACAATATTGCCTGGTCTAAACAGTTAGAGAGTGCTGGATGTCATGTTATTTATGGTTTAAGTGAATTAAAAGTACACTCTAAATTATGTCTTCTCACTTATCGTACAGATGAAGGTATCAAGTATCTCACTCAGATTGGTACTGGCAACTATAACGAAAAGACTTCTAAACTTTATACAGATTTCTGTTTAATGACTTCAGAACATGCTTTTGGTGAAGAAGCCAATGAACTCTTTACTCATTTATGTTTAGGTGAAACAGATCATAATGCGAATATATTATTAGTCGCACCACATTGTATGATTTCAAAAATCTTTGAAAAGATTGATGAACAAATTGAACTTGCAAAGGCTGGTAAACCTGCTTATGTAGGATTTAAATGTAATGCAGTGACAAGTAAGAAAATGATTGAAAAGCTTGTAGAAGCAAGTCAGGCTGGTGTTAAGATTCAATTAATCGTAAGAGGTATCTGTTGTATCATTCCTGGTATTAAGGGTTATACAGAAAATATTCATGTTATATCTATTGTCGGACGTTATTTGGAACATTCTCGTATTTATATCTTTGGTGATAAAAATCCTGAAGTTTATATTTCTTCTGCAGACTTAATGACACGTAACTTAGAAAGACGTGTAGAAGTGGGTGCACCAATTCATGATCCTCGTATTAAGAAGACTATTCTTAATATGTTTGATATTATGCTTCATGATAATGTGAAAGCATCACGTTTATTAAATGATGGTACATATAAACGTGTAAAGAATAAACAAGAGGAGATCAATAGTCAGGAATACTTCTTTAAGAAAAAAGTATAAGGGAGGTATAATATGCGCGTTGGTATTTTAACAAGCGGAGGAGACTGTCAAGCCCTTAATGCAACTATGCGTGGGTTGGCTTTAACTCTTTATAAAAATGTGAAAGATGTTGAAATCATTGGCTTCATCGATGGTTATAAAGGATTAATGTATGAAAAATACAAAAAAATGAAGCCTAAAGATTTTTATGATATTTTAAACGTAGGTGGTTCAATTCTTGGAAATTCAAGATGTCCTTTCAAACGTATGCGTATTATTGAAAATGGTTTTGATAAAGTCAAAGCGATGAAGAATACTTATAAGAAACTTGAATTGGACTGCTTAGTTGTACTAGGTGGTAATGGTTCTATTAAAAGTGCAAATATGTTATCACAGGAAGGACTAAATGTAATTGCATTACCTAAGACTATTGATAATGATGCCTGGGGTACAGATTATACATTTGGTTATTCTTCTGCCACAGCCATTGCGACACGTTACTTAGATGAAATCAAGACAACAGCCGCAAGTCATAGCCGTGTCTTTGTGATTGAAGTTATGGGTCATAAGGTAGGACATATCTGCTTATCTGCCGGTATTGCAGCAGGTGCTGATGTTATCCTCTTACCTGAGATTCCATATGATATTAAAGTTGTTGCGAAAAAGGTTAAAGAAACATTAAAGAACGAAAAGAACTATGCAATTATTGCCTGTGCTGAAGGTGCTATTTCTGAAGCAGATGCACTAATGAAGAAAAAAGACTATAAAGCAAAAGTACTTGCAAGAAATGGTCGTTCTGTAGTTTATGAAGTAGCTGATGAATTAAGTCAGGAAATTGATGCTGAGATTCGTGTATCATGTATTGGTCATGCACAGCGTGGTGGTAATCCTGATAGTTATGATCGTGAAATCTCTACACGTTTTGGTGTAGAAGGCGCAAGACTCATCATTAAGAAACATTATGGTGAATATGTTGTATTACAAGGAAATCATGTTACACATATTCCATTAGAAGCTACTGCAGGAAAATTAAAATTTGTAGATACTGAAGGAGAAATCGTACAAAGCGCAAAGCTTGTAGGAATCTCATTTGGTGAGTAAAACTGTTCGTCATGAACAGTTTTTTTGTGTATAATGTGTAATAGGTGATATTATGCATAAACTAACATTTTGGAAAAAGATAGGACTTTCTTTTATTGTCCTTGTAGCTATACTTATACTGATCAATCATCAACTTAATAAAGATACCAATACACCAAATAGACTTTCTCTATCTAACCTATTTACTGTAGATATGAAGAAATCCCATGTCCCATGGATTACAACTGCAGATAATAATAAACAGAAAGCACTTGATGTAGTGAATCGTAAGATGGCATCTACTATTAAGAATTTTATTTCAAAAGAGGAAAAAAGCGGAAGTTATTATTCTATTAATCATGAGATTGTCTATAATACAGACCAGTTATTTACTCTTAAATTAGAGCTAAATAAAGCACATGCAGATAGTTACACAAAGAACGTTTATTATACAATCAACAAATCCACAGGAAAGAGTATCCCTCTTTCTGCTTATTTTAAGAATAGTGACTATAAAAAAGTGATTTCTAAAGAGATACTTAAACAAATGAAAGAAGAAATGAAAAAAGACACCAATAAAGTATATTGGTGTCAAAAGAATGATAATCCTCGTTTTAAAGGTATTTCGAAGAATCAAAGCTACTATATTAATAAACAAGGTGAACTTGTCATCTGCTTTGATCAATTTGAAGTAGCTCCCGGTTATATGGGAAACCCTACATTCACAATTAAAAATGACTTACTAGACGACTACTTCAAATAGTCGTCTTTTATCTTGTGAAAACAAGATTGTGTTCTCTTTTATAGAAATATCTTCTAAGTAATTCCTGAGCTAAAGAGTCAGGCTTAATGATATTCATTGCATCTTTTAGATCATACCATTTTGCATAATCTACTTCTTCATTACAGTGGAATGATTCATCTTCTACAACAACGACATAGTTATTTATATATGTATTAGTACGAGCATAGTATTCATTATCATTGAATTCATAAGAAGAAATAGTAAGACCTGTTTCTTCTTTGACTTCTCTAAAAAGAGCCTGTTTCGCATTTTCTCCTTTTGTGACATAACCTGCAATTAAGATATTATCCTTATGTCCATATTGTTGGATGAGAAGGATTTTATCTTTTTTGGGATTGAGTACAAGCGCACTGACTGCACTGTTAAACATTGGGAATCTGAATTCCTGACAGTTTGGACAATAAGGTACCATACCATCTATTCCATTTTCTTTTTCAATTAATTCATGACCACATTTCACACAATAACTCATTGATTTTCTTTTCTCCACTTCTTGATCTCATCTAATCTATTCTTATATTGTTTCTCTGCACCTTGAGTACCTGGAAGATAATATTCCCTGTCTTTTAAAGAATCGGGTAGACATTGCATATTCGTAATCTTCTCTTTTGTATCATGAGCATATTGATAGCCTTCCCCATAATGTAGTTCCTTCATAAGTTTTGTAGGCGCATTACGAATAACCAATGGTACAGGTTCAGATAATTCTTTTAAGGCATCTTTTTTAGCTGTTTCATAGGCAACATATAATGAGTTGGATTTAGGTGCCATGGACATATAGACAACAGCCTGCGTTAATATGACTGAACATTCAGGCATACCAATATAATGACAGCTTGTATAAGCATCATTCGCAATAGATAAGGCACGGGGATCTGCTAAACCAATATCTTCACTCGCAAAACGAATCACTCTTCTTGCGACATAAAGAGGATCTTCTCCCGCCTCCAACATTCTAGCCAGCCAATATATAGCTGCATCTGGATCTGAATTACGCATAGATTTATGTAAGGCACTAATGAGATTATAATGTTCCTCACCCTTTTTATCATATAAAAGAGATTTCTTTTGTGTACATTGTTCAATGATGGTCTTAGTAACATGGATGATGCCATCCTTCTCGTCGCTATTATTAATAACCATTTCTAAAGTAGATAACGCATTTCTTGCATCACCATTACTAAAAGATGCAATAAGGTGTAAACAATCATCAGATATATCTATATTTAAATTTCCAAATCCCTTTGGACTAGAAATGGCATGTTTGAGTAATGAAACAATATCCTCTTCTTCAAGTGCGTTGAGGACAAATACCTTACAACGTGATAAAAGAGCTCCATTGATTTCAAATGATGGGTTTTCAGTTGTCGCACCTATAAGTATAATGCTTCCTTTTTCTACAAAAGGCAAAAAAGCATCCTGCTGGGATTTATTGAAACGATGTATTTCATCCACAAATAGAATTGTCTTTTCACCAAAGACGCGATTATTTTCTGCCTGTTTCATCACTTCTCTTATTTCTTTAATACCACTAGTCACAGCTGAGAAATCAATAAAAGAAGAATGTGTATGAGAAGCAATAATTCTTGCGAGTGTTGTTTTACCAACTCCTGGTGGTCCCCAGAAGATCATTGAAGAAATAGAATCTGTTTCTATAAGTCTTCTTAGTATTTTTCCTTTTCCTACTAGATGAGTCTGTCCAACAAATTCATCTAAATTATCAGGTCTCAGTCTTGAAGGAAGAGGTTCATTAAATGTTTCTTCAAAAAGTGATGTCATAAGAATCCTCCTATGACAAAAATAGTATTACAGGATTAAGAAACTGTCAAATAAAGATATAGTTAACCATCCAAGTGCAATAAAAGGACCAAAAGGAATCATCTTCTTTTGTTTTATAAAAGAGATGATGATTCCTAAGAAACAGGCAATAGATAAGATACTTAACGTTTGATAAATACCTAAAGAAAGACTGCATACACCTAACATTTTGATATCTCCCCCACCTAACCCTTCTTTTCCAGTAGCCTTATAAAAAAGATAAACAAATAGTATAAGAAATAATAGGAGAACAAGAGATTCTTTGAGATATATAGTCTTAAAGCTAGATAATAAGCTAATAAGAAGATATATATCAGGTATTTCATAGAGATGTAAGTCTATAATAGAGATGATATAAAAGCATGTAAGAGAGACAATATGGGATAAATAAAGAATACTTAATCCATCATGAATATAAAATAAGATAAATAAAAAGCCTGCTGTTAGTTCATGAACAAGCAGACTCTTATTGAGTTTATGATGACAATAACGACATTGCCCTTTAAGTAATATATAAGATAAGACTGGAATTAAATCTAATACATGTAATGTATGTCCACAATAATCACAATGACTTCTTCCAAGTATTGATTCATGAGTAATATAACGATATGACATACAAGATATAAAACTGCCAAAACAAGTACCTATCATAAATATAAGTAGTGGCATAGTTTCCCTCCTTAACGATGTGTAAGTGATTCAATCAGTTTACTAGAAGCAATGCTTTGTGATTTATTAGGATCTTTCACTAAGCAGACCTTACGATGTGGCAATGATTGAAACAACGGGATTTCATAGACTTCTCCCTTATCTAAGTATGGCTGGGCTAGCTTTCTAGGATAGAAAGCAATACCTAAATTATGAATAATAAGAGGGATAATCTGATCAGTTGTAGAGACTTCTATATCAGGATGGAAAGAAACACCATTATCTAAGAAATATTGATTATAGAAATTTCTTGTTCCTGTCTGACTTGTAAGCGAAACAAAAGGTGTATCCTTGAATTCATCTAAAGAATGATGTTTCAATGAGAGTTCCTTATACTTCTTCCCACAAATGAGAATATCTTCAAAATGATCAAGTACTGAGACCTGTAATAAATGTGGTAAGTCTATTGGTGTTGTAACAACAGAGAAGTCACATAAATCATTTCTTAATGATTCTAATGCTTCTGGTGTAGTATGGTTAGTGATACGCAGGCGAACATGTGGATATTGTTCATGGAAACGTTCTAGATGGTCTAGAAGGAATATACGTAATGCATTCTCGCTGACACCTAAAGTAATTAAACCACTATTTAATTCTTTTTCTTTTTGTAGTTCACTTTCTCCAAGCCTTAAATGTTCCTGAGCAATTGCCACATGTTCAAATAAGTTTTCTCCCTCCGGTGTTAATTTAACACCTCTATTAGAACGAATAAAAAGCTTACAGCCTAGTTCACTTTCTAGGTTATTGATATAACGGGTGATATTAGGCTGGTTGTTCCTTAACATTTCAGCTGCCTTTGTGAAGCTCTGGTATTGTGCTACATAGTAGAATATTCTGTAATAATCATAGTTTGCCATAAGCGTCCTCCCATATAATAATCATATCATCAGTATATCAAAAATACTTTTTACATATTTCTGTTCATTCAGTATAATGCATTTGATTTAAATTTACAATGGAGTATGTTATGAAAGACAAACTTATTCAATGGTTTTTACGTGAAAGACAGATGTCTGAAGCTTTTATAAATAGTATCTTCCTTGCCATGTCTGGTGGCTTTCAGGATGCTTATACTTATTTTGCACGTGGTGGTGTTTATTCTAATGCCCAGACAGGTAACGTCGTATTATTAAGTAATCATATCATGAGTGGAGAATGGATGATTGCCTTAAAGTATTTGTTACCTTTAATCGCCTTTGCATCAGGAATATTTATTGCCGATATTGTGCATTCCCGCTTTAAATATGCCCAAAAGATGCATTGGAGACAGGGTATACTTGTATTAGAAATAGTGATTCTATTCTTTGTAGGACTCATTCCTCATCACTTAGATAGCTTAGCGACTATTCTTGTCTCATTCTCTTGTGCGCTTCAGGTACAGACATTTAGAAAAGTAAGTGGTTATTCTTATGCTTCTACAATGTGTATTGGGAATATTCGTAATGGTACAAGTGCTTTAGCTGATTATACAGAAACACATAATAAAGCATCACTTAGACGTGCATTCTATTATTATGGAATTATTTTCTTTTTTGGACTTGGTGCAGGATTTGGTGGTTTATTTTCCCAAGGAAAATCTATTCATGTTATCTGGGTATCAAGCTTATTATTAATCATCAGTTTCTTTATCATGGGATTAGAAAAATTAAGAGAGTAGAGAGATTATATCTCCCTACTCTTTTTATACGCTTAAAATGCCTTATTTTCTCAATTGATTTAAAGAAATAAACTGCACGCCTCCAGGAATCTCTTCTATTTCTTCGAGATAATGAGTGATATCCTGTTTACCTACAAGAGGTTTAAGTTCCTCTAAATACTTATTTAATAGTTGCTCAGGATAATTCAATAAATCATGATAATACTCTTCTAGAATATACAAACCAGGTGTTTGAATGACAAGATTCAATAACTGATCATACATGCTTTCTTCTAAATAAATCTTATCAAGTCTTGCACGAGGTGGAAGACTATTAAGAAGATCTTCTCTTAATGGAATCCATTCCTCTTTTGTATATTGTCTTTTTAATTCACGATAGAAATCTATCTGTCCATCTTCTCTTACTAGTGTCCATAAAATATCTAAATAAGATTCTCTATCATTATCTTTTAAATATAAGTCCTTCAAATAAGATTGATACATCTTTTTAATAGAAGGCTTGTCTGTCTTTAATGATTTCACAAATAAAATCGCTTTTTTAATATCAAGTGTACTATAGTAATCAATCAAAGATTTGGATACGACTTTATCTTCCAAATAATTTTTAAATGTATGAATAAGTATATCTATATCCATATAATCATCCATACATTTCACAATATAACTACGAGCTGATTTCTTGTCAGGATGATTTCTAAAAGCCTCTTCCACACTTTCTTTGATTTCTACTTTCTTTTCTACCTGCGGTAGTTGATCTAAATATTCTGGATGATCTTTTAATATTTTCTTTAATAGTTGTTTAGCCTGCTTCTCACTTAATGCATCAATAATTGTATGTTCATCATAAACAGGATGACTATCTAAATAATACAAAACAGCAGCCATATGCTTACAATGCGCCCCCTCTTTAGCATAGGGACAATCGCAGAACATATCATTATCATCTATTTTTACATGATAATCCTCTGTCCCATGAACAGTGGCATAGATTGCTTCTCCTACTTTACGTACATGATCCACTGCCCCTTCTTGGGCATATTCATAACCTCTTTCTAATATTAAATCATCAAATAATTCTTCTTTCATCCTATCAGCTCCTCGAATCAAATTATAACATATTCTTAACATTATACACAAACATATCATTATCGTATATATTATAGAACTATAATCAATTCTTATTATTCATTCATATCAATATTGTATATTTAGAAGTCTGTTTTTATGAAATGTCACCGTTTACATTCATTAAGTACATCAACTTCACTTGATAATTATTACATTTTCTTTCATTTATATCATTATCGTATATTTTTGTTGATTAATATCTATTTTATACTTATAATAATATCACTATCGTTTATAAGGAGTTTTATCATGTTCCCTATTCATACCCAGCATATTGAAAATACAGAAAATGATATGATTTATCATGATCACGATTCTTTAGAGTTTATCTACTGTCTTCATGGAGAAGTATCCTATTTAATTAATGGAGAATCAATTACTATTCATAAAGGCGAAGCATTTATGATTAATACTCATATTATTCATGCAAGACTTTCTTCTACAGCCCATTTGATGACTGTCTCTATCGAAAGAGAAGCTTTTAGTATGCATGAATCACTTTTAAGTTATTTTGATTCATTCTTTAATCATGAACATGCCCCTTATATAGTTATCCATGATCATACAATTCATGCACTCATCACTAAGCTATATGGTTTACTTAATATTCCAGAAATGAATCCCTTTTTAATTCTCTCTTCTGCATCAGAGCTTGTCCATTTAGTTAGTACAATTCTTCCAGAAAGTAAACCATTAGACGATTATGATAAGATGTTAGAAATGATTCATTATTTGAGAGATCATCTTTCTCAAAAGATTACCATCAAGGATATGGCAGACTCTATTTCTATCTGTCGTTCAAGATGCTGTAATATTTTTTCTCAATATCTTCATACTTCTCCTATGGTTTATTTGAATGAATTACGTTTAGTGCATAGTGCTGAGTTATTATCTACTGATTACTCTATTGTATCTATCTCAAAAATGTGCGGCTTTAGTCGTCCCAGCTATTTTAATACACAATTTAAAAAGAGGTATCATATGACACCTCTTGAATATCGTCATTCTTCTTGAATCTTTTTGAAACAATAGCTAAAAGTGAATACACAATAAAGTGCTGCAACAATCCAGGCTGTCTGATCAGCACAGCAAATTGCGGTATAACCAGCTATCGGTACAAATACCAATGATACAAAACATCTTGCAATCATTTCAATGACACCAGAGAATATTGCGAGTCCGGAATAACCAATCCCCTGAGTTGTCTGACGGCATACATTGAGAATTGAAAGAACCCAATAGAAATATCCCATATAGGTAATATATTTTGCGGATGCATCAAGGACTGCGCTATATTTTGATGAAATAAACAACATTGAGAATATTCTACCAAATAGAATCAATAAGATTCCTACAATCACGCCATAGATAATACCTACAACAACAGTTTGTATGACTCCTTTTTTGATACGATCATATTTCTTTGCGCCATAGTTCTGACTTGCGAAAGTTGAAGCTGCTGTGGCCAATGCATCAAATGGACAGATGGCAAGCTGTTTGATTTTAGCTGCCGCTGCAAAAGCAGACATATAAGTGGCGCCTAAAGAGTTATTGGCGCCCTGCATGACCATAGAGCCAATCGCTGTAATAGAGTACTGTAATCCCATTGGAAGTCCCATACCAAGTAAATTCTTAACGATGGATGACTTTATTACTTTATTTTCTTTTTCTATATGTAATACTGTAAAACGTTTCTTAATGAGTATAAGACATAAGATACCACTGATACCTTGTGACACAATTGTCGCAAGGGCTGCCCCTGCGACATCGAGCTTTAAAATAATAATGCAAAATAAATCTAACACAATATTGAGACAAGCAGAAAAAGCAAGAAATAAGAATGGTGTGCGGCTATCTCCTACAGCACGTAATATACTTGAACATAAGTTATATAATAACGTGCATGGTAAACCTATGAATATTATTAATAAATATATATAAGAACGTGATGCAATCTCAGCTGGTATCTGTAATATATGTATAATAGTCATACATAATAAACAGCATCCTACAGTTAATATTGCGCCAATGATAATTGTAAGAATGATGCTATGATAAATAAAATCACGCATCTTAGATAAGTTATTTCCACCAAATGACTGGGCAATAGGAATACCAAACCCACAGCATATACCAATACAAAATCCCAATACTAGAAATTGTACACTAGTAGTAGAGCCTACTGCCGCAAGTGCATTGGCACCAAGTGTCTGACCTACTATTGCAGTATCCACAATATTATAAGTCTGCTGGAATATATTACCCAATAATAAAGGCAATGCGAACATCATAATGAGTTTTAATGGATGTCCTTCTGTCATATTCTTTGTCATATCTTAATCCCCCTAGTGTCGAAGTATAGCACTTTTGAGCATACAAAAAAATCCCATTATAAGGATTTCTTTATAAAGTCTACAATTGTTTTTCCTAGCTGTTCATGTCCCTTTTGTGTAAGATGAATACCATCAAATGCAAGTTCTGTAATCACATCTTCTACATCAATAAAATCTGCATGAAAGCTATCTGCAAGTACTTTTAACTTCTTATTGAGTTCTTTACTTCTTTGATATCTTTCTTCATCATTACGTAGATAAGGTGGTGCAAGAAGTAATATATGTTCGGCTTTAGACAGGGCACGTCTTAACATCACATGAAGTCCTACTGTGATATGGTCTATAGGTTCTAAATGATCCACATTATTTGTCCCTAGCATGATAATCAATAAACCAATTGGTGCATATTGACGTAAGGTCACATCATATAAAAATTGTCTAGGTTCCGCAAGTCTGCCATTAAGTCCTGCATTGACGACAAAATCATCCTTATAATTCTCCCTTACTATATCCACCCAGTTTGTTTCATAACGTCCCCCATCAAGAGGGTTAAATCCATAAGTATTAGAATCCCCATAACATACGATATTCATAAATTCATTCCCCTTTTTCTTATTATACAAAAGCTTTTAAAATAAAAAAACATTGAATTTATAATAATCTCTGTTTATAATGTTTCCTTGTAAAAGAACGGATGATAGTAGCGAAAGAGATTCTTTGTAAGAACACCGAAGGATGGAAGATTTCAGGTAAAAGGATCGCTATTGGACGAATCACTGGAGAGACTCATAATGAGCACCGAAGGAGTAACACTCTCAGGTAAAAGGACAGTGACTTATACTTTTCACTATTAATTCCGTCTAATTTATTAGAAGGAGTTTTTTTATGACCAAATTTTTGACACAAGTCAACAATCTCGTATGGGGTATGCCCCTTATCCTGTTACTACTTGGAACAGGTATTTATTTTACTACTCATTTAAAGTTTATTCAGTTTGTAAGATTAAAGAAAGCTTTCTCTTTGATTTTCAAGAAGAATGAAAATCATGAAGGAGACGTTTCTAGTTTCCAGGCATTGTGTACTGCCTTAAGTTCTACGATTGGAACAGGTAATATTGTAGGGGTAGCGACTGCAATTTCTGCAGGTGGTCCTGGCGCATTATTCTGGATGTGGATTTCAGCTTTCTTTGGTATGGCCACTAAATATGCTGAAGGGGTACTCGCTATTAAGTATCGTACAAAGGATGAAAACGGACAGATTGCAGGTGGTCCAATGTACTATATTGAAAAAGGTTTACACAATAAGTTTCTCGCAAGTCTATTTGCCTTCTTTGGTGTAGCTGTCGCTTATTTAGGTATTGGTACATTCACTCAGGTAAGATCTATTTCTGATGCATTGCATCTTTCTTTCCATGTACCTTATTGGATTAGTGCGATTATTCTTACTCTTCTTGTTGGTTTTATCACAATTGGTGGAATTCATAGAATTGCGGCAGTCGCTGAAAAAGTAATTCCATTTATGTGTGTATTTTATATTGGTGGTGCTGTACTTATTCTAGTAACACATCTTCCAATGATTCCTCATGTATTAAAGATAGTACTTGCCTCAGCTTTTGATATTAAAGCAGTCTTTGGTGCGGGTATGGGTGTTGCGATGAAGATGGGTATTAGTAGAGGAATCTTCTCTAACGAAAGTGGCTTAGGAAGTGCTCCTATTGCCGCAGCTGCTGCACAGACTGATTCATGTGTAGAACAGGGACTTGTATCTATGACTGGTACTTTTATTGATACAATGGTGATCTGTACAATGACTGGTCTTGCAATCTTAATCACTGGTGCAAATACAAGCGGTTTAGAAGGAGCCGCAGTTACATCACTTGCCTTTAATAGAGGACTTATTGTTCCATTTATTGGTGAATATATTGTAAATATTGGATTGATTTTCTTTGCATTTACTACAATTATTGGATGGAACTACTACGGTGAAAGATGTATGTATTATCTTGCAGGTATTCGTTCTATCAAGATTTATAAGATCATCTTCATTATTCTTATTGCGATAGGTCCATTTATGTCATTACAGTTTATCTTTATTCTTGCAGATATCGTCAATGGCTGTATGGCAATCCCTAACCTCATCGGTTTGATTGGACTTAGAAAAGAAGTCATTGCAGAAACAGAAGAATACTTCAAAGAAGAAAACACTTGTAGTATAGAAGAATTAAGCATTTAACCTCTCATCTGAGAGGTTTTTTCATGCAAAAAAACAGGCCGAAGCCTGTTAATCGAGTGGTTTTTGATAGAATCCACCGACAAAGTTTTCTGTTGGTAATATATTGATGATAACATGAGGATCAATACTCTTCATGAGATCAACAATATCCTGTACTTCATAGCTTGACACGACAGTATGAATCATAGTAAGAGGATGACCACTATAGCCACCTTCACCATGAAGCATAGTCAAGCCATGACGATATTGTGCAATATACGCTTTACGTAATTCTTCAGGATGAATTGTAGTGATTTCTAAAGTCACACGTTTATATCGCTTATAGAATGTATCAATCGTTTTAGTTGAGAGGAATTGGAATAAAATAGAATATCCTGCATGAATCCAGCCAAACATGAATCCAAATACACATAGCATCAAGGTATTGAAGACAAATATATATTCGAAGATTGACTTATTCATTTTATTAGATACATATAAAGCGATAAAGTCAGTACCAGCAGTACTTGCATTACCTCTTAAGGCAATCGCAATCGCAAATCCATAAAGGAATCCACCAAAACAGACATTCAAGATCACATCATCAAATAATGGATCAAATGATAATACCCTTGTGAAAATACTGAAGAAGATAACTTGTAAGAAAGAGAAGAAAACAAACTTCTTACCTATTGTCTTATAACATATAATTGCGACAGGTAGATTGAGTACAATCACAAGTGTGGAAATAGACAATGAATATCCATAAAGCATGCTGATACGATTAATTAGAATCGCAATACCTGTAAAACCACTTGATAAAAGGTCAGAAGGATTCAAAAATGTCTGAAGAACAAATGTCTGTAAGAGTGCCGAAAAGAACACCGCAAAGAAAGTAATAATATATCTTTTATTTGTTTTGTAGGCTGCTGACAAGTTTTTCGACATTTTCCTGGTCCACACTTTCATAATCATTGGCATGTGTGCCAGTATAATAGCTATAAGTGACAGACTTGCCTGAAGTTGTAGGATCTTCTTCATAATCCTTACAAGAAGAATGTACCTGTGAGATACCTGTATGTTTCATTAAAGAGGATGCATTATTATAGTTCACACCACTTCCTGCAAGAATTTTAATATCCTTACCATAATTTTCTTGTAATGATTTGATCTTATCTGCTCCATCTATCGCAGTAGGCTGACCACCGCTTGTCAAAACACGATCAATGCCAAGGTCAATTAATTGACTCATCGCATGGTCTAAATCATCACAGCAGTCAAAAGCACGATGGAATACAGCCGTACGATGGTATTTATGAATAAGTTCTACAAATTCTCTTGTACGCTTTTCGTCAATTGTATGATCACTCTTTAAGAAACCAAAAGCGAGACCATCTGCACCATTTTCTAATAGGTCTTCTGCTTCTAATAACATCTGTTTATATTCTATTTCATCATAAGTAAAACCAGCACCACGAGGTCTAACCATACAAATAATAGTCAATTTTGTTTCTCTCTTTAATAATCTTAAAGAGGCCACAGAGGGTGTTAAACCTCCTAAATAAAGAGCACTGTTTAATTCAATGCGTGTGGCTCCACCCTTATAAGCACGTAGGCCATCCTTATAGCTTCCACAACATACTTCAATCATAGTTCTGTATCCTTTCTAGATAATTGATAAAGTGTTAAAGCATATATTTTAGCATTCGTAATAAGATCCTCTCTTGTCATCCATTCATTTGGATTATGTCCAATACCCTTTTGTCCTGGGAAAGAAGGTCCAAATGGGACGATATGAGGCATCATTTTCGCATAAGTACCACCTGTTGTAGTCACAGGAGTTCCATCATTACCCGTTACATATTCATATGTCTCTTTCATAATTTCTACCATTGGTGCCTTTTTATCAAAATAAACAGGCTTGAAATGAGACACGACTTCATACTCATATCCTTCAATACGATTGAGTTTATCAAGTATTTCTTCTAGTGTAAGTCCTGCTGGATAACTAATAGAAAAGCTGAAGTCTTCTTTAGTTAAATGATAGTTACGGATTTCTAATTGTCCAAACTCATCATTCTTATAATCTATACCAAGTCTTTCACCTTTGTTTTGTGTATTTAAGATATACTTATTCATAAAAGTAATCAAATGATCTAGATCAGCTTTCACTTTGATAACAGCACGTCCTCTTTCAGCATAAACAACAGGATATTTACAATCTGGTGTAAAGCCAGCAATAGGTGCTTTTTCATGATCTAAATAATATTTTAAATCTTCAAATCCTGATTCTTCATCGCATCCAAATATGATACGTACTTCTCTTTCAGGCTTTATGCCAAGTCTCTTTAAAGCAGTAAGGGCATAAAGACATGAAAGAATAGGGCCCTTATTATCTAAAATACCACGGCTATAAATCACGCCATCTTCTTCATAAGCACTAAATGGTGGATGTTTCCAGCCTTCACCTACTGGTACAACATCTAAATGACCACAGGCGCATACATAATCATCACTTTTACCATAACGTGCATAACCGATATAATGGTCAACATCCACTGTTTCAAATCCAAGATCACGAGATAACTGGAGTGTTTCATCAAGTGCATGGCGTACACCTTCTCCAAAAGGAGCATCATTCACAGCCTCAGATTCTACACTATCAATACGTACAATACGCTTGATGCCTTCAATCATCTCATCTGCAATCTCATCAACAGCCTTTAATATTTCTTCATTCATTATTTTCTTACCAATGGGGCTGTTCTTGTACGCATATAATCATCAAGCCATTCCTGACTTGCTTTTTCAAACACGCTATGTTCACCTTCATGCTTTACTACAAATACAGTTGGTTCAAGTTCTGGAGTTGCAACTACAAATGAGAAACCTTCAATATTTGTGGCACATCCCCATTCACCTTTATTATTCATAGCGATTAAAGACATATCTCCTGCTTCACCACGACGTTTGATTAATTCTTTAGAGAATGTATTAACCGCCTTTTCACATGCAGCCTGTGGGTGCATACCTTCCTTCATCATTCTTACGATTTCATAAGAGACACAGCCCTTCATTACATCTTCACCAAGTCCTGTTGCACTTGCCCCACCGACTTCACTATCAACATAAAAGCCAGATCCAGATACAGGTGAATCACCTACTCTACCAGAACGTTTCATAAATAAACCACTTGTAGAAGTTGCAGAAGTCATCTTTGCATTTTCATCTAAGCAGACCATACCTACTGTATCATGACCAGAATAAGGTTTAATTTCCTGAGTCATTTCTTTTAATCTATTATGATAATGAATTTCAGCACGTTCGGTAAGCATGTTCTTTCTTTCAAAACCATTCTTAGATGCATACTTTTCAGCACCTGCACCAACTAAGAAGTTGTTGACCTTTTCATGAGATAATTTTCTTGCGATTTCTACAGGATTGGCAAAGTCTTTGATTGCCCCAACACATCCTACTGAAAGAGTATTTCCGTTCATATAAGCAGCATCTAATTCAACAATCATTTCTTCATTAGGTAATCCCCCATAACCTACTGATTTATAATATGGGAAATCTTCTACAGCCTTAACAGCTTCAACGATTGCATCTCCTGCATCTCCATGATTCTTTAACATTTCATCTGCTTTGGTAATACCTTCTAAAGCCATTCTCCAAGTAGCAATAATACCGTACATATTAATATCCTCCTTTTATTGAAAGAGGATACGTCCTCACGTATCCTCAAGTTAATTTAGAAACAATATTTAGAAGCAACGATGTCTTCATCTTTCTGTTCACACATTGCCTTTGCAAGCTGACAGATTCCTTCTAATGATTCATTTAAACCAGTTCCACCCTTCTTAGGTGTCTTGATGATATGAACCTTGTCTTTATATTCATTAATTGTTTCTTCATTTTCTATACTCATTGCAGCCATAGCATGTGAATGAGTTTTTTCGTTAATATCATAAGCGACACGTGCAGCCATGCGTCCATAGCCAAGATAGTTGAAACATGGACCACATACAACAACATCTGGTTTGATTTTTTCTACCATTGCGCAAAGTTTACGGCTAACTTCATCACTATTGGCTTCATAGAATCCATCTCCACAATATAAACAGCATACAACATGTCCATTTACCTGTTTTAAGAATGGTTCCATCATAATAGCAGGTCCACATGATTCTTTTACTAGTCCTAAAGGTACCATGTGATCATCTTTAATCCCTTTACCAGACTGGATCTGGTCATAAATCATTACGATTTTCATGTTTCATCTCTCCTTCTTATAGATCGTCAAAAGATAAGTCGTCTAAATCAATGTCGTCTTCTTCTTTAGCAGCCTGAGCCTGAGCTTCTTCATTTAAGTACTGCTTATCAAGTACTTTGATGAATGGCATATAGATAATAACACCAATAACAATTAAAGCAGCCTGAAGTAGTGCACCTACCCAGTTAGTTGCTAAGAAACCTGAGATAATTGGTGGCATAGTCCAAGGGATGTTGATACCTGAACAGATTGGAACAATCTTAAGAGCCATACAGAAGTATGAGATAATGATGTTTACTGTTGGTACTAACATGAATGGAATAAGCATAGTTGGGTTTAATACGATTGGTAAACCGAATACGATTGGTTCGTTGATACCAAAGATACCTGGAACTAAAGCAAGTTTACCTAAGTCTGTAATACGTTTAGATTTACAGAATAATAACATTGCGATTAATAATGATAATGTAGAACCGCATCCACCAAATGTAGCGAATAAGTCCTGGAACTGCTGACAGATGATATGACCTGTACCCTGTCCTTTAGTGAAGAAAAGAATGTTTTCAGCTGATAAAGTCTGAAGAATTGGGTTAAATACAGCGCCTACTACTGATCCACCATTGATACCAAAGAACCAGAATAAGTGTAAGAAAATATAAGCAACAACCATTGCACCTAATGTATCACCAAGGTTAAGTAATGGTGTCTGTAAGAATTCAAAGATAATCTGGAATACGTTTGTTCCTAAGAAACCAAACATTAAGTTTACTAGGAAGAAGAAAGTCATTACGAATGTTGCTGGAATCAATGCTGAGAAAGATTCTACAACTGTTGGTGGAACACCAGCTGGCATCTTGATTGTCCAGCCTTTACCTTCTACCCAAGCATAGATATGTACGCTTAAGAATGCAGTAATGATACCTACGAAGATACCCTTAGCACCAACCCATCCTAATGGGATACCAGAAAGAGTTGCTTCAATAGTTTTAGATCCTACAGCAACATTACCAGTGATTGAGTATGGCATGATTAGGAACCATGACATAAGTGCACAGGCAGCACCGAAGATCTTGTTTGTCTTCATCTGACCAGCAAATGAATAAGCGATACCCATTACCGCAAATACTGCCATGATAGTGAATGTTGCATCAGATGGCTTTGATAAGAATGCAGCAAGTGTCTCACCTGTTTTCTGATTGATAATTGTTGATTCTAAAAATTTTGTCCAAGCTGTAATTGGAAAGTTTGCGATTAATAAGAAAATTGATCCTGCAATAAGTAATGGTGTTGATACTAAGAAACCATCACGAATTGACATTAAGTATTTATTACGCCCGATTTTTTCCGCTAAAGGCATTAAATACTTTTCAAGTTGTTTCATCATACTTTAAGTACTCCCTTTAATTATTATTTATTGTTTTTCTTGATTAATAGAATTGCTTTTTTAAGTACTCTTTCACCGTTCATCATACCGTAATCATCCTGGTCGATCACAGAAATAGGTATGTTTAGGTGTCCGAAGTTAGCCACTGTTTCGTCATAAAGATATTCAACCTGTGGACCAAGTAAAATACAATCAGGACAATCAGATTTAACGATTTCTCCTAATTTGTTATGAGAGAAAGCAGCGACCTTAATTGGTAGGTTATGGCTATTTGCGACTTCCTGCATCTTACTTGCAAGAATACTAGTAGACATACCTGCACTACAGAATAAATAAACCTTTTTCATCCTATTCTCCTCCTTCTAATTTCTTAATTCTTTGAGATAGTTTGATAATCTCTTCAGCCATGATTTTTGTTGTTTCAGCATTCATAAGCTGATCTTCCGCATGCATAAGAAGAATTGTTGGAACTGTCTTTTCACCACATGCTTCCTTCTGGATAAGTGATGCATGTGCTTCGTGACCTTTCACAAAGCTTTCTTCTCCTTCTTTTATTTTTGCGCGAGCTTCATCAAAATCACCCTTCTCAGCAAGATACATTGCCTGTACATAACGTGACTTTGCAGTACCCACGGCAGAAATAATGTTAAAACTTAATAATTCTAAATCTTCCATGTGATTTCCTCCATCTCACAACTCATAGTATAAACTTATATTTATTTTCAGGTGGTGAATGCGATTTCCTCTATTTAGGAAAAATTCACTACTTTAGTACGTGCTAGATAATCATGTAATGCTAGATGTTCTTTCTTATTCACTAAACATAAAATAGCACTCACAATTGTAATCACAAAACCAACATACATCATCGGCTTAACTAAACTAATACCAAGACTAATCTGTAATACCTGATGTAATATTGTACTTGCAGAATATAGAACTCCTTCAATAATAATGGCTCCTAATACTTCTCTTAGTAATAGTTCTTTAAGGCCTACATCTTTGCCATCACTCTTTACAATCTTAATATGACATATTCTTTTACCAATTGTTTGTCCCTTATTAATCACTAAAGGAATAATGACATAATAAATAATTGCGCCTAGTAATGCGCATAGCCCACAAATCAGTCCTAATTGATGAGGGTATTCTAATAGATTCTGGTTCTTCATTGTGCCATAAATCTTCTGTGACACAATTGCGATAGGAAATGATGTAAAAAGAGCACCAATATACCAATCTAATAAGTATGCACCAAAACGCCTTGGTAATGATGCAATAGTCTGTTGTTGTTTTTTCATATGTTACCTCACGCTGTCATTAGCTTCATAAATTGTTGATAGTTGTCTACTTCGATAAACTGCATCAGCTGGTTATAATCAATAAGTACATTGGATAACCAGTCAAAGAATGTATGCAGCATCTGATTATCCTGTTCACTAATAGATAATAAGAGAATAAGACGTACTTCATACTTACCCCACTTCACAGGATTCTTTAAGACCATGACGGATATAGTAGAACGTAATGGTTGTACTGTAATGGCATGAGGTACCGCAAAGCCCTGTACAAAAGCTGTTCCTGCCATCTCTTCTCTTTTAAAAACATCTTCTTTATATTCTTGTGTGGCATAGCCTAACTGAATCAGATTATCACATAAATAGTTAATGGCATCTTCCTTAGATGCGATGTCTTTTTTTATAAAGAATGTTTCCTGTCCAATCAGCTTCTTTACAATATGACAGAACTGATCATGATATTTTTCTCTATCTAATTGATTCAATGCCTGGAAAATCTGACTTTCATCCTCATAGTTCACAAATAAACTGATTGATACTGTCTTAATAGACAATTCATGCTGTAAAGGTACAACAGTTAAAATCAAGTCAGGATGAAGTGATGCAATCATATTATTTTCAAAGAATGGGAATACTTTAATAATTTCCATACGTTCTCTAAAACGTGTTTCAATCTTATCCATACATGCTTTCGCAAGCATCTGATTATGGGGAATAATCATGACTACACGGTATTTCTGTGTATTGATATGTCTTTCATAGGCTGTTCCAAAATGTAAAGCGAGATAAGAGATTTCATCTTCTACTAAAGGTTTACCTGTAGTTTTAGAAATGACATCACTGGCATGTATCGCCATTTCAAAGACTAAAGGATATTGTCTTTTAATCTCCTTTAAATAAGCTGTTGTATTAGGTTTATCTACTTTAATACGATCAAGTAATGACTGCATATGAATAACTAAGCTATTGTAAAGCTCTTCATCATCTCTAAAATCAATATCAAAACAATCTTTAATGTCTAATAATACTTCTTCTACTAACTGTTGTGATTCTGCTTTTAAGTCTACATGACTGCCTCTTCCTTCTAATAAGAAAGCAAACTTAACGACTTCTTCTTCAACATAAGGAATACCAAACTTTTGTGATAATTCTTCAAAGAAATCCTTTGAGACACGATATTCTAAATCAATACCTGTACAATCACTCTGTGTTTCATATAAATAATTCTTATTCCTGATACGTTCAATCGCAATACCAGCATGCATCATCAACATAGGAAGACTAACATTCTTGAACTTATAATGATTATTTGCGCAGACATTCTTAAAGATTTCTACCACGTCAATGAGATTAAAATCCTTCCATAAATGAGACAAGGCACTGATATTTGTGAAGTTTCCTTTGATTTCTGATTCTAATAGATGCTTATATACAGAGCGTTTCTCATTTTCATTACCTTCTAAACGAATGTGGTTCTTTACACGTACCACTTTTAAAGAAGGATATTCATTGAGTATACGTCTGATATTTCTTAAATCGTTATCAATCGTATAACCACTCACATAAATACGATCCTGTAATTCAATGAGATTGATTTCCTGTTTAAACAATAATTCCTTAATGATCCAAGATACACGTTCCTGAGATGTCTGAGGAATGACTGACTTTGTCGTAATTCCTTTGACACTTGTCAGCATCTCGTCTAAGTGATAACCTTTACGACGATTGGCTTCTATAAGAGTACATTCATACTCTTTATTAATATGCTCAATATCAGAACGGATTGTACGATCTGATACAGACAACATAGAAGCAAGTTCTTTACCTGTCACCCATTCATCATAATCATGAAGGATATCTATAATACGCTGCTGTCTATTATTCATACGTATAACCTCCCGTATCTTCATTGTAATGGTTTAGAGTGCTTTATGCATTCAATTTAACTTCCTAAGTGTTAGGAAATGAAAAAAAGAATCTTTCGGTTCTTATAAATCAATAATATCTAGAATATCATAGGCTGCCTTCAACATCTTTGGATGGAAGTCCCCTTCTCCTGATTCATCCACAACTCTTTGAAGTTCTTTAGTAATCTCAATAAAGTCATCTTTTAGGAAAGGACCTCTTGTACATAATAAATCAAATGTCTGATTCCAATAGAATAAATGATACCCACTAGAACGGTAACCATGACTCGCATAAAACTTAGTACGTCTTAAACGCTGTTCATAGTTATCTGCTTGATCATCTAAAGGTTCCATATCCAATACTATCTGTCTTTGATAGAGATCATCCATCAACTTTAAAGTACGTCCTCCATACCCATGAGAACGAAGTGATGAACAGATTGCGAGATAGAATAAATAAACACATGTATCAGATGTCATTGTCATAAAGAATCCAACAAATATATCTCCATCATAGACACCATAAAGATCTGATATACCTGTTTGAGATAAATCAATCATTCTTTCAATAGAAACACGTTCTTCTTTAGGAAATGCTTCATTATTAAGATCTTCTAATTCCTTAAAATTCTCTGTAATTCTTTTAGCCGTTAACGCCATAGATTATCCTCCATTAATATGACTATTCTATGCTGTTTTCTTCTTTTTTTCAAATGATTACGCTATAATGATTAGAAAAGAAAGGATGTATCTATGCTTACATATAGTTTTGATGAAAATAATCATAAATCTCTCTACCAGCAATTATATACATTTATCAAAAATGATATTCTAGGGGGACATCTGACAGCAGATGAAAAGTTACCTTCTAAGCGTACATTTGCGAAAAATCTAGGTATTAGTATTATTACAATAGAGAATGCTTATGCGCAGTTAATGGCTGAGGGATATATTTATTCTTTACCTAAGAAAGGCTTTTATGTATCACCTATTAATAATAAGACACCCCTTATTCCTGCTAAGATGATTCATAAACCTTCTATTAAGAAAGAATCCTATTGGTGTGATTTCTCTTCTAATCAGACACCAGCCCATTTGTTTCCTTTCACAACTTGGTCTAAACTTATGAAGAACGTATTAAATGAACACCAATCAGAACTAATGGTTAATCCTCCAGTAGGTGGTATTTATGAATTAAGAGAAGCGATTTCTCATCATTTAAAAGAATTCAGAAATATGGATGTTGAACCAGAAAGAATCATTATCGGTGCGGGGACCGAGTATCTTTATGGATTACTTGTTCAGTTATTAGGCTTTGATCTTTTATATGCCGTAGAGAACCCTGGTTATAATAAGATATTAGATGTTTATTCTAGTTTAGGGGCTAAGTGCGTTCCTATAGATATGGATGAGCAGGGAATACTCGTCAACCAATTAGAAGATTTAGATGTAGATATTGCGCACATCTCTCCTTCTCATCATTTCCCAACTGGTATTATTATGCCTATATCTCGACGTTATGAATTACTTGGATGGGCAAATAAGAAGGAACATCGCTATATTATAGAAGATGATTATGACAGTGAATTACGTTTAAGTGGACAGCCTATTCCTGCCCTTCAAAGTATTGATTTAAGTGAAAAGGTTATTTATATGAATACCTTTACTAAAACTCTTGCCTCTACAATTCGTATCAGCTATATGGTGCTTCCTCATCATTTATTAGAACGCTATAATAAGAAGCTCTCTTTTTATGCCTGTACAGTCTCTAACTTCGAACAATATACTCTTGCATCATTTATTAATGAACATTATTTTGATAAGCATATTACTAAATTACGCAATCATTACCATAATAAGCGTGATGCGATTGTAAAGATGTTAGAAGAAAGTAGTTTAAAGGATATGATTACTATTTCTAAGGAAGATGCTGGTCTTCATTTCCTTATCACAATTCATACACATATGTCTGATGAAACACTTATCAATAAGTTAAAAGAAGAAGGAATCCATCTAAGAGCTATTTCTCATTACTATCTTAAGAATATACCTCATACATCACATACCTTCATCATGAACTACTCTTCTATCGATTTAGATAAATTACCACAGGCTATAGAAATATTAGAAAAAATACTTTATTGACATATTTTCTAAAATATATTAAAGTAAGTCATGCAAAAAAAGAATATTGATTTAGGGTATTATTGGAAACGCACAAGCATGGCTTGATAACGAACAACACTTATATTAAGTGTTGTTTTTTTGTGTAATTTCAAGAAAGGAGCATTTTATAATGCCTAAAACATTTAAACAAAATTTATTATTTACAGCCATGATGTCATTCTTAATGGTGTATGTCATGATTCTCTTCAACATCTCATTAAATATCGGAGGAATGACAAACAAGGTCTTTTTACTTGCCTTCCACGAAATGATTATTATGTGGCCTCTCGCTTTCTTTTTAGAACTACTTGTTGTAGATTCTTTAGCTCATAAGCTTGCTTTCCGTTTTGTACAGCCTACAGATCGTCCTATTGTGATTACTCTTGCAATTTCATGTATGATTGTTTGTATCATGTGTCCATGCATGAGCTTAATCGCAACTGTATTATTCAAGAACATCGATGTTTCAGTCTGGTTCCAGACAACATTCATGAACTTCCCTGTCGCATTATTATTCCAGATTTTCTATTGTGGTCCTCTGATCCGTTTCTTATTTAGAAAAATCGTACATGAATAAGGTCAGTTTTAAAACTGACCTTATTTTTTTAGTCGATAACTGAGTATTTATATAATGTCAGAATGTATGTATAGTGTTATTCATCAAAGGGGGAGTTTTATATGAAAGAAAATAAAACATTAAAAATTGCAGTAACAGGATTGATGGCGGCTTTAGCTTATATCGCCTTCACATTCCTACAGATCAAGATTCCAACACCAGGAGGAACTACTTCATTCCATTTAGGAAATACATTCTGTGTATTGGCTGCTTTATTATTAGGTGGTGTTCCTGGTGGAGTTGCAGGCGCAGTTGGTATGGGTATTGGTGATTTACTTGATCCTACTTATGTAGTAGTTGCACCAAAGACATTTATCTTAAAGTTTGGTATTGGGGTTATTACAGGTCTAGTTGCACATAGAATATTCAAGATTCAAAAATTAGAAGGTAAGCAGTTAGTGATTGGTGTAGTCGCTTCTACATTTGCAGGTTTATTATTTAATGTGATTGCTGAACCACTATTCTCTTATTTCTATACTTCAGTATTACTTGATGCACCTTCTCAAGCTGCTTTAGCTCTTGCATCTTGGAATGCAGTGACTACTATCACTAATGCAGTAATTGCGATTGTGATTTCTTCAGCACTTTATTTAGCTTTAGCACCTACATTTAAAAAGAATGGTTTATTAGATAAATTACATACAGTTAAAAAAGACTAATTAAAAGGACTCCTATGAGTCCTTATTTTAGTTTAAAACCATCTTTAAAAGCACGCCCAACAATCTTGCCTAAACCTACATATTGATTATTAAAGGGATCAAATGTGATAGGTTTTACTTTAGATACTTCTACTCTTCCTGTTTCATCTAAGACACGTTCATCTACAGATACATTGACAATTTCACCCTTCATGATTTCTGTATCTAAATCATAGTCCTTGAGACGGCATTCTAGACATATAGGTAATTCATTGATAATAGGTGCATGTACTTTACTAGATGGCATATAAGTAAAACCTGCTTTTTCTAGTTTATTGGGTTCCTTATGCCCTGATACAACACCCACATAATCACACGCTACTACATGATCCTCATCTGCAATACTGACAGTAAAAGCCTGTGTTTTCAAGATATTCTGTACTGTTTTATGTCCACTAGAAAGACTCAATGAAATTTCCATTGTATCGCTAATGCCACCCCATGCTGCGTTCATTAAATCAGGATGATCATCCTTATCAAAACTCCCAATCATATAGACAGGCTGTGGATAAGTAAGTGCACGTGCACCAAAATCTTTTCTCATTTCTTTCTTCTCCTTTTTAATATTTTCATAGCAGTTTGATAAAGTGCATCATCAGAGATGTTGTTGATTCTTTCCGCTTTTATATAAGTAGGATAATCATCAATATCAGGATCGTCGCCACATATATCAATACCAATTACTTCACAGTTTTTTAGGAAGTGCGCTAATACATCCTCTAACATTCCAAGTGACATGTCTCCTTGATTCCAGTTCGTCATGGCATATCTTTCATCTAAGACATCCTTATCTATAGAAATATAAACAGGATATTTCGTTTCAAGAGGAATAGGAGTACCTTGTTCAAGTTCTTCTATGCTGTAACTTAATACTTTATTCTGTTCGACTGATTTTAAATCATGTTTACTTGGTCCTATTAAGTATAAACGATGAAGGAAAGGATTTTGTAAAGCTTTTTTAGCCCAGTTTCCACAGCTAAGCATATCTCCTACAATAGAAGATTGCATGTCTGTATGATGATCAATCAAAACAAGATCAAAAGGTTCATGAATAAAATCAGTCATCAATTTAGTGATGTAATGATAATCGCCTGAATCAATAAAATGAATACCAGAAATACCATTCTTACTTATCATCTCTTTTAATTGTTTTTCTGCCTGTTGATCACAGAATAAGCGTGTTCCTTCAATGTCACTACAATCATAATAAGTTAACTGTGGATAATCCCCTTTATAGGAATGAGTAAAATCAAATACATAGTTACGCATCTTTATCACCTGTTGATAATTATAGTCCTTATTTAGCACTTGTCAAATCTGACTGCTAAAAAAAGAGATAGCCGCAGCTATCTCTTGAGTATTATAATTCTTCACCGTTTGTTTCAATAACGTGTTTATACCAGTAAAATGATTTCTTCTTACTTCTAGAGAAGTCCCCTTCATGGTTATTATTATAGTTAACATAGATGAAACCATAACGTTTATCATATTCACCAGTAGAAGCAGATACGATATCAAATGGAGACCACATAGTATAACCTAAAAGATCAACACCATCATAAGTGACTGCATCTCTCATTGCTTCAATATGTGCCTTTAAGTAATCAATACGATACTGGTCATCTACAGTACCATCTTCTTCTTTCTTATCATAAGCACCAAAGCCGTTTTCTACAATCATCATTGGAAGTTCGTAACGATCATAGAACCAGTTTAAGCACCAGCGTAATCCTAATGGGTCAATCTGCCATCCCCAGTCAGAAGCCTTTAAGTATTCATTTCTTACAAAGTCTTCACTACAGTAATCAAATGTCTTTTCATTACGTCCTTGATACTTAGTTGCGAATGACATGTAATAAGAGAATCCAATGTAATCTACTTTACCTTCACTTAAGATTTTCTTATCCTCTTCAGTAATGAAATCATATCCTTTTCTTTCAAACTTCTTTAAGATATAGTTTGGATAATGTCCTCTTGCATGCACATCAGTATACCAATATTTCTGATGCATAGCACCTAAGGCATTCATCATATCTTCTGGCTTTGGAGAAGCTGGATAAACACCATTCATACCAATCATACAACCAACCTTTAAGTCAGGATTGATTTCATGAGCCGCCTTAACTGCAAGTGCTGAAGCGACTAATTCATGATGAGCTGATAAATACATTAAATATTCAGCATCATCACCTTCTTTTAATAATACAGCACCTTCCTGGATTAAGTTATGCTGAGTCGGATCAGCCTGGTTATTGATTTCATTGAATGTCATCCAGTATTTTACTTTATGCTGATATCTTTCAAAACATACCTTTGCGAACTTCACAAACATATCAATGGCTTTACGATTTCTAAATCCTCCATATTCTTTTGCGAGTGCCCAAGGTAATTCAAAATGTGATAATGTGATGACTGGTTCAATACCATATTTTAATAATTCATCAAATACATCATCATAGAACTTTAAACCTTCTTCATTAGGTGTTTCTTCATCCCCTCTTGGGAAGATTCTTGTCCAGGCAATAGAAGTTCTAAATGCCTTGAATCCCATTTCAGCAAGTAATGCGATATCTTCCTTATAATGATGATAGAAGTCTACACCTACATGGTTTGGATAATCTTCTCCAGGAAGAACACCATCTGTTAAACGTCTAGGTGCTCCTGTTACGTTGTCTCCCGCTGTTTCTACATCTGTACAGCTGATTCCTTTTCCGCCTTCCTGCCAGGCACCTTCACACTGATGAGCAGCCACTGCGCCACCCCATAAAAAGTCGTCTCTAAACATTGTCTTATCTCCTTTTCTCTTTCTAATAATTATAAATAGAAATGAAAGTGATTTCTATAATTTTCAGAAATAGAGATCAAACTTTCGTAAAAATGTTTCATCTTTACATTATCAGTTCATCAATCCAATAAATAAGTGATATTTTGTTGACAGGATGTCATAAGATAACATGAAATACTTCTAACAAAAAAACTCTATAAACCTATTAACAAGATTCATAGAGCTGATGATATCCCTAATACAGTTGGCGATTTCGTCAATGATATACACATCACATAAATACGACAAAAAAGAAAGTATGAGCATTTATTTATCACTTTCATCTTCCATAATATAAAATAATTTATCGCCTAATTCTTCAGTTGCATACCCTAATTCATTCGGTTCATCATTTTCCTTAAACCCATATTCAAGATTCTTATCCAACACATAATTGCGAATCTGATTGAGTTCTGCTTCATTTAACTCTCTATCAGCTTTAACATATTCGATCACATTCTCTTTTGAATAACCATCTTCCGGATTCAAATCTTTCAACAATAATAAGTTATTCAATAATTTGACATCATCTTTTGATAATCTATACATTTTTTTACTCCTATACAACTACTTTTCTTTGAATATATTTTATCGCAATTTAAAATTATAACAATGTTTTCATTGTTACATTATTTGTTCAAAATTTCACAATAATTTTGTAACATTTTTTTAATGAAAGCGTTGCATTTTATTTATATAAGATGTAATATACCACTATCAACCAAATAAAAAAAGGGGAGCTGACGCGACGGCTGAGAAGAAATACGATCGGATTTCGACCCATATAACCTGATACGGATAATGCCGGCGTAGGAATTTTGTTTTTTTAGGTATACATGCTCAGGTATACCTTTTTTTATTATTTAAAAGGAGGAAGTGTATGAGTTACACAACACAAATGGATGCTGCAAGACAGGGTATTATTACACCTGAAATGGAAATTGTAGCCGCAAAAGAATCTATGGATGTAGAAGTATTACGTGAACACATCGCGAAAGGACATGCTATTATTCCATGTAATAAGAATCATACTTCTATTGATCCAAGTGGTATTGGTTCAATGTTGAAGACTAAGATCAATGTGAACCTAGGTATTTCTAGAGACTGTAAAGACATGGATGTAGAAATTGAAAAAGTGAATAATGCAGTAAAAATGGGCGCTGAATCAATCATGGACTTAAGTTCTTATGGTGATACACGTACTTTTAGAAAGAGATTAACTAAAGAATGTCCTGCCATTATTGGTACAGTCCCTATTTATGATGCTGTTGTTTATTATCATAAGGCTTTAAAAGATATTACTGCAAAAGAATGGTTAGATATTGTAAGAATGCATGCTGAAGATGGTGTGGATTTCATGACTATTCATTGTGGAATCAATAGAGCTATGTATGAACGTTTTAAGAATAATAAGCGTTTAATGAATATTGTTTCTCGTGGTGGTTCTATTATGTTTGCCTGGATGGCTATGACTGGAGAAGAAAATCCATTCTATGAACATTATGATGAAGTCTTAGATATCTGCCGTGAATATGATATTACTATGAGTTTAGGTGATGCATGTCGTGCTGGATGTTTGGCTGATGCAACTGATGTGGCTCAGATTGGTGAGTTAGTGACTTTAGGAGAATTAACACAGCGTGCATGGGATAAAGATGTACAGGTGATGATTGAAGGTCCTGGTCATATGCCTTTAAATCAGATTGCTGCTAATATGGAAATCCAGAAGACAATCTGTAAAGGTGCACCTTTCTACGTATTAGGCCCTTTAGTTACTGATATTGCCCCTGGTTATGATCATATTACTGCTGCCATCGGTGGTGCTATTGCAGCCACTTATGGTGCATCATTCTTATGTTATGTGACTCCTGCCGAACATCTTCGTCTGCCTAATCTAGATGATGTTAAAGAAGGTATTATTGCATCTAAGATTGCCGCACATGCAGCAGACATAGCGAAGGGTATTCCTGGTGCCATGGAATTAGATAATAAGATGGCATGTGCAAGAAAGAAGCTGGACTGGGAAGAAACATTTAAATACTCAATTGATCCAGAAAAAGCAAGACGTTATCGTGCTGAAGCAGCACCTGAAAAAGAAGATACATGTTCTATGTGTGGTAACTTCTGTGCTGTTAAGAATATGAATCGTATTCTTGATGGTGAAATTGTAAATATTTTTGATGAATAAGAAAAAAAGCGTAACTCGTATATATGAGTTACGTCTTTTTGTATTAGTCTAAATCAGCACCGTTAGATTCGCAGACTTTCTTATACCAGAAGAATGAATCTTTCTTGCTTCTAGAGAAGTCCCCAGTTCCATCATCATGTCTATCTACATAGATGAAACCATAACGTTTCGCATACTGTCCAGTACCTGCAGATACTAAGTCGATTGGTCCCCAAGTTGTATAACCGATTAGTGGTACACCGTCTTCGATAGCTTCATCCATTGCTTTAATATGATCTCTGAAGTAATCAATTCTATAAGTATCGTGTACAGAACCATCTTCTTCTACCTTATCGAATGCACCAAAACCATTTTCTACAACCATTAATGGTGTATGAGGATAACGGTCATGTAGGATATTTAATGTATATCTTAATCCATCAGGGTCAATCTGCCATCCCCAGTCAGAAGCCTTTAAGTAAGGGTTCTTAGCACCTGTTGCAAGGTTACCATTTGTCTTTTCAGCATTTTCATCAACTGTTACACAGTTAGACATATAGTAAGAGAATGTATAGAAGTCAATAACACCTTCCTTAATAATCTTCTTATCTTCTTCAGTAATAAATGAAGTATCAATGCCATGATCCTTGAAATATCTGAACATATATGTTGGATATTCACCACGAACCTGTACATCACCACAGAAGTTATTCTTGAAGTTATCTTCATTAAATGCTGCAAGAATATCTTTTGGATTTGGTGTTAATGGATATAAAGTTGTATGAGCAATCATATTACCGATCATGAAATCAGGATTGATTTTATGACCTTCTGTTACAACTAATGCACTTGCAACAAACTGATTATGTAATGCTTCAAATGTCTTCTGAGGGTTAGATTTTAATTTGTTTAACGGAATACGTTCATCAGAGTTAACATCTTCTGGGTCCATGATACCTAAACCATAAAGGTCACCTAATCCACCTTCACCCATACATGCGATATTGATTTCGTTGAATGTTAACCAGTATTTAACCTTATCCTTATAACGTTTCATACAAGTAGTTGCATACTTAACGAACATATCAATCACTCTTCTATCAGAGAACCCATTGTATTTAGTCACAATGTTCCAAGGAATTTCATAATGACATAATGTAACTAAAGGTTCAATATTGTGTTTCTTACATTCGTCAAATACCTTGTCATAGAAAGCTAAACCTTCTTCATTAGGTGTTTCATCATCACCATTAGGGAAAATTCTACCCCAGTTGATTGATAATCTGAATACATTCCATCCCATTTCTGCAAATAAAGCAATATCTTCAGCATAATGATGATAGAAATCAATTGCTTCATGGCTTGGATAGAAAGCAGTCTTATCAGTCTTTGGTAAGAATGTTCTTGGAGTATTTACATCTCCACCAAGTAACATATCTGGTACTGATAAACCTTTACCATCTTCTAAATAAGCACCTTCACACTGATTGGCAGCAACTGCGCCACCCCATAAAAATCCTTTTGGAAAACCCATTTCCTTTACCTCCGTTCATCTTTTCTGTATGTATTATATACACAATAAAAATCATTATAATTTATTTTCACAATGTGAAAACGTTTTACATGATATGAAAATTATTCAAAGTTATAATTATTTAAAATAAGTCTTCTCTTTATGAAATAAAAAACCACATAATACAATGCCTGTGTTTTCTTAATCCCTGGGCCATCATATGCATCCATTCTGGCTAGAATAAAAACCAACTAGTATTCGGTTTCGTAACATTCTAAATCTTCAAATCTTAGCGTCATCATAGATTTAATCTTCTCTATATCCCTCTCTAGTAATTCGCAATCAGGAATTTCACCTTTGAATCTTCCGAAATGTTCATATTGATAGATCCAATATGTCATTTGTTCTTCGATTCGTTCTTCCAAGTCATGATGTTCTAATTCAAATAATCCACATGCAATAAAATACTCACACAATCTCAGATTGTCCACATCTCCTAGTTCATAAAAAACATAAGAACTACCGTAGGAAATAGGATTAATATCTGGTTTTTGTGCATTCATCCAGCTATATACATCTTCTTTTCTATCTAAATAGCTTATTACTTCTTTTTCCATCTATCCCTATATTCCTCTCTTTCTTTATCAATTCCTTCATATCTTCTCTTCATTCTAGATTCTTTTATAGAAACCACTGAAACCTTTACATTTGGATGTCTTAGCATAAATTGCTCCATTACTCCTTTGCTAGTTTCACAAAGTTGCATCAGACAACATAAATAATTCATGTTCATCATTATCGGTAATTTTTAAATTCGCCAACTCAAACAATTTATATTCACTGTCTACTTCTCTATCATGAATTCCTATTACTTTGGTTTCAAAAGTTTATATTAAGCTTCAAAATTGATTTTGATTTATCACCCTTGAAATTTTTATATGTTTTCATCCCTGCAATTGGCTTTGCTTTGTGCAAAATAAATGTCTCCATCTAATTCCATAATTGCATAATTACCACTTGTTTTATAATTTTTGAAAACGTTTTGTATCAAATAAAAATGATAGGAACTTATTCTCTTTAGAATAAATCCCCTCTTTTATGTTCTCCCATATTGGACATAATACACTCTTGATGTTGCTTATGAACAATATCCCATACATACTCCATACCTGTTGCGAGTGGCTGTTTAAGAAAATCTTCTTTATTGATCCAATAAGCCTCTCCTTCATCACTTGAATAAAGAACTCCTTCATACTCACTCGCCTTATAGACTAGAATAATATTATGAATAGAATGCTTATACCAATGATATAAACCACATAAATAAGGATTCTTAATTGTAAGACCTGTTTCTTCATTCACTTCTCTAATCATAGCATCTTTGAATATTTCTTCTTTTTCTACATGACCACCAGGGAAAGTAATACCAGTATAAGAATCATTGACTTTATTCTGAACTAAGACATGTCCTTTATCATCTTCAATCATACACATATTCATTAAACAGACATCTTCCTTACGACGTTTCTTTACACCTTTAAACTCAATTGCCTGTACTGGGCATATCTCTAAACAGGCCCCACAATGAAGACATTGTGAGACATCTATTACTTCATTATGAATACAACGTTGAGGACAAATAGTCTCACATTTGCCACAATGAATACAACGATCAGTAATGGTATAATAAGCACCATGTTCTTTACTATTAATAGTAATAGGTTCTCTTTTAATATGTGCTGGATCACTGATATCAAAATATTCACCAGATGCTTCATATAAACAAAAGACATCCAATGCCTTTCTTGTATCTTCTGGATAGATAGACTGCATATAAGTATTCTTTAGGAAGATCTCATCAAGTTTATGAGACCCAATATTCTTAACCTTACCACTTAAACTAAAAGATACTTTTCCTTTAAGTCCTGTCAAGGAAATATACTCTTGGTTCATGAGTTCCTTATAGAAACTCTTACCTCTTGCAGTTAAGAAGTAAATACCTTCTTCATCATACAACATTAAGTCAATGATTCTAGTGATTGGTTTTCCTTCATTATTAATAGTTGCCATTGTGACAGAATGAATGTCTTCAACAAGTAATTTGATATAATTCATAAAATACCTCCAGATATTATTTTATAACATAAAGAAAAGTGAGTCTATTACAGGCTCTCTACATACTCTTCTAAACAAAGATTTTTCTGATGCATCTTCAAGGCAGCTTTCTTACCTACATAACGATAATGCCATGGTTCATGCTTAATATGTGTTATAGATGTTTTACTCTTAGGATAACGTTTCACAAAACCATATTTATATGCATTTCTTTCTAACCATCTATAAGCAGACTGATTGGTTGTATAACGGTTATCCCCTGCTATATCCACTGCAAGCCCTAATTGATGTTCACTTGTACCTGGGGCTGATACATAATTTAATGCACATCTTCTTGCAAGAAGCGTAAATAACCCTTTACTCTTATAATAATTCGTACGATTATCTAAGATTTTCTGTTGCGAATGAGATGATCGATATCCATCATTCACCTGCATATAAATATCATCTTTTCTTGCAGTTCTAAACATTTGTGATAATTCAGGCACTATACGTGAATCTACTTCTTTCCCATTATCTAGCTTTGTAAGAATCACTTTATAGTTATCTGGTATTCTATTTGTATGATTCACAAGCATAAGATTCCAGCCATGATTTGTAGAAGCATCTTCTATAAAAGTATCTGAACGAAATATAATATATCCCGATAATATGAGTAATAGAATTCCTAGAACTAAAAGACATTTCTTGAATAATCGCATTTCTTTTCACCTCACAATAGTTATATCGTGAAATGTTGAAAAGAAACAGCTCAAATTCCTTACAAAAATATTAAGATTTACTTACATGATTATAATTTTTGGTAATAAATAATATAATAGGACGAAGGAATCCACATGAGAAAACACTTAATACAATAAGCCATGATGCATATTTACATCTTTTAGATAAGAAGTGATAAGCAATAATATGATCGACAATAAAACCGATAATCAATATAATGAGGAATACCACAAATAAACAATAGTTTAATTCATCCATCGCAAATAAGACATATCCAATAATTAATACAGGAAATGCACAGAGAGAGGATATAATACCAAGAACATGATCTCCTGTGATATTTCCTAATAAATATTTATTATAGAATGGAATCCAGCCACGATAGGTTTTAGTATCTAATAATGAAGAGACAAGGAATCCTTCAAAAAGATAACCTACTACATAAGTACAAAGTATACCTATGAAGAGAGATACAAATATAAGAAATAAAGTTGACAATATACCCATTAGAAAAAATACACTTAATGCACCCATAATCATTTACCTCACAATTGAAAGAATAACAATAAATATACTGTAGAGAATAATCACAATTACATGCTTCTTCCATGTCATGCTTAAATAGCCTATGAATTCTCTAATCAAAGCATTTAATGTGAAATACCATTTTGTAACTGAACCAAAACCAATGCATCTAATTCCTAAATCTTTCGCAAGTATCAAGGCTCTAAAAACATGATAGGACGTAGTAACAAGTCCAACTCGTGGAGATTCTTTAATCATAAGTTTTGATGAGAATAAGAGGTTTTCTTTTGTATTCGTAGATTTGTTTTCAATGATTATCTTACTCTCATCAATTCCTTTATTGATGGCATAGCGTGCCATGGCTTCTCCTTCAGGAATATCTTCTCCCTTGCCTTGTCCTCCAGACATGATGAGTAAGGCTTTTGGATTCTTTTTTAAGATTTCTATTCCTTGATCAATTCTACTTGCGAGTAATGGAGGCACCTGTTCTCCTTTAATTCCTGCTCCTAATACTATTATATAATCCAATTTCCTTTTTTTGAATAAGTGGAACGTATTTAGGAAAGCAGAAAGGCAATAGCTTGCAAGAACGGATAAGAGATAGAATACCGCAAACGAAATAACAGCATAAAGAGATGTCATGATTTTATTAGATGATTTTACAAATATCGGTCCTACAAATAGGAAAATAAATAATCCTATCGCAAAGATTAAAGAAAGAAGATTAGTCAATTTCAATCCTTCATGTTTAATGACTTTAATCCCTTCTACAAAGAACATAATAATAGTTGCAAGTGGAAAAAATAGGATAACAAGTACTGCAGCAGCGGCTAATAGAACCCCTATATCCATAATAAGTGGATAATGAGTTAATGTTTCAGAATAGTAGAACGCATAGAAGAAAGCTGTAATAATAGTCATCATAGAAAGACCAAAGAACCCCACACCACTCCACAAGGTACGTGATTCATAACGCATAAGCATGCAATACATGAAATATAAGATCAATAATATAATTAATGGTATGAATATCATACACTCACCCCCCTATGATAAAAGCCATCTAACTAGATGGCTTATTTCTTACGTTCATGAAGATCACTTAGATCATATGGTGTTTCCTGGTAAACATAATAGTTCAACCAGTTAGAGAATAAGAGATAGGCATGTGAACGCCATTTTACTTGTATTTCCTGAGATGGATCATCATCAAGATAATAGTTTTTAGGTAGTTCTGCAATAACATCTGGTTTCTCTTTGTCACGCTTATATTCTTTATCTAATGTGTCTGGATCATATTCAGGATGTCCTGTCACAAAGAACTGAGAACCATCCTTAGAAGCCACCAAATAGACTCCTGCAGCATCACTTTCAGCAAGTATATCTAAGTTAGAGTTACTTGCAACATCTTCCTTTAAAACAGTTGTATAACGTGAATGTGGTGCATAGAACTGATAATCAAAACCTCTTAAAATCTTTCTTCTCATCTTTCTTTGATTAGTATGATGACGATATACACCAGTTAATTTATGCTTCAATAAGTACTTATCAATACCATAATAATAATGTAAAGCAGCCTGTGAAGCCCAGCATATAAAGAAAGAACTAAAGACATGTGTCTTGGCCCATTCAAGGATTTCACATAGTTCATTCCAATAGTCTACTTCTTCAAAAGGCATCTGTTCTACAGGAGCACCTGTAATAATCATACCATCATAAGAATTCTCTTTAATATCTTTAAATGTCTTATAGAAAGTAAGTAAATGTTCCTTAGGAACATTCTTAGAATCATGTGTAGACATATGAATAAGTTCTACTTCAAGCTGTAATGGTGTATTAGATAATAATCTTAATAATTGTGTTTCTGTTGTAATCTTTAAAGGCATGATATTCACAATTAAAATTTTTAAAGGTCTAATACGCTGTGTAGTCGCACGTGTCTGGTTCATAACAAAGATGTTTTCATCAGTTAAGACCTTATATGCTGGTAAATCATCTGGAATATTAATTGGCATAAAAACTTCCCCCTATCTATATGCAAGTAATTCATCAAATGCATCAATAATAAAATGATCTGTCATCCCTGATAAATAATCAATAATACTCTTTGCTAAAGCAAGTGAATCATTCTCAAAGTCATAGACTATATGATTTTGATAACGTTCATCATGGAGTAGAGTACTATAGCGTGTTAACCATTTAAGATAATGATTAATAATGAGTGGATAACGCTCTGCATCTTTTTTTAAGTCTAAAACAAAATTGTCATGTTGTCCATACTCATATAAGAAAGAAAAGAGACTCTCTAGAATCAATTGTACATATTGCGTATGAATCTTAACCTTCTTTATTTCATAGATCTTTTGATAATTAAACTTCATAAATATCTTCATGATTTCAAAAGCTTCATTAGACAAACCAATATAGTCTTTTGTACTATTATGAATCACATCTTGAATAAAGTAATTGACCACTGTTCCATTATTGATTGCTTTAAATAATCCTGGAACAACTGTATTAATTTCTTCTATTAAGCTTTTCATATCTTCTTCATTAAGTATATGTAAGTTCCATGCATCCTCTATATCCCTTGCTAAATAAGCTATCTTATCACTGATTTTTACGACACACCCTTCTAGAGTATAAGGCTGGTAAAGTCCTGGTGATTTAAAGTCTTTTAAATCAATTTTTTCATCTCTAGGTTTAATTCTTCTTTGATTCACTTCGCCACAATGAGCAATAATGCCATCTCTTACTGCATAGGTCAGATCAAGATTATGTTCAATATGTTGATCATCCTCTAATAAACATAAATCATCTATTAAGTGAAGGCTATTCTTTTCATGCCAGAAAGGTTCTAATCCATGTTTTATAGACAAAGAAGAAAGAATCTTTTCTCCACCATGACCAAAAGGGGCATGTCCTAAATCATGTCCTGCGCTAATAGCACGTGTAAGTTCAGTATTCAGTCCTAGTTGATAAGCAATTGTATAACTGATAGATTCTACGAGGTTCACATGCTCAGCACGTGTACATATATGATCATTATCAGGTGCAAAAAAGACCTGTGTCTTATGTTTTAAACGTCTATAGGCTGTAGTAAATATAATACGATTATAATCTCTCATAAAAGGTGTTCTAAAATCACCTTTTCTTTCATATAACTGTGATGCTCTTTCTATACAGTCATTGTATTTAGGATTGTCTTTATTCATTGCCTTCATGAAATCACCTCAAAAAAATTATAGCATAAAAAAAGGCGCTTAAGCGCCTTAAGAGATTATTTAGATAATAATGATGCAGCTGCTTCATCAACGATGATGATTGCATCTTCATGTTTCTGAAGAATAGAAGCTGGTAGATCTTCTGTTACTGGTCCTTCAACTAAGCCTTTAACTGCTTTAGCTTTTCTTTCACCAGTTGCAATTAATAATACCTTCTTAGCTTCCATGATATTAGAAATACCCATAGTGATTGCATGAGTAGGAACAGCGCTTAAATCACCATTGAAGAATAATTTAGCGTTGTCTTCGATTGTGCTCTGCTTTAATGCAATGTAGTGAGTCACTGAATCAAATGATGTACCTGGTTCATTGAAACCAACATGTCCATTAGAACCTATCCCTAATAACTGAATATCTCTTGGATTTTTAGCTAATAATGCATTGTATTCATCACATACTTCTTCGATAGATCCCTTACCTTTAGGAACATTGATATTATTCTTATCGATATCTAATTCATTGAATAACTGGTGGCACATGAAATAGTAATAGCTCTGTGGATGATCCTGTGCTAAACCATAATATTCATCAAGGTTGAATGATTTGATATCTTTGTAGCTTGTTCCGTTAGCTTTGTGATCTTCTCTCATTAATTCATAAAGACGGATTGGTGTAGAACCAGTAGCTAGGCCAAGGTTTGCGTTTGGTTTATTTTTAATAACGTCAAGCATAATTTCTGCTGCTTTCTGACTTGCTTCTTCATAATCTTTAGTAACAATAACTTTCATATTATTATCCTCCTGTTTACACTTCTATATTATACTTGTTATTCCTATTTGTAAAGCAATATTTTCATAATATGAAATTTTCTTTGTTTATTTAAAAATATATTGGTACAAATTATCTGATGGCGAAACAGTAGTCAAAGAGTGATCTGGCAACTAGAATACATCTATTTTTCACTATTAAAAAAGTGAAAAAATGAACCTAATTGGCTTCTTTCAACACTTGTAGGTATATATAGAAAGATTTAAGTTAATTTATACCCTCAAAATTATGTAAATTTGTCAAAAAATTATATATGAAAGAACTTCTTTCCTTTATTTTGTACCCCTTTTATTGTAAAATATGGAGTATATGGAGGTAGGTCAAAAATGACAAATGTAAAAGGTATTGCGGCATCTAGTGGTTATGCCATTGCTAAAGCATATAAATTAGATATGCCAGATTTAACTGTAACACGTACTACAGTTGAAGACACAGAAGCTGAAATTGCTTTATATAACAAGAGCGTTGCAGCAGTTAAACTTGAAATCGCTGCAATTAAGGAAGCAGCTACTAAAAACTTATCTGAAGAAGAAGCAGCAGTATTTGATGCTCATGCTCAGATTCTTGAAGATCCAGAACTTCAGTCACAGGTTGAAGCTAAGATCAATGATGAAAAGTTATGTGCTCCAGCAGCATTAGAAGATGTAGCTAATTTATTCATTACTATGTTCTCATCTATGGATGATGCATATTTCAAAGAAAGAGCAGCTGACGTTAGAGACGTAACTACTCGTTTAAAAGCTAACTTATTAGGTAAGTCTTTACCTAACCCTGCTTTAATTGATGAAGAAGTTGTAATCATCGCTCACGATTTAACTCCTTCTGATACAGCTCAGTTAAATAAAAACTTAGTTCGTGGTTTCATCACTGATATCGGTGGTAGAACTTCTCACTCTGCTATCCTAGCTAGATCTATGGAAATCCCAGCAGTTGTAGCAACTAACGTTATTACTGAAACTGTCAATGATGGTGATATGGTAGTTCTTGATGGTTTAACAGGTGATGTATTTGTTAACCCTGATGAAGAAACAGTTTCAACTTATGAAGCTAAGAGAAAAGAATTCGAAGACTACAAAGCAGAACTTAAGACATTAAAGACTGCTGAATCAATATCTACTGATGGTCATAAGGTATTATTAGTAGCTAACATCGGTTCTCCAAATGATATCGAAGCTATTAAGCAGAATGGTGCTGAAGGTGTTGGTTTATTCAGAACTGAATTCTTATATATGGAATCAGATGAACTTCCAACAGAAGATTCACAGTATGAAGCTTATAAGACAGTACTTGAAAATGTAAATGGTCCAGTTGTTGTTAGAACAATGGATATCGGTGGAGATAAGAAGTTAAAGGCTCTTCCAGTTCCTGAAGAAATGAACCCATTCTTAGGTGTTCGTGCTATTCGTCTTTGCTTCCAGAGAGAAGAAGTATTCAGAACTCAGTTAAGAGCATTACTTCGTGCTTCAGTTTATGGTGATCTTAAGATCATGTTCCCTATGATTGCAACTGTTGAAGAATTCAAGAAGGCTAAGGGAATCTTATTAGATGAAAAAGCTAAGTTAGTTGCTGAAGGTGTTAAAGTTTCTGATTCAATCGAAGTTGGTATCATGATTGAAATCCCAGCTGCTGCTGTTCTTGCTGATCAGTTCGCTAAGGTTGTAGATTTCTTCTCAATCGGTACAAACGACTTAATCCAGTACACTTTCGCTGCTGACCGTATGTCATCTACAATCAACTACTTATATCAGCCATTCAACCCATCAATCTTAAGATTAGTTAAGAACACAATTGATGCTTCTCATAGAGAAGGTAAATGGACTGGTATGTGTGGTGAAATGGCAGGCGAAGCTCTTGCTGCACCATTACTACTTGGTTTAGGACTTGACGAATTCTCAATGTCTGCAACTTCAATTCTTGCTCAGAGAAAACGTATCAGAGAATTATCTTATGAAGAATCTAAGAAGGTAGCTGAAAAGGCAACTACTGAACTTTCTACAATGGAAGAAGTTGTTGAATTAGTTAAAGCTGAAACTGGTATTGAAGGATAAAAAACACAATACTTGAGAGATGAACATTTGTTCATCTCTTTTTTTGTGCATACAAAAAACCACCTCTTTATAGAGGTGGCAAGTATTGTGATATTAGTTAAATATTTTAATTTTCCTATACCATATAAAAACTAATATAAGCTGTTTTTGTTCTGATATATACCAATCAATGCATCTACTTGAAGCATTTTTAATATACGAATCATATCCCCTTGAGAGACACTGATAAAGCAATTTGTTGCCCTGCCAGTAGAACAATGTAAGAAAATACCACTACCAGCTCCCGGAGTACAAGATGTATTATAGTTAATCGCAATAGCATATCTATAAGCTTCTTGATAATCTACTAAGTGTTCAGCACTGCTCCATTGAATACCTGTCTGGCTAGCGTCGACTAATTTATTGTAGTAAGAGCTATTGCTGTCATCCACCCAATAATGGTTGTTGTTGACTTGAATATAGCTTCTAGAAATACCGGGATTACCTGCTATACCAAAGGCATGTCCAAAGCTATAAACACCTCCTGGTGTCTTTTTATCGCCTTCACGTTTACTTCCTGTAATTCCTCTGCTACCTACTCTCGCACTGCAGCTAAGTGTTTCAGTCCAAACACCATTGTGTTTCGTATGTACTGTCAAAGTTGCAGAACTGCCACCATTTCCCACTACAGTAATAGCTTGAGTTGTATGTTTTGATATAGACATATTAGCGACAAAGCTTTGACTTACAGATGGTGATTGAGATGATACAGAAGGTTTATTTGAAGAAGAAACCTGTTTTTTAGCTTGAGAAACATTATTAGAATGTGTTTCGGTTTTTGTCTCTGCTTTTGCCTTCTCTTGAGGCACTTCTTTGTCTTTTAAGGTATTACGAATGATCTTTTTACCTTCTTCATTAGTGATTGTCTCAGTCACAAGTTCTTGATTTGAATTAGCTACAAGAGTGATATTTACCGGTAATTCTTTTGTAGTTGTATTACCTGAACTATCCTTCACATTCACCTTTAATGTATAAGTCCCTTCTTTATTTGCATCAATCGCACTAAAATCATAACTTAGTTCTACAGGTGATAAATCTGAAGCATTAAATAAACCAAGCGCATTAAAATCAAATTTACTTAAATCTGTTCCTTTCACAATATCAATACTTGCATAATCAGTATTGACTTCTGGTGCAGTTGTATCAACAACCTTTACCTTTTTAATAAGTTTTTCTTATTAAAGGTCATTGTAATCTTATAATCACCAATCGCAAAATAATTCTTGCCTTCTTCATATTTAAAATTAGATTTAACCTTTAATTCCTTTACTAATTTCTTTTGATCTTTTATATCCATGTCTTTAGTATCTAATAATTCCATTGCATCATAAGGAAACTTCTTACCATATTCTAATTTAAGCATTTTATTATCCTTTAAGACAAACTTAGGAACTCTTATAAAAGTATAGATACCTATACCACCTAAAAGAACCACTGCAATGATACACATAATGGCTATAATACTTTTCTTTTTTAACTTAATCATTAAATAATCACCCCTTAAACCACAATTAACCCATTAATTTTTAGTTAATATTTTAAAGATTATTTATAATATTTATCAATGAGGTTAGGATATGTTTATTACTTTATAGAAGCTTATCAGAGATAAACAAGCGCAAAAAAACTGACCTTTTATGGTCAGTTTAGTCTCTTTTTCTACAAATAATATGGATTGGAGTTCCTTCAAATCCAAAACGATCTCTTAAGCAGTTTTCTAGATAACGCTTATATGAGAAATGCATGAACTTAGGATCATTTACAAATAATACAAATGTTGGTGGCTGTACTGCAACCTGGTTGGCATAATAAATCTTAAGTCTTCCACCTTCAAATGTAGTTGTAGGGTTCATTGCCTGAGCATCTACAATAACATCATTTAATACACTTGTAGTCACACGTTTATGAGCATTCATATAAGCTTCTACAATTAAATCAAATAATGTATTAATACGCTGTTTCTTTAAAGCACTAACAAAGGCAATACGTGCATAGTCAAGATACTTGAACTGTTCTCTTAAAGTCTTTTCCATCTTAGCCATTGTCTTTTCATCTTTAGTAACAGCATCCCACTTATTAACAACTAAAACAACAGATTTACCTAATTCATGTGCATAACCAGCTACATGCTTATCCTGTTCAATAATACCTCTTTCACCATCGACAACACAAAGAATAACATCACTCTGTTCTACAGCCTTTAAAGCACGTAGTACTGAATATTTTTCAATATTCTCATAGACTTTACCTTTTTTACGCATGCCTGCTGTATCGATGATTCTATACTTATAACCATCTTTTTCAAATGCTGTATCAATGGCATCTCTTGTTGTTCCTTCAATATTAGAAACAATAACACGATCTTCACCTAGGATTGCATTAGTCAAAGAAGATTTACCAACATTTGGTCTACCAATAATAGATACCTTAATTTCATCTTCTTCAAATTCATCTTCTTCATCTGGAAGTACTCTAATGACTTCATCAAGAAGATCCCCTACACCAATACCATGAGCACTAGATACAGGAATTGGTTCACCAATACCTAAGCTATAGAAATCATAAATATTGTCTCTAAACGCGACATCATCAATCTTATTCACAGCTAAAAGTACAGGTTTACCCGACTTCTGAAGCATTCTTGCAACAAAGTTATCTTCACTTGTTAAACCTTCACGTCCATTAACTACAAAGATAATAACATCAGCTTCTTCAATCGCAATCTCAGCCTGAGTCTTGATCTGTTCTCTAAAATCAGCATTCTTTAATTCAATACCACCGGTATCAATAATTCTAAATTCTTTTGTAAGCCAGCTTGCTTTCGCATAAATACGGTCTCTTGTAACACCTGGTACGTCTTCTACAATAGAAACACGTTCACCAATAATACGGTTAAATAATGTAGACTTCCCTACATTTGCACGACCTACAATCGCAACAATACCTTTTTTCATATTTCGCCTCCTTATTGAGTCTTTTCTTCAACTAAATTCATAATATGAGCAACAACTTCATCAATAGTCATATCTGAAGTATCAATTTCAATCGCATCATCTGCTTTCTTCAATGGAGAAATCTCACGTGTCATATCTGCTTCATCACGTGCAGCCACTTCCTTCTTGATTTCATCAAGATCAGAATTCAATCCACGACTTAAGTTTTCATTATGACGACGTAAAGCACGACATTCAATAGATGCTACCTGGTAAATTTTTAATTCTGCATTTGGTAATACAACAGTTCCAATATCTCTACCATCAAGAATGACGCCACCTTCTTTGGCCATTTCTCTTTGTTGTGCTACTAAATATGTTCTTACCTTAGAATAAGCAGAAACAATAGATGCACCTGCACTAATTTCATTGACACGAATATCTGCAGTTACATCACGATCATTTAAATAGACAGTGTTATCAGGCATCAATTTAATCTTGATTTCTGGTAATAAACGACAGACAGCATTTTCATCATGAAAATCAACGCCTTTAACAAGTGCATAATATGCCACACAACGATACATTGCGCCTGTATCAATATAAGTATAACCTAGATTATTTGCAACTCTTTTAGCAATCGTAGACTTACCTGCAGCTGCAGGTCCATCAATCGCAATAGCAATTTTCTTCATTCTAAAATCCCCCTAAATATTCAGAAAAGTCATAATAATAAATACAATCACCGCAACAACAAGTAATCCTACAACACCATTTAAGATCTTTGTAAATTTAGAATCTTCTTGTTTTTCTGGTAATGGTGCTCTTTTTTGTGCATGTCTTCTCTCATGCTCAGCGTGCGTTGTAGTTCTTACTACTGGTTCAGTTTTTACTGGTTCACGATGTGGTATTTCTTCACTATACTTTCTAAAAGCTTCAACATCTTCTTCAGGTGACATTGCAGCAAGCTTATCCATCAAACTACCGCCCTTTACTGCATGTCCTCTTCTTAACTCAGACGTATGATAATCACAGATAGTATCCTGTGAAGAAGCATCCTCTTTCATTGCATTCAAAATATCAAGACGTGTATCAGTACGTGTTCTAGCCACACTATCACATTCTTCATGTAATGATTCAAATGGATTGCTTTCATATTTGAGTGTCTCGTATGTCTTTGGTTCTAGACTTTCATGATGATTTGATTTTGGAATAAATGATAAGAAATCATCATCACTATCATCCTCTTCGCGAGGTACATAACTCGTATCATCAATATTGTTACGTAAATCTTTATACTTAGACATTCTTGTCTGTTCTGACATATAATTTCACCACCTAATCGTATCTATTATAGCATACCTATAAAATTAAGAAAATAACTTTCAAAAAACCTCACAATCCGTTATAATAGATGTATATGAAATAAGGAGGATATGTAAATGAAAGTTAAAGTTAATGAAGGCTGCTTAGGTTGCGGTGCTTGCACAGGAATCTGTCCAGACGTTTTCGAATTAGATGACGAAGGATTAGCAAAAGTAATCGTTGAAGAAACTGAAGATCCAGCTGTTCAGGATGCTATCGATGGCTGCCCAGTTGGCGTAATTGAAGCTGAATAATAAAGCAAGAGGATGCGATGCATCCTCTTTTATTTTTTGTTTGCGTTCTTCTTTTTCAAAGCCATAGTACGTAGTACATTGACTTCTTTAGGCTTTAAACGACGATAAGTACCAGGAGTTAATCCCTTTAAGTCGATTGGACCAATCATAATTCTTCTTAAACGCTTAACAGGATGTCCTACTTCTTCAAACATCTTCTTAATCTGTCTGTTCTTACCTTCTACTAAACGGATCATCAACATAGTTGTACCATGTTCTTCATCATTTCCAGTAATCGCAATTTCACAAGGTAATGTTTTAACACCTTCTAGATAGATTCCTCTTTCTAGCTGGTTCTTTTCAGCCTTAGTAAGTAATCCCTTAACAGATACTTCATACACCTTTTCTAAATGGCTAGATGGGTGCATAATAAGGTTCGCAAATTCACCATCATTTGTCATAAATAAAGCACCTGTTGTATCATAGTCAAGTCTTCCTACTGGATAAACTCTTTCATTACTATCACTAAAATAATCTGCTACACATGTACGATCATGTTCATCACTCATAGTACATACGCATTTTTCTGGTTTATAGAATAAATAATATACTTTATCTTCTTTATTAATAATTTTTCCATTGACACAGATTGTATCTTTCTTAGTGACCTTAGTACCAAGCACTGTTACCACTTCACCATTCACAGTGACTTTACCCTGCTGAATGAGTTCTTCTGCTTTACGACGTGAAGTATAACCACTCTGTGCAATGACTTTTTGTAATCTTTCTTCCATTGCTTTCACCCTTTCTTTTCCATTACTAATCTACATGAAATCGTCCTTAAATTCAACAAAATATTCATCATAATCATGATGTCTATTAATCATCTTGATTGTATCATCAAGTCCATGATCTTTTAAATAGACAAGCATGAAACGAAGTAAGGCACGTGTTTCAGGATGTAATATATATGAATATTGTCCTGATTCATAGTATTGTAGAGGAAAGGCATCTGTATAATTCTTTCCTTCATATATCTTACTTGCTGCAACTCTATCACAGAACATCTCTAGTACATAATTATAAGGCATTTTAGCAGGTACCTGCCCTTTTCTAGTAAAATCCACCCAATATTCCCAATGATGTTTATTACGGCCTTTATGATGAAGCCAGGCTGTTGAGTAGCCTTTCTCATTTCTTTCAGCACGATTAGGAGAATAAGTACCCTTATAATACTTGATTCCTGTAATAAATTCAGTAGGAGTATATTTAGATAAGTCATGTAATAAGCCCTGCTTATATAAGTGTACTTTAAAGCATAGCTTTCCTACTAATATCTTATGTTTTGTGATTGTTTTAAAATGTCCCCATATATGCACTGTATTTTCCTCATTTCTGTGTGTCTACCACTATAACACAAAATCATTCTTAAGTATATGTCTTTTCTTTTTATAATTCAATGTTATAATGGTAGAGAATTGGAGGTAGAACTATGGCATTTCACATTGAAATAGAAACAAATATTGATGATGCTTCACTTGATGTAGAAAGCTGTGAGGAGGTCATTACTTTCTTAGAGAATTCCTACAATAATGTGAGAGCAGAAATATATAGCTATTGCTTAGGTATGCGTACATTAAGATATGCATTAATAAGTATTGTCGTATTAGGTATCCTTTTCTTTATTAGTCATTCTAAGTTATTCTTATTTGGAATGCCAATCGTGACACTCTTGATCATGCTTGGTACCATTTCTCTTGCAGAATCAACTTCTGTAGCTGTAAAGAAACAGGTTAAAGAAAAGATTGAATATTATAAACGTCGTTTAAAACTATTAAAAGAATGTAAATCATAAAAAAAGTCAGAAACTAATTCGTTTCTGGCTTTTCTTCTACCTTTTCCTGATATTTTGTATTGAAGATATCTTCTTCATCAAATTCAGATTCAATTTCTTTAAGTTCTGGTAATTCATCTAAGCTCTTTAAATTAAAAGCATCCATGAATTCATCAGTAACATCATATAAGACTGGTTTACCTGGTGAATCATCACGTCCTACTTCTTTAATAAGGGCTTGTGCTAAAAGCTTACGAATCATTGATTCACAGCCTACACCACGTATTTCTTCAATACGAATTCTAGTAACAGGCTGATAATAAGCCACAATAGCTAATGTTTCTAAAGCTGATTTAGATAGTTTTCTACCACTTGTAGTCATCATCTTTTTATAATAGACATCATGCTGAGGCAATGTGACCATCTTATAAGTACCACCAAAATCACATATATCTACACCCTTAACTGTTTTAGAAGCATAGAGAGAGAGTAATTCATCCATCAATTCATATGCTTCTTTCTTAGTGATTTCTAATGCTTCCGCAACATCTTTAATTGTAACACCTTCATCACCATAGATATAAAGCATACCTTCTATGACTGATAAATACTCATTCTTGTCCATAGCTTGTTCCTTTCAAATAAATCTTTTCAAAATTACCACTTTGAGTAATCAATAATTCACTGTTTTTCACTAAGACAAGAATAGAAAGGAATGTTACTATCGCAAAATAGCGATCTCCTTCATCAAACAAGTCTTCAAAATCAACAGTTTTATCTTTATGACGTAAGAAATAGTTTCTGATCTGTTCAGTTCTTTCATCAATAGATATTTCTACACGTGCAATCTTTGATTCAAGGGGCTGGAGTAATGCACGTCTTTGCATCACTCTCTGCATTGCCTTGATAAGATCATATACTTCCATTCCCTCAGGAATAGTTTCTTCACCACTAGGAAGATATTCTTCAAGTGCTGAAGGTATTTTAGAATGCATTGTCTGACGTTTGTCATAAGAAGCTTCAAATGCTTCTAAGATACCGTTAATACGGTTCTTTTCAATCAGTCTTTCAATCATTCTTTTTCTTTCTGCTTCGTAATCATCTTCTTCATCTATTTCTGGCTTAGGAAGTAATAGTTTACTTTTCATTTCAATAAGCCAGGCTGCCATAACTAAATATTCAGAGACAGCTTCTAAGAGTGAAGGATCCATTGTTTGAATATAAGCGAGATACTGGTCACATACAGCCGCTACATCAAGATCAAGAAGATCCATATCATGTTCTTTTATTAGATGAAGCAAAAGATCAAGCGGCCCAGTAAACTGGTCTACAGTGACCTGGTATTCCATATCTTTACTCCTATTTATATAATTTATCCATCTGTTTCAATAATGGGAATCCAATAATGATTTCTAATGGAATAATAAAGCATGCTTTAATCACACGAATACTTACAGATACCACAAATGGAATGCCATACATGATCTGTAGCCAGAAAGGTGTTAAACAGAATGTAATTGCAAGTTCTACTAAAATAACACTTAATAGCCAAGTACCAAATAATGACACATCATTGTCTTTCATATTCTTTGTGCGTTTCAACATGAACAAAATAAAACCTATAGAGGCAATAAGGCAGAGCCCAATCATAACACCTTTTTGTAAAAATGTTAATGTATAAATGACTTTACCGATAGAGATTGTTTTTTGTAAAGCAACAAAAAGCGATCCTGCTCCTCCAAATAATGCAATCATGAGACATACAATCTTACTGAATCGTTTTCCATCTACATTCTTTACTTTTACAGCAATCAATGATGGGATTAAACCAATCAGTACCTGATTGAGTGTAAATCCAAAGAATGGGAATCCTGTTGGAGATATTACTAAACCAAGTAAATCAGTAATTAAACCAATGAGATAAGCATAACTAGGTGAAAGAATAACACCTGCTAACATAACAGGAATATATTCAAAACCAATCTTTAAGCTTTCAGCACCAAATAACGGTACCATAATAGTAAGTCTCTTTAGAATCAATGTGATGATAATAATCAAAGCACTAAATGCGAGCTTTTTGGTATTTCTTCTTTCTAATGGATAAACCTTAAAACAGTAAATACCAAGTAATACTAAAATACATACAATAATAATTTGAATCATTTTTTAAATGCTACAATAAACAAATGTTTCTGTTTCAACCTATCGCTAGTCCACAGACGTTAATTCCGATCATCTCTGACCGTACACTTGCCTTCTTATAGGCTCCTCCTTTTCTTTTTTAACAGTTATTACGGTCCTCGCCTTTAATAAAAGCGATAATGTTTTCACGTACTTCAAGAATCAAACGATGTCTTGCTTCTACTGAACCCCATGCAACATGTGGTGTGAAAACGACCTTTTGAGGATCAACACTATATAAAGGGCTTGTTGAAGGAAGTGGTTCTTTTTCAAATACATCTAAACCTGCTCCAGCAATAAGGTTATTATTTAATGCATCACTTAATGCTTCTTCATCGATAATAGGACCACGTCCTACATTAATGAGACATGCTGTATCTTTCATCTTCTTGAAAGCTTCTGCATCAAATAAATGTTCTGTCTCTTTTGTAAGAGGTGAATGAATAGAAATAATATCACTTGTTTTAAGTAATGTATCAAAATCCACCTGCTTGAAGTGTTCATCCTGATGATGTCCAGTTGTAGAATAATACTGCACCTGACACCCTAATGCTTCCGCAATACGTGCAACGCGCTGACCGATTGCGCCTAGACCAACAATTCCCCAAGTCATAGTAGATAGTTCATGAAACGAGTAACCAAAGAATGAGAAGACCTTATCCTTTTCATATTGCTGTGATTTTACATAACTATCATAGCGAGATGTATGTTCAATAAGTTCTAGACATAATGCAAGAGTAAGCTGGGCAACAGCTTCAGTAGAATATCCTTTTACGTTAGCTACTCGGATTCCCTTTTCTTTTGCATAATCTAAATCTACATTGTTTGTACCAGTGGCTGTTACAGCAATCATCTTAAGATATGGACAGCGGTCAATTTCTACTTTTCTAAACAGATTCTTATTTGTAATAACAATATCTGCATCCTTACAAAGAGAAATGACATCTAACTGGTCTACATTTTCATGATAAGTCACTCTTCCAAGATCATCAAAGATATGTGTATCCACATCTTTTCCAAGTGTTTCTACCTGCAAGAAGACAATACGAAGTTCCTGATGTAATAAATCAAGAATTTCTTCTTTTGTATGGTCCTGCATCATCTTACCAAAAATAATACATTCATTAAAGTCTAAAACTTCAGCTTCATGTAATTTCCCACAAACTTTTCCATCAATCATCTCATATGTGAGCATTCCACCCATCATAGCCATACCTAATGCTTTAGAAGTAATGCCTTCATCATCATTAACGGCTTCTAATATCACTTCTTTAAAATGTGGATCTGCTTCAATTGATGCTTCAATAACATCTTTTAATGTCTCATGCTTTAAAATTTCTTTTCTAAATGCATCATGATAGATAAAAGGTAACACAATATCATAAAGTTCCATAGGAACAGGTTTTTCATATCCCTTAGAGAAATTATATAAAATCGCAATCCCTAAGCGTTCATCTTTCATTTTATCAACTAATTTCATTCATCTTCCTCCATTAAATATACTTCAACACGTTGCCTTTCTGATTTCTTTTTATCATCATAGAAGATCAGACATGTTTTCATCTTCTTATCCATATAATCATAACGCAATACATTATAAGAATAGTAATGACTTTCACTTTCTTTTAAACCGCCTGTTGCACTTCCTGCTGAGATATAGTATGTACCTTTTTTATTCATGAAATAAGGCACATGCTTATGACCATGAAGCACATATTTGATATGACGCTGTTGAAGCCATGTGGCAAACATATTAGCATCTACAAGTGCTTTAGATTTATCCAATATAGTTCCAAATATAGATTTTTCACGCCATTGTATTTTTAAGAAGTCTGACTTAGAGACTTTAAATACATGATGGTGTAGTAAGACCACAATCGTATAATCTTCTAGATTTTCTATACCTGCAAGTTCTGAGTCTATTTGGTCTAATTGTCTTCTTGTGATCATTCCTCTAGCTAAGTTACCACCAGCATTAGAATCTATCTTTACAAGTACAATCTTATCTTTTTCTATAACCTTGATCTTTTCACCTAGTAAATAGGCTATGACTTTTGTACGTTGTCTTCCACCAATACTCAGGCCTTTTACTATCATATCATGGTTACCTAACACAAAGCTGATATCTGCCTTATATCTCTTCCTAATCATTGTCATAAAGCTATTGGCCTGATACATATTCTTTGTATTAGGAGAGTTCATAAGATCTCCTGTAATAAAGACCTGCTTTTGATGAGAACTCTGTGCATATTGATCACATTCATCTAATGAATCTAGTAAATTAGAGACTGCTTTCAGCTTCTTTTTAGGGCCTAGATGTAAATCAGATAACTGATAAATAAATGAAGAATGACCTTCTTTATTAAACATTGTCTTCTCATCGATTCTCTTTTGTAATGTCTTTGCCTGGGAAATACTATGTAATGGGTAAAAGGCTGCATGTTTAGAATTAAATATGAGTCCTCCAGGCCATTCATCTGCATAAAATAAAGCTTCGAGTAGTCCAGGAAATGGATCTAAGAAAGACAAATCTTCCTGCTTAAAAGGTTTGCTTATTGTAAAGATATAGTCCACTCCTGTAAAAGAATAGTCTTTAATTTCTTTATTAATACCAGGAATAAGAAATAAGAAAATCTTATCTTTAAGGAAAGAACGGATACGTTGTAAGCCTTCTTGTAAATTAGTATGTGTCAGCATGGATACGTCCTTGATTGTCATACCAGGACGAATCATACTGAATGAATACTCATCAATCATATCAAGTTCTTTAAATTCTATGTGATGATTTCTTAACCACTGTCGATAATCATTAAAAGATTGGTAATCCAATAAAGCACGAGAAAAAGCACGGTCATGATGATAAATCATATTAAAAAAAGCATTAATGCCACTAAATTCATCCATAATAGTACTTCCTTTAAGAAAAAAGACCACGTATGTGGTCTTTTAGAATTTTAAGTTACGTGGTGTACGTGGGAATGGTTCTACATCTCTGATGTTAGCCATACCAGTTAAATACATTAAGAAACGGTCAAAACCTAAACCGAATCCAGCATGCTTACATCCACCAAAGCGGCGTAAATCCATATACCACTGTAGTGTTTCTTTGTTCATGCCCTTTTCATCCATAAGCTTTTCAAGAACATCATAACGTTCTTCTCTCTGTGAACCACCAACTAATTCACCGATGCCTGGTACTAATAAGTCACATGCTGCAACTGTCTTGTTGTCATCATTTAAACGCATATAGAACGCTTTGATTTCTTTTGGATAATCTGTTAAGAATACAGGACCACCTACAACTTCTTCACAGATATAACGTTCATGTTCAGCATTTAAATCAATACCCCATTCAACCTTGTTGTCAAACTTCACATCAGCTTTTAATAGATGATCAATAGCTTCTGTATAAGTCATACGTGCAAAGTGAGAATCCCTAACCTTTGTGATACGGTTGATACAGTCATGGTCAACCATCTGTTCAAAGAATTTCATTTCTTCTGGAGCATTATCTAAGCAGTACTGAATACAATATTTAACCATTTCTTCAATTAAACACATATCATCTTCAAGATCCGCAAATGCGATTTCTGGTTCTACCATCCAGAATTCACTGGCATGTCTTGATGTATTTGAGTTTTCGGCTCTAAATGCAGGACCAAAAGTATATACATCTCTAAATGCCATAGCGAATGCTTCTACATGTAACTGTCCTGTTACTGTTAAGTAAGCTTCTTTTTCAAAGAAATCCTTAGAGAAATCAGTATCATCAATAGTTGTGACTCTAAACATTTCTCCAGCACCTTCACCATCATTAGATGTAATGAGTGGTGTATGTACATATACGAATCCCTGATCCTGGAAGAACTCATGAATAGCCATAGATAATACAGATCTTAATCTGAAGATAGCATAGAATGAGTTTGCTCTTGGTCTTAAATGAGGGATTTCTCTCATAAATTCAAAAGAATGTCTCTTCTTCTGTAATGGATAATCACTATCACAGTCACCTTCAAGAATAATTTCAGTGGCTTCTACTTCAAATGGCTGTTTTGCATCAGGTGTTAATTTTAATTTACCTAATACATGAATAGCTGAACCAGTTGAGATATGTGAAACTTCATCAAAGTTCTTTAATTTTTCTTTTAAGTAAACAACCTGGCAGTTTCTAAAATAAGAACCATCATTTAATGCGATGAAACCTAGTTTACCACTATCTCTATTTGTTCTTACCCATCCTTCTAATTCTACATACTCTACGTTATCTGTTTCTACAGCGTTATCTGCACGACAGATTTCATAAAGTTCTCTTACTGTCATAAATTCAAACATCCTTCTTACTCCTTTGTATTTGATTTCATTTTTAATTCTAATTCTTGTATTGCGACAACAACATCCACATTCTGTACTTCTACTCCCTGAGGTACAATGAAATGAGAGTGGGTGAAGTCTACAATGCCTTTAATCCCTAATGCCACTAAACGGTCCACCATTTCCTGTACATTATCAGAAATTGCGAGAATCGCAATCTTACAGTCCTTAGGGAATGTCTTTTCCAAATCATCACTCTTATGAATCTTGACACCAAAACGTTCACCTTCAATATTAGCATCTTTATCATAAGCACAGACAATCTGTCCCACTGTATATTTCCAGCGGTTATATTTCAAAATAGCTGATCCTAAGTTACCCACACCAATGAGAATAATAGGTTCATCAAGTCCTAAACCTAAGAAATCACTGAGTGTTTCAATCATCTCTTTTGTATCATATCCATAGCCTCTTTTACCAAGTGTATTCTTCTGAGGCAAAAAGCCAAAATCACGACGAATAGTCGTATCCTGGATATGAGTAACTTCTGCAAGTTCACTCGATAAGAAATTTTCTTTACCTTCATGTCCCATAACTCTTAAAGCCTTCAAATAAACAGGAAAACGTGTCATCGTCGCACGTGAAATTTTCTGTTTCTTTTCATTACTCATAGTTATCTCCTACACTTTCCGCCTCCAAGTCATAATCCGGCTTAACAGATAAGTCCAAAGGGGCAAACATATTATATTTATACATGATACTTGCAGCAGATGCAATCATTGCTGCATTATCTGTACAATACTTCAATGGTGGAAAAATAACAGGAATATCACTTGTACTCATTTTTTCTCTGAGACCTTTGTTCGCACTTACACCACCTGCTACAATAATCTGCTTTACACCAAGATCATGAGCAGCTGCTAAAGCTTTAGAAGCAATCGTATCCATAGCCACATCCTGGAATGAGCAGGCTAAGTCATTGCCATTGATTTCCTCTCCTCTTTGGTCTGCATTATGCTTTAAGTTGATGACAGCGCTCTTTAAGCCACTGAAGCTGAAGTTATAGCTTCCATCATCAAGTGGTTTAGGAAGTGTATAGCTATGAGTTCCCTCATGTGCCATTTTATCTAATACAGGTCCTCCAGGATATGGAAGATGTAAAACACGTCCTACCTTATCATAGGCTTCTCCAATCGCATCATCAAATGTTGTACCAATGACCTCAAAAGAAAATTCTTTTTTCATATAAACAAGTTCTGTATGTCCTCCTGAAACAACTAATGCCATTGCAGGATATTCAATATCATTTACTAGTTCATTGGCATAAATATGCCCCGCAATATGATGTACACCAATCAAAGGCTTATTTAAGTAAATAGCCAATGTCTTGGCTTCCTGCATTCCAACATGCAAAGAACCTACAAGTCCTGGTCCTTTAGTGACTGCAATTGCATCAATCTCCTCAATAGAAATATCTGCCTGACTAAGTGCTTCCTTTAAAACAGTGCTGACACATTCAACATGTTTACGACTGGCAATTTCTGGAACAACACCACCATATTGTTTATGGATATCAATCTGTGATGCAACAACATGACTTAATAACTCTTTTCCATCCTTAAGAATTGCAACACTCATTTCATCACAGCTTGATTCAATAGCAAGAATAACAGCCATTATTTTTCCTCCTTTCTTACCATGAGATAGGCATCCTCATGGTCTGCATAATAATCTTTACGTATAGCACATATCTCATAGCCATACTTCTTATATAAACGAATCGCACGTTCATTTGATACACGTACTTCCAAACTATAATTCATACATCCTTTATTATGTCCTTCTTTTAATCCATAATCCATCAATAACTTAGAAAGACCTTTTCCCTGATAATTTGGATCAATACCAATTGTAGTCAGTTCACAGTTTTCATAAGCATACCAGAATCCTGCATAACCAACAATTTTGTCATCTACAAGAACATAATAATGAGCATAATCATTTGTCTTTAATTCATGAAGAAAATCTTCTTTAGACCAGGCAGGGGTAAATAATACCCCTTCTAGTCTTTCAATTTCATCAAGATCTTCTTCCTGCATTTCTCTTAATAACATGCTTTCTTAGCCTCAACATCTTTAATATAAGTTGGTACTAATAGATCAACATTCTTGATTGGATCAGCCATCTGACCTAATGCATAAATATTAGCACAAAGATCACATTCTTTTTCATTTAATCCAAGACAGCCTACTTCACCTACAAGTTCAAAGTCTTCATATTCAGCACGTAATTGTGCAAAGTCTTCTAAAGTCATCACTTGTTCTTTCATTAAAGGAAGACCATTTTCATAAACACCAACAAAGACCTTATGTCCTCTTGCATCAATAACACTTAATGCCTGATTCATACCTGCATAAGCGGCTAAAGAGCTAACAGATTTAATCTTTACATTAGATACTGCAGCAAGTGTCTTGGCGATAGTCATAGCCACTCTGACACCTGTATAAGAGCCAGGTCCTGATGTGATAATCATTTCATTGACATCCTTTAATGCAATATGATGACGATCAAGCACTTCCTTTAATGTAGGAATTGCTTTTTCTGATTGTCTTCTAGAACCTTTTTCCTGGAAGGCTTCTAGACACACATTATCCTGATATAAGCCTACAGCTAAATAACTATTTGATGTATCCATCACTAAACTAATCATGTGTAACCTCCCTCACATAGTTCTCATACTTTTCACCGATAGGATGAAGCTTTAAAGAACGTGTTTCATCTTCATTCTTTATTATTTCTATTTCTAATCTTTCTTCTGGAATAATGTCTTCAATAAACTGTGGCCATTCAATCACACATAAGCCATCATCTTCAAACATCTCTTCAAATCCTAAATCATCATCTGCCCCTTCTAGGCGATATGCATCAAAATGATAGAGAGTCATACGTCCAGAATAAACCTTCACAATAGTAAAAGTAGGAGAATTGATGATCTTCTTGATGTCAAGTCCCTGTCCAATTCCTTTTGTGAATGTAGTCTTACCGGCCCCTAAATCACCTGTTAATGTGATAATAGAATGGGGAAAGATTGTTTCTCCAATACGTTTACCAAAAGCAATCATTTCAGCTTCATTTTTTAAGTTTATCATTTTTAGTTCCTCTATTTTTCATCATCTGCTGATATTTATTATACCACTCCTGGGCAAATCCTGCACGAAAAGGGCCAGATGCATTCATCGTCATCACAATCAAACGATTGAGCTGTTCATGGAATATCTCATCTAATTCATCTGAATATTGATATTTAATACGATGAGCCGCATATTCACCTTCATCTAATACCTTATATCGATAGCCAGGCCATACCTTTAAATCTAAATCATAATCAATATATTTAAGTGCTTCTCCATCATATAATATAGGAGAGGCAATATTACAATAATAATAGATACCATCACTTCTAATCATACAAATGACATTATACCATCTATCCTTAGGAAAATAACAGATAGCTGGTTCTTTAGTGACCCAGGAACGACCATCTGATTCTGTAACTAATGTATTATTATTTATACCGATAAAATGGCGATCTGTTTCTTCTAATATCTTACAGCGTGACCACGTACGATGTGGTTTACCGTCATGTTTATAGCAATGGATGAGCACATCCTGCCCCACTAATGAATTCTTCATAATCAAACCTCTTTCAACCTATCGAATATCATAGCAAAAAACAGGTGAAATGTACATAAACCTCACCTGTTTTTTCCTAAATAAAGCCTTTTTAAGTTATCGTTTTGTGTTTAAGATAAAAAAACAGTGGTTTCCCACTGTTAAATAGCCTTAAATGCTTTCTTAAGTTTTGGATAAATAAGTGCAAATACTACATAAGTTAAAATAAGTGTACCTACATTCTGACTACTCCCACGGGCAAGCCCGTGGGGTTCTCACTGTCAAGTTTAGCTTGTAATCGTACATCATTTTCAGACTTTGGAATACAAGTA